>Ga0209507_1000130_pt1 | contig 104459 bp, 75 predicted proteins | sample AD_UKC028_MetaG_FD_184414 | JGI IMG/M metagenome (GOLD analysis project Ga0209507, IMG submission 184414) | Active sludge microbial communities of municipal wastewater-treating anaerobic digesters from USA - AD_UKC028_MetaG (SPAdes) (version 2) | ecosystem: Engineered > Bioreactor > Anaerobic >...
GAGTTTCCGAAACCGTCTTCCGCCTTCGCCGCTCGCTGCAAAGCACGCGCAAACCCCCGCAATTCAGCGTCTTTCAGCCCATTTTAGTCCCTTTAAGCCACCATCAGAAACCGCTTGCGCAGACTCATCAGGGTAAAGGCTCGCCGTTGGAAGTGAGTCACGTTGACACGCATGTTGGAACTCATAATGTCGAGACGATTGTACGACTGTAACCGGCAATACGTAGCCGTAACAAGCTCATGTTAGGTCAAATGAGTTGGACGGTCAACAGTTTTACGCGGAATTATGCCGCATAATTATGCAAACCGAGTATCCAGCGCACTTGGGGTCCTGTGTCCCCGATACCCAGGGACGGCGGGTGCCCATTATGTACCCTGCCGCAGCGCCCAAATCTAACCAGCCAAACCGTCCGTCGGCAGGTGCTGGCCGTCCCCCTAACCGTCTCCCGGCCATCTAGTGGCCGTCTAGTGGCCGTCTAGTGGCCGTCTAGTAGCCGTCCAGCGGCCGTCCGGCGGCCTTCAATAACTCCTGTAGCCGCGAACGTTAGTTCGCGCCGCCCACGCAGTGTGCGCCGACTGAAATCCGCTCACCCCACTTGCTTGACCTCCAAGCGGGCAGGATGCCCGCGCGCCGGTCTGGGGGAATTTCGTGCGGCCCATGAAATGTCCGGGGGTGGGCGCGTGAGGAGTTCACGCAGACAACCAGCCGGCAGATCGAAAAGTCCTCCTTCCCGGAACCCGGTTGGCACAGGCGTTACTTCGTCTTCAGCCGTATCATCACCGGGAAATGGTCTGAGGCGACGCCCGCCAAACCATTGGTCACAATGCGGACCTCGCCCAGTTTATCCTTCATGGAACGGGTGACGACTATGTGATCAATCATCTCGCGAAATCCCGTCCGCCAATAGCCGTGAAAGGAATACTGGCTTCCTCCCGTCAGCGGCCGGGTCGCCAGGATCAGCCCGTCTTTCTCGGGGCCAACAAGGTTGGCCAGGGCGTCGCCGCCGGCCTCGGGTTCGAAGGCATCCATGCCCAGGGAGTCATTCATGTCGCCCAGCAGTATCACGTCGCTGGGCCCCGCCTTTTCCAGTTCCTTGATGATCTCGTGCGTGCGGCGCGCCTCGCGGTTCCGCCATTGGGTGTCGGCAATCTTCTTCTGCCGCAGCTCGCGAGCTTCCCGGCCTTTCCTCTCCGCGGCCGTGCCCATGCCCGGCTCCGGGGTGGCGACAGGCCCCGGGTTCTTGCTCTTCATGTGGGTGAGGCCCACCCACAATCTGTACCCGCCCGGCGTCTGCACTTTGACGAATACCGGCCCGCGGGCGAAGAGCCTCGAGCCGCGGTCATTGCCGACCGGGTCCGGTTCGAGGTGGTATTGATCCCGGCGCTCGAGAAGCTTGAAGCCCGGTTTCATCAGCAGGTCCAGGTTCTGTTGCCGGTCCGTGTTGCTGGGGAACTGGATGGCGGTCGCATAGGCGCCATTGAGCCAGCGGCGATTGAAGTAGTTCAGGTCCGACTGGCCGCACCCCTCCTCGATCACCAGAATGTCCGGGTTGAACTTCGGTTCGAGGATGACCTGGGCCGTTTCCCAGTTGTCCTCGTCGTTCTTCTTGCGCAGTTCACTCAGGATTTCCTTGCCGGCGGGCTCCCGGGCAATCGGCTGGTCCTCGAGTTGGTGGGCCAGGAAGTGGTTTTTGAAGTGCTCGATGTTGTAGGTGGCCAGCGTAATCTCCTCCGCGCGCACCGCCAGGGCGCCCAGCGCAACCACCATGATCGTGAAAATCTGTTTCATAGCAATGATCCCGGGTAAATGCCGTATTCGACGGCGGTTTCCAAGGGACTTAAGGGCCGCTCAGGCTAAACGTGCCGAACACCGATCCCGTCTCTTCGCCAAAATAGGCAGTGCCGCTCATCGCCCCGGCAGTGCTGGTTTTGAAGTCCAGCAGCAGCGTCATCGGAACCACTCCCGAGTACTGGATTGGCCATAGCGAACCCCCGTAGGGTTCCTGGTCCCAGACATAAAGGACCGTTCCGGGGGCACCCCCCGCCCAGGTGTATGTCCCCCCCCCGCTCGAATTGAAGATGATTGTGATTAACCCCGGCCCTACCGTGAAATTGAGCGTGAGAGTGCGTCCATACAAGGTTTCGGGGGCAACCGAGGTGTACTGGACCTGGGCCATGCGGAAAAACTTCCGCGGCGCGTCCTTCGCGCGATACAGGGTATTGGTCCCTGGTGTGGCGCTTTCAATCCCGAGATACTCCGCCGTCCAGGCGCTCAGGTTGGTCGAGGAGTAAAGCCGGTTCTCGGCAAACGGCCGGTTCGTGAAGCCCAGGCTGACCTGCCCCGTGCGGTTGGTGATCCGCAGGAACTGGTTGGTCACCAACGGCAATCTGTGGGCATGGATGTTGAAAGCCTGCGCGGCGGCCCCCACCCGGCGGATGTTGACCTGCTGGATGACCACGTCAGTGAGTGGCTTGTCGTTCGCGCCGGTGGCGACGTGGTTGATGGCGTAAACCACATTGGAGCCAGACACCACCCGGCCGAAGATAGTGTAATTGTTGTTCCCGTAACCGTAAGGCGCGACTGTGATGAAAAACTGCGAGCCGTCGGAATTGGGACCGGAATTGGCCATCGCCAGCACGCCATAGCTGTCAAAGACCAGGTTCGTGTTGAACTCATCCGGGAAGTAGTAACCCGGCCCGTCCGTGCCCTGGCCATTCGGAGAGCCGCCCTGATTCATGAACCCGGCAATCACCCGGTGGAACGTCAGGCCGTTGTAAAACGCATTGGTGCGCGCTCGGCCCGTCGGCAAATCCAGCCAGGCGCGCTCGCCCGTAGCCAACCCGACGAAATTGGCGACCGTCCTGGGCGCGTTGGTGTAATCCAGCTGGCAGGTAAAGCTGCCCAGGCTCGTGGTGAAATCTGCGTAAATCCCGTTCGGCTGGCCGGCGGCGATCAGAGCGGACAAACCCAGAACCACCAGCGTCGCCGAACGCGCCACCATCCGGCGAACATATTCAACGTTCATTGGCAACCAGTGTTCAATAACTGCTAACTGTTCCATGCCTTTGCGGCAATCCCGTGGACTCGAAAACGGCGCCGCGCGCAGGCCTGGCATTCCGGCAGAATACCAGAGAAGCCCCCGGCCTCAATCAATTAATTTGCACCGGAGCAATGCCAATGCCCGCGCCCGGTGGCTCAACTCGTTCTTGACCGCCTCCTCCAGTTCCCCAAAGGTGCGGCTGTGCCCCGTCGGGATAAAGAGCGGGTCATAGCCAAAGCCTCCTTGCCCCCGCGGCGCAAATCCAATCCGCCCTTCGCAGGTGCCTTCGAACAGCTCCGTTCGCAACTCCGCTTCGTCCGCGTAGCACACCGGCGAAGCGCCGCCGCGTTCCGCGCCCGGCGCGGGGGTCAGCGCCATCACGCAGCGAAACCGCGCCGTCCGCTTGTCAGCCGGCACCTCCGCCAGCAAGCGCAGCAGCTTGGCGTTGTTGTCGGCGGTCGAGGAGTTGCCCGCTACGCCGGTGTCCAGCGCCGCAAATCGCGCCGAATGAATCCCCGGCGCGCCGCCCAGGGCATCTACTTCCAGGCCTGAATCGTCCGCCAGCACGTGTAATTCGCCGTCTGGCGCGCCGCCTCGCGCGCCGTGGGTTTCCGCCAGCCACTTCGCCAGTGCCACCGCCTTCTTGGTCGCGTTGCCGGCAAAGGTCCCGGCGTCCTCAACCACCTCCGGCGGATTTGAAAGGTCATTCAGCGTCAGGTACCGGATATGCTCCCCGAGAATCGCTCGTATCTCTTGCACCTTATGCCGGTTGCGCGTCGCTATCACCAATATCACCATGTGAGTCCAGACTAGGGGTGAGTCGGCCAATAATAAAGCTCCGAACGTGCGAAGCGGGTAAATTTCCGGGTCCATGGCACCGCAATCCATCAATTTAGCCCCCTGTTCCTGGACCGGATAGCAGCCCCGGTGCGACTACGCTGTGACACCCGTTATAGCCCGGTGTGGTTCCCATGGGGCCCGACCCCCATGGGAACCACACCGTAGCCTAGCCGGATTGGCACCGTCCCAAAGCCGTCGCTGGCGGGGGCGTGGGGTGCCTCGGGCTTGGGGGAGGCCGCCTCGGCGAGGCGGCCAAACGGTGGCGCTTCCGGCGAAAGGGCCCTACCAGGCCGAGGGATTGCTGAGTGGTGAATTCTTCCATTGTCTGCATGCCTTCTTTGCGCAATATTCCCGCCCCTATGGCGTCCGGACGCAGACAATACCCGTTTCACCTGATCGAACCCAAATGGCAAAACCGCTGGGATCAGCAGCAGGCCTTTCGTGCATGGAACCCGGGAGAAACTGTGCCCGCAAACCATCCGTTCGCCCGGCGCCACAGTAATGCCCGGCCGGAGCAACTGCCCAAGTTCTACATACTCGACATGTTCCCCTACCCGTCCGGGGCGGGACTGCATGTCGGCCACCCGGAAGGCTATACCGCGACGGACATCCTCGCCCGTTACCGCCGCGCGCTCGGCTACAACGTCCTCCATCCCATCGGTTGGGATGCCTTCGGCCTGCCCGCCGAGCAATACGCCATCAAAACCCGCCAGCATCCGCGCCGGACCACCGAGCAGAACATCGCGACCTTCAAGCGCCAGATCAAGAGCCTCGGCTTCAGCTACGACTGGTGCCGGGAAGTTGACACCACTGACCCACAGTATTTCCGCTGGACGCAGTGGATCTTCCTCCAACTCTACAACTCGTGGTTCAATCCCCGGACCAACAAGGCCGAACCCATCGCAACCCTCCCCTGCCCTCCGGAGCTCGAAAGTAGGGCAGGCGTCCCGCCTGCCGGTCCAGCGGGCGTCCCGCCCGCGGACCTTGAATCGAGGCGCCGCGCCTACCGCGACTCCAGGCGCCTGGCCTACGTCACCGAGGCCCCCGTCTGGTGGTGCCAACAGCTCGGCACCGTGCTGGCCAACGAGGAGGTCGTGGACGGGAAGAGCGAAGTGGGCGGTTTTCCCGTCACTCGCAAGCCGATGCGCCAGTGGATGCTGCGCATCACCGCCTACGCCGAGCGCCTTTTGGAGGACCTGAACACCATTGACTGGAGCGATTCGCTCAAGGAAATGCAGCGCAACTGGATCGGGCGTTCCGAAGGCGCGGAGGTGGACTTCCTCGTCGCTGGCTCCACGGAGGTCATCCGCGTGTTCACAACCCGCCCGGACACGCTGTTCGGCGCGACTTACATGGTGTTGGCGCCCGAACACCGGCTGGTGGACGCCATCACCACCCCGGCACAGCGGCAGGCGGTGGAGGCATACAAGGCTGAGGTTGCCAAGAAGAGCGACCTCGAACGCACGGAACTGGCCAAGGAGAAGACCGGCGTCCCCACCGGCGCCTATGCCATTAACCCCGTAAACGGGGAGAAGATACCCATCTGGATCGCCGACTACGTTCTCATCAGCTACGGCACCGGCGCCATCATGGCCGTGCCGGGGCACGACACGCGCGATTTCGAGTTCGCCACCAGGTTCAACCTGCCCATCGTCCAGGTCGTCGAACCGCCGCCGGGCACAGACTGGCGCGGCTACGTCGAGGACGGCATCTCGGTAAACTCGGCCGGCCCCGATATCGCCATCAGCGGTCTGCCGACCCCCGAGGCCAAGCGCAAGATCACCGCCTGGCTGGAATCGAAACAGCTCGGCAAGCAGACCATCAACTACAAGCTCCGCGACTGGCTCTTCAGCCGCCAGCGCTACTGGGGCGAGCCCTTTCCCATCATCTGGAAGATCGGGTCAAACGGGCAGCCCTATCACGAAGCCCTGCCCGAATCCGCCTTGCCCTTGTTGCCGCCCGCCCTCGACGACTACAAACCCACACCCGACGGCCAGCCACCCCTGGCTCGCGCGAAGGACTGGGTCAACCTCCCCGATGGCTCAACGCGGGAGACCAATACCATGCCGCAATGGGCCGGCAGTTGCTGGTATTACCTCCGCTACCTGGACGCTCGAAACGATAGGGCTATGTGCGCCTCCGACGCGGAGCGTTACTGGATGGGTAGCCGCGTACCTGAGTCCGCGCTGACCAGTTCTGCCCAGCAGAGTGCGCCGACTGACGTCGGCACCTACACGCCGCAGGGCGTGGACCTCTACGTCGGAGGCACCGAACATGCCGTGCTGCACTTACTCTACGCCCGCTTCTGGCATAAGGTGCTCTACGACCTCGGCCATGTGTCCACGCCTGAGCCCTTCTACAAGCTGGTGAACCAGGGCCTGATCCTCGGCGAGGACGGCCAGAAAATGTCCAAGTCACGCGGCAACGTCATCAACCCCGATGACATCCTCGTCGAGTACGGCGCCGACGCCTTCCGGCTCTATGAGATGTTCATGGGGCCCCTGGAAATGGTCAAGCCCTGGAGCACCAAGGGTGTGGAAGGCGTCTATCGTTTCCTCGGCCGCGCCTGGCGCTTGTTCGTGGACGAGCAGAGCGAGACCGACTTCGAGCAGGGCCTGACCGCCGAGCCGCAGCGGGGGCTGGAGCTGCTGGAGAACATCCGCCTCGCCTCCAGCATCACCGACAGCCAGCCCGCCGCAGCCCAGCTTAAGGCGCTCCACGCCTGCATCAAAAAGGTGACCGAGGACCTGGACGGCCTCCGCTTTAACACTGCCATCTCCGCCCTCATGGTCTTTGTCAATGAAGCAATGACCTGGGAAACAAAGCCGGTCTCCGTCCTGAGCGAGTTCCTGATCCTCCTCCAACCCTTCGCGCCACACCTGGCCGAAGAACTCTGGGCCAAGCTCCACTCAACCCGCAGCACGCAACACTCCTTGACCCTCGCCTATGCTCCGTGGCCCAGGTTCGACCCCGCCCTCCTCATCGAGGACACGCTCGAAATCCCCGTCCAGGTGAACGGCAAGCTCCGTGACGTCATCAAAATGCCCGCCAGTGCTTCCCAGGCCGACCTCGAGGCTGCCGCCAGAGCTTCGGACAAGGCGAAGCCCTTCCTGGAAGGCAAGACGATCAGGAAAGTCATCGTCCTGCCGAAGAAACTGGTAAACATCGTGGCGACCTGAGCCCTGAAGCCAGCCGTCCGCAGGCGCTGCACGGGCAGGGCCGCCCGCGGATTCGGATTGGATTATGCGATTGTAAAACTAACCGCTCCCTACTATATTCCCGCGCGTGCATCGCTTGACCAAACAGGAGCAAATGGTGCTATGCATTGTTCTGGCCTTGCTCCTGGCCGGTTGGGCTGTAAAGACGTATCGAACAGCGCACCCGCCGGTTCAAGCGACCGAAGTGTCACAACCGTAACATGCAAGAAGTCACATTCGAACAGGCGTTAGCCAAAATTGAAGCCAAAGACTCTCGCTACCCGCGGGATGCGTACTTCTTTATCCGCGAAGCCCTGGATTACACCCAGAAGAACATTGCCAAGGACGCGCGCGGTCGTATCCGCCATGTCACGGGCCAGGAATTGCTGGCCGGCATACGCTCGTTTGCCCTCGAGCAGTTCGGGCCGATGGCCAAGACAGTGCTCGAAGAATGGGGCATTCGTCGCTGCCTGGATTTCGGCGAGATCGTCTTCAACATGGTTGAGGTGGACTGGCTGGCGAAGACTAAGACCGACAGCCGTGCCGACTTCGAGAACGGCTACGACTTCGACGAGGCATTCGTCAAACCCTTCCTGCCCGGGAGCAAGCAAACCGTTCACTCCCCGAAGGCCAAGCCTTAGCGCCGCGGCGGGATGCCCCATAACCCACCCAGCTCGGACGCTATCCCCGCCATCCCGCCGGGCGTGACGCTGACCACGCTCGACAACGGGCTGACCATCATCGTGCGTGAGGACCATAGCGCGGCGGTCGTCTCGGCCCAGGCCTGGTGCATGGCCGGCAGCATTCACGAGGGCAAGTGGCTGGGCGCGGGACTCTCCCACGTGCTGGAGCACATGCTCTTCAAGGGCACCACCAAGCGCCCCGGCAGTCGCATTGACCAGGAAGTGCAGGAGGCGGGCGGCTACATGAACGCCTACACCTCCTTCGACCGCACCGTGTTCCATATTGACGTGCCCAACACCGGCGCCAAGGTCGCCCTCGACGTCCTGTGCGACATCATGCAGAACGCTACCCTGCCGCCGGATGAGCTGGCCAGGGAGCAGCAAGTCATCCTGCGCGAAATGGACATGAACACCGACGACCCCGGCCGCCGCGCCGGCCGCCGCTTGTTCGAGACCGCTTACACCCGCAGCCCGTATCGCCTCACCGTCATTGGCTACCCGGACATCTTCAACGAACTCAAGCCCGACGACATCCGCGGCTACTACCACGAGAACTACGCCCCCAACAACGTCTTCTACGTCGTGGCGGGCGATGTAAAACCGGACGAGGTAGTCGCCCAAATCCGCGCGGCCTACTCACAGACCAAAGCCCGCGCCCTGCCGCCCAAAGTGCTGCCCGAGGAACCCAGGCAGACCGCCCCGCGCGAGGTGATCGAGGAAGCCCCCATCGAGCTTGGCCACTTCCACGTCGCCTGGCACATCCCCGAACTCCGGCACCCGGACGTGCCGGCCCTCGACGTGCTGGCCGCCTTGCTCGGGCATGGCCGCAGCTCCCGCCTCTACCAGTCGGTGCGCGAGCAGAAGGGCCTCGTCCACTCCGTAGACGCCTGGACCTACAGCCCCGGCCAGCCCGGCTTGTTTGGCCTGAGCGCCATGGTGGACCCGGACAAGTTCGCCCCGGCACGCAACGCCCTGCTGGACGAAGTCGAAAAGATGAAGGCGGTTTCTGTCCCCGCCAACGAGCTGAACAAAGCGGTCAAGCAATTCATCTCCGGCACGCTCGCCGCCCGCAAGACCATGCAAGGCCAGGCGCAAGACCTCGGCGGCAGCTGGCTCGCGGCCAGCGACCTGAATTTCTCCGAACGCTACCTGGCTGCCGTCAAGCGCGTCACTCCCGATGACCTTCAGCGCGTTGCCTGCGATTACCTCACCCCGGAAAACCGGACGCTCTACTCGCTCCTGCCCGAGGGGACCGCGCCCAGGCCGGTCGCCGCCAGCGAGACCTTCCGCGAGCATCCCGTGCAGAAGATCGAGCTCGCCAACGGCCTGCGCCTGCTCGTAAAGGAAGACCACCGCCTGCCGTTCGTCGAATTCCGCGCTGTGTTCAAAGGCGGGGTGCTGGCCGAAACCGCCGACAACAACGGTCTCACCCAGCTCACCGGCAAACTGCTGCTCAAAGGCACTGCGCGCCGTTCCGCCGAGGACATCGCCCGCGAAATCGAATCCGTCGGTGGCAGCATTGACAGCTACGGCGGCAACAACAGCTTCGGCGTCAATGCCGAGGTCCTGAGCGGCGACTTCTCAACCGGACTGGACCTCCTGGCCGACGCGCTGCTGAACCCCGCCTTCCCCGCCCCGGCGCTGGAGCGTGAGCGCGAGGTCCAGTTGGCCGCCATACGCGACCAGAAGGACCACCTGCTCCACAGCGCCTCACTGGCCATGCGCCGCGCCTTGTTCGGCCCCACCGGTTACGGCCTGGACGCCCTTGGCAGCGAGTCCAGCGTGCAGAACATCCAGGTCGCCGACCTCAGATCCTTCCACGCCCAATTCGCCCGCCCCAATAACTGCGTCCTCGCCATCTACGGCGACATCCAGACCGCCCAAGTCAAAGCCGCCGTCGAAAAGTCCTTCGCGTCCTGGCAAGCCAGTTCCCTGGCAGCGGAACAAGCGCGCCCTTCGCCCCTCGCTCCTCTCACCTCTCCGCGCCGCGTCAGCGAAACCCGCGACAAGAAGCAAGCGGTTCTCGTCATTGGCTACCAGGGCACAACCGTCCGCGACGCCGACCGTTACGCGCTGGACCTCCTGCACGAAGCCTGCAGCGACCTTGGCTCGCGCCTTTTCCTGCGCATCCGTGAGAAGCTTGGCCTGGCCTATTACGTTGGCGCGCAAAATGTCGTCGGCCTCGCCCCCGGCTACTTTGCCTTTTACGCCGGCACCGCGCCCGAAAAGGCCGCCCTGGTGGAAGCTGAACTCCTCAAAGAAGCCGACCTCCTGCGCGCCGAAGGGCTCACCGCCGAAGAACTCAAGCGCGCCAAGGCCAAGATCATCGGCCAGCGAAAGATCGCCCGCCAGGACCTCGGCAGCTTCGCGACAACCACCGCCCTGGACGAACTTTACGGCCTCGGCTACGCCTACACCGATACCGAAGACGCCCTTTACGAAGCGGTTACCCTCGACCAGCTCAAAGTCATCGCGCAGAAATACCTCCTGCCCAACGCGCTGGTCATCTCCCTCGTCCAGCCTGATTCTCAGTCCGGCTCGACCTCGTCGTCGTAATCGCAGCCGGAGCACACCGCCCGGGCCAAGGCCAGTGGCGCCCGCACCCGCTCCCCGCACGCGGAGGACAAACCGGAAGGTCGGGCCGCCTCCACTTAATCTCGCGTTGCGGGACCGTCGTGCGCACAATATTCCACAACACAGCTCGAAAAGGCACTTTATGGCTGGGATTGCTCGTGGCGGAGCCGAAAGCACTGTGGGACGGATGCTGGACAAGCTCCGGCATCGAGACCTGGCGGTGCGCCGCATAGTTGAGCACGGTACCGCGAGGCTGGGGGGCGTCTGGCCAGATTGCCAGGCGGCTGCCGAGCAACGGCTGCTGCTGGAGTGTGCCGCGGCCGACCGGAGGTGCTGCGAACAGTATGCCGAAGCATCCCTTGATTGCCTGCCCATAGCGCAGAATCCAACCGGCCAGTATAGGTCAGAATGGTCTCCCCGGGCAGGTCAGCTCAACAAATTCGCCGCACACCGGGCGTATCCGGCCACGCCTACCGACTGCCGCCCCAACTACTGGCTCCGCCCTTCCCCCAGGTCTGAGACACCCCAAGCCCATGCCAACTACGGCGTTGGGACGGTGCCAATCCGGCGGGACTACGGTGTGGTTCCCATGGGGGTCGGCCCCCATGGGAACCACACCGGGCCATAACGGGTGTCACAGCGTTGTCGCACCGGGGCCGCTGGTCGGTCCAGGAACAGGGGATTATATTGATGAATTGCGCTACTTAGCGAAGGCAGGGCAGTCCCCTGAACGGTGCCACGAACTCATCACCCCGACCGAAACTGAGGGATTACTCCGTGAATAATTCTCCCCTCGCCTCCGACCTAACGGTGTATTACCATGCCGACACGGTTTATGGGCGCGCACCTGACCAGCAGCCGAGCCGTCCCGCTCCAGCCCTATACGGGGGGCCCGGAAGCCGACGCTTTCGCTGCCATCGTCCGTCTTTACGGGGGCATGGTTTACGGCACCGGCCTCCGCATCACCGGCGACGCCCACCACGCCGCCGATGTCGCCCAGGAGACCTTCTTCCAACTGCTCCAGAACGCCGGCCGGATCACAGGTTCCCTGAGCGGCTGGCTCCACCAGGTGGCGACCCGCCGCGCGATTGACCTGGTCCGCCGCGACAGCTCCCGCCGCCGCCGCGAGGAAGCTTACGCCGCCCAGGCTGCCGTCGAGACCGATTCCTGGGCGGACATCTCCCCCCTGGTGGACGAGGCCCTGGGCGAGCTGGAGGCGCCCTCGCGCGACCTCATCATCCGGCACTTTCTGAAAGGCGAGAGGATGGTCGAGATTGCGGCGGCTGATGGCGTGTCGCAGCCCACGATTTCCCGCCGCGTCGAGCATGCGCTGGCCGCGCTGCGTGAGCGGCTGCGTCTCAAGGGTGTGCTGGTCGCTGCCACTGTGCTGGGTGGGCTCCTGGACAGCTCCGCGGGCTCAGCGCTGCCCACCTCCGTGATGGCGGAGCTGGGCAAAATGAGCGCCCTCAGCGCCGGGGTGGCTGGCGCTGCCGGCAAGACCGCCCTCGGCGCCCTCAAGATCAAGGTAGCCGCCGCCGCCTTGATCGCCCTGACCGGCGCGAGCGGATATGTGGTGTATCGGACCGTTAATCCGCCTTCGCCGTCGGCCTCCAACTCGGCCACGCCCGCGACTCCGAGCACTGGCATTGCGGCCGTGCCCAAAGCGTCTGCGGGCAAGCGGATGGCGGTCGTTGCCCAACGCAAGGGGGTTGCCCCCATCGTCAACACGAACCGCAGCCCGGCCTCCGCCAATCGGCAGGGGGTGAGGCCCTAGGATTGACCAGGCAGAGCTCCACTCTCCGATCGAATAGTCCGGCTTCAGCCTTGGCGCGGGCGGGTCTGCTCTGCTGGCTGGTCTCCACCGGCTGTTCGCCCCCCGAGCGAGTTGACCGCCAGCACCGCGACGGCGTGGCGGACGCCTTCGTGCCGCTCACACGGCGCATCGAGTTCTCATTTCCCGGCAATGCGTGGCTCACCCGCCGGGAAGCCGAAGAAGACCTCGATGAACTGGAGTGGCTGCTGGAACATCGTTACGCCTACCTGACGCTCAGATCGGTGGACTACCGGGCCGCTTTGGACAGCATCCGCGCCGCCCTGCCAGATCGGATCGCGCGTGGCACGTTCGCGCTCCAGTTGCACAAGCTGCTCGCCCTCTTCGGTGACGGACACACTCTGGTCAGCGATCCCGCCCTGGAGACAATGCGCGGCAGGTTCTTGCCGTTCCTGGTCGCCGAATCCCAAGGCCGTCTGGTTGCCTTCAGCGGCGACCGCAAAAGCTTCCTCGATGAGCAACACCCTTTCCTGCGCAAGCTCGATGGCCGGCTGCTGGAGGAATGGCTCCAGGTCGCCCGTCCAACGGTTGCCCGGGGCTCGCCGCAGTTCAGCCGCCGCGCCTGCCTCGGCCGGTTGCGCGATATTGAATACCTTCGGAAGGAACTCCTGCTCCCGCCCTCGGACTGCGTGCAAGTCGAGCTGGAGTCGGCTGATGGAGCCAGCCGACACACCTTGAACCTGCCGCTCAGCAACCAGCGCCACACCTCCCGAACCGGCCGCCCAGGGGGCTCCGACGCCTTGCCCCTGGCTCGCATCCTGCCCGGCGAAATCGGCTACCTCCAGATCTACCCATGGCTGTCGGACAGTCCGCAGTTCCTCGAAGGGCTGGTGTCCGCCATGGGAACTCTCCGGGACACCCGAGGTCTGGTCATTGACCTGCGCGGCAACGGTGGTGGCAGCCGGGCGCCGTTGCGCACCCTCTTCCCCTTCTTCCTGGCTCCGAACGCTCCCCCGCAGGTGCTGAATGTCGCCGCCTACCGCGTGGGCCACGCCTACAACGTGCTCGAGGGCCGCTGGCTGTATCCAGCCGACTGGGACGGCTGGTCGCAGGCCGAACGCGCCGCAATCCAGACCTTCGCGCGTGGATTCGTTCCCGCCTGGCCTTTGCCTTGCGGCCAATTCAGTGAGTGGCACTACTTCGTCCTCAGCCCTTCCACCCGCCCGGAGTGTTACCATTACCGCCAGCCCGTGATCATTCTCATGGACAGCGCCAACTTCAGTGCCACCGACATCTTTCTGGGCGCTTTCAAAGGCCGGCACAATGTGACCCTGATGGGCACCCCGAGCGGTGGGGGCAGTGGACGCTTCCAGTCGTTCCGGCTGCGCCATTCCAGCATCCAAGTCCACCTCTCCTCCATGGTCTCCTTCCAGCCCGGGGGTGCTCTCTACGACGGCAACGGCATCCAGCCTGATGTCCTGCTCGAACCGACCTCCGAGGATCTCATCGGCAAGACCGATTCCGTTCTCGACGCCGCCCGTCGTAAGCTCCGAACCGGACGGGATCATGAATAATCTCACCCCCGGCTTCGACTTGATAGGTGTAGAACAACTCTGTTGCCTATGAAACGAATCCGAAGCCTGCTGCTGAACCGAGTCACCCTCCACGCCGTCACCGCTGCGGTCGTCGCCTGCTGCTGCCTGGCCGAAGCCGCCGAGACCACGACACCTGCCCGCAGCCTCCACTTCCCGCCCGACCGCTCGCTGGGCATGCTCTACATGCTGGACGAGACCATCCAGCGCAAGATCAAGGACTACCACCACTGGATTGATGGCACCGACATGAAGTGGGAGTATCTGGGCGAAGCCTCGGGCGAAGTGGCGGTGCCGGCCGGCAAGCGAGTGCGGTTGGCGCTCGGGCAGACCACCGGCAGCAATGTGGCTGCGCTGTCGCAGCTACACCCGGACGCCTTGTACGACCTGCGCCTCGACGAAGACGCCGCTGAGGCCTGCCTGCCGCACGTGACATCGCTCACCGGGCTGAGAGTCCTGAGGTTTCCCAGGAGCCACACGGCGGACGGGAAGATGCCCTTCTTCAGCCCTCGCGCGTTGAAACAACTCGCCGCCCTGAAGTCGCTCGAACTGTTGGAGGCACCGGATCAGCTAACCGATGCCGGGCTGGCTGCGCTGGTGGAAGCGCTGCCACAGCTCAAGAGGCTCCATCTCGCGCGCAATCAACTCACCGACGCCGGGCTCCTGGCGCTGCCCAGACTAGCCGCGCTGGAGGAGCTAAGCATCGGCGGCGGCAGGATCAGCAACAGCGGACTGGCCGTGCTGGCGAAACAGCCGAGGCTCCACTATCTGAGCCTGTGGGGGGACTTCCTGAACGACGGCGCGCTGCTCCAGGTCAGGAAGATCGCATCGCTCAAGACCTTCGTGCCGACCGAGAGCATCACCGATGCCGGCCTCGCGCACCTGACCGGTCATGCCGGCCTGGAGGTGCTCGACCTGTGCAACACGAAGGTCACCGACCGCGGCGTGGAATACCTCAAGTCCTTGCCCTCGTTGCGGGCCGTGAACCTGCGAAAGCGCGACTTCGACCGCAAGAACCCGCCGATCACGGATGCGGCAACCGTCCACTTGAAGGCGATACCCTCGCTGGAACAGGTCAGCCTGTGCGCCGATGGCTTAACCGATGAGGGAGTGATCAACCTGTCCCAACTGCCCAGGCTCAAGCGTCTGGAACTGCCAATGCCCCAATGGAACGATCCAAAGAGCTACCTCAGCCCTTACACCGAGAAGAGCATCAAGGAGCTAGCCCGGGTGAGGTCACTGGAGGAGTTGGGCCTTGCAGGCCCGGGCGTGACAGATGCCGCCATGACCCACCTCGCGCAACTGGTGAACCTGCGGTCGCTGAATCTGTTCGGCTGCCCGGTTAGCGACGAGGGCCTGGCCAAGCTCACCGCGCTCAAAGCCCTGGAGGACCTGACCATGATGGGCGACTCGGACGTAACAATCGGGGGCCTGAACAAACTGAACTCCCTGGACCGCCTCACCAACCTGCGGGTTCACTCGCTCGGCCAGGCCGGCGCCCCGCTGCAGATCGGGGGGCTGAGTCAGCTCGAATACCTGATGATCTTCACGGAAAAGGGCTCGACCTTCCGTGATGCGGACCTCGCCTGCCTGGCCGGCCTCAAGCGGCTAAAATGGCTGCAGATGGGCGCAGGCCAGGGCATCACCGACGCCGGCATGGCCCACCTCGCCGGCCTCACCGCCCTCGACCGTCTCGTCTTCGGCGGCTCCGGTCTGACTGACCGCAGTTTGGCCGTCCTCGCCAACATGCCGCGGCTGGATCTCGTGACTATCAACGGCAGCTTCACCGATGACGGCTTGCGGCACTTGGAGGGCCTTAAGGGGCTGCGGCATCTGACCATCCGTTCTGCCGGCAACTTCAGTTCGGCCGCCAGGCAGCGCCTCCGCTCGAACCTGCCCAACATTTATGCCTTCGCGCTGGACCAGGACCGGGCCGTCGGCAGCACCGCCACCGCCTCCGCTCATCCCAAGCCCGGCACCCTCGCCCCTGATTTCACCGTCACCACCCTCGACGGCGCTAACTTCACACTCTCCAAACAGCGCGGCAAAGTCGTCCTCCTCCACTTCTGGGCCACCTGGTGCACCCCCTGCGTCAAAGGGTTGCCCGCCATGAAGACCTTCCACGACCACATCAAGCGGAAATACGGCGACCGCGTCGTCCTCCTCGACCTCGCCATGGATGATTCCGAGCCCAAACTGCGCAACGTCGTCGCCACGCACAAACTTACTACCCCCCAGGCGCGCATCGGCCAAGGCTCCAAACTGGCCGCCTCCTACGGCGTCACCGGCGCCCCCGACGACCTCATGATTGGCCCCGACGGCCGCATCCTGCTCAACCAGGAAAGCCCCGAAGGCCCTGGCGACACCGAGCGCGTGATTGACCAAGCCCTTGGCCTGGCGGCAAAGGAACTCAAGCCCGCCACCCAGGCCGCCCGCCCGATGGCCGTCCGCCGCCCGGTCGTCGGGCGCAAGTAGGCCAAAACCGGCGGGTCAACCCGGAGGCATGCCGGATGAACTGGTCCGCCCCATCTCGGGGGCGATGCGTCCCGCTTCGCCATTCTGCATTCCGCCGCGTAACGGCAGGTGTGCTGGACGATCAGGGAGTGCTTCCCAGTTTCCTCGGTGCGACGTAATTATCAACTACACCGACAGCAAAGACGCCCGCTACGAACGTGCTACCCCGTCACAGTCCAAGGCTGTCGCACAGAAGCACCTCCAGCCCAATGCGCTGGTCATCCCGCTCGTCCAGCCCGAACCTGAATTGTCCTCGTCGTCTCAACCTTCGCCCAACTAGCCCCGCAGCAAAGTTACCTCGACACCAGCCCCCAGTTCTGGTAAAAGAGTGGGCATGCAGTTCGGCGCAGCCTTCCTCCGCCACGCTGCGGTCGGGTTTACGCTCGCCGCCTCGTTGTGCTTTCTGCTTCCCCCGGCCTGGGCAGGTGTGTGGACCACGGGTTATTATCCGGCTTACCGGCAGGCTGCCATGCCTGCCTCGCAGGTTGACTTCAGTGCGCTGACACATGTCATCCATTTCTCCATTGCTCCCAACTCCGACGGCAGCATTGACACAAGCATCAACAGCATGACCCCCGCCCGCTCGATTGACGTGGTTACTAAAGCCCACGCGGCCGGCCGGCCGGTGCTGATCAGCGTCGCCGGGAGCGGCTCGGGCGGTTTCATAGGGGCGACGGCCAGTCCCAACCGGGCGACCTTTATCGCGAACCTGTTGGATTTCATGGACGCTTACAGTTATGACGGCATTGACATTGACTGGGAGCCACTCAACACCTCCGAGGCCAACCAATACACCAATTTCGTCAAGGAGCTGCGTCTGGCGTTGAACGCGTTTGAGCCACGCCGGCTGCTCACCGTGGCCACCGCCCAGCAGCCCCGGTGGTTTGCCGCACTTCAAAGTGAATTCGACCAGATCAACCTCATGACCTACAGCCTGTCCGGCACCTGGCCCGGCTGGGTGACTTGGTTCAACGCGCCCATTTACGATGGGGGCTATCGGTTCCCCAGCACGGGCGGCCTGGTCCCATCGGCCGACGGCATGGTAGATGACTTTCTTGAGGCCGGTGTCGCCGCCAGCAAACTGGGCATCGGCATCGCGTTCTACGGAAAACGCTGGGCAGGTGGTTCAGGCACCTCCACGGGCGGCGCCGCCTTGCCGCGCCAAAGCTGGACCGAGGCGCCGACCACCAGCTCGCTTTCCTACGCGACCATCATGTCCACATATTACGATGCGATGATCTACCATTGGGATTCGGACGCGCAAGCCGCTTACCTCAGCATTGATAATCCCGGCTCCGCTGACGACGAGTTCATCTCCTACGACGACGAGCATACCTGCCAGGCCAAAGTTAGCTACGCCCGCAACCGTGCCCTGGGCGGCGTCATGATCTGGGAACTGGGACAAGGTTACCGCTCTACCCAACCTGCCGGCCAGCGCGAGCCCTTGCTTCAGGCCATTAAACAGACGGTCCTTGCGACGCCGGACATCACGGCTGTCTGGCACAACGGCCAGGATATTGTGTTGAGGTTCTCGAGCATGCCGCTTGCCCAATACCGCGTCCTGTGGACAACCAACCTTGCTGGCGGCGAATGGAATACCCTCACCAACAACCTCTCGGGCGAAGGGGGCACGATGCAGGTTACCGATACTGGCGCAGCGGCCAGTTCGTCGCCCCGCTACTACCGAGTTCGCACCCCGCCGTAGAGATTTCTCGTCCGCCAGGTCAGCGTTGCCCCGGTGCAGGAAGGGCCAGCGCCAAGTCAACGCCCGACAACCGCAGGCAAGCCAGCCCGCTTCTCTCCGTCACCGCCAGAACCGCGCGAGCAATGGTGCTGACTGTTCAAGCTTTGCAGTCGCCACTCGCTCTGTGATATGGTAGGTCTGCATTTACGAACCCAAACCGTAGACCGCTATGAATACATCGAAGCTCACAAAACTCGTGTTCCTTCTGCCCCTTCTGTCGCTTACCGCGGCGCCGTTGGTTGTCCTGGCCGCCGAATCCGCCGCCGAGCGTGATGCCCGCATGGCCTGGTTCCGTGAAGCCCGGTTCGGGCTCTTCATCCATTGGGGCGTTTATGCCGTCCCCGCAGGCGAGTGGAACGGGAAGACGAATTACGGTGAGTGGTTTCTCGAAGAAACCAAAATGCCCGTCTCCCAATACGAGCAGTTCGCCGCTCAGTTCAACCCGGTGAAGTTCAAAGCCAGGGAGTGGGTCCGCCTCGCCAAGGAGGCCGGGATGAAATACATCGTGATCACGTCCAAGCACCATGACGGCTTTGGCATCTACCCTTCCGACCAGACCGACTGGTGCATCAAGTCCACCCCCTTCCGGCGCGACCCGCTCAAGGAGCTGGCCCTCACCTGCCGCGCCGCCGGCATCAGGCTCTGTTTTTACCATTCCATCATGGATTGGCATCACCCCGACTGGGGCACCCGCCGCGCCTGGAATGACAAGGCCAGCGGCACGCCCGACATGGACCGTTACGTCGCCTACATGAAGGCCCAGCTCAGGGAACTGATCACCCGCTACGGCCCGCTCGGCATCTTGTGGTTTGACGGCGAATGGGAGAAGCCCTGGACGCGCGAGCGCGGTTTGGATCTTTACAACTACGTGCGCAGCCTCCAACCCGACATCATCATCAACAACCGCGTGGGCAAAGGCCGCTCGGGCATGGCCGGCATGGACAAGGGGACCGAGGGCGTTGGTGATTACGGCACGCCAGAGCAGGAGATCCCGCCCACCGGCTTTGGCCCCGGCGTGGACTGGGAATCGTGCATGACCATGAACAACCACTGGGGCTACAACAAACACGACCAGAACTGGAAGTCCTCGACCACGCTCATTCGCAACCTGATTGACTGCGCCAGCAAAGGCGGCAATTACTTGCTCAATGTCGGCCCCACCGCCGAAGGCGTGTTCCCCGCCGCGTGCGTCGAGCGCCTGCAAGACATCGGCAAGTGGATGAAGGCCAATAGCGAGGCGATCTATGGCACGCAGGCCAGCCCGTTCGAGCAAACGCCCTGGGGCCGCTGCACGCAGAAGCAATTCGCCGCCACCAGGGACGTCGGCGGTTCCCAGCCGCGTTCCGCCCAGCCCTTCGAGAACCTGCGCCGGAAGGCTGTCACGGACCGCACGCGCCTCTACCTCTTCGTCTATGAATGGCCGACCAACCGTCAACTCGTGCTGCAGGGGATTGCCAACACTCCTTTGCGCGCCCACATGCTCGATGGCCGCCGGCCGCTAACCTTCACCGCTGAAAACAACTCCATCACCATCAATAATCTGCCCGCCGCCGCGCCGGACCACACTGCCTCGGTCGTCGTCCTCGATATTCAAGGCGCGCCTCAGATTGTAAAGCCCGATCCCTAGGCCGATGAGACGCCGGAGGAAACTGCCGGGGCCGGAGGTGTTCCCTACTGGCGCTCGTATTCGCCTTTGTTAACGCGCTTGAGGACGGTGAATCCGGCTTTCTTCGCGTCCGAAATCGAGAGCTTCTTGGGCGAATTGAAGGACGACCATACACGGCGAACCGGCTTCTTGCACGCCGGGCATTTGGTCAGGGGCGCAGCGGAAAGCGGCCGGCGCAAAGTGAACTTCCCGCCGCACGCCGCGCAGCTCCCGTCGCAAAGCTCGTATTCGTATAATGGCATAGCTGTCAGGCTCTGACGCACTTTCCGAACTGAGCAGGCCAAAGTCAAGGGCGTGCTGCATGGTCGAACGCCGTTGTCTGTGCCGGCTTGCCAGCTGGCAGCGCGGATTTCTGTCGCCCAGGAAAGCGCGTAGTTGCTAATATCCATCTTCGAAGACCAGAACCTCATCCCCAAGCATGAACCGAATTTCGAGACGCAACTTTCTGCGGACCGCCACAGCGGGCGTGGCGCTGCCTTATTTAATCCCTGCCTCCGTGCTGGGAGCCGACGCGCCCAGCCGCAAGATCAACGTCGGGTTCATCGGCATCGGCGGCCATGGCCTGGGCTGGAACCTCGACAAGTACCTCAAACTCCCCGCCGCTCGTGTGCTCATGGTGTGCGACGTGGACGGCTGGCGCATGCGCAAGGCCAAGGCCATTGTTGATTCAGTGTACGACAACCAGGACTGCGCCATGTCCAAGGACTTCCGCGAGGTGCTGGCGCGGCCGGATGTGGACGCCGTGGTGATCTCAACACCGGACCATTGGCACACGCTGATCAGCGTCATGGCGGCCCGCGCGGGCAAAGACGTGCAGTGCGAAAAGCCCACCCTCTCGATTGACGAAGGCAAAATCCTCATCCAGACCATCCGGAAGCATCGCCGCGTCTTCCAGACCAGCACCGAAGACCGCTCGCTGCCGATGTATCACCGCATGGCCGAATTGGTGCGCAATGGCCGCATTGGCAGGCTCCGGAAGATCGAGGTCATTCTCCCCAAACACCCCACCTTCCCGGGCGATCCGACACCCCAGCCCGTGCCGTCCGACCTTGACTACGAGATGTGGCTTGGCCCCGCACCTTACGCACCCTACACCAAGGACCGTGTGCACTATAACTTCCGCTGGATCTGGGATTACTCGGGTGGGATCATACCCGATTGGGGCGCGCATTTATTTGACACAGCGCAGTGGGCCAATGACACCGAACGCAGCGGGCCGGTTGAGGTCGAGAGCAAGGGGACTCACTGGACGGAAGGGCTCTTTGACACAGTAAAGGACTACGATGTGACCTACCGGTATGCCAACGGGGTAATCATGACCTGTGTCCCGGGCACGCCGGGCATCAAGTTCATTGGCAGCGACGGCTGGGTAGGCAACCGCGGCTGGCGCGGCGAACTGGAAGCCAGTTCACCTGATATTCTGAAATCAGTCATCGGCCCCAACGAAATTCACCTCTACACCAACCCCGAAGGCGAGATGGACGAGTTTCTCAAGTGCGTGAAGAGCCGTAAGGACCCCTACTTTCCAGTGGATATAGGTCACCGCGTCTCAACGGTGTGCCACCTCGCCAACATCTCGCTCCGCTTGGGCCGCAAGCTGAAGTGGGATCCGAAAGCTGAACGCTTCGAACATGATGCCGAGGCGGATAAGATGCTCTCGCGGCCAATGCGCAAGCCTTGGTCTTTGAGTGCCGCGTGAAGCCAGAAGTCCCGCCGCCCGGGACCAGTCGGCGCACAGGCATAGACGCAGCGCAGGGGGTCGCTCTGTCTTCCTCGCCGGCCAATGGTGATACGTCCCGGGTGGACGGGTTCATGGACAACCGAGGGCCGGCCATCACAGGCCCGGCCCTGCATTCCTGATTGCCGAAGAGATGGTGGCAGTGCTTATTGTTCGGCCGCCCGGTAGAACCGCAACTGCTGCTGCGGCGGGCTGGGATCAGTGAATACCACGTTGCCTTCGGCGTCCGCCACGCATGACCCCGCGACCACCCAGTTGGCCATGTCCGTGGACCGTTCGATGAGGTAGGACTTGCAGTTATTGCCCTGGAATTCCACCCGGGTCGTGCCGTTGGGATTGGGGAAGCATCGGAGCCGCAACATGAGCGCATGGCGCCACGCATTCCGATAGTGTTCGATGGCAACGGCAAAGTGTCCGCGCGCGGCCGCGCGATCACCTCGGGCGACCATGGCGAGGTCCTCCGCAATCTTCTTGGGATGGAGCCCCGCATTGGCAGCGTCTTCGATGCAGATGACGGCCAGTAACCGGTCGCACTTAACGATGCGGTTGATGAAGTCCTGCAGCACCCCCGGATCCACCGGGCAGTGTGGCAAGGCCATGATCCACTCCAGCAGAATAACCGCCAGCATCTCTTCATGCATGGCGATATTGCCTTTTCGGGGCTGAAGATGAGTCTGGTCAATCCAATATGCGGGATTGAGTGATTTCGCCAGGTGATCGATAGCCAGGTCGAACTTCCAAGCGAGCAGCGGATTGAGATCAAGGCTGGCACGCAAGGCAGTGAGTTCGGCCAGGACGTTGGACTTGACGCCGAACGCGCCCAGCACGGTGACCGTAAAACTGCACTGGGCACTGTTGCTGCAACTGTCCGTCGCCTGAACCTGGACCGGCGTCACCCCGATTGGGAACAGGCTGCCTGACGCCGGTGAAGACACAGTGGTCACTTGCGGGCAAACGCTTGTCACGGTGACGCTGTAGGAAGCCACTGCCCCCGTCCTGCTCATAAATTCAACGACCACACCCGGCGGACAAATCAAGTTCAGCGGCTGGCTTTCGTAGGCGCCGATGTCACAGCCACCCCCCTGCGGGCGCGTGAAGCCCCGTTGATCCACGACCAACGGCGCTCCGCCGGCATCTTGGCAGGAGCCGGAGTCAAGCGCCGGGCTGCCTGGCAGAAGCGGTATGGTAAAAGTGTGACCACCGTTGTCCTGCAAGGGCCCAAGCATGGCATCAAGGGGATCAGCCGCCGTGCCCACCAGGTCGCCATTGTCACCGTTCACCAGGCCGCTGGTGCCGTCGCTGTCCAGGTTGTGGCCCAGGGATACCAGTACCGGGTTGCCATCCAGGAAGAAGTTGGGCCCCTCATTGTCCGCGACCAAGGTGGACAAGAGCTTATTGGTGATACCAGGGTTGCCGTAAACCGAAGCGATGGTGCAGGCGCCATTGGTTGAGCCGGTATTTCCAGAGATGGTGCAAGCCGTCAGCTTGAGCGTGGCGGTCTCACCGGGCCATATCACCAACAAATAGGCGCTCCCCGGACCGTCCGGCGGAGTGGAGTTGCCGCTCAACGTGCAGTTCTCCAGGTTGCCACTCAACCCCTGGAGATTTAACCCACCGCCCTGCATCTCGGCTGAATTTCCGCTGAAAGTGGAACCGGTGGCGACGCAAAGGTTGGCGTACCAGGTGCAAACCGCACCGCCGGCGGCGCTGGCGTGGTTACCGCTGATGGTAGTGTTGGCAATCGTGAGCTCGCTGCCGGGATAGCTGAAGATGCCGGCGCCGAAACCGATCGAGACGCTCGGGGTGACATTCGTGCCCCAGTCTGTAGTTGGCGCGACATTTCCCGTGATTACACAGTCTGTGACCGTCAGCGTTCCTTGATTAAGGATGCCGCCGCCGAGATTATCGTGGATGTGCGTGCCGCTATAAGCGACGCCGTTGCGAATGGTAATCCCCGAGATAGCGACAACGCCCGCCTGAACATCGAACACCCGGAACTCCGGGGTGCCCGGGGAGTCGCTGCGCATGACCGTTAGCTCGTCCGCACCGGGACCGAGGATGCCGAGGTCCTTGTCAATGACCAGAGTGTTGGACAGAACAATGACGGCCGGCAGCGGCAGCGTGAAGTTAATGCTGTCGCCCGAGGCGGCACTGCTGATGGCCTCGCGCAGCGAACCAGGCCCGGCGTCGTTCACGCTGGTAACGGACCAGATTGTGGTTAGGCCATTGGGGGTATTACGCAGTTCAGTGCCGGATTTGGCTGCAGCGTTGAGCGGGGTGGGTGGAATTCTCGGCGTCACGTAGCCACCGTGGGCGGCCATGGTTCCAGCACAAAGTGCCACCGCGCCGAACCATAAGCTGAGCGGAAGGAGGTTCTTCATAGAATTGGCGGTTTTATTGAGCTGTCTAGGGTTCACGTCGCATGACCAGGCCAGGCTGGCTTACCGAAAATCCTGATGGTTAAACACATACTGTTGAGCACAAACCCATCCGTCAGGCTGCTCCAGGCAGCTACGCGAACTCGCGGGTTAAACTATCATGTTTCCGGTAGAACGCAACCTTATACTTGTCGCCTTTCCAGCCTGCAGACTCACACTAAAAGCCGCCGGTGGGTGATTGGGAAGGGCAGGCCTAACCAGGCGTGAATTAGACGTTGCGTGCCCCAGGGCTTTGACGCAAGTTGCCGCGAGTCAGGATCCCGACGGTTTTGGACCAGGCACCAACGCTGCGTCACGCACTTGTGCGACAATGAACGTTTGTCCGGCTCGATCCGGAGCAAGAAGCCATGAACATTCATCATCTGGAGCTGTTTTACTACGTTGCCCGCCACGGCGGCATAACTGAAGCGGTGCGCAACATTCCTTACGGCATTCAGCAGCCGGCTGTGAGCGGCCAGGTCGCGCAGTTGGAGGAATTTCTTGGGGTGACGCTATTCCAGCGGCGACCGTTTGCGCTGACGCCCGCCGGCAACAAGCTCTACCAATTCATTCAGCCGTTCTTCGCCAACCTCGATCAGATTGCCGGCGAGCTGCAGGGCGGCAAAACGCGTCACATCCGGATCGGCGCTTCCACCATTGTTCTGCGCGAACATCTGCCCGAGTTGTTTCAAAGCGTGCGCCGGCGCTTCCCGAATCTCAAGATCTCCCTGCGTGATGGATACCCCCAGGAGTTCGAGGCTTTGCTCCAAAAGGGCGAACTCGACCTGGCGGTGACTGCGATTGAGAAGAAGCCCGCGCAGGGCCTGCACTCGCTGATACTGATCGAGCTGCCCCTCGTCCTGCTGGTTGAGAAGGGCAGCCGGATCACGGCGGCGGACCAGCTTTGGCAACTGGACAAGATCGAGGAACCGCTTATTTGCCTCCCGGCGGCGGAAGCGGTAACCAAGAACTTCCAGCAAGGCCTGGCCCGGTTGAATGTGGATTGGTTCCCCAGCCTCGAAGTCAGTTCTATCGAGCTTGTCGAGACTTACGTCGCTAACGGTTTCGGGATTGGCATCTCGGTGCAGGTGCCCCAGGCCAGGCTCTCGCCCAAAGTGCGAGCCGTGCCCCTCCCGGACTTCTCGCCCATCATCCTGGGCGCGCTATGGCGCGGAAAGACATTTGCGTTGCTCCAGGCGTTTCTCGACGAACTGCAACTCCGCGCGAAACGCTTTGCTTGAGGGCGCATCGTATCACCCTCACCTCCAGGCACGGCAGCGGCGGGCATCCTGCCTGCCGTAGAACTGGACTTCTTGCCCGGCGGCATAGGTGCGGGCTGGGCTAGGCACGCTGATCCGGGCGCAAGATGCGCCCTTCGCTTTGAAGCCCCGGCGAAAGACGCTTGCAGATCGTCCCCGGCTTGGCAAATTGCGTTCCGTTATGCCCCTCATCAAGCTGAACCGCATCCATAAGGGTGGAGAAATTGTCATTAACAGCGACCATATTCTATACATTGAGGTCGAATCCAAGGCCACGACTGTACACATGAACAGCAACCTGCTCTTCTCGGTGGAGGAACCACTGGACTCCATCCCCATCCAGGTTGAGACGATTGAGACGGCCCGAATCAAGAATGCCAATCAGCAAAGTGGCTTGACCTGAGCCTGGCGCGGAATTGCATCGCCGTCACCGCATGACGCAAGTCTCCAGGCTCAGAATGTGAGGCCGCGCGGTAAGGAACCACCGGCATTACACAACCAACCCCTCGTTAGCAGTCCCCTGCACAGGCGAAGGTAGTGCCCAGCGGACCGACCGCCACGACGAGGTCCGCCGGCGCTATGCCTGCCTTGGGTGTTCGACCGCACTTTATCCTTGCGCTTTCTCCTTATTTGTCTGCGTTTAGGACACGACCGTCGAATGATCAGGCATTAGGCCCCATCCCAATGGAAGACCGCTAGATGCCTGGCGTCGGCCAAGCCAATAACTGGTTTCTTCGCTATTCCGGCCCACCTTCACCAGCAATTCGGTCCCCTCGTCTGGCCCTGCGCGCCACTGCACCTAGACGGCTTACGCCCCGGATCGTTGGGACTCCACTAGCGTCCCAATCCCCAGCGCCCTGCCCGGGACTTGCCTTGGCAACGGACCCGCAGCCCCGCATTCAGGGCCTGTTCGCAGTAGTTCACAGCCCGTCGAAAAGTGGCCGGCGAGCGTGGCGGCCTCGGGCGCTTTGGCTGCCAGGATCCCCCACAAAATGAGGAAATCGCCCGCATCTGCGATGCCCGGCCCGGCAGCCGCCGGATCGCCGCGGAAGTAGGTTTGGCCCCGGATGTGCTTTCTCGTAGCCCCTTGGAAGCAGTTCACGTTTCGGGGCAGGGAAAGCCCCTTGACCGGACGGCTGCGCGGGCCGTGCCGCACCGCGCCAGCTTTGGGGAACGTGATAAGAACATGCGGCGTTTAGCAAAGTCGCAAAGTGTACGAGAGACGAGCATGGGTCTGCCATTTTTTGACAGTGCAATAGGCCGGAAGCGAGACCAGGTAATGGCGGTGGACCTGGGCAGCCGCACCACTAAAGCGGTGTGCGTGGCGCGCCGCGGCTCGGGCTTCGCCCTCCGTGGCTATGCCTTCCTGGACGCCCCGATCTGCGAGAAGAGCCTGCCCCCGGAGTTGCTGAGCGAGCATCTCAAAGCCGTTAACCAGGCGCTCCAGTCCCCAACCAAGTACGTCTCCCTCACCGCCGGGGTTGGCGATGTGCAGGTCCGCCACGTTGACCTCCCCCGCATGCCGGTCAGTGACATGCGCCAGGTGCTCAAGCTTAATTCCAAATCCTACCTCCAGCAGGATCTACCCGGCCACACTTACGATTGCCATGTCTGCAATCAGGGCCCGCTGGCCAAGCCTAACGGCAAGCCGCAAGATGCCGGGGGCCCGCCCAAGCATCGAGTCCTCATTGCCGGCGCCCGCAAGCAGGTCGTTGACGATTACCTCCAGGGTTGCAAGGGCGCCGGGCTGGTCGCGGAGAACATCGTCCCCGGCCTGATCAGCCCCTTCAACACGTTCGAAAGAGCGATGCCGGACGCCTTCGCCAAGGAAGCCGTGGCACTGGTGGATTTAGGCTTCAAGAACACCTCGATCTGCATTGCGAAAGAGGGCGATTTGGTGCTGAGCCGCGTGGTGGGCATTGGGGGCGACCGCATGACCAACAGCCTGGCCGAGTCGCTCAGCATCAGCTACGCCGAGGCGGAAGGCATCAAGATCGGCATGCCCGGCGAAGTGCAGACCCAGCTCGAATCCATGTTGGTGCCGCTCGGCCGTGAGCTGCGGGCCTCCATTGACTTCTTTGAACATCAGCACGACCGGCCCGTCACCCAGGTCCTGTTGACCGGTGGGCCCTCGCAGTCCGAGTTTGTCACCCATCGGCTCCAGCAGGAGCTGATGGTAGATTGCAAGCTGCTGAATCCCGCTGGGTTCCTGCAGTTGGACCTGCCAGCCCAGCAAACAGCGGAAATCGAGCAGGCCGCCCCGCAGTTGACTGTCGCGCTGGGCGCCGCCCTGGCTGCCCTGTAACCCCGCATACGACCTATGCCAATCCGCCTTAATCTCCTCGCCGAAGAGCAGGCTGCCGAGGCCGCCCGCCGTCGCGACCCGGTCAAGCGGGTCATCTGGCTGGCTGCCTTGGCCATTGTCCTCATCCTGGTCTGGAGCAGTTCCCTGCAGCTCAAGGCCATGCTCATCCGCAGCGACGTCAACCAGCTCGAGGCCCAGATCAGCTCCCACACCAACCAGTACCTGGTCGTCCTCGACAACCAGAACCAGGCCGCCGAAATCAACCGCAAGCTCGCCGCCCTGCGAAAGTTGTCCGCGACGCGCCTGCTCAACGGCACACTGCTCAACGCCCTCCAACAAACCACCGTGGAAGATGTCAACTTGCTCCGGCTGCGCCTGGAACAGAACTACAACTACGTCGCGGGCACCAAGGCGCGCACTAACGAGCACAACGCCCTCATCCCCGGCAAGCCCGCCAGCTCCACGGAAAAAATTGTGGTGACCCTGGAAGGCACCGATGGCTCGGCCAACTCCGGCGATGGCCTGAACAAGTACAAAGAGGCGCTTGCCATCAACCCCTACTTCAAAGAGGCGCTTGTCCGGACCAACGGCATCAGCCTCAAAAGCCTCGCGCCGCCCCAGGTTTCCCCCCGCGATGGCAAACGAAGCGTAACCTTCACCCTCGAATGCCGCTACCCGGAGTGCACACGATGAACATCCGCAAGCTCCCCAAAGATAAGCGCAACAAGCTCCTGCTGGCCCTCCTGCTCGCGCTGGCCGCCGCCGCGGGGCTCTACTTCGGCCTCATCCGCGGCCAGTATGCGAGCTTGGCCAATCTGGCCAGACAAAAGGAAGCCGCGGCCAATAAACTCAAGGTCGTGCTCGACTCCATCCGCCGCGCCGAAACGATTCAGATCGAGCTGAACGAGGCCAAAGCCAAGCTTGCGGCCGAGGAGAGCGACGTGGCCTCCGGCGACCTCTATGCATGGGTGATCAACACCCTGCGCAATTTCAATACGCCTGTTTACAAGGTGGAAATCCCCCAGTACAGCCACCTAAGCCCGCCCGCGGACGTTAAGATGCTTCCTGATTTCCCTTACAAGGAGGCCACCCTGACCGTTGCCGGCACTGCCCGCTTTCATAACCTCGGCCAGTTCATCGCGGACTTCGAGAACAAATTCCCCCACATCCGCCTCTCGGATTTGAGCTTGGACGCCAACGTTCTCTCGCCCACGGTCGGCGCGGAGAGCCTCGCGTTCAAGATGGAGATCGTGACCCTGGTCAAGCTCAACCCTTCATGATGCTTCCCCCGTTTATGCCAACTTCACGCCATCTGTTTCCTATCCCGACACTGACGCTCGCGCTGCTGTTCTGCGTGGCCTATCTCACCGCCGGTGCCGCCCAAACCGCGTCCGTCAAGCCCGGAGCAGCGTCGGCCGCGACCAAGGCCGCCCCCGCAGATCCCGAGCCTCCCAAGTCCATCTTTCGCGTCCCCAACACCCCGCAGGAAGGCCGTGACCCTTTCTTCCCGCAATCAGTCCTGCACAAACCGGTGGTAGTCAAGCCCACCAAGAACGTACCGGCGCCTGCTCCGGTGGAGTTGGAACTCAAGGGCATTACCGGTCCCGAAGAAAAACGCTTGGCCATTATCAATAACCGCACCTTCGAAATCGGGGAAGAAGGCTTTGTCCTCACCAACGTGGGCCGCGTACGGATCACTTGCAAGCAAATCGGCACCGATTCCGTCTGCGTCGCCCTGAACGGTCAGGACCGGACCTTGACCTTCCGCCCACGCTGATCCGCCCCGACAGCGTGCCTGGTGGGTTTCCGATCCTGTTCCCTATACCGTCCCGGCCAAGAGTTTAAACCTCTGCCGACCGGCCCTCCCTGAGGTTCACGAGCCGAATTCCCCGCTTCGAGGAGGAGTTCCACATCCCGGAATCTGACAGAAACCTCCTTTAGCCAATTCCGGCACCCAATCCAGTTGCCTGCTGAATCCTCAGCCCTGAAACTCCGTGTTCCGCACGAAATGCCGACATACCGGCGCGCTGGCATCCTGCCCGCTTGGAGCAATCTAACCGTGTAAGCGAGCAGAATGCCCGCGCCCCACCCTCGCAGGTGTGAAATGCAACAGTTAGCACCGCGATCCATCAAAAAGCCTGCTGGTCCTGGACCGAATAGCCGCCCCGGTGCGACAACGCTGTGAAACCCGTTATACCCCGGTGTGGTTCCCATGGGGGCCGACCCCCATGGGAACCACACCGGGGTCCCGCCGGATTGGCACCGTCGCATCGCCGTGGCTGGCCTGGGTATCGGGTGCCTCGGGCCTGAACGATAGACCGTGCCGGTCGTCGGGGCGGCCGCCAATGTCGGTCGGCGCACTTCGTATGGGCAATAAATGATATGGCGCGAACTCACGTTCGCGGCTACAGAGTTAGTCGAAGCGCTCTAGCGGCGCAGGTCTGGAACCCACCTGACGGCAAAACGATCCCGCCGCCTCTCCGGCCGGTAAGGCGTCCTGAGTGAAAAAGCCTATCGCCAGGTCCAGGCGACTGCGGGAGACAAAGCGCGTGCACCTTCATGACTAATCCGAAGTGATCCGCGGTAATACGCGATAAACGAAATACACTTCATCGCCGCGCCGCCGCGCGGATTGGAGTTCCAGTCGGGCCGCCCCGGCGAGCCGTTTCGCCCCTGAACCGTCCGCAATAGTTGGTGCGGTCCGACCACCGAAGATCCTCGGGCAGACGGTCAAGTGCAATTCATTGGCCAGGCCGCCGCGAAACAAGGCGTCATTGAGTTCGCCGCCGCCTTCGCAGAGGAGGCGTTTAACCTTCCACTTCTTGCGCAGCCAACGTAAGGCGGCGTGGAAATTGATCTCTGTTTGGCCGCAGATCTTCACCTCGGCGGCGAGCGCGCCGAGGCGCCTGATCCGGCTGGCGGTTGCGCGGCGAGTGGTGAGGATGATGATGGGGGAGAACACGCGCTGGAACACGCGGGCTGCTGGATTCACGCTGCCGGTGCGGCTGACAATGATGCGCAGGTTGTACTCGGCCAGGCTGCGCCGCAGGCGCAGGCGGCGGTACTTGGCCGGGCCAGGCCCGAGATGAACGGCGTTCAGGTCCACGGTGCGCGCCCCGGCCATGACGGCATCCGCCGTTGCGCGCAGTTCGAGCAGGTGCTGCTGATCGCGCCGGCTGCTGAAAGAGGATACGGCACGGTTGGCGGTGGCGATCTTGCCATCCGCGGTCATCGCCATGTTGACGAGCACGAACGGCAGAAGGTCAGAGCGCCGAGGGGTCTTGGCTGGTCGTTTCATAGAACAAGCATCGCGTCGCCGTAGCTGAAGAAGCGGTAGCGCTCGCGGATCGCTTCGGCATAGGCCCGGAGAACCAGGTCGCGGCCCCGGGTGTCGTTCGGCGCGGCAAACGCGCTGACAAGCATTAGCAGCGTCGAGCGAGGCAGGTGGAAGTTGGTCAACAGCGCGTCGGCAATTCTGAAGTCGTACGGGGGATGAATGAACATGCGGGTCTTGCCGCTGCCGGCATTAAGGGGCACCGAGCCTGGGGCGCAACCGGCAAGGGTTTCCAGCACCCGCATGGTGGTGGTGCCCACAGCAACGACCCGACACCCGGCAGCCTTAGCCCGGTTGACGGCACAAGCAGTCTCCGCGCTCAGTTCGTAACGTTCCTCGTGCATGATGTGCGCGGCAAGAGTAGCGGCTTTGACCGGGGCGAATGTCCCCACGCCCACATGCAAGGTGACATAACAGACCTGCACGCCGCGCGCGGAGATCTCGTCCAACAAGGTCCGAGTAAAATGCAGCCCGGCCGTCGGCGCGGCGACCGAGCCGGCTGGGTGCGCGAATACTGTCTGGTAACGCTCGCGGTCCTGCTCGTGGCGCGAACTGTCCGGCCGGACGATATACGGAGGCAACGGAACTTCGCCGAGGACTTCGAGAAGGCCGACAACGTCTGGCGCGCCCGCGAATCGCACACGCCGGTGGCCTTCCGTATTCGTTTCGAGCACGGTGGCAATAACATCGCTGGCCCGGCCACGCCTGTCCCGCAATCGGATTTCGGCACCCACGCGCGCCCGCTTCCCTGGCCGCAGCATCGCCCACCAGTCATTCACCGAATTCTGCTCGAGCAGCAGCAGTTCAAATTCTCCGCCTGTGCGAGCGTTCGTTCCGTGAAGGCGGGCTGGAATCACGCGAGAGTCGTTGAGCACCAGGACATCGCCGCTTCGCAGGTGCTCTACCAAGTGGCGAAAGCTGCGATGCTCGACCCGGCCGGATGGACGATGCAGGACCAGCAGGCGGGACCGGTCGCGGTGCGGCGCAGGCGTCTGCGCGACCAACTCCGGCGGGAGATCAAAGTCGAAATCCGCTGCTCGCATTCGACCAGAGCATTATGCCAAAACTCCAACGTTACAAGCGGGTATGCGACAACCCGAGGCTGCCGGGGTTGGAATGTGGGGACGGCCACTCCCATTCTAAACAGCCATGCTGGTGAGGACTCCCTGGCACGGGATGTGCAATATTTAGTTCTGGCCAATATTTGCAGGGGTGTGGTAGATTCAGCCCGGACCTTCACAGGAGGGAATAAACTGTGAATAACTATTTAGTAAAATGTGGTGAAACTTGTTGACAAAGTGGGGGAGAGTGTGAAAAAGTGGGGCGTAGTGGGACAGAGGGGTTGGGCTGTTCCACTGTGAATAAGAATGGATCAGCAAGAGATAACCGAGCCAACGTACTACAATTCGCTGTACCGGCATGGGGTGGACCACAAGCGGCGGGTCCAGATTCCCGCCAAGTGGCGGCCAACGAAGCCGGGTACGGAGTTTACGCTAGTAATGTGGCCAAGCGCCAAAGAAGGCTGCTGCCTTCGGGTGCTTCCGCCGCAGCAAATGGCGAAGATGCTGCGCGACATAGATGCCATGGCAAACAGCGATCCGAATAAGGTCGTGCTGAAACGGTTCATCGGCAGCAAGTCTGAACAAGTGACACTCGATAAGGCGGGGCGGATTTGCCTGCCGGAAGAGATGGCCAAGAGTGCGGGGATCAGAGACGAAGCAGTGCTAGTCGGGCTGCTGAATCGTTTTGAGATATGGAATCCCGACCGTTACGAGAACTTAAGCGCCTCGAACACCATCATGGCCCAGGAAGCCATCAAGTTGATTGATTAACAGATGAGTCTATGAGTCTGCTGCGATTGTTAACTGCCGGCAAGTGTCTGACAAACCTCAAAGATGTGGAAAGTCCCTACCGACTGACCAGCCAACGGCTGCTACCACATTTCGGGGCAACGACCAATCCATTCTGCAGTAAGGGAAAGGCGGAACCAGGGCCGGAGGCAGTCAGTCGCGAAGCGCCAGCGACCGCTAGAAGCTGGCCCAATGTCGGCGCCTGGATTCCCGTCCGGGGGCTCTGGCAGAGGACCGCCGAGCCGCTCGGCAGGTGGAAAGGGAAGTTAAGCGAGTTGGTTGCGCGACCATCCCGCAAGGCCTCGAAACCGGCCATTTCCCGGTTTTCCAAACCGCCGGTGCAAGGGGAACTGTCGTTGGATCGGGTCAAAGTGGTGCGCAATGATTTGAGCGACGCGGATCTGGAAGTGATTCCGGCCAGGTCCAAATTAGCGTCGGCCGCGCCGGCAGCCGAGAAGGCCAGCAATCCGGAAGAGACCTGGGGCCAGGCGATTACCCAGCTTCTTCCCGCCGGCAAGCTGTAAATGGGTGAGGACCGATGAGGGGTGCCAACCTACACCCACAGACCGGTGATGCTAGCGGAAGTGCTGACCGCCCTCCGAGTAGTCTCCGGCGGGAGTTACGCGGACGGCACCGTCGGTGGGGGTGGGCACGCGGCAGCCATATTGGCCGCCACCTCACCGACGGGGTGGCTGTATGGGGGCGACCGCGATGGCGCGGCGCTTGAGGCCGCCAAGGCGAATCTGGCGGAATTTGCGGGGCGGTTCGAGTTGCGGCGCGGAAACTATGCGGACTTGGCTGATTGGGTGCCGCCGGAGAGCTGTGACGGGGTCCTGCTGGACCTGGGAGTCAGTTCGCCGCAGCTGGACGAAGCGGAGCGCGGCTTCAGCTTCCAGCGGGAAGGGCCGTTGGACATGCGGATGGACCAGCGGCAGGAGCTGACCGCGGCCCGCCTGGTGAATGAAGCCAGCGCGGAAACACTGGCGAAGATTTTTTGGGAACTGGGCGGCGAGCGCGATGCGCGGCGGTTCGCGCGGGCGATCGCGCGCGAGCGCGAGCAGCGCCAGTTCGAAACGACACGGCAGCTGGCGGAGTTGATCGAACGTCTGCAGCCGCGTCGCGGCAGAGCGACGCATCCGGCAACAAAGGTATTTCAGGCAGTCCGGATGGCGGTAAACGACGAAATTGGTTCTTTGGAAAGAGGCTTGGCAGGGGCGCTGAAGATTTTGAAAGCCGGCGGACGACTGGCGGTGATCACGTTTCATTCGCTGGAAGACCGCATGGTGAAGAATTTCGGGCGCGCGCGGGCGCGGGATTATGCATTCAGCGGAGGAATGGATGTTCCGGAGTTGCGTGAGCCGCGCGCGCCTGAGCTGCAGTGGGTGCGCCGCAAAGCCATCCGGCCGGGCGCGGAGGAACTGGCGGCAAACCCGCGCAGTCGCAGCGCGCAGTTGCGGGTGATGGAAAAGTGCCGGAAAGCGTGACCCGGCGGCGGGGAGCAAAGAAATGGTAAGAATTTCAGGATGATGTAATGGCGCGGAATCGAAAATACCAATCAGCGGCCATCCGGTTTGGCCCGGTGCTGAAAGCATTCTTGTTATGTCTGCTGCTCTGCGGGGCGGGAGTCGGCTACGTCTGGCAGAAGGACCAGATCGCCCAGCTTGGCCGCCAGTTCAAGCAATGCGAGCTCAAGCTGGATGAACTGGCAAACCAGAACGAGAAGCTGCGGAAGCAATTAGGGACACTGCGCTCCCCCACGGTCCTGGAGCGGCGCATTCAGGAGTTGGGCCTGGGCCTGGTTCCGCCACAAGCGGCACAGGTGTGGCTCCTGCCCGAACCCGCTGGCGATTTGGCGCGGCCAGAGACCGAACGGCAATACGCCACGCCCCGTGCGATGAGCGCCGAGCCGAAGGGCTAACCCGGCAGCCGCGCGAAACGACTTGGTTGAAGGCTTCTGCCGCCGCCCGTGATGCGGTCGGATGAGGAACCGATTGCCACGGGCGGACGGCAAGGCCTGATTAGACGAAACTCAGAAAGACTACGATGATCTGAAGCAATTTACCGCCGCCCGTGACGCGGTCGGATGAGGAACCGATCGCCACGGGCGGACGGTGATCACTAGGAAACGAGACAAGCAAAATATGGCGAAGCAACTGCAATTCCGAAGGCTGGTGGCGCTGGCGCTGCTGCTGGTCGCGGCATTTGCCGGGCTAACCTACCGCCTGGTTGACCTGCAAGTGCTCCGCTACGAGGAATTGAGCCGCATAGCGTGGAATAACACGCACCGGGAATTCCTGCTGGAGCCACGCCGGGGCGACATTCTGGATGCGAAGGGCAACCTGTTGGCGACGAGCGTCTTTGTGAAAACGGTTTGCGCCGATCCGTCGCTCATCGGCAGCCGGCAGGCGGAAGTAGCCCGGGCAGTGGCACCGTTGCTGCATATGAGCGAAGGCGAACTGCACCAGCGACTGATGCCCCGCCCGACACGAAACGCCACCGGCGTGATCGGCACCAACCGCTACGTGGTGCTGAAGCGCAAAGTCCCCATGGAAACATGGCAGCAGATACAAGCCGCCATGAGATCGCTGTCCTTCGGGCTGGACGAGAAGAAGCTCTCTCGGGCGGAACGTGCCTTCTATCGCGATCTCCGGCGCGCAGCGGTCTTTGTCGAAAAGCAGGACGACCAATTGCGCACCTATCCGAATCAAGCGCTGGCGGCACACGTCCTGGGCTTTGTCGGCATGGACGAGCAGGAGGTCAACGGCACCCGGCTGCTGCAGACTTCGGGCAAGGACGGAATCGAGCGGTACTACAACGCGAAGCTGGCCGGCGTGCGCGGCTGGCGGGTGACGGAGGCGGATAGGCCCGGAAGAGAGCTGGTTGCGTTGAGGAAGCAGGATGTGGAACCGCGCGACGGCACGAGCGTCGTGCTCACGATTGATTCGGTGGTGCAACATATCGTTGAGGCGGCGCTGGCTGAGGCGAAGGAAAAGCATTCGCCTGTGAGCATTTCAAGCCTCGTGGTTCGCCCGCGCACAGGTGAAATCCTCGCCTTGGCGATCCTGCCGAACTTTGACCCGAACAACCCCGGCGCCGTGGGGGCGGACGCCCGGCGCAACCGCGTGATCGCAGACCTGGCGGAACCGGGATCAACCTTTAAGATTGTGGCCGTCTCGGGCGCCCTGAACGATGGGATTGTGCGGCTGGAGGATGTGTTTGACTGTGAACATGGCCGCTTCCACTTCGCGGGCCGTGTCCTCCACGACCACGAATCATATGGGATGCTGACGGTCGAGGAGATCATTGCCAACTCATCAAACATAGGGGCCGCCAAGATCGGGCTCAAACTGGGGCAAAGCCGGCTCCATGACTATATCCGCAACTTTGGCTTCGGGACACAGACCGGGCTCCCGCTACTGGGGGAAGTGAGCGGAATCGTGCATCCGGTGAAAGCCTGGTCCAAGGTCTCAATCGCTCAAATCCCAATGGGTCACGGGGTCGCAGTAACAAGTCTGCAAATGACCATGGCGATGTGCGCCATCGCGAACAAGGGATGGCTGATGCAACCGATGATCGTGGACCGTCTGGTGAATCGTGACGACACTCTGGCGGTCAAGTACCCGCCACAGCGCGTTCGGCAGGTCATTAGCGAAGCCGCGGCGGCGCAGATGGTGGAGGCGCTCAAAACGGCTGTTTCATCCGGAGGCACAGGAGCCAAAGCAGCGCTGGAGCATTACACCGTAGCCGGCAAGACCGGCACGGCACAAAAGTCCGGTGGTCCCAGCGGTTACCTGCCGGGCAAGTACTTTGCTTCCTTCATTGGCTTCTTCCCCGCCGATAATCCCGAGCTATGCATCTCCGTGATGATGGATGAGCCGAAACATGGCTACTACGGCGGACAAATCGCCGCCCCGGTGTTCAAGCAAATCGCCGAGCGGGCAGCCTCTTACCTGCACATTCCGCCGGAGGACGGTGCAGCGCCGATGGTCCCGGCTACCCTGACGGCGCCGCTGGATCGCAATCCGCCGAAAACGGCAGCCGCGCGCTCGCCCTGACAAAAACCCAGACATGAAAGGCTAACATGAATTCGCTCCCGTTCATTTCCCACCATCTCTTCGTGGCGGCGGTCGGCAATGAAAGCCGCGCGAACGGACGACCCGCACGGCAGCAGCCTTCATCCGAAGAAACGGCTGTCCCCGCGACCGTGATTCCCTTGGAGGTGATGGGCAGCCACAAGCCAATGCCAACGGGGCAAGCCCGCCCATTGCGGACCGCCTTTACCCCGGCACGCGGGTAACCGGGGAAAGGTTGCCAGACGATGTGAATAGAGAACGGAATGGAAGCTCGTTCATTAGCGTTCATTGCCGAAGCTTGCGCTGGAGAGCAATTGAGCGGTTCGGCGCAGACGCAGGTGCACCGGGTCTGCACCGATTCGCGCAGAGTAGAACCAGGCGACTTGTTCATTGCGTTGACAGGTGAGCGTTTCGACGGACACAAGTTTCTGCACGAAGCGGCCCGAAAAGGAGCCGCCGGGGCGGTAGCCGAACGCAACCGTGTGCCGGCAGGCTGGAGCGATTGTGCGGTCATTGCCGTGGCGGACACGCGGAAGGCCCTGGGCCGACTAGCCGCGCAATATCGAAGAGATTTCGTGCTGCCGACCGTGGTGGTGGGCGGCTCGAACGGAAAGACGACCACGAAGGAACTGATAGCGGCGGTGCTGCGGCAGAAGCTGGACACGCTTTGGAGCGAGGCCAGCTTTAACAATGACGTCGGAGTGCCGCTGACATTGCTGCGACTGGAGCAATCGCATCGCGCGGCAGTGCTGGAAGCCGGAACCAATCACCCGGGCGAATTGGCACCGCTGCTGGAAATGATCCAGCCGCGCTACGGGGTACTCACTTGCATCGGCCGCGAGCATTTGGCGTTTTTCGGGGACGTAACCGGGGTGGCTCGGGAGGAAGGCTCGCTGGCCGAGTCGCTGCCGGCGGATGGAATTCTCTTTTTAAATGGAGACGATGAATTGGCCGTTCGCGCGGCGAAACGCGCTCGCGCCAGCGCGGTGCGCGTGGGCCTCGCTGCAGGAAACCACTGGCGTGCGAGCGGTATACGCTTCGAGCGTCGAGGGATGCGGTTCCAAGCTGAGGGCCCCAGGGCCGATCTCGGCGGCGAGTACCGAATCAATTTGCTTGGTCGGCACCAAGTGGTGAATGCGCTGTTCGCCTTGGCGATCGGAGCCGAGCTGGGGCTGACCCGCGCGGAGGCGACCCAAGGCCTAGCCGAATGCCGACCGCCGAAGATGCGGCTTGAACTGTGGGAACACAATGGCGTGGTCGTGCTCGACGACACCTACAACGCGAATGCGGATTCAATGGCCGTAGCCCTGCAGGCATTGCAGGAACTGCCGTGCAAAGGACGGAGGGTCGCAGTGCTAGGAGAGATGGCCGAATTGGGCGCGCACAGTCAGGAGGCCCACGAGGAGGCGGGCCGGCGGGTGGCAGAATTGGGGATCGGTCAGTTGTTCGCGGTTGGGGGGATGGCTCCAGTCATGGCGCGGGCAGCGCGGGACGCGGGTATGGCCCGGGTCTTCGAATTCGCAGATGTGGAAAGTGCGGCAATAGCAGTGAAACGTTTTGTCCGACAGGGCGACGCGGTGCTGTTGAAGGCCTCCCGCGTCGCGCGGCTGGAACGGATCGGCGAGCTGCTGCGAACCCGCGAACCCGGGAGAGAGAACTGAATGTTCTACTACCTGAGCCAATACTTGCTGGAATGGTCCGCAGGCACTGAGTGGGCCGACCAGCTGTCTGGCTTCCGGCTCTTCCGATATATCACCTTTCGCAGCGCCGGCGCGGCGCTGACCGCGCTGGTCCTAAGCTGGTGGCTTGGACCCCGAGTTATTGCCTGGCTGAAGCAGTTGAAATTCGGCCAGGAATACGCGGACAAAGCGGAAGCGGGCGGCAGCCTGGCCACACGCCTTTTAAGCAAGAAGGGCACGCCCACAATGGGGGGAATTCTCATTGTCCTCGTGCTCAACATCACCACGTTGCTGTGGGCGCAGTGGAATACGCTCGTGCAATTGACGCTGCTCTCGCTCGTCGTGCTGACTGGCCTGGGATTTTACGACGACTATGCCAAGATCAGCCAGCAGAGCAGCGGCGGCGTCAGGTCCTGGGTCAAACTCGGGGTACAAACCACACTGGCATTGTTCATCGGACTGTATCTGTGGCACATGCCCTCCACCCAAAAGCTGATCACGGATATCATGGTACCGTTCTGCAAGTATCCGGTCCTGACCTGCGCGGGCCTGGTCGGGCTTGGGCTAACGGTGCTGACCATCGTCGGCAGCTCGAATGCAGTGAACTTGACTGACGGGTTGGACGGGTTGGCAATCGGCTGCACACTGATAGTCTCGTTTGTCTTTCTAGTTCTCACGTACTTGGCGGGACACCGAACAGCCTCCGCCTATCTGCAGATACCCCACGTGATTGGAGCAGGCGAGCTGACGGTATTCTGTGCCGCCATGATCGGCGCGGGATTGGGCTTCCTTTGGTTCAATTGCCATCCCGCGCAGGTGTTCATGGGCGACACCGGCTCCCTGGCGCTAGGCGGTGCGCTGGGCATCGTCGCAGTGCTGATTCACCAACCCCTGGTATTGGTAATTGCGGGAGGAGTGTTCGTAATGGAGGCGGTTTCGGTAATTCTGCAAACAGGTTGGTATCGCTACACCAAGCGGCGGTATGGAACGGGCACCCGCATCTTCCTGATGTCACCAATCCACCATCATTTCGAGAAGAAAGGCTGGTATGAATCGCAAGTCGTGATGCGATTCTACATTCTGGGAGTGCTTTTCGCCGTCCTAGCCCTGAGCACCTTGAAGATTCGCTAAGATGCTTGAACTGGCAGACAAACAGGTGCTGGTCATTGGCTTCGGACGTCCCGGGCAGGCGGCCTGCGAGTTTCTGCGTAGAAGCGGCGCCAGAGTTACGGGCGTGGACCAAGCGAATACAGAGGACTTGCGCAACCGGGCGGATGAATTGCGCCCGCTGGGTATCGAAGTCACCCTTGGGGCTTCGGCACCGCCGGCGCGGGACTTCAGTTTAGCCGTGCTAAGTTCGGCGCTGCCGATGAACGTTCCACTCGTGGAGGCCGTCCGCCGAACCGGGGTGCCCTTGATCAGCGAGCTGGAGCTTGGCCTTCAGCTATCCGAATGCTTGTGCATCGCCATCGGCGGCACCAATGGGAAAGGAACCACAGCCGAACTCGTCGAGCGAGTGCTGGCGAGCAACCACCGCAAGACCGCATTATCCGGCGACCTCGCGCGGCCGGTCTGCGCGACGATCGAACACACGAAAGAGCTGGACTACCTGATCTTACAGACCGACGCATTTCAATTGGAAATGACCTCCTTGCCCCGGCCCTCGATCGCCGTGCTCACGAATCTCACTCCCGACCATCTGGACCATTACGGCAGCAGGGACAACTACGTGCGCGCCAATGCCCGCTTGTTCCGTAACCAAATAGCGGAGATCCACGGCGTGCAGTTCATCAACGATTCTAAGGCAACTAATCTAGATGCCTTGGGAAGTGCGCTCCGTGCGGCGCGATCTGGACCAGGCGGGGAGGCGAACGTCTGGCTAATTGCCGGAGGCAGGGACAAAGGTCAGGAACTTCATCCGGTTGGCACTCTGCTGACCAACCGGGTCAAACACGCGTTTCTGGTGGGCGAGACCAGCAAGCGACTCTACGCCGCGTGGAGCGTTTTTACTCCTTGCACGATTTCGAGTTCGTTGCTAGAAGCAGTAGCTGAAGCGGCAAGGAATGCCGTATCAGGCGACGTAGTATTACTTTCACCGGCCTGTTCGAACTGCGATCAGTTTCGAAACCACCAACATCGTGGTGAAGTCTTTTGTCAGGCAGTGAAATCAATAGGTAGGGGTGTGCCGGGCGGCACCCCCAACATAAATGGCAGAATTGGCACAGCGCAGCGTTGAAGCAAAGCGAGACAACTAAGAATCTTGCTTCGGGTTTTTCTCAGGGAACACCTGGGAACGAAGCGAACGAAAAACTATTAACACCTCCATAAACCGGCGCAACAGCGCCACTTGAAAATGAATAACCACAATCCACTCATTCCACAGGGCTCCGCGTTGGAGCAGAAAAACAAGGGGCGCGCCCGCGTGAAGATCGCGGTCCTCTTTGTTCTGGTCGTTCACGGCATCGGCTTGATGGCCTTGCTCATGCAAGGTTGCGGACAGTCCCAAGAGACGCTGCCACCGATAGAAGCTACGGACACCAATCCCCCTCCAACCTTTGCCGACCCCGTTCCTCCCCCGGTGGCAACCAACCCCCCTCCGGTAGCCGACACCACTCCGACGCCAGTGGAGCCACCTCCGGCCCCGCCGCCAGTGGCTCCAGCGGGTATTAACGAGCACACCATCGTCAAAGGAGATTACCTTGAGAAGATCGCAAAGAACTTCCACGTCTCTGTCAATGCCATCATGGAAGCGAATCCCGGCATTGAGCCGACAAAGCTGAAGATCGGGCAGAAGATATACATCCCTTCACCGGCTGTCTCCACAGCCCCGGCGGTGACCGGATTGGCACCCGGCGAGACTGCAGCGCCAGGCGGCGAACAGACCTACACTGTCAAATCCGGCGATACGTTGACCAGGATTGCAGGGAGGTTTGGTACGACTGTTAAAGCGCTGAGAGCGGCTAACGAATTGAAGACTGACTTCCTCAAAGTCGGGCAGAAGCTGAGGATTCCCGCAAGCGCGTCGGCTCCAATGGCCGCCCCGGTTGTTCCAGCTGAGCCTGTGCCGACCTACCCAGCAACACCTCCCCCTGGGCCGTAGCCGTTCTTGCGGACAAAGCGCGGCCTCCCCGCCGGCGCTCCGCGAGCATTTTGGCCGATGAAAGTGAGCGTCACCATTCTGGTTTCCTGCGTGGCTGCCCTGCTATCGCTCGGAATGGTGATGCTGTACAGCTCCAGCATGGCACAGGTAGGGGCTCATTACCTGAGGATGCAACTGGTTTGGTGCGGGCTCGGCCTGGCAGCTTGTGTGGTTGCGGCGTTGCTGGATTATCGCCAGCTTCGCTGGATCTGGTGGTTGCCGCTAGGCTTGGCCTTGCTGATGCTGGGATTGGTGTTGAACCCTCATATCGGCGCCAAAATCAACGGCGCGCGGCGCTGGTTCAGCTTTGGCGGCATGCGTTTCCAGCCTTCGGAGTTTGCCAAAATTGCGCTGATCATTGCCTTGGCCTGGTACGGAGAGCGTTTCCAGCGGCAGATGCCGTTGTGGAAGCGGGGAATTCTCATCCCAGGGCTGCTGATTGTGGTAACCGTAGGGCTGATTTTCATTGAGCCAGATGTGGGCAACGCGCTGGTACTCGCTGCCGTAAGCAGCACCTTGTTGCTGATTTCAGGCGTTCGACTTCGCTATTTCCTGCCGCCGGTTATCGCCGGCGTTATCGCGATCGGGACCTTCATCTGTTACAATCCTATGCGTTCTGACCGAATTCACTCGTGGCTGCACGTGGAGGAGACCCGACGCGATACGGGCCTGCAGGCTTACCAGGCGATGGTTGCCCTTGGGAGCGGCGGCTTGACGGGCAAAGGTCTAGGCGATGGACGCCAGAAGCTCGGCTTCCTGCCGGAGCACCACACCGACTTCATATTCTCAATCATCGGGGAAGAGCTCGGGTTGATCGCTACTCTGCTTGTGGTCGCAGCCTTTATAGCGATTGTCTTCTGCGGCGCCCACATCGCGATGAATGCAGCGGATACGTTTGGAATGCTGCTCGGTTCAGGGATTACATTCCTGATTGGCATGCAGGCCTTTATCAACATCGGAGTGGTGACAAGCGCGTTGCCGAACAAGGGTCTGCCATTGCCTTTCATCAGCTACGGCGGATCCAACCTGCTTATGACCCTGACGAGCGTTGGGCTGTTGGTCAGCATCGCGCGGCAGGCACGCAACCCCGATGGGGTCATCCGGAACGTGCTCATCAGCGAAGAAGCTGAGAATCCATTCTCTCGAAGGGCACAGGCCCAACCATGACTTCGCCCCCTCAAGCCCAACTCCGGATAGCCATTGCCTGCGGCGGGACCGGCGGGCATCTCTTTCCTGGTCTTGCCGTGGCTGACAGGCTTGTGCGGCGTGGTTGCGCAGTGACGTTGCTCATTTCCCCCAAGGAAGTGGACCAACAGGCTGTGCGAGGTGTTTCTGGCGTAGACATTGTCCCCCTCCCAGCGGTTGGCTTGAAGCGTGGCAGGGAATTTGCCTTCGTCCGCGGTTTCCTCCAATCCTATCGCGCTGCGGCGAAGTCTTTCAAGACGCGCCCCCCACAGGCGGCACTCGCCACAGGCGGATTTACCAGCGCACCGCCAATACTGGCAGCGAAGCGGATCGGGGCACGAACGTTCCTTCATGAATCAAATACCATCCCTGGTCGCGCCAACCGCTGGTTATCGCGCGTGGTGGACGGTACGTTTGTCGGATTTCCTGCGGCAGCCGACCGACTGCGCCGAAGCAGCGCGACCGTAACCGGCACACCAACCCGCCCATGTTTCCAGGCCCATGACACTGCCACCTGCCGTTCCAAACTCGGGCTTGACCCTGACAGGCCAGTCTTGCTGGTGATGGGCGGCAGCCAGGGTGCAAGCGGTATCAACGACTTGGTGCTGCGTTCCTTGCCACTGTTCGCCAACCGCCAAGCCGACTGTCAGTGGTTACATCTGTCCGGGCCGAAGGACTTTGAGAAAGTGAGTCGGACCTATGCGGCTTTGAGACTCAAAGCGATTGTCCATTCATTTCTAACCGAAATGGATATAGCCCTGGGGGCAGCAACCGCAGCCATCTCCCGTGCTGGCGCATCCTCCCTAGCCGAACTGGCAGCCATGCGTGTGCCGGCAGTCCTCGTCCCGTATCCAGCTGCGATGGACAATCATCAGTTTCACAACGCTCGGGCCATCGAGGCCGCCGGCGCTGCCTGTTTGCTGGAGCAAGAGAGCGCGACCCCGGAGTTACTGGCACAACTCCTCTCGGACCTGGTTGAGAAACCCGCAGTGCGTGAGAAGATGCAGAGCGCGCTTACCCAATGGCACGCACCGCAGGCGGCGGAAAAGATCGCTGCAGCCATGCTCCTTGCCGTTGGATTTAAGGCAAGCCAAGGTTGCTCCACTCATCGCCAATCAGCTGGCGGGACCCCGGATCACCAAGTTAACTTGATGAGCTCCAACCCGTCACAGACCGGCCGGGCACGAACCAGCCCGTTAGCCGCATGTCAGCCGGCGCTGCCGGCGGAGAGGGGCACCTGATGCCGCGCGGCGCCATGGCAGACCAGGAGTTTTCGAGCAGGGCGGAGGCGGCAGGCGAATTGGCACAACGCGTCTCAAAGGCCACCGTGATTCGCAATCGCGAACCGCTGGCCAAACACACGACGCTCAGAGTCGGCGGAAGCGCAGACTTGTACGTCGAGCCAGCAACTGACTTGGATTTGGCGGCCGTCCTAGCTTACTGCCAAGAGAGCAGCCGGCCTGTTTTTCTGCTTGGGCGCGGATCGAATCTGCTGGTGAGAGATGGTGGAATCCGAGGCGCGGTCATCTGCCTTTCCCATACCCATTTCAGCCAGATCGAGGTGGCGGACGAGCGCATATGCTGCGGGGCGGGCGCAAGATTGAGAGCGATCGCAGCGGAAGCCAAGCGACACGGTCTGGCAGGTATGGAGTTCCTCGAAGGCATCCCGGGCAGCGTCGGCGGCGCTTTGCGAATGAACGCAGGAGCTATGGGCAGCGCAATGTTCAACGTGGTGGAGTCGGTTCGGTTGATGAGTCTCGACGGGCAGGTGCGCCAGCGCGCAGCACACGAACTGACGGCCACGTATCGCGAATGCTCAACCCTGAAAACACATATTGCCCTCTCAGCAGTGTTACGCGGCCATTCCGATTCGCGCAAGGCTATCGAACTGCGCATGACTGAATACAGCCGCAAGCGATGGCAATCGCAGCCCGCCGCGCCGAGCGCCGGGTGCATCTTCAAGAACCCCGGCTCGATCCCAGCCGGCAAGCTGATTGACGAATTGGGCCTGAAGGGAACGCGTGTGGGCGGAGCGATGGTCTCGGCAGAACACGGCAATTTTATTGTAAACGATGGCACCGCCTCCGCACGGGACATCTTGGAGCTGATCGAGGTCATCAAACAGCGCGCCCGAACGGAGCGCGGAATCGAATTGCAGACAGAAGTAGAAATTGTCGGAGAATGACACCAGCACGAAAGAAGCTCAACATCACTGTGATGCTCGGCGGACCGAGCGCTGAACGCGAGGTATCGCTGCGGTCCGGGGCAGAGGTGGTCAAGGCGCTCCGCTCAATGGGCCACGTCGTCAGCGAGGTGGATCCCAAGCACGGGAAATGGAAGCTCCCAAAGGGCACGGATGTGGTCTTCCTTGCGCTCCACGGGACATACGGAGAAGATGGCACCGTTCAGCGTCGGCTGGAGGAACTGGGTATCGCTTACACCGGGTGTGATCCCGAGGCAAGTCGGATTGGATTTGACAAGTTCCTGACCAAGCAGCGTTGCGTGGCAGCCGGAGTCCCGACCGCGCGGTTCATGCTAATCGAGTCGCCCGCGGCAAGTTGGCCGATGGGTTGGGACCCGCCCGTGGTGCTGAAGCCCGCACGTCAAGGCTCGAGTGTCGGGCTGCAATTTGTCGAGCGCGTCTCGGAATGGGGCAAGGCCCTGGCGGAAGCAATGCGGCACGACTCACAGGTTCTAATGGAAGAGAAGATCACCGGGCGGGAATGCACCGTCGGCATCCTTGGCGACCAAACGCTCCCACTGGTCGAGGTGCGGCCCAAGACGGGCATTTACGACTATCAGACCAAGTACAGTGCTGGGACAACCGAGTACTTCTGCCCCGCTCCATTTGATGCGGCAATGACCGCGCGGATTCAGGCGGTGGGGATGGGGGCCTTCAAAGCAATTGGCGGCCGGGATTATTCGCGGGTGGATGTGATTGTGCAGCCAAACGGGGAGCCGGTAATGCTAGAGGTGAATACGCTGCCGGGCATGACCGAAACCAGTTTGCTGCCCAAGGCGGCAGCCGCGGCCGGTATCAGTTACACGGAACTCTGTCAGCGAATGGTGGACTTGGCGCTCAAACGAATACATGTGGCTTAAACGTAAACCAAAGAATCGGCGCTTGGGGCGCGATCAGGTACTGGATGTAAAACTGCGCTCCAGCCAAGTTCGAGCCGCGCGGACCCGCATGACGGCAGTCAGCCTGGGGACTGTCTTTACGGTTGTCTTCGGCCTGTACTTGCTCTACCGCACCGGTGAATGGGCACTCAATCGGCTGCTCTACGAAAACAAGTCGTTTGCCATCGAGAAAATTGAGGTGCAAACCGACGGCATTATCGCGGTGGACCAATTGCGCCGCTGGGCAGGAGTCAAACCTGGAGAGAACTTGCTGGAGCTCGACTTGGCGCGCGTGAGGCGGGACTTGGAAATGGTCCCGCTGGTTCACTCCGCGTCCGTCGAGCGCATTCTGCCACGCACTTTGCGCATCTGCGTCGAAGAACGCGAACCCATTGCGCAAGTCAACATTCCTCGTCCGAATCCGGCAGGCGGCGTGGGGGTAGCGATCTATCATCTGGACGCAGAGGGATGGGTGATCATGCCGCTGGACCCACGCCAGCTTGAGACTGCATCCAACCAACCGAGCAATACGCTGCCAGTGGTGGCTGGCGTCAGCGCCAGCGAATTGCAGCCCGGTCGGCGCATCACCTCCCCGCCAGTTCAGGCTGCTCTGCGCCTGATTCTGGCTTTCGACCAATCGCCGATGGCCGGCTTGGTGAACCTACGGCGTATAGACGTATCTTCGCGGGAGGTGTTGGTAGTGACAACCGAGCAAGGGAGCGTGATCACTCTTGGTTTAAACGATGTGGGCCATCAACTGGACCGCCAACTGCGGCGTTGGCACACAATTTTCGAGTTGGGACAGCAGACGAGTAATGCGATTGCCACGCTCGATCTGGCGGTCACCAACAACATCCCGGTTCGATGGCTGGAGGCCAGCACGGTCCTGCCTGCAGCCCCGAAGCCGGCCAAACCCTCGCGTTCCAGGAAGAAACATGTTTAACGCCTCATCAATCATTGTCGGATTGGAGATTGGCACGTCCAAGGTCTGTGCTGTGGTCGGCGAACTCGGCGTGGATGGCGCGCTCAATATTGTCGGGCTCGGCCAGGCACGCTCCCGAGGTGTGCGCAAAGGCGAAATCGCCGACGCGCCGCTGGCCGAGGAGGATGTGCGCCAGGCGATTGTTGAAGCGGAGCAGATGGCTGATGCCGAAATTCGCAGTGTTTATCTCGGAGTGACAGGCAGTCACCTGCGCGGCTTCAACAATCGCGGTGTTCATCCGGTTGTGTCTTCTGACCGCGAGATTACCGATGAGGACGTGCAAGACGTGATCAAAAACGCCAAGACAATCAACCTGCCCGCCCAGAACCACGTGATCCATGCCATCCGCCAGCACTTTCTGGTGGACGGGCAGGACGGCATCACCAATCCGGTGGGAATGTTGGGCTCGCGTATTGAGGTTGACGTGCATGTCGTGCACGGGAACCTCAACCGGCTCCAGAATGCCATCCGAACCGTCAAAGGACTGCAACTGGAGGTGGATGACATCGTATTCAACGGTCTGGCCTCCTCGCTGGCGCTGCTGACCAACGAACAGAAAGAACTCGGCTCGCTGGTGATTGACATCGGCGGCGGAACGACCGAATACGTGGTCTACGCTAACGGCATCATCAAACACACCGGCGTGCTGGCAGTCGGCGGCGATCATGTGTCGAACGACCTGGCCTATGGTCTGAAGGTGCCGCTTAGCCGGGCTGAGCAGCTCAAGCTCGATCGCGGTTCCAGCTTCCTCGACGAAGCCGACAAGGGCCAAACGTACACCATTGCCAACGAGCACGGCCTGGCCCTCAAAACGATCAACATCGAACATCTTCACCGCATCATGTCGCTGCGGCTGGAGGAGATTTTCCAGCTCATTGGGCAGGACCTGGAGCAGGCTGGGGCGCTGGACTACCTGCGCGGGGGAGTATTTCTTTGCGGGGGTGGAGCGCACATCCCGCAAATCGCCAGGCTGGCGGAGCAAGTCCTCCAGATGCCGGTGTCTCTCGGCAAGACCAATTCGATCAGCGGCCTGAAATCGGCCCTTGATCAGCCGGAGTTCGCGGCAGCCATTGGACTGGTGAAATTCGGCTCATTTCAACAACGGAAGCGGGCCGCCAAATCGTCCCTGACAGACGGCATCAAGAGCACCCTGGGCCAGATATTCCGCCGGGCTTGACCCTTTACAGGATTCCCATGATTACCAACGCACAGAACAACCTGGCAGGAGAACCCGCCAGGAAGACCGCCTCCGTCAAAGTTTTTGGCCTCGGCGGTGCGGGCATCGCGGTAATGGAGTTGCTGCTCAAAGACGCCCCGTCGAGGGTGGCTTTCGTGGCTGTGGACACTGATGCCCAGTCGCTTGAAACGTCAGCCGCCGCAGACAAGATTCATCTGGAAACGCAGCTCTTGCGCGGGCTGGGCAGCGGCGGCGACCCTGAGCGGGCCCAAGCGCTGGCTCAGGAGCAGTTGCCGAAGCTCAAGTCGCTTTGCGAAGGGGCTGACGTAGTTCTGGTTCTGGCCGGTTTGGGCGGCGGCGCGGGCACGGGTATCGGCCCGGTACTGGCACAGGCAGGCAAGGAAGCAGGCGCCCTGGTGCTGGGATTTGTCACGATGCCCTTCCAGTGCGAAGGCAGCCGCCGGCAGCGGTTGGCGGAGCACGGATTGGCGGGGCTCAAATCCGCGGCGGACGGCGCGATCTGCCTCCCCAACCAGCAGATGTTCAAGATGATTGACGAGAACACCAGCGTGCGGGAGACCTTCCAAATCACCAACGAATTCCTCGCCGCTGGCGTGCGCGGCATCTGGCGCCTGCTGCTATACAGGGGACTGATCGAAATTCATTTCAGTGACCTGGCCGCACTCATCCAGGATCGGCACACCGAGAGCGCCTTCGCCGTGGCCGAGGCCGCGGGGCCGACGCGGTCCCGCGAGGTGATGGACAAATTGCTGGCGCACCCGATGTTCGATGGCGGCCACATGCTTGCGGAATCCGAGGCTGTGCTGGTGAGTCTGCTCGGCGGACCAGACCTGACCATGGCCGAAGTCAACCGGGTGATGGAGCTGGTCAACCGGCATTGCGAGCACGCGCAGGTGATCATGGGTGCCGCCATTGACGACGCGTTCAGCGAGCGCCTGGCGGTAACCCTCATCGCAGCGCGCGCGAGCGCGGAGCCTATCGTGCCGGACAATAGCGGGCGCGCAGGTGGCCATGAAGAACTTGGGCAGCAATTGCTGCCACCTTCCCGCGGCCGGCGGTCCAGCTCGAGATTTGGGCCGCCCCCCCCTGCCCTGTCCCCGGACCAGATCCAGCAACTCCTGACACGGCAGAACAGGGCTGGCGCGCCGCAACACAGGACTTCGCCGAAAATGCGGCAGGGCCAGTTGCCGCTTGAAATTGTATCCAAGGGGCGATTTGACAAGAGCGAGCCAACAATCCACAAAGGCGAAGACCTCGACGTGCCCACCTACATCCGCCGTGGAGTACCTCTGAATTAGGGTTCATCACGGATTTCCGGAAAGTGCCAACGGTGGCTTCCATCCGCACAGTCTGGATGGTCCGCCCAACCTCCAAAACCGCGCACTGTCCAATTTTAGGACAGTGAGGCTGCCTGCCTGCCCTATCCAGCCCTCTCTGCCACCGACACCTCCGGCTTGGGGTTACGGTGGCGGCACGTTAGTGCTACGGTGTGTATCCCATGGGGAGCGCTCCCCATGGGATACACACCGTAGCCGGACCCCATTAACATACCATCCGCCAGCCAAAACCAGTGGTGCGATCACTGTAATGGCGCCATTCCCCGTCCAGCGGGTGCGCTGTAGCAATGAAAAGGGGAGCGAGACGACGAATCGCCATCGGGATTTTCCGGAAATCCGCGAAGAACCTGAATTAGGGAACGCAGGTTTCTGGACCAGGCGAGGAGCGGAACAACGCCCTGCTTTTGCGATGGAGAGCACTCGGGAAAGCCTGTGTCGCCGTCACATTTGGTGTGGCTGGCCAAGACTCTGCCCTCCAAGACCTCTGCCTGGGTCAGCACCGAGCTGTGTTCGCTTGCGGTTGGCTTGAATGGCCACTGCCCTAAACGAGTAGGGCACTGCCTCCTTTGACCATTCCATTTGCAATTCCGGGGTACCTTCGCGATTATCCCGCAGCATCTATGCAAAAAGGCTTCACTGGATTACGGGCCAACTTGGCTGGCACCGCTCTCGTTCTTTCCTTGGCCGCCGCTGCACAAGCCGCGCCAGGGGATTGGCCGCAATTTCGCGGCCCGAACCGCGACGGCGCCTCCGCCGAAACCGGGCTCCTGCGAGAGCTGCCGCCGGGCGGCCCGCCACTGGCGTGGAAGGCTACCGGCTTGGGCATCGGCTACTCGACTGTGTCCGTCCTGGGCAACCGCGTTTACACTATCGGCGATGACAACGAGGCCAGTTCCGTCGTCGCATTGAATGCGACAGACGGAAAGAGAGTCTGGTCGGCCAAACTCGGCAAGGTCGGCGCGCCAGGCATGCCCGCGTTTGAAGGACCGCGCGCCACACCCACTCTCGAGGGTGATCTGCTGGTTGCTGTCGGCCAATGGGGCGAAATTGTCTGCTTCGAGGCAGCACAGGGCAAAGAACTATGGCGAAAGGATTACGCAAGAGACTTCGGCGGCAAGCGCCCGCAATGGGGCTTTTCCGAATCCCCGCTCATGGACGGCGACAAGGTGGTGGTCACCCCTGGCGGTATGGAGGGGGCAATCGTCGCGCTGAACAAGAAGAGCGGGGCGTTGATCTGGCGCAGCAAGGGCTTCACCGACTCGCCACATTACTCGTCCCTCATTGTGGCGGAGATCGGCGGTGTGCGGCAGTACATTCAACTGACGGCGGAGAGCGTAGTGGGGGTCGCCGCGACGGACGGCAAAGTGCTCTGGCGCGCTCCGCGCAAAGGTCGCACGGCGGTCATCCCGAATCCAATCTACGGTGACGGCTGCGTTTATGTCAGCTCCGGCTACGGCGTTGGTTGCAACCTGTTCAAAATCAGCGAGGTCGCGGGCAAGTTCAGCGCGGAGCAGGTCTATGCCAACCAGGTAATGGACAACAAGCACGGTGGTGTAATCAAGGTCGGAGGCTTTGTCTACGGCCATGCTGATAGCAAAGGCTGGACCTGCCAGGACTTCAAGACGGGCGCGCTCAAATGGCAGCACAATGAGCTCCGCAAGGGCTCACTTGTCTATGCCGATGGCCGGTTCTACCTGCGGGCGGAGGACAAGGGCACCGTGGTGCTGATTGAGGCGTCGCCGGACGGCTACAAGGAACATGGCCGTTTTGAACAACCCGATCGCAGCGACAAGAAAGCCTGGCCCCACCCCGTCATCGCTCACGGCAGACTCTACCTGCGCGACATGGATACGCTCCTCTGCTACGATATACGCGCGCGGTAGGCCTCTCCTCCTCGCCCCGATCTTCTCGCCAAAGAAGAGAGCCAGGGTGAAGCGAGAACAGAGCCAACGCAGGCTCCAGGATGTCAGGATGTTTGACGTCCCGCTTCTGACGATGCCTGGCGCTTGATGTCTTCGATCGCTGTCAGAATCTCGTCCCGGAAGGACAATGGCGCCTCTATCTGTCCCCAGCCGGCGTGGGTTTGAAATATCCCATCATAGGCTGAATCATGATAGCTCCGCATGACATGCGGGATGTCTCGTTCCTCCAGGATGCTGTCCACCAACTCGGCCTGAACTTCGCTTTCCAGCACGGCGATTTTTTCAAACTTGTCCATAAGGTTCTCCTGTCAATTAGGACCCGCGGGTTTCCGCATGCCGCGGCGAACATCTTACAGTTACCTTACCACATTCAGAAGCGTTTGCACTCTTGCCGGGTGATGCCAGTTGAGCCTTGCGCCACACCCCGTTCCTTGCATAGCTTCCCGCTGCTCGTATGAAAACACCATCCTGGTTTGCGTTCATCTCAACTCTAATGCTGGCAGGTCATTTGTCAGCACAAGCCGCCGACTCGCCGATGCTGAATGCTCCGTCGGTGCCGACCACCCGCAGCAGCCCGGCCAACTGGCTCGCGCGGCACGAGGGCTATGTCGCTCAGGCTAACAGCGGCGGCGTTGATCTGCTCTTCCTCGGCGATTCCATCACCGATGGTTGGCGCAAGAAAGGTTCCAATGTCTGGCACAAGTATTACGCCCCCCGCCACGCCGCGAATTTTGGCATCGGCGGCGATCGCACCCAGCACCTTCTCTGGCGCATCCAACACGGCGAGTTGGACGGTATCAACCCCAAAGTCGCCGTGCTTATGATCGGCACCAACAATAGCAAGGAGGACCAACCCGGTCCCGTCGCCGATGCCATCAAGCTCATCGTGCGGGAGATACGAACTCGCTGCCCCGCAACCAAGGTGCTGTTACTGGCCGTGTTTCCGCGAAACACCCGCAGGGACACACCCGAACAGCTTGCCACCAATGCCCAAGTCAACGAAATCATCGCCACGCTCGATGATGGCAAAAACGTTCGCTTCCTTGACATCAACAAAGTCTTCCTCGGTCCCGACGGCAAAGTCCCAGCTGAAATCATGCCCGACTTTCTGCATCCAAACGAATACGGCTATCAGCTATGGGCCAAAGCGATGGAACCCACGCTGGCAAAGATGATGAAGCAGCGCCGGTAACGACCAGATCGTTCGACCCATCCTCGAGCAGCGAAAGGAATTTCACTCGCTCCTTGGCGCAGCGCGCCGCAACGCCCTCCGGGGGCACACTGATTCAACAACAGAACGTGGCGCCGACTTGGCGCTTGTATCCGCCCAAATATATGTTACCAAGCGCACATGATATCTCGGCATACGCTGATTTGGGGCATTGCGCTCGGAGCAATTTCAGTCGTTTGGGTGGGTTCAGCCGCCGAACCCGTTTGGAATATTCGTAATATCCCGTTGGAACGGGTTTCGGTCGTAGCCCATCGGGGAGCGGGAGATTTAGCGCCTGAAAACACCATGGAAGCGCTCGAACTTTCCTGGAGCATGGGCTGCATTCCCGAGCTGGACGTGCGAACCACGAAAGATGGACACCTGATGATGTTCCACGACAAGAACTTCGCACGGATTATGCCCTGGGCATCGAAGGAAATGAAGCAGAAGCGGCTGGAAGATGTCACCTATGAGGAGGCAAAACAGCTCGACGTCGGGGCGTTCCGCGGTCCTCAATTCGCTGGTCAGCGAATCGTAAGCCTGGCTGAGATTGTTGCGGCACTCAAGAAGGACACGAAGCGGTCGGCATACATTGACGTTAAGAATGTGGATTTTGCCAAGATGGCCCGGGAGACTGCGGATGTGCACGATCAGATCGTGCTGGCCACTGGCTCGGAAATGGACTGCGCACGGTGGAAAGCGGTGGCTCCGCGCAGCGATGCGTTCCTGTGGATTGGCACTTGGGGCGACACCAACGACGCCAATGTGGAGAAGCGATTTGCCAAGCTGCGCGAGATCGGGTTTGCCCATATTGACCGACTGCAGGTCCACTGCCATCTCAACACCAATAACAATCGGATGGTGCCCAGCGACGAGTTTGTGCGCCGCGCGGGAGTCGAGGTGCGCGGACATGGGATCGAGTTCCAGACTATGCCGTGGAATGTGCCGCACTTGGAGACCATCTACACCCGGCTGTTCGATTTGGGCACCGAGGGGCTTGGGACTGACCGGCCGGATGTGGCGATGAACGCGCTCCGCGCCTATTACAGAAATGGCCCAAAGGACTGGAACGTCCGCGACCACATCCCGCTCGCCCGGTTCACCATGCAAGCCCATCGCGGTGCGGGCGACCTGGCGCCGGAAGGGTCAATGGAGGCGTTCGAGCTGGGGTGGAAACTAGGGTGCATCCCGGAGGCGGATTTGCGGCAGACGAAGGATGGAGTAATCGTCTCGTTCCATGACAATAACTTCGCCCGGATTCTGCCGAATGCGCCCGAAGATCTGAAGCGGAAGGGAGTTGCTGACCTGACGTTTGAGGAGGTCAAGAAGCTCGATGTCGGCAGCTTTCGCAGTAAGAAGTTCGCGGGCCAAAGGGGTATCAGCCTCGCCGAGATGGTCGGTATTCTAAAAGCGCACCCGGAACGCTCACTCTACATTGACATCAAGAAGGTTGATTTTCGAAAGCTGGCAGCGGAGACGGTTGGGGTCCACCGGCAGTTGATCCTGGCCAGCACGAAATACGACGAGATACAGCTGTGGAGAACGTTCGCACCCAAGTCCAGGACGATCCACTGGATGGGCGGCCCCCAAAACTGGATGAGCGGCCCTGCGGATGCGCCAGACGGACCCCAGGCAAAGCTTGCCAAGCGGCTGGCGGCGCTCCGCAAGGTGAATTTTGCGGACATTGACACGCTCCAGATCCACGTCAACACCAGCCCAGAGGGGGTCTTCTTCCCGAGCGAAGCCTTTCTGCGTCAGACCGGGCAGGAGCTGCGAACCTATGGCATCCTGTTCCAAACGCTGCCGTGGAAACAGAAAGACCCAAAGGTTTTCCACCGCCTGCTTGATCTTGGCTGCGCCAGCTTCGCCACCGACTACCCCGACGTCGCAATGGACGCAGTCCGCGATTACTACATGGCCAGATGAAGCGGAAGTTCGCCGGTTAATCGCTTCTAAACTCAGCGGCGCAGAGGTCATGGGGCCCTGAACTCCCAGGCCCAATCCGGTACCCCGACCTGCAAGGGCAGTTGTGTCCGTAGTTTACGGCACTGAGGATCCCTGCCTTGACGTGCAAACCGGAAAAGAGGCGTCCAAGAGGCCCTGCAACCACAGTCAGTCCAGCCGCGAAGGCCCGTGTTAACCCTGCGACAATCACGGGTGTACCCTGTGTGGTTCCCATGGGGATCGCTCCCCATGGGAACCACACCGTAGTCTCACCCGATAGGCCCGCCAACCCCGCAGTTGATGGCGCCGAGGCAGTGCGGGCGGAGCTGGCCCCAAGGACGAAAGGTCGTTGGCATTACCCGCAAATTCGCAGGAGTCCAAATCTTCGCCTCCTGATTGAGTTGCATGCACCTCGACAGTCCCGCTCTATATGCTACCATGCAGCCCAGTGTTCCTATGATGCAGTTACCACCAATCCGAAATCTCCTGCCAGGATTCGCCGTTCTCCTGGCACAGCTTGCCGTAGCTGACGATATAGCCCAACCCGCCGGATTGATCCCGGTCCTGCACGAGGTGGATGTGGTCGTTGTCGGTGGCGGATCCGGCGGTGTCGGGGCGGCAGTGGAGGCCGCCAAAGCCGGGGCAAATGTGTTCCTGGCCGCTCCGCGACCGTACCTGGGCGAGGACCTGTGCGCGACCTACCGGCTGTGGCTCGAACCCGGTGAAACGCCGTCCACAGAGTTGGCGCGTGAGGTATTCAAGCCTGGCCCCCCCCCACCCGCGCCGATCGGCCCCGGCCTGCCTTTCAAGTACTCCGCCAGCCAGCCCTCTGCAGAAAGGCATCCTGATACCAAGCCCGAGTCACTCTTGAACGATAGGGATTGGCAGAGCGCCTCCCGCCAAAGCGTCCAGTATGACAGCGACGTCGCCCTGATGCTTGATTTGGGTTCGGAACAGGAGATCGGCAGAGTTCACCTGATGGCGTATCAGCGCCCGGGGCAATTTGAGGTGGCGCGCGTAATGGTGTCCGTGGGCAGCGACGGTCAGAACTGGTCTCCGGCGGGCGTGATCACCAACACGAAGGCTGGCGATGGCACGTTCGAATGGAACGCCCTCATCCTTTCAGGTGAAATCCGTGCCAAGGCCCGCTGTCTAAAGCTCCAGGTGCAGCGCAGTCCTGAAGCCGGCCGACTCCTGCTGGGGGAGATTGTTGTGGAAGGCCCGGCGGCCGGCAAACCTGCTGCGGGACCGCAGCAAACCGCCGCGTTTGTTACTCCCATGCAGGTGAAACGCACTTTGGACCAGGCGCTTATCAAAGCCAAGGTGCCCTTCCTCTACTGGTGTTACGCCACTGAACTCCTGCGGGATGCCGCGGGGAAGCCGGCCGGGGTCATCATTTCGACCCGATCCGGCAGGCAGGCGGTGGTTGCCAAGGTAATCATTGATGCCACCGAGCGCGCTAATGTAGCGCGCATAGCCGGGGCGGCATTCACGGAGTATCCGGCGGGCTTGCAGAAATTCACCCGGATCGTTGTCGGCGGCGCCCCGCGCGAAGGCAAGGGGTTGCGCGTACGGCAAAGTGCGACGCCCCTGGCAATCACCGACCAGAAAGGCGAGGTCTTCCCGGTGCACGAGTATGAGATTCAGGTGCCGATGCGCGGCGCCGCTTTCGGCGCCTTCGCCGAGGCGGAACAGCTTGCGCGGGACCTGACTTGGTCGCCGAAAGCCGTGGATAGCTCCGAAGTACTGTTCCAAGTGCCGCCGGACCATTTCCGCGGCCAGGGTTCGTTCGCCGGAAGATGGCCAGGGGCGGAGAAAGTGCCATTGGAATGTCTCCAGCCCAAGAAGGAGGAGAGGATATATGTCCTGGGCGGCTGCGCGGATGTGTCCCGGGAAACCGCGGCGGCACTGTTGCGTCCCGTCAACCAGATGGCGCTAGGCGCCCGCATTGGCCAGGCCGCGGCGGCGCTGGCGGCCAGGACGCCAAAACTTGAAGGCATCCGCGTCGCCGGCAAAGCCTCCACGTCAACGCGGCGTGGGGTCATCCGTGAGGTTGCTATCGAGCAAAACCATCGGGCAGAGGGAACGCGCCTGACGGAAAGCACCTACGGAGTCCCGGTCCTGGGTGAATACGATGTAGTGGTGGTCGGCGGAGGAACCGGTGGAGCGCCCGCCGGGATTGCCGCGGGACGACAGGGCGCGCGAACCTTGCTGATCGAGTATTTGCACGGACTGGGAGGCGTTGGAACGATGGGTTATATCGCCATGTACTATCATGGCAACTGCGTGGGCTTCTCGACCGAAGTGAGCAAAGGCGTCGCGGCATACGGAGATACCACGCGTGAGAAAAGGTGGAATCCCGAGCACAAGAGCGAATGGTATCGCAGCGAGTTGCGGAAAGCCGGAGTGGATATTTGGTGCGGCGTGCTCGGCCAGGGAGTGGTCATGGATGGGCAGAAGGTCATCGGCGTGGTCGTGCTCACACCGCAGGGGCGGGGCATCGTCCTGGCCAAAACCGTCGTGGATTCCACAGGCAATGCCGACATTGCCGCAGCCGCCGGCGCCATCTGTCGTTACACGGATGACACCGATGTGGCGGTCCAGGGCGCGGGCCTCCCACCACGTGATCTGGGCCAGAAATACGTCAACACCGACTACACCTTTGTGGATGACACGGATATATTCGATGTCTGGCGCGTCCTGGTAACCGCCAGGATGAAGTTCCAGGACGCATACGACCTCGGCCAGTTAGTGGACACCCGCGAACGACGACAGATTCTGGGCGACTTCTTCTTCTCACCAATGGACATGGTGCTGCAACGCACCTTCCCGGACACGATCGTGATCGCGCGGAGCAACTTTGACTCTCACGGTTACATCATTCATCCCCTGTTCATGATCCGGCCGCCCCACCGCGATGACATTGATGTGCGAGTGCCCTGGCGCTGTCTGTTGCCACGCGGGTTGGATGGGGTGATCGTCACCGGGCTCGGCGTCAGCGCTCACCGCGACGCGTTGCCGTGCATTCGCATGCAACCCGACGTTGAGAACCAGGGCTACGCCGCCGGCGTTGCCGCGGCTTGGACCGCGAAAAAAGGCGGCGCCACGCGGGCACTCGATATCAAAGAACTACAGAAGCATCTCGTCGCCGTCGGCAACCTGCCCGAGAGCATCCTCCGGGAAACAGACAACTTCCCGCTGCCGCAGGAACGGGTCGCCGAAGCCGTGCGCCGGGTGGCCAACGACTACGACGGCCTGGAAATCGTGCTGGCCCAATTCGACATCGCCCAACCGCTCCTGCGCCAGGCCTTGGCCACCGCGCCCGAGAAGGACCGGCTGGTCTATGCGCACATTCTCGGCATGATGGGCGACGGGGCGGGTGCTCAAGTTCTGGCCGATGCCGTCAGGGCGAGACAGTGGGACAAGGGCTGGCGCTACACCGGCATGGGGCAGTTCGGACCTTGCATGAGCCCGCTCGACAGCCACCTCATCGCACTGGGCCGCACCCGGTCGCTGGCAGGCCTTAAGCCGATTTTGGAGAAGGCCAGCCAACTCGATGCGAACAGCGAATTCTCGCACTTCCGCGCGGTTGCGATGGCCCTTGAGGCGCTGGCAGACAAGTCTGCCGCCCAGCCGTTGGCCAAACTGCTCCGCAAGCCCGGACTTGGCGGCCACGCTGTGACAACCATCGATACCGCCCTGGAGGAGGCCAATCCACCCACCAGAACGGACACCTCTATCCGCAACCAGGCGCTGAAGGAACTCTACCTGGCGCGTGCGCTATTTCGGTGCGGCGACTATGAGGGCCTGGGCGCAGAGACCCTGCGCGAATACTCGCGCGATCTGCATGGCCACTATGCGCGCCACGCCAAGGCCGTTCTGAAGACCGCCACTGGGCCGGTGGAGTAGCCGCGCAGGACAGCTGGCGGGGTCGCTGGGGAACGAGATCGGGCCCACAGGGTGGAACAAACAGGGCGAAAGCCCCGGAAAGGCGGCCACTGACCTTAGTCTACACGTTTCAGGCTCCCGACTCGACTTTAGTAAGAGGAAGCTTCCCGTGAAGGCGGCAGAGGTTGTGTTGGAAGCAAGTCAGCTTCCCGCAACTGCAATTCGTTCGTGCAAGACGGAGGTTTTCGTGCATTGTTTAGGTCATGAACAGGACGGGCAGGCAATTCGAGGCACCTCCAACCCATTCCAGTGAAGCGCCGCTCCGAGAACATCCCACTTTCTTGCGCAGCCTGGTGCACGGTGAACCTGCGCCCTGCTCCACCTGGTTATGAATGTCTTCGTGACCGGAGCAACAGGGTTCGTTGGCCGTGAGATTGTCCGGCGGCTTCATGAGGCGGGGCACTCAATCCGCATCCTCGCCCGCCACCGCAGTTCTCCGTCGGTGCAGGAAGCGGTTTCACGCTGGGGTGCCGAGGTTTATGTCGGCAATGTGCTGGAGGCCGGCTCGCTAGGTAACGCATTGAGCGGAATGGAGGCCGTAGTCCACCTGGTGGGCATCATTGCCGAGGTCGGCGATTACACGTTCGAGCGCGTCCATACGGACGGCACGCGGAATATCCTGACTGTGGCGCAGCAAGCCGGGGTACGGCGCTTCATCCACATGAGCGCGCTGGGCACCCGACCCACTGCCGCTGCGCGCTATCATCAGAGCAAATGGGCCGCCGAGGAACTGGTCCGGCGCAGCGGATTACTGTTCACTATATTCAGACCCTCGCTAATCTACGGTCCCCGGGACCAGTTTATCAACCTGTTTGCGAGGATCGCCCATCTCTCACCGGTCGTGCCGCTGCTGGGCAACCCGCGCGCCCGGTTTCAGCCCGTGTCCGTCGAGGCCGTGGCGGCGGCATTCGTCACGTCACTCGACGAACCCAAGTCCGCCGGCCAGACTTATGACCTGTGTGGCCCGGAAAGTTTGACGCTCTCGGAGATCGTGGAACAGGTTCTGGCTGTGCTGCACCGGAAACGGTTCAAGCTCCAAGTGCCGCTCAGCCTTGCGCGTTGCCAAGCCGCCGCCATGGAATTCATGTTCCGGCGCCTGCTGCGAAAACCACCCCCCTTTAGCCGTGACCAGCTTATCATGTTGCAGGAGGACAACGTGGGGGACCCCCAACTGGCCAACGAACTACTTAGGCTCAAACATGTGCCGCTGGGCTTGGGAATAGCGAGCTATCTCGCGGTGGCGGACCCGGTGCGTGAGAGGTGAGGGGAGAAGTGGCTGGATGCGCAGCGCCCTTGTGCCGCGCGGCAACTCTTAGTCGCCGACAGACAATTCGCTGGCTTCCCGGGCCTGTTGGCGGCGCGCCACGGCGAGGCCGATGCCATCCAACAGCTTCCGGAAATCGAACCCCGCTGATTTCGACATCAGGCCAAAGGCGCCACGATTGACCGCCTCGTTAGCCCAGCCTGCAGTTCCGCTGTCGTTTGGCTGGCCAGTGAGCACAATGACCTCGGTCGCCGGCCATCGCTGCTTGATGGCCGGCAGCAAACCAAGTCCGTTGGCGTCGGGCAGCTTCATATCGAGGAGCACCACATCAGGCTGATCAAGGTCCAGGGCGCGGAGCAGGGCTGCGCCGCAATCCGCCTCGGAAATGTGGTAGTCGCTTTCGAGGATAGTCTTGAGCAAGTCACGCATGCCTTCCTCATCATCAACGATGAGGACCTTGCCCTTTGCGGCCTGGCTTGAAGAAGCTGCGCCTGACGAGGCCATCAGACGTCAATTCCGTAAGCCTTGATCTTGTTGTAGAGGGTCTGGCGACCGATGCCAAGCCGTTTGGCGGTTTCGAGCTTGTTACCGCCCGTTTCCTGGAGCATCTGGACAATTGCGTTGCGCTCCACGCCTTCCAGCAGTGTAAAGTTGGTGTCGGGGGCATCCTCCCCACCCGACCTGACGGTACTGATGGACAAGTCTGCCGCATCCACCTCGTTGCCTTCAGACAGGAGCACTGCGCGCTGCACTTCGTTCTGCAACTGCCGGATGTTGCCCGGCCAATCAAAAGCAGTGAGCCGCTCCGTTGCGCTGGGGGTGAAACCCTTGATGACCCGATTGGCCTGGGCGGAGAACCGTTTCAGGAATGCATTGGCCAGTGGCATGATGTCCTCACGCCGCTCGCGCAGTGGCGGGAGATGGACCGAAATGGCGCTGATGCGGTAAAACAGGTCTTCGCGCAGCTTGCCTTCGTCGATCGCCTCGCGCGTCTTGCGGTTGGTGGAAGCAACCAGGCGGCAGTTGGTCTTATAAGATGTCTTGCCACCTACAGGGCGCACTTCCTGGTCCTGCAACACGCGCAGCAACTTGCTCTGCGTGTCTATGGGCATCTCGGAGATCTCGTCCAGCAGCAATGTGCCCCCTTCGGCCAACCGGAATAAACCCTCGCGGTCCGCATGCGCGCCAGTGTAAGCGCCCTTGACCGAACCGAACAGCTCACTCTCGATAAGCTCACGCGGCAAGGCGGCGCAATTGATCTTGATGATCCTGCCCTTGCTGCGCGGGCTGAAGGTGTGGAGGAGGTCGGCAATGACCTCCTTGCCAGTTCCGCTCTCGCCCGTAATGAGCACAGCCACATCGCTGGGGGCGATGCGCTCGATCGTCCGGACCACCTCGCGCATAACAGCGCTGTGAAACACCGGCGAGGCGCTGCCGCTCATGGTCTCAAGGGCGCGTCGCAACATGCTGGTTTCCTCGGTGTGACGGCGGGCCTCCAGGGCGTTGGAGACATCCGCGAGCAGCTTGCCGCCGTCGAACCGATCACCTGATCGACGTATGAAATTGAATGCGCCTCGCTTGGTGGCCGCGACCGCCCAGGACACGGCCTCCGCGTCATTCTTTGGCGCCCCGGTCAGTACAATAACTTCGGTTTCGGGCCAGCGCTTCTTGACCGAGGGCAGCATTTCAAGACCGTTGGCATCCTTGAGGTCCACATCCAGCAGCACCACGTCTGGCTGGTCCAGATCCAAGGCCTTCTTCAACGCCGCGCCACTCTCTGCCTCGGAGACCTCGTGGTCAACCTCCAGGAATCCGGTCAGCGTCTTGCGGTAGCCCGCATCGTCATCAACAATCAGAATCTTGCCCTTCATATAAGTAGTGTTTGCCTTTACGGCCGCAGGCCTGTGCGAAAGCTCCGAATATCGCCTGATGTTCCGGGTGCCGGTCCACCAACCGCTCCGGATGAAACTGCACGCTCAACAGGAACGGCAGTATCTCGGCTGCGCCCGGCTTTAACTCCAAAGCCTCGATGATCCCGTCACCGCTAACGCCAGCCACCATCAACGGACCAGCCACCCGTGCAACAGCCTGGTGATGTGTGCTATTCACACCCAGCCTGAGCCCGGCTGTAATCTTGGCCAGTAATGAAGCCGGTGTCAACAAGACTTCGTGCACTATTTTACTGCGCCGATCGTGCCGCCGATGGTTGATCGCGCCGGGCCTTAGACTGGGAATATCTGCCAGAAGTGTGCCGCCCAGGGCCACATTCAGGATTTGCTGGCCTCGGCAAATAGCCAGCAGCGGTTTGCGCTGCCGGAAAACTTCGTCAATCAGAACCACCTCGCGCCAATCCCGCGCCCCGCCGTCCGGCGTCAAGGTCACCTTCTGCCGCAAACGACGCGGCAATGCCTTCCCGTAAAGGCGCGGGTCCACGTCATCACCGCCCGTCAGCAGGACGCCGTCACAGTGGCGCACGCCTTCGGCGATCAGTTCCCGGGAAGCCAAGGCAGGTAAAGCAAGCGGCAGGCACCCAACGCCCATCAACGCGCGCTGGTAAGTCTCCGAAAGGCAGACCGAGAGATCGCCGAATTCGTCTCCCTTCCTTTCGACGCTCGGTGAGATGAGGATCAGTGGTGGTTTGCTCATGTCCGGGGATTGTGGGAATAGAGGACGCGGTCTGTCAGGCGGAAACTGGGGCACACCCGTATGGTCATCTGCCACTATCCAGGATTGCCCTCGGGGAATCGTTCGCGGATGGACTGCTTCACGCGCGCTTCCTCCTCAGGCCGGAGAAGTCGGCGATTGATGCGGCGCCTTACCGCGTCGAGCAGCGCCATCCAATCCTCCAACGGGGGATTTGAAACCGCTTGCCACAGGTCATACCGGCGTTCACGAGCGAAGAAGCGCCATTCCCGGCCTACGTGCCGGGCATAGATCTGAAGTCGGACACCCTCCGGGGTAACACGTCGCCAACTGATTTCCGCCTTGGCCATAATGTTCGTTCAAACCGAACCGGGCCGCTGAATCCTTGTTGCGAAAAGCAACCGACTCACGGCAAATCCACACTGGCCACCGCCATGGCCGCTATGCCCTCTTCCCGGCCGAGAAAACCAAGACACTCATTGGTTGTTGCCTTAATCCCGACGCGCCGGAGGTTCAGGTCGAGCGCCCCGGCGATATGGACCTTCATTTCATGTATATGCGGGAAGAGTTTGGGTGCTTGCGCGATTACTGTAGCATCCACGTTGATAATCTTGCCGTCCCGCAGCCCGACCAACCGCGCCGCCTCATTCAGAAAGATGCGGCTCTGCGCGCCCTTCCAGCGAGCGTCCGTGTTGGGGAAGTAATGACCAATGTCCGCCTCGCCCATCGCACCCAGAATGGCGTCGCAGATCGCGTGCATTAATACGTCGGCATCTGAGTGCCCTTCCAATCCCTTGGAATGTGGAATCTCGACGCCGCCCAGAATAAGTTTTCGCCCCTCCACCAAGGCGTGCACGTCGTAGCCGATACCAACATGAACCATGCGATGCATTATAGGGTTGGGTTCCGGCTTGGCCAAGGAGTTTTGCGGGTAGTTGGGCCGCTCCCGCTCTTCTCTGCATTCTATCCGATACCTTTCGGAGGATTGATCTACAGGAGCAACACTAACGTCCAAGACGGACTTTTAGTCAGACAAGACAAAGGCGGCCCAGCTTTCAACCTGAGCCGCCTCGCCCCAACCCACAAGATAACAGCGCAGCTTAGTTAGGCTGCGCTCGTGTCCCATCACTTTGCTCCATTTACTTCTAGGGCAGATTATGCTCAAAGAGGGGATTCCGCCTAGCCTGGAAAAATACGGAATCTGGCGTAGTCAAATGCCCTACACAGTTTCATGGTGAGAAAGTGGTTCTTCGCGGATTTCCGGGGAATGCCGGTGGCAATCCGCCTTCTCGGACTCCCCTTCTTGCCACCTGCACTACCGCCGAACGGGCGTTCGCACTGCTGCGTTGGCCGCGCGCCGGCGTTGGCTTACGTTTGGCTGGAGGATGGCTTGTCAGTGCGGTCAGGCTACGGTGTGGTTCCCATGGGGGTCGACCCCCATGGGAACCACACCGTAGCAGCACAGGTTAGACACCGTAATCACAGGCCAAAGGTGCAGGGATCAGCGGGGATTTGAGAAGGCTGACAGGCAGGATCACTGTCCCAAATTTGGACAGTGTTGGTTTGGCGAAGGCCGGGAGGCCATCCGAGTCGTGCGGGTACAAACCACCGTTGGCAGTCCCCGGAAACCCATGATGAACCGAAAAAGAGCCCGCAGTGAGCGAAACGTTGCTCGGTGAGCCTGACGGTCTGAGTGGTTCAGCGGGGCAGTCCGGTCAGAACCCACCGTGACCGTTGAGTCGGCTGTTCTCCCATTGCATCGGCTGAAGGTTCTCCAGCTCGTAGCTCCCCCCCTTGGCCGGCGGTGTAAGGTATCCAATCTCCCAGCCCAGCTTACTGTTCGTGTTCCCGTAACCTTCTTTCCAGATCAAAGCACCATAGGAATCAACCCTCAGCGGCGGATGGTCGCCACTGGGGGTCGCTTTGCTCCATACCGCTTCAACGGTTGCCGCATCAAAGGGTTTTCCCGAAGCATCAATACTTGGTCGCATGAACATGTTATCACTACCCAAGCCACCGTTTAGCCGGCGGTCCGCAAACGGCCTCGCTCCTCCAACCAGACAGTCGGAAAAGCCAACTTCATTCAAGCCGTCACGCATTTTGAGTCCCGCCATGGCGATTTCGTTCAAAATTCAGTGCCCAAAGCGACAGTTCCGGCCGGGTAGGACAGGAGGGCGCCTTTCAAAATCGGGGAATACCCTTTAGGATGCGCTTCCAATGGCGGAACGACTGCCAATTTACGAGATCGAGCGACCGCTAGTGGCCAAACTTCGGGAGACCCGCAGGCTGATCGTGTCCGCACCCACTGGCTCAGGCAAGTCTACCCAAGTCCCGCAGATGCTGCTGGATCATGGCTTACTCGGGGCGGGCCAGGTTGTGATCCTTCAACCGCGGCGACTGGCTGCACGGCTGCTGGCAGCGCGGGTTGCCTGGGAGCGCAACTGCAAACTCGGCTGCGACGTCGGCTACCAGATACGTTTCGAAAACGTCACCAGCACCGACACCCGCATTCGTTTCGTTACCGAGGGTCTGCTGTTGCGGCAGATGATCCAGGATCCACGGTTGCGAGGGGTTGCGGCGCTCATCTTCGACGAGTTTCACGAACGCCACCTCTATGGCGATGTGACTCTGGCCCGGGCCCTGGACCTGCAGGAAACCGAGCGGCCCGACCTGAAGATTCTCGTGATGTCGGCAACTCTCGATACTGCGCGGTTGGAGCATTACATGGAGCCGTGTCAACTCCTCGAATCGCAGGGACGCACATACCCGGTCGAGATAGAATACGCGGTTAAACCCGCTTACCTTGACAAGCGTCCAGTGTGGGAGCAGGCGGCAGCAACGTTTGTGGACTTCGTCCGCTCGGGCGGCCCGGGCGATGTGCTGGTATTCATGCCGGGCAGCTTCGAGATTGCGCAGACGATTGAGGCCATCCGCCGTTGCAACGAGGCCCGCGACTTCCGGTTGCTGCCGCTGCATGGGGAACTATCTGCGCATGACCAGGACGCCGCCATCGCCCGCTATGAGCAGCGCAAAGTCGTTGTTGCCACCAACGTAGCGGAGACCTCTCTGACCATTGACGGCATCCGATGCGTAATAGATAGCGGGCTGGCCCGAATCCCGCGATACGATCCATATCGTGGCATCAACACACTTCTGGTCGACAAGATCAGCCGCGCTGCCGCCGACCAGCGCGCGGGCCGTGCGGGTCGCACTTCGCCGGGCACCTGCCTACGCCTCTGGTCGCGGGAGGAGCATTCGCATCGCGTAGCGCAAGAACTGCCTGAAATCAAGCGGCTGGACCTCGCTGAAGTGGTCCTGACCTTGAAAGCCGCCGGTATCGAAAACCTGCGCAGCTTCCGCTGGTTCGACACCCCTGAACCGCAAGCTTTGGCTCACGCCGAAGTAATTTTGACCGATCTGGGCGCCCTAAAGTCTACCCACCATAAACTCTCCCTTACCCCCATAGGCCGGAAGATGCTGGCCTTCCCGCTCCACCCACGTTATGCACGCATGTTGCTTGCCGCACAGCACTACGGTTGCGTCTGGCAGGCGTGCTTGCTGGCCGCGCTGACCCAGGGCCGGGATCTGCTCTTGCGAAACGTGGATTCCGAAACGATTCGCCACCGCGAAGACTTGGTTGGCGAAAATTCCGCCAGCGACTTTTTGCTCCTCATGCGCGTCTGGCGACACACTTACGCCAGCGACTTCCGTCCCGAAACCTGCCGCCAACTTGGCGTGCATGCTGCCACCGCACGGCAGGTTGGTCCGCTATTCGAGCAGTTCCTCGAGATCGCGCGCCGTGAAGGCCTCGACACCACGCAGCGCCAAGTCTCCAACACTGCCTTGCATAAATGCATTCTGATTGGCTTCAGCGACCGCGTGGCCCGCCGCTTGGACTCTGGGACGCTGCGCTGCGAGCTGGTCCATGGCCGGCGCGGGACGCTGGCTCGCGAAAGCATGGTCCGGCAGAATCAGTTGTTCGTTGCCGCCGAGGTTCGCGAGGTAGGAGGTAATGACAAGGGGGTGCAGACGCTTCTAAGCCTGGCGACCGCGATAGAAGAGGAATGGCTGCGAGAGCTGTTTCCTGACGACCTCTCAGCTGCGCAACGAGTCTACTACGATGCAAACACTCGACGTGTATTGGCAGAGGAACAGGTTCGCTTTCGTGACCTGGCCATTGGCACTCGTCGTGTCGAATCGCCTCCTGCAGACGCCGCCGCCGGCTTGCTGACCGATGAAGTGCTTGCTGGCCGGCTCATCCTCAAGGACTGGGACGAGACCGTCGAGCAATGGATTCTCCGCCTCAACCTGCTCAGCCAATGGTGCCCGGAACTCACCCTCCCCCACATCGGCCAAGAGGAACGTCGTCACTTGGTCGAGCAGGTTTGCCATGGTTCCTTCACCGGCAAGGACCTCAAAGACAAACCGATCAAGTCCATCGTGCACAGCTGGCTTACGTCCGCCCAGCAGGCGCTAGTGGTCAAACACGCCCCTGAACGCCTCGCCCTCTCCAATGGTCGCCCCGCGAAGGTCGTGTATGAGCCGGGTAAACTGCCCCACATTGCCCTGCGCATCCAGCAACTCTTTGGGGTGAACACTACTCCCTTGATCGCGATGGGCCGTGTGCCGGTGCTGTTGCACATCCTTGCCCCGAACAATCGCCCTGTGCAAATCACCCAAGATCTCCGCGGCTTTTGGCGCGAGCATTATCCGAAGATCAAACAGGAACTGCGGCGCAAGTATCCCAAGCACGAATGGCGCTGACCGTGGCGCAAATCCTCTCTCCCGTACCATTGCCCAGCATGAGAGAATGCGTCTTGAGCCATTCAACTCAGCCCGCTCCCCGTTCCCACGTCACAGCATGCCTTGGAGAAGCCCCCCAGCGTCGGAGAGCACGGTAAAGCAGGAGGTTGGTTCAAGACCCGCCCGGGCATTGAAGCGGCGCACATTCGGCCCGACGTCGGGAACTGGGTACCCTCAGCCGTTGAACTTCTTCGCCAGGAGGCTGGCGTTGTGGCCACCAAACCCGAACGAGTTATTGAGAATGGCCTCGACCTTCATCTGGCGGGCAGTGTTGGGGACGTAGTCCAGATCGCAATCGGGATCGGGCACCGTGTAATTGATGGTCGGCGGTACAATGCTGGTCTCAATTACTTTGGTGCAGACGATCATCTCAACTGCACCGGCGGCGCCCAGCATGTGGCCGGTTGCCCCTTTTGTCGAGCTGACGGCGAGTTTGCGAGCGTGCTGGCCAAAGACGGCCTTAATGGCTTGCGTTTCTGCGATGTCACCCTGGGGAGTGGAGGTGCCGTGGGCGTTTATGTAGGAGATGTCCTCGGGTCGCAGGTTGCCGTTGCGGAGGGCCATTTGCATGCAGCGGGCGGCACCTTCGCCCCCTGGTGTGGGGGCAGTGACGTGATGGGCGTCCGCGGTATTGCCGTAGCCGGCGAGCTCACAGTAGATTCTGGCGCCGCGCTTCCTGGCATGCTCCAGTTCTTCGAGGACGAGCATGCCAGCCCCCTCGCCCATGACAAAGCCATCACGCTCCTTGTCGAACGGCCGGGAGGCGTGCACGGGATCGTCGTTGCGAGTGCTGAGCGCCTTCATGGCACAGAACCCGCCAATACCGATGGGAACGATGGTAGCCTCAGCGCCACCGGCGAACATGACCTGCGCGTCCCCCATCTTGATGGTCCGCCACGCCTCGCCAAGGGCGTGGTTGGAGGTGGCGCAAGCCGAGCAAGTAGCGAAATTAGGGCCCCTGAGCCTGTAGTACATCGAGAACAGGCCCGAGGCCATGTTCGAGATGAGCATAGGAATCATGAAGGCCGACAGCCGGTCCGGCCCGCGTTCCAGCAGAACCTTGCATTGCTCAGACACAGTCTGCAGCCCGCCGATGCCAGAGCCGATAAACACGCCGATCTCGTCGCGGTTTACGCGGTCGAGGTCCAGGCCCGAGTCGCGTAATGCCTGCCAAGCGGCATACACACCGAATTGAGAGAAACGATCCGTTCGGCGGACTTCTTTGGGTGACGGCAGCGCAGGATTGGGATCGAAGTCTCTTACTTCCGCAGCAATTTGGCTGTCGTACTCTGAGGGATCGAAGCGAGTGATCTTGCTGATACCACACCGCCCGGCGAGGATGTTTTGCCAAAAGGTGCCGAGTTCATGACCCAATGGAGTCACCACTCCCAACCCGGTAATGACAACTCGTCGCTCGGTCCAGTTGCTAGCCATAAAGTCAAACGGGGCAGCCCAAGCTGATACCAGTCCAAGCCGCCCCGGAGGTGCTTAACTCACGATTACTTCTGCTGGAGGTCTTCGATGTATTTGATCACATCGCCCACGCTTTGGAGTTTCTCCGCCTGTTCGTCAGGAATCTCGCTGCCAAATTCTTCTTCCAGCGCCATGACCAATTCCACGGTGTCGAGCGAATCCGCCCCGAGGTCCTCGATGAACTTGGCGTCGGGAGTGACCTGGTCAGCGTTCACGCCCAACTGCTCGACAATGATATCCTTAACTCGTTGCTCAATAGTTTTCTCAGCCATGATTTGCTCCGGTTGTAATTTTTGCAGTGTGTCTAAGTTAGGTTATGGGAGGCGTCAAGCCCGAATCGAAGAAATTTACATTGCCATCCCGCCGTCCACTGGCAGGACTTGGCCGGTGATATAGCGGGCGCCGGGGCCGGCCAGGAACAGAACAGCGTCGGCGATATCTTCCGGCTGGCCCAGACTGCCCAGCGGAATTTGTTTCAAGAGCGTCTCGCGCGCTTCGGGGCTAATCTTGGCGGTCATGGCGGTCTCGATGAAGCCCGGCGCGATGGCGTTGACGGTAACACCCCGGCTCGCCAACTCGCGGGCGGCCGACTTGGTAAAACCGATCACCCCTGCCTTGCTGGCCCCATAATTGCACTGGCCAGCGTTGCCGATGAGACCGATAACGGATGCGATATTGATAATACGGCCCGAACGCTGCTTCAGAAAGCTGCGGGAGAAGGCCTTGGTGACCAGGAATGTACCCTTCAGATTAATGTCCAGCACCGCGTCCCAGTCCGCCTCGCTCATGCGCATAATCAATCCGTCCCTTGTGATGCCAGCGTTATTCACGAGGATGTCAGCCTTTCCGGCGGCAGTCAGGATCTGGTCGGTGGCGGTTTCCACGCTGGTCGCGTCGGATACGTTGGCGGCAAAGGCCCAGGCTTTGCGGCCAAGCGCCTGCACCTTTTGCACTGTCTCAGCGCAGAACTCGAGCTGCAAATCCACGCAGGCGAGGTCCGCGCCAGCACTGGCGAGTTTCAAGGCAATGGCCTGGCCAATGCCACGGCCGGCACCGGTCACCACCGCTACTTGACTGGCTAGTTCGTTCATAAATCCTGTGTCTTGTCTGCTATCCGCGGGCGGTTGTCAATTCAGGTTTTGAGATTTCATGCCGCCCGGAGAGCCTGGATGGTTGTTTCCAGACTCGCAAGGTCTTCGACGTTGAAGATTTGCACGGTTTTGTCAATGCGTTTGAGGAAGCCGCTCAAGGCTTTTCCCGGTCCGAGTTCGATGAAGCGCGTGCACCCCTGACCAACCAGATACCGCATGGAATCCTCCCAACGCACGGACGAAGTGACCTGCTCGACTAATCGGGCACGGATGGCCTCGGGCCCCCCGTGGGGTCCCGCTGTAACATTGGCGATGACCGGAACGACAGGCGCAGCCAGAGCAACTTGCACCAGCTCAGCCTCCAATTTCGGCTGCGCGCTGGCCATGAGCGGGGAATGATATGCGCCAGCCACGGGGAGCGGTAAAGCCCGCTTGGCGCCTTTAGCTTTGGCCAGTTCGCAGGCTCGCGCGATCTGATCTGCGGCTCCTGAAATTACGATTTGACCGGGGCAGTTCAGGTTCGCGAGCGCAACGCCCGCTTGAGCGCAGACCTCGCGCGTCGGCCCTTCGTCCAAACCGATCACGGCCGCCATGCCGCCGCGGGTGGCTTCGCAGGCCTCCTGCATGAACTTTCCGCGCTGACGCACAATCCTCAAGCCGTCTTCGAAATTCATCGCGCCCGCTGCGGTCAGCGCGGTAAACTCACCGAGGGACAAGCCCGCAGCAGCCTGGAAAGTCAGTTCTGGAACGCGTTCCTTGAGCAACTCAAACGCCACCCAGCTTACCAGGAAGATCCCCGGCTGCGCGTTCTCGGTCTTGGTCAGCTCTGGCTCCGGCCCATCGAAGCATACGGAGGCCAAGTCGTAGCCGAGTGCGGCGTTAGCGCGGTCAAACCACGCTCTGGCCGCGGGGCTTACCTGCGCCAGGTTGTGCCCCATGCCCACGACTTGTGCGCCCTGCCCTGCAAATAACAACGCGGTCTTGCTCATAATCGGCCGCGACTAAACACGAAAAACGGCCAAGAGGAAAGCAGAGATCACAATTGATTGGACTTTTGGCCCCGGCGGCGCTTTATTAGGTTCAATGCGGCTCTGGCGATTAGTGCTGGTCACTTTGATTGCGACCCTGTGGGTCGTGGCGGGCCAACACTGCCGGCTGGAGTTGCTGACGGGCTTCGAGTTCTTGTCCTGCTGCCAACACGCGGATGCCGCGCAGAGCCCGGCGCACCATGAGAACGAATGCGCCGGCGACGGTTGCGGAGCGGTGGAATCCGGCTTCTACATTCACGTCAGGCTGCAACCGGTGCAGGCAAAACCGTTGTTCGCGCTGGTCACCTGGCTGCTTCCGTTACCGGAAGACTACCGGGCGAACGCCTCAATTTCCGTCGTGAGCACCTCGCCCTCGCCGCCGGAGCTTGTCCGGCTTTGGCACGTCTCTCAACGCGCAGCCCGACCACCCCGCGCGCCCTCTCTCGTTTCCTGAACCGTCCCCAGGGGGACTTTTCTGCAGGTGTGGCGTTACCTCACGCCGCACGGTTTTCCCGTTTTGAGGTTTGAACCCAAATTGTCTGTCTATGAAACGAAAGAACGGATGTGAATGGCCACTGCTCCTGGCGGTGGCGCTGGGAAGCGCGAGCGCGCTGTCGGTAATGAGCCAGGAAACTCAGTCCGGATCGGGCACCAATGTCCTAACGCTGAAGGACGCCATCGGACTAGCGCTAACCAGCAACCCGCAGCTTCGCGCCGCGGGCAGCCACATCGGCAGCGCCGCCGGACGCGCCTACCAGTCGAAGCTCTGGCCCAATCCCGAGCTGGAGTTGAGCGCGGAGGATTGGCCGGCGAGTGGTGGTGGTGGTTTCACGGATGCCAAGAAGCTGGTGGGAATGGCACAGACGCTCCCATTTCCCGGCAAGAAGAAGCTCGACGGGCAGATCGGCAGACTGGGGGTCCGGACAAGCGAAGCGACATATGAACTACGGCGAGTCGAGCTGGTGCGGGAAGTCAAGGCGGCATTCTATGAGGTGCTGGCGACGAGGCGGCAGGTGGAAGTGGCGCGGGAATTGGTGTCAGTGGCGGAATCGTCGGCGGCGACGGCGCGGAAGCGGGTGGACGCCGGGGCGGCGGCGGACCAAGAGCAGTTGCGAGCGGAGATCACGCTGGAGCAGGCCCGGACGGAGTTGCTGGGCTTTGAGCGGGAGGAGGAGATGGCGCGCGAGAAGCTGGCCCACCTCCTGGGGCGGCCCGACCTGAGGGAAGCCTCCCTGTCGGGGACGCTGGCCGAAATGGTGGATTTGGGGCTGCTGAAGGAGAAGCCGGCACACTGGCTGGCGCGGCATCCCGAAGTCGCGGCAGCGCGGGCCGGCAAACAACGGGCGGAGACGGAGGTGCGACGGGCGAGGCTGGAGCCATATCCGGACGTGACGCTGGGAGCGGCAGGGGGTGAGGACTCGGGCAACGGGGGTTCGATTGTTCAATTCAGCCTCAGCGTGCCGGTGCCGCTCATTGACCGTTCCAAAGGCAGGCGGATGGAGGCGCAGGCCAACGTGGTGGGCGCGGATGCGGAGCTGGCGGCGACCGAGCAGCGGTTGCTCCAGGAGTGGGGCATCGCGAGCCGACGGCTGCGCACCGCCGCCGAGCAGGCAGCCAATTACCGCGACCGGATTCTGCCCCGGGGCGAGGAGGCGTTGCGGCTGGTGCGCCGCGGCTTCGAGGAAGGGAAGTTCGGCTTCATTGACCTGCTGGACACGCAGCGGACAGCCGCCGAGGTGCGGCTAGCCTACCAGCGGAAGTTGCTGGAGCTGAACGTCGCACAGGCGGACGTGGAGGCGCTGCTGGCGCGGGTGCCGGGCAAACCCGGCGCGAGCTACAGCGCTCAGAACCAACCCAAGTAAGATGAAAGGACGTATGATGACCAGTATTCCCGGGTTAATCGGTGCGGTGCTCGCGACCGCAGTAGCGCTGCTAACGGGTTGCTCCAAGCAAGGCGAGCCCGACGGACACCATGACCACGCAGGCCACAACCACGCTCAGGCGCATGCCTCTGCCAACGCCAAGGCGCTTGCGGCAGGGTCCAAATGTGCCGCCCACGGCGCCCCTAAAGCGCTGTGCTTCATCTGCGACGCCAGCCTGCGGGACAAGGCCCGGCCCTGGTGCAACGAGCACGGCCGTTATGAGGATCGCTGCTGGGGCTGTCATCCCGAGGCGCAAGACAAGAATCGCGCTTACTGCGAGGAGCACTTCCTTTACGAGGACGAGTGCTTTCTCTGCCGGCCCGAGTTGAAGGGTAAAGTCGGACCAACCACGGCGGCTGACGCGGCCCTCATGTGTGCGGAGCATGGCGTGCCTGAGGCGGAATGCGGCATCTGCCACCCCGAAATGGCCGGGAATCTCAAACCGGGTGAAGGGACAATGGTGCGGCTGCCGGCGGCGGATTCGGCGGGCATTGTCGGGGTCGAGTTGGCCCCGGCAACCGTGGGGCAAATCGCGGAGAGCATCGAATGCTACGCCGAGCTGGCGTTCAACCAGAACCGGTTGGCGCAGGTCGCGGCGCCGGTGGGGGGCATCCTGCAATCGGTGGACGTGGACCTGGGCGCCAGGGTGGAAGAGAAGCAGACCGTGGCGAGGATCTGGTCGGCGGCGATCGCGGAGGCGGTGGCCAAGGCGGTCCTGAGCCACCAGACGCTCGATCGCGAGCAGAAGCTACGAGCGGACAGGGTATCGTCGGAGCGAGACCTACAGCAAGCCGAGGCGGAGCACCGGGCGGCGTGCCAGCAACTGCGGATGCTGGGGTTCACCGAGGAGCAGATTAACCTGCTGGGGCAGAAGCCCCAGGAGCAGGTGCTGGTAGAAGTGCGCGCCCCCTTCGGAGGGGAGATTGTGGAACGCAGCGCGGTGCGCGGAGCGTTGGTGGAGACAGGGAAGTCCCTGTTCATGCTGGCGGACCGCTCGACGATGTGGGCAATGCTGAACATACCCGAGGCGGCGCTGGCGCGGGTGAAGGTGGGGCAGGCAGTCGAACTGCGCGTCGAGGGGCTGCCGGGGCGGACTTTCGAGGGGAAGCTGACGTGGATTGCCGCGGAGGTTGACGAGCGGAGCCGGATGGCGCGGGCGCGCGCAGAAATACCCAACCCGGAAGGGGTGTTGCGCGCGCGAATGTTCGCCAAGGCACGCATCCTGGCGGGGACGGCGGAGGACGCGGTGCTGCTGCCCAGCTCGGCCATTTGCGCCGTCGAGGGCAAACCGTTCGTGTTCGTGAAGCTGGAGGATGACCTGTACGAGGCCCGGGCGGTGGCGATTGGGGTCAAGTTCGAGGGGCGGCAGGAGGTTCTGGAGGGGCTGAAGCCCGGGGAAAAGGTAGTAGTGAATCGGGGGTTTGCACTCAAGTCGCAGTGGCTGAGCTCACGCATGGGCGCGGGCTGCGCGCACTAAGGAGAATGACCACGCAACTGAAGGCACGCTATCCCCTCATCGTGGCCCTTTCCATGAGACTCGACAGCACGAACGGCCTACTCACTCCATCTCGCTCCGAGGGAGAGAGGATGCCCTTTAGGGCGGGTGAGGGGGCAGGCGACCAACTGCTGAGCGGTGTTCTGAATCAGGGGGACAACCATGCTTAGCTGGATTGTTCAAACCTCACTCAAGAACCGGCTGCTGGTGTGCGTGCTGGCGGTGGCGCTGGTGGTCGTCGGGGGCCAATCCCTGAGCCGACTGCCGATTGACGCCTTTCCGGACACCACCCCGGTGCAGGTACAAATCAACGCGAGCATGCCGGCGCTTAGCCCGGAAGAAGTGGAGCAGCAGGTGACCATCCCCGTCGAGCTGGCCATCAGCGGGCTGCCGGGACTCCAAAACGTCCGTTCCATATCCAAGTTCGGGCTCTCGCAGGTGACGGCGACGTTTCACGATGACACGAGCATCTACCGGGCACGGCAGCTCATCACCGAGCGGCTGCAGAGCGTGGAGCTGCCGGCGGGGATCGAGCGGCCGCAGCTTGGCCCGATTGCGACAGGGCTGGGCGAGGTGCTGCATTACGTGGTGCGGTCGGACGACACCAACCGAACGTTGACCGAGCTGCGAGAATTGCAGGACTGGGTGATCAAACCGGAGCTGCGGAAGGTGCCGGGCGTGGCCGAGATCAACAGTTGGGGCGGTTTCGAAAAGCAGTACCACGTCGTGGTGGAGCCGGAGCTGCTGGTGAAACACGGCCTGACCTTCGAGCAACTCTTCGACGCGCTGGAAGCCAACAACCAGAACGTGGGCGGGGGGCAGGTGGTACGGGCGGGGGAAGCGCTACTGGTGCAGGGGATCGGGCTGACGACCAACGCGCAGGAGATCGCCGACATCGTCATCGCCGCGCATGACGGCGTGCCGGTGCATGTGCATGACGTGGGGACGGTGCGGGTGGACCACGAGATACGGCGCGGGGCGGTGACGGGCGCGGGCCGGGGCGAGATCGTGCTGGGGCTGGGATTCATGCTCATGGGGGAGAACAGCCACGTGGTAACGCGCGCGCTCAAAGCGAAGCTGGCCGAGGTGCAGAAGACGCTGCCCGCGGATGTGAAGGTGGAGGTTTGGTATGACCGCACGGAACTGGTGGACAAGGTGATCCACACCGTGATGGAAAACCTGCTGGCAGGTGCGCTGCTGGTGATCGCGGTTCTGTTTGCCTTCCTCGGGAGCCTGCGTGCGGGATTGATCGTGGCCACGGCCATCCCCCTCTCGATGCTCTTCGCGGGCAACTTCATGTTGCAGGCTGGCATCGCCGCGAGCCTGTTGAGCCTGGGCGCGATTGACTTCGGCCTGATCGTGGACAGCTCGGTCATCATGGTGGAGAATTGCGTCCGCCATGCGGCGCGCCACAAGGACAAGCCCTGGCTCGAGGTCATCCGGGACGCCGCGGTCGAGGTGCGGAAGCCGACCCTCTACGGCGAGCTGATCATCTTGATTGTCTTCCTGCCCATCCTGACCCTGGAGGGCATTGAGGGGAAGATGTTCCGCCCCATGGCCCTGACGATGATCTTCGCGCTGCTGGGCTCGCTGGTATTGTCGCTGGTGCTCATGCCCGTCCTGGCGAGCCTGCTGTTGCGGCGCGGGATGAAGGAGCGCGAGCCCTGGCTGGTGCGCACCGCTGGGCGCCTCTACGTCCCGGTGCTCGATTTCGCGCTGCGCCGTCGCGGGTTTGTGATCGCCGTGGCGCTGGGCCTGCTAGCCGCCGGCGCCTTCCTGGCGACCCGGATCGGCCGCGAGTTCCTGCCGAAGCTGGGCGAGGGCGCCATCGTAGGCACCACGGTGCGGGTGGCCGGGGTCTCGGTGGAGGAGGCAGTCGCCGTGAACGACCGGATCGAGAAACTGCTGCTGGCGGAGTTCAAGGACGAGATCGCCAACATCTGGACGCGGCTGGGGAGCGCCGAGATTGCGACGGACCCGATGGGAATCGAGCTGTCGGACTTCTTCCTGGCGCTCAAGCCACGGCGGGAGTGGAAGAAGGCGCGCACGCAGGGGGAGTTGGTCGCAGAGATGCAGAAGCTGTTTGCGCGAATTCCCGGGATGCGCGTGGCGTTCAGCCAGCCAATCGAGATGCGCATGAACGAACTGGTGGCCGGAATCCGTTCCGACATCGGCATCAAGATATCCGGCGACGACCTGGAGACCCTGCGCGTGCTGTCGGACCAGGTTCAGCACGTGCTGGAGGAGATCCCGGGCCGGAGCGAGGTGACCGGGGAACAGCTTGTCGGGCAGCCGGTGTTGCAGGTGCGGGTGGACCCGCGGGCGACCGAGCGCTACGGCGTGCCGGTGCGCAACGTGCTCAACGTGGTGGAAGCGGTCGGAACCAAGAAGGTGGGCGAAGTCCGCGAAGGGCAGCGCCGCGTGCCGCTGGTGGTGCGGCTGCCGGACCGTCAGAGGACCGACCCCGAGGCGCTCGCCAACACGCTGATCCCGACGGCCACGGGCTCGGTGCTGCCGCTGAACCGCGCGGCGCAGGTGGTGGAAACGGAGGGCCCGGCCACGATCAACCGGGAATGGGGCAAGCGCCGGATCACGGTGCAGTGCAACGTGAGAGGCCGGGATGTGGGTGGGTTCGTGGCGGAAGCGCAGCGGGCGATCGCGGAGCGCGTGAAGCTGCCGGAAGGCTACACCATCGAGTGGGGCGGGCAGTTCGAGAACATGGAGCGGGCCAGCGCCCGGCTGCGGTTCGTAGTGCCGCTGGCGCTGGGGCTGATACTGGTGCTGCTCTACTTCAGCCTGGGAACGTTGCGCGACGTGTTGCTGGTGGCGACGGGCATACCGCTCGGAGCGGTCGGCGGGCTGGCGGCTTTGTGGCTGCGGGACATGCCGTTCACAGTCAGCGCCGCAGTCGGCTTTGTGGCCCTCAGCGGTGTGGCGATCCTCAACGGGCTGGTTCTGGTCACCTTCATCAAACAACGGCTGGACGCGGGGGCCGCGCTGGATGTCGCGGTGCGCGAGGGCTGCCTGGCGCGGTTGCGTCCGGTGCTGATGACGGCGCTGGTGGCGGCGGTGGGGTTCATCCCCATGGCGATAAACGTCGGCGTGGGCGGGGAGGTCCAGCGCCCGCTGGCGACGGTGGTGATTGGGGGTGTGCTGAGCAACACGTTGCTGACGCTGGTGCTGCTGCCGGTGCTCTATACGCTGGGCTCGTCCAGGAGGCGGTAGCCGACGCCCGGCTCCGTGAGGATGAGCCGGGGCTGAGAGGGATCGGTTTCAAGCTTGTCGCGGAGGTGGGCGATGTAGACACGCAGGTAGTGTGTTTGCTCCACCGCGTTGGGGCCCCAGACTTCCCGAAGCAGGTGGCGGTGCGTCAGGACTTTGCCGGCGTGCTGGATGAAGAGGCGGAGCAGGGAGTATTCAGTGGCCGTGAGGCGGATTTCCCTGCCGCTGAGTTTCACCACGCGGGCAGCCAGGTCCACCTCGAGGCGGCCGGTGCGGAAGAGGCTGTCCTGGGCGCCCGGCTGGGCGTGGCGCTGGGCGACCCGCAGCCGGGCCAGGAGCTCGCCCGAGCCGAACGGCTTGGTGACGTAGTCATCGGCCCCGTTGTCGAGCGCCGCGATCTTGTCCTCCTCGCGGTCGCGGACGGACAGAACGACCACCGGCACGCGGCTCCACTCGCGCAGGCGCTTGAGCACGGCCACGCCATCCATGTCCGGCAGGCCCAAGTCGAGGATCACCACGTCGGGCGGGCGTTGGGCCGCGTGGGCGATGCCGTCCTGGCCGGTGGCGGCCTCGGCGACGCGGTAGCCGTTGGCCTCGAGGCAGACGCGCAGCAGCCGGCGCATCTGGAGTTCGTCGTCAATGACCAGAGCCAGGGGTTGGGGCGCAGTGGACATGATCAGGTGGTTTCCCTGGCGACGGGGGGCGCGCTGGCGAGCGGCAAGCGTATCGTGAAGACCGCCCCGCCGCTGGGGCGGTTCTCGGCCTTGACTTGGCCGGCTTGCGCCTCGACGAGGCCCTTGACGATCGCCAGGCCCAGTCCGGTGCCGCCCGCCGGGGCTGCGGGAGCGCGGTAGAACTTGTCGAAGATCAGGGGCAGAGCCTCGCGCGGCAGGCCCGGCCCGTGATCGGCGACACTCAGCGCGAGGGTCTGCTCCTCGGCCGCCGCACTGACTTGCACGGCGGTGCCGGGAGGCGTGTGGACCGCAGCGTTGAACAGCAGGTTCGTCAGCGCCTGCTGCATCAGGACAAAGTCCATGCGCACTAGCGGCAGGCCCGGGGCAACCGCGACAGTGACCTTGTGCTGCGCGAGGTCCCTCGCGAGGTCCTTCAGGGTCACCTGGACCAGGTCGGCGACGTCGCACCAATCCAGGTTGGCTTTGACGTGCCCGGCCTCCAGGCGCGTCATGCTGAGGAGATTGCCGACGAGGCGGTTCAAACGGCGGGCGGCTTCCTGAATCTCGGCAATCATCGTCCGCTCGAAGGCACCGGCCCCGGCAGAGCCCTTTTCGGCGAGGCTGCCGGCCGCGCTGGTGATGGCGGCGATGGGCGTGCGGATTTCGTGCGAAATGGAGTTCAGCAGCGTCTTGCTGAGGCGCTCGGATTCGGCAACCAGCTTGGCCTGCTGCTCAGCGTCGCGCAGGCGCTGGCGGTCCAGCACCAATGCGATCTGGCGGACAAAGGCATCGAGCAGGTCGCGCTGGCCGGTCGCGAGGGGCGCGGGATCGCGGAAGCGCAGGCTGAGGACGCCAATGGCGCGCTCCCCGGCCACCAGCGGCACATGCAATCCCGCCGCCGAGGGCAGCGTGTCGGTGCCGCGCCCGGCCGGCTGCTGGTGGCGGAAGGCCCAGGAGGCGACGCTCTGCTCTTTGTCAGGCATGGCCCACGTGTTGGCGAAGTAAGGCGTGAGGGGAGCCGTCCGGGTTTCGCCCGGGAGCGAGAGGGCCACCTCGGCGCGGGTGGTCTTGCCCACCTCACGGATGATGATGGCCAGGAGATCGGCGAAGTCGGTGGCCTGGGCCAGTTCGCGCGTGAGGAAGAACAGCGCGGTGGCGCGCTGCTCGCGGCGGCGCTCGGCGGCTTGCTGCGCGCGCAGGCGGGCGGCCAGGTGCCCCATCGCCAGCGCCACCACGAAGTAAGTGCAGAACAGCATCAGGTCGGTGGGGCCGGTGATGCGAAAGGTGAAGACGGGCGAGACGAAACAGAAGTTCCACAGCAGCGCCGTGAGCGTCGCTGCGGCCAGGGTCGGGCCGCGTCCGACGATCATGGCGAGCGCGACGACGCTGACGAGGTAGATCAGCGCCAGCGACTGGTATCCCAGCCACTGCTGCAGGATTGCGTTCAAGGCCGTTGTGCCCGCGACGAAGCCAAGGGCGATCCCATAGCCGCGCGAGGCACTGGCGTCGAAGCGCGGCCTGGGCAGCGGTCGCGAGGGGGGCGGCTCCCCCTCGGCGCGCACGGCGTGGACGTCAATATTGCCGCTCTCCCGGATCAGCCGATTGAGCAGGGAGCCGCCGCGCCACAGGTCGAGCGCGCGCCAGCCGACCGGCTTGCCGACCACGAGCTGGGTGGCGTTTTGCTCGCGCGCTACCCGGAGGAGGCCGTGCGCCACGTCGTCGTCGGTCGTCGTGAAGACTTGCGCCCCCAGTTCCCGGGCCAGGGCGAGGTGACGCGAGAGGCGGACTTGATCGTCGGCGTGGAGGGGGTTGGGCAGCTCGACATAGACGGCCAGCCAGGGTGCCTGAAGCTCGGCAGCCAGCCGCCGGGTCCAACGCACGAGGGCGGCGGAGGTGGGGCTGGCGCTCACGGCGACCAGCAGGCGCTGCCCGGACTTCCACGGGTCAGCGATGCCGTGCGCCTGCCGGTAGGCGAGCACGTCCTGACCGACGTGCTCGGCCGCAAAGCGCAGGGCCAGTTCGCGCAAGGCCGAGAGGTTCCCGGGGCGGAAGAAGTTCTCCTGCGCCGCGCGGGCGGACTCGGGCACATAGACCTTGCCCGCGGCCAGCCGGGCGCGGAGCTCTTCGGGCGGCAGGTCCACCAGCTCGAAGTCCGCGCCCTCCAGGGCCGTATCCGGCAGCGTCTCGCGGATCGTGACGCCAGTGATCTGGCGCACGGCTTCGGCCCGGCTTTCGACGTGCTGCACGTTCAGCGTCGTAAACACATCAATGCCCGCGTCCAGCAGTTCGAGCACGTCCTGGTACCGCTTGGGATGACGCGAGCCGGGCGCATTGGTATGGGCGAACTCATCCGCCAGAGCAAGCTGCGGCCGGCGCGCCAGCACGGCATCGAGGTCCATCTCCGGCAGCGTCACGCCGCGATACGCATGACTCAGGCGCGGGACAACGGGCAGGCCTTCCGTCAGCGCGGCAGTCTCTTTGCGCCCGTGGGTTTCGACGTAGCCGATGGCCACATCGCGTCCGGCGGCCTGCTCCCGGCGGGCGGCTTCGAGCATCGCGTAGGTCTTGCCGACACCCGGGGCCATGCCGAAGAAGACCTTGAGCTTCCCTCGCTTCTTTTGGACAGCCTCCTGCTGGATGGCCGCCAGGAGGGCGTCAGGGTTGGGCCGGGTCTCATCACTCACGATTCGACTATAGCCCGCCGTGTTGAAAGGGAAAGACGATTGCACACGCAGGACGCTCGGGTGCAGTTCTCAGCCAACCTACCTTCCAGCAAGTTCATCCAACGCCAGGTTCAACTGCAGGACGTTTACTCCGGCGTCGCCGAGGATGCCGAGAGCGGCGGGCTCGGTGTTGCGCCGGACGAGCTGCTGCACCTGGTCGAGGCTCAGATTGCGGGCTTTAGCCACGCGGGCGGCCTGGAGGCGCGCGTTCTTCGGGTTGATATGCGGGTCCAAGCCGCTGCCGGAGGCGGTGACGGCGTCTGCGGGCACAGTGGCATTGGCCGCCAAGCCGTTTTGGGCACGGTAGTCGGCAAGGTTCCGGGCGATGGCATCCCGCAGCTTCTGCGAGGTCGGCCCCAGGTTGCTGCCGCCCGAACTCGCGGCATCATATCCATTTCCCGCACAGGACGGACGGGGGTGGAAGTACTTGTCAGCGCGGGAGGGTTGGCCGATGAGTCCCGAGCCGCGCACCGCGCCCTTGGCGTCGACGATCAGGCTGCCGTTGGCCTGCCTGGGAAAGAAGGCCTGGCCGATGCCAAAGACCAGCAGCGGGTAAAGGCCGCAGCAAACCACGGCGAGGGCCAGCGTGCCCAGCACGGCGCTGCGCAGCTCGGAAATCAGTGCTTTCATACTCAGACGAGGTTGAGGGTGGTGATGAGGACATCTATGAGCTTGATGCCGAGGAAGGGAATGATGAGACCGCCCAGGCCATAAATGAGCAGGTTGCGCTGGAGTGTGGCCAGCGCCCCGACGGGGGTGTATCTCACGCCCCGCAAGGCCAGCGGGATGAGCGCGACAATGATCAGGGCGTTGAAGATGACCGCGCTGAGGATGGCGCTGGTCGGGCTGCGCAGGCCCATGACGTTCAGGGGCGCGATCGCGGGAAACGTGGCCATGAGCATGGCGGGGATGATGGCGAAGTATTTGGCCACATCGTTGGCGATGCTGAAGGTGGTGAGCGAGCCGCGCGTGATGAGAAGCTGCTTCCCGATCTCGACGATCTCGATGAGCTTGGTCGGGTTGCTGTCCAGGTCCACCATGTTGCCAGCCTCGCGGGCGGCTTGAGTCCCCGTGTTCATGGCGACGCCAACGTCAGCTTGCGCGAGGGCCGGGGCGTCGTTGGTGCCGTCGCCGGTCATGGCCACAAGATGGCCGGCCGCTTGTTCGCTGCGGATGCGCTTCAGCTTGGCCTCCGGCGTGGCCTGGGCGATGAAATCGTCCACGCCCGCCTCGGCGGCGATGGCGGCGGCAGTCTCCGGGTTGTCGCCGGTGATCATCACGGTCCGAATGCCCATTCTGCGCAGATGCGCAAAGCGCTCCCTGATGCCGCCCTTGACCATGTCCTTCAGTTGCACCACGCCCAACACATCGCAGCCTTCGGCGACGACCAGCGGAGTCGCCCCGGAACGCGAGACCTGCTCGACGGCCTGGCTGACCGCCTGCGGAAACCTGCCGCCCAACTGGTCCACATGCGCGCGCATGGCGTCGGCGGCGCCCTTGCGGATGCTGCGCGAGTCGAGGTCCACGCCGCTCATCCGTGTCTGGGCCGTGAAGGGCACGAAGCGGGCGTGGGGCTCGGCCACCTCGCGGCCGCGAAGGTGGAACTGCTGTTTGGCGAGCACCACGATGGACCGGCCCTCGGGCGTTTCGTCGGCCAGCGAGGCCAGTTGCGCGGCGTCGGCCAAACGGTCCGGCGGCACGCCCGGCGCGGGGATGAACGCGCCCGCCATGCGGTTGCCCAGGGTGATGGTGCCCGTTTTGTCGAGCAACAGCACGTCCACGTCGCCCGACGCCTCGACCGCGCGCCCGCTCATCGCCAGCACATTGCGCTGGAGCACGCGGTCCATGCCGGCGATGCCGATGGCGCTCAGCAGACCGCCGATGGTGGTCGGGATCAGGCAGACCAGCAGCGCCACCAGCACCGGCACCGAGAACGCCGCGCCCGAGTAGAGGCCGAACGGCTTCAAGGTCACGCACACCAGCAGGAAGATCAGCGTGAGCGCCGCGAGGAGAATCGTGAGGGCGACCTCGTTCGGGGTCTTCTGGCGTTGGGCGCCCTCAACCAGCGCGATCATGCGGTCCAGGAAACCGTGCCCCTTCTCCATCGTTACCCGGATGACGATCCGGTCGCTGAGGACGCGCGTGCCCCCGGTCACGGCGCTGCGGTCCCCACCGCTCTCGCGGATGACGGGGGCGGACTCGCCGGTGATGGCGGATTCGTCCACGCTGGCGATGCCTTCCACTACGTCGCCGTCCGCGGGAATCACGTCCCCCGCTTCGCACACGACCAGGTCGCCCTTCTGCAGGTCCGGGGCCGGGACCTTTTCCTCCCGCCCGTTGCGCAGGCGCCGGGCGGAAGTGTCCTTGCGGGCTTTGCGGAGGCTGTCGGCCTGGGCCTTGCCGCGGCCCTCGGCGACAGCTTCGGCGAAGTTGGCAAACAGCACGGTGAACCAGAGCCAGACCGCCAACTGGGCGACGAAGCCGCGCTCGGATGGGCCGGCGAAGGCAATGCCGACCGTCGTCAGCGCCGCGCCCACCATCGTGACGAACATGACCGGGTTCCGGACCATCAGCCGCGGGTCGAGCTTCCGGAACGAGGCCGCGATGGCCGGGCCGACAATGTTCCAGTCAAAGAGAGTAGGGGGTTTTGCGGTCATGAGCGCCTGAGATGTGAAACGTGATGCGTGAAACGTGAAACGTGATGCGTGATGCGTGATGCGTGATGCGAGGGCGAGGCTAGAACAGCTTTCCTTGGGCGGTCAGGAAGTGCTCGACGACGGGACCGAGCGTCAGCGCGGGCAGATAGTTCAGGGCGCCGATCAGCAGCACGGTTCCAATGAGCAGGACCACGAAGGTCAGCCCAGACACGGGGAAGGTGCCGGCGCTGGGCGGGGCGATCCTCTTGAGGCCGAGCGAGCCGGCCAGGGCGAGGATGGGGATGATCATCAGGAAGCGGCCGATCAGCATGGCGAGGCCCATGGTGGTGTTATACCAGGGCGTGTTGGTGTTCAGGCCCGCAAAGGCGCTGCCGTTGTTGCCGTTGGCCGAGCTGTAGGCGTAAAGGATTTCGCTCAGGCCGTGCGGGCCGTTGTTGTTAAGACTCGCCACGCTCCATTGGCTGACTGAAGCCCAGGCGGCGAAGCCCAGGATGGACAGCGCCAGCACCAGCAACGCCAGCATGGCCATCTTCACGTCGTAGGACTGGATCTTCTTGCCCAGGTACTCGGGGGTGCGCCCAACCATGAGGCCCGCGATGAACACCGCCAGCACGACGAAGACCAGCATGCCGTAGAGACCGGCGCCCACCCCGCCGAAGATGATCTCGCCGAGCTGCATGTTGAACAGCGGCACGAAGCCGCCCAGGGCGGTGAAGGAATCGTGCATGGAGTTGACCGCGCCGCAGGAGGCGGACGTGGTTATCGTGGCGAACAGGGCGGAGTTGAAGATGCCGAAACGGACTTCCTTGCCTTCCATGTTCCCGCCGTCAGCGGCGACCCCGAGGCGTTGATGAATCGGGTTGCCGGCAGCTTCTGAATACCAGCAGAGCAGGACCCCGGCCAGGAACAAGGCCAGCATCGCGCCCCAGACCGACCAGCCGTGGGCCTGGTTCTTCACCATGCGCCCAAGGTAGTAGGTGAGCCCGCTGCCGATGGAGAAGATAGCAAGCATCTGCAGGAAGTTGGAAAGGGGGGTGGGGTTCTCGAAGGGGTGGGAGGCGTTGGCGTTGGCATAGCCGCCGCCGTTGGTGCCGAGCATCTTGATGGCGACCTGCGAGGCCATCGGGCCCTGGACGATGGTCTGCTCGGTGACGGTTTGCTCCTCCATCACTGGCTTGCCATCGGGGCCTTTGATGGTCTCACCCTGGTCGTTCTTCTGCTCCACGAAGACCTTCATCGGCTCCAGAAGGGCGGCCTTCGTGTAGGGCTTGAAGTTCTGAATCATCCCTTGCGAGACGAGGAACACGGCGAACACGAGGCAAATCGGCAGCAGCAGGTAATAGGTCGTGCGCACGAGGTCCACCCAGAAGTTGCCCAGGGTGCGCGTCGAGTGGCGCGCGATGCCGCGGACAAATGCGGCGGCGATGGCGATGCCGGTGGCCGCCGAGACGAAGTTGTGGATGGCCAGCGCGACCATCTGCGAGAGGTAGGACATGGTGGACTCGCCGCCATAGCTCTGCCAGTTGGTGTTGGTGGTGAAGCTGACCGCCGTGTTGAAGGCCAGGTGCGGGCTGAGCGGGCCGAGGCCCTGGGGGTTCAGCGGCAGTAGATGTTGCAGGCGCAGGATGACGTAGGTGAACAGGCAGCTCACCAAGCTGAACAGCAGCATGGCAAGGGTGTACTGCTTCCAGTCCTGCTCGCGGCCGGGCTGCACGCCCATCAGGCGGTAGGTGACGCGTTCGAGCGGCTTGAGCACCGGGTCGAGCCACGTCCTGCCTTGGGCTTCCAGGACCTGCACGAGGTACAGGCCCATGGGTTTGGTGATCAAGGCCAGGGCCGTGACGAACAACACGAGCTGCAGCCAATCAATCGAGCGCATAACGGCATCCTCAGAACTTCTCCGGCCGGAGCATGGCCACCAGCAGGTAAACAAACAGCAGCAGAGCGATGACGCCTACGACAAGGTTCTCCATAGGCTCCTCCTACAGCTTCTCGCAGAGACGAACGTACAGCACGCTAATCGCGAAGAACGCGAGCGTGATTCCGATGAAGATCAGGTCACCCATAGGTCGGGCGCGGAGTTGGTCCTGCGCAAGCGCGGCTGTTCATACGAACACGTTGGTGCCTCCTGTCAACGGCGGCTAATCAAAACACCCCTTCCCCGCATTAAAAAGTCGTTAAGCGCCCTCCCCAGTGCGAGGAAGCCCGGCTTGACCCCGGAGGAAGGTGGGGGTAGCATTATCTCCATCACAGGGGAGCCAACCGGCCGTCCGGAATTGCGGGCGGCGAAGGCTGAGAGTGCGGCGCGGGAGCGCGGCAGACCCGTTGAACCTGATCCAGGTAATGCTGGCGAAGGGAACCCATCTCGCCACGCTTCCCGGAACCGGTTCCTGATTGTCGAACACAGGCATACTATGATCGCAAGCAAGAGTTCCATCGAACCGCAGAGCGTCGAGCCGCTGCCTAACTCCGAGCGCGTGTATGTGCCGGGTAAGACGCACCCAGAGGTCCGGGTGCCGTTCCGCCAGGTCAAGCTGAGCCCGACGCGCGCCGCCAATGGCCGGGCCGAGGCCAACCCACCCGTTCAGGTCTATGACTGCTCGGGCCCGTGGGGAGACCCCGAATTCAGCGGCACGGTCGAACAGGGCCTGCCGCCCTTGCGCCGACAGTGGATCCTGGCGCGCGGCGATGTCCAAGCAGTGGCATCCTCCTACAAGCCGGTCCCCGGCCACAGCGACGCGACCGTCCCGAGCACGCTCAAGCGCCAGCCCTTGCGCGCGAAAGCCGGCCAGGCGGTCACCCAGATGCATTACGCCCGCCAGGGCATCATCACGCCCGAGATGGAGTTCATCGCCATCCGCGAGAACCTCGGCCGCGCGCCACACGCCACACGCAACACGCACCACGCAACACTCCCTTCCTTCATCACCCCCGAATTCGTCCGTTCGGAAGTGGCGCGCGGCCGCGCCATCATCCCCGCCAACATCAACCACCCGGAATGCGAGCCGATGATTATCGGGCGCAACTTCCTGGTGAAAATCAATGCCAACATCGGCAACAGCGCCGTCGCCTCCAGCATCGAGGAGGAAGTCGAGAAGATGCGGTGGGCGGCCAAGTGGGGGGCGGACACCGTCATGGACCTCTCCACCGGCAAGAACATCCATGAAACCCGCGAGTGGATCATCCGCAACTCACCCGTACCCATCGGCACGGTGCCGATCTACCAAGCCCTCGAGAAGGTGGACGGCAAAGCCGAAGAGCTGACCTGGGAGGTGTATCGCGACACGCTCATCGAGCAGTGCGAGCAGGGAGTGGACTACTTCACTGTCCATGCCGGCGTGCTGCTCCGCTACGTCCCCCTCACGGCCAATCGCGTCACTGGCATCGTCTCGCGCGGCGGCTCGATCATGGCCAAATGGTGCCTCGCCCATCACCAGGAGAGCTTCCTCTACACCCACTTCCGCGAAATCTGCGAGATCATGCGCGCCTACGACGTCGCCTTCAGCCTCGGCGACGGCTTACGCCCCGGCTCGATTGCCGACGCCAATGATGAAGCCCAGTTCGCCGAACTGCGCACCCAGGGCGAGCTGACGAAGATCGCATGGGAGATGGATTGCCAGGTCATGAACGAAGGCCCCGGCCACATCCCCATGCACCTGATCAAGGAGAACATGGACAAGCAGCTTGAGTGGTGCGACGAAGCGCCCTTCTACACGCTTGGCCCGCTGACCACCGATATCGCGCCGGGCTACGACCACATCACCAGCGCCATCGGCGCGGCGATGATCGGCTGGTATGGTTGCGCGATGCTTTGTTACGTTACGCCCAAGGAACACCTTGGCCTTCCCAACAAGAAGGACGTCAAGGACGGCGTCATCGCCTACAAAATCGCTGCGCATGCGGCGGACCTGGCGAAGGGCCACCCCTCCGCCCGCGAACGTGACGACGCCCTCAGCAAGGCCCGCTTCGAGTTTCGCTGGGAAGACCAGTTCAACCTCGGCTTCGACCCGCTGACCGCGCGCGAGTTCCACGACGAGACCCTGCCGCAGGAAGGCTCCAAGCTCGCTCACTTCTGCTCCATGTGCGGCCCGCATTTCTGCGCGATGAAGATAACCGAAGATGTCCGCCGGTACGCCGTCGAACAAGGCGTGACTGAACAGGACGCCCTCAAGAAGGGGATGGAGGAGAAAGCAAAGGAGTTTATCAAAGGCGGAGCCGAGCTTTACAGCAAACCCTAGCGCAAGCCGGTCCGCGCAATCCTGGTCGCGAGACCATAAGCAGCCTCGTTATTCATCAGCCCTCACCCTGCCAAGCCACCCTTGGCCGCCCGGCAGGACACCCGGCGATTTCCATAGCGATTTCTTCGCATTGTTGGACCGCGCCAGGGAGAGGCTGAACCACGCTTCACCGTTGCAGAACGCCCTCCTTCCATCAACTCCCTGGCTCCAAGCTTAAGGTCTCGCGCGGATTTCCGGGGAATACCACTGGCAATTCGCCGTCTCGGACTCCCCTTCTTGCCGCCTGCACCACCGCCGGATGGGCGTCCGCACTGCTACGGTGACCGTACGCCGGCGTTGGCTTGCGGTTGGCTGGAGGATGGCTTGTCAGTGCGGCCAGGCTACGGTGTGGTTCCCATGGGGGCCGACCCCCATGGGAACCACACCGTAGCACCGCAGGCTAGACACCATAATCACAGGCCAAAGGTGCAGGTATCAGCAGGGACTCGAAAAGGCTGACAGGCAGGAACACTGTCCCAAAATTGGACAGTGTTGGGGTAGTGAAGGTCGGGAGGCCATCCGAGTCGTGCAGGTGCAAACCACCGTTGGCACTTCCCGGAAATCCATGGTGAACCAAACTCAACGGTTCAGCTACACCCTCACAGAACCTGTTCCGAAGACGGCACCTCGTGATGGTGGTCGTGGCCGGACGATTCAAGCAGGCCGATAAATAACGCCACCGCAAGGCCGGCGACCAGCGCCAGCGACAGCTTCAGCCGGTCGTGTGAGTGGAATTGCAGCTCCGGCAAAAGATCGGCACAGGCAATGCACAGGAACGTGCCGGCACAAAAAGCCAGGGCGCCGCCCAGAAATGCCGGGTTTGAACCGAAGAAATGACTCGCACCCGCGTAGAACAAGAACGCGCCCAAAGGAGTCGCCAGGGCAAACAGCCAGTTGAGCACGTGGCGCGACGCGCGCGAGCAACCGCTGGCGGCCATCAGTGTCGAGACTGTCATCGCGTCGAACGGCTTGTGCAGAATAATCACCAGCGCGGTGCCCAATCCGACCAATCCACCATGCCCGCCGGCCTCGGCTCCAACCGCCGCGGCCAGCGCCACACCGCCCAACACCGAATGAAACGCCATGCCGATCGTAGTCGCCGTCCACGAAAGTTGGCTGGATGCTTGTTCAGCCAGTGTGTGGGCGGCTACGACCGGCTCAGCGCTGGTTTCGTGGCAGTGCGCGTGCTCACCACCGGAGTGTCCGTGTTCGGCCGCCCCTTCCGATACGTCATGGTGATGGTGGGGGAAGAATCGCTGCAGGAAGAACATCGCCAGGAAGCCGCCCAGGGCCAGCTTCATGGTCTGATCCAACGAGTGGTTTTGATGATAGGCGTGCGGGATGAAATGCAGCAGCGCCATGCCAAGCATCAGCCCGGAGACAAAGCTCACCGCCGTTTGCAGCCGCGCATGGGTTAGCCGCATCGCCAGCAACAGCCAGCCACCCGCCAGCGAGGCCACCAGCACCAGCGCGCAGTAGATGACTAATGTCATAGTAGCGGATAAAACAGATTCGTTCATATCAGTCGCCAGCTTCCAACTCTACGCGCGCACAAGTCGCCTTGGCCCCTCAGGAGCGGTGCCGTGTTCGCTGCTTTCAGTGGCAGTTGCCTCCGTGGTGCTCGTGACCGAGGCGGTGGCAGCGCGGAAGGACATCCTGGTCGTGCTCGTTCAACATCCGGCGCAGAATACCGCACGGTGCCGTGGCTGACAACTGCGCAGCAGCAAAACCGAGGAATGAGTCAAAGGGAGGTTCGAAAGGAGCCGTTTGGTGTCCCGCTAACCTGCCCGGCCCGCCTCCCCGCAACCCCAATCCGGGCTCACGGCGTCACCGGCCTGCGCTCCATCGTCTCTTCAAACATCGTTGTCCGGTCAAAATCCAGCCAGTGCTTCAGCGATACTCCGCGCACCGCCTCAAAATACTCCGGCGTCAGCCCCCCGTGCCTCTTCTCCAGCTCGGCCATGTCCGCGGCTATCTTCTTCGCCAACTCCGGCTTCAGCCGCACCTGCAGGCACGCGTCGCCCTGCTTGAACACCGCCTCGCAGGCCCCCGGCCCGTTTGTGACCACCGTGATGGTGCCGCGTCCCAGGCTTGCGCCCGTCGCCACCTGCAGGCCGTCGTTCACACAGCTTAGCGGTGGCTTCAAGCCGGCGTGGCTCTCGACGTGGAGCTCGTCCAGCGCCGCGTTGAGCCGTTCGCGCGCCCGCAGACCCATCTTGGCCCCCACGATCGAGTAGGTGCCCAGGTGCCGGTGCAGCTCACTCGTCAGCACCGCCGCCTTCCATTCCTCCAACCCATGCTGCTGGATGATCCGGGTTCCCAACTCCCTCACATCCGGCAGCAGCCGCTGCGGCTCGGTCGGAAACTCCGCCATCACCACCGTGGCCCGTTCAGGAAACAGGCGCAGCTTGGCCAGGAACGCGCGGCGAACCGCGGCCGCATCCACCGCCGTCAGCTCCCACCAGCCCGGCTGGCTCGCCGCGGGTGAAAGTTTGCCCACCGTCGAATCCAAAAACCGCAGCGCGGCCAGGTCGTCCCAGAGACGCAGGTGCCCGGCGCGGACGAGCTCCGCCCCGCGCCCGGTGCTGTGCAGGAGCGTGATCAGTTCGGCTGCCGGCGAATCCAGCGCTCCCACCTCGTCCAGCAACGCGTCATCAACCACCGGTGCGGTCGCCGACTTCGGCCACTGCATCACCTCCACCCGCAACCCTGTGCCGGCGATCTGCCGCCACGCGGCCTCGTCACGCTTCGCATTCCAGTCGGGTTCGCTCCCGCCCGGCGCCGTGCCGAACCACAGCACCGCGCTGATCGCTTCCGCCAATTCCGGCGCGCCCGCCAGCGCATCCCCGAGGTTGGTCAGCGGGCCGAGGCATATATAAACCACGCGCTCGGGACTGCTTCGCAGCGCTAATCGGATCAGGTTCGTTGCGCTCAACATGCGGCCCGCCGGTGCCGCCGGCTCGCCGAGTTGATCCCAATCCAACCCGGTGGCGTTGGCGCGGAAAGCCGGTGCCGGCGTTCCCAGCGCCCGCCCGACCCCCACTGCCACCCCCTCCACCCGTAGAAACCCCAACATTCGGCAGACGTTGGTCGCTCCTGCATCCGGCGGGCTCACTCCGTCGCTGGTGACGATTGCCAGCACATTCAGGTACGGGCAATTCAGCAGCAGCGCCAGCGCCCGGGCGTCGTCCGCCGCCATGTCCGTGTCCACAATCACCCCCGGGCCGCTGTGCGCGGGGGCGGGCGCGGCAGCCAGCAACAACAGCATCGCCAGCGCGAGTCCGGCGGCTCTCCTCGGGGTCCCGGTTGTGGTCAATCTCCAGGTCATACGGGCAGGTTCATCAGGGGCTCTTGATCTGCAAACCGTTGCGCGTGGCGAAGCGCGCGATAACGCCGCCTTGTCCCGCGCGGCGATACCAGCTCCGGCTGGCCATCGGCGCCCGTGAATCCAGCGTCTTCGCGCTGTTGGGCTGCGGTCCCAAACTCCAGATCACCCAGCGCACTGGCGAGTCCTTCTGGGTCGAGTAATACTGGCCATTCGTGCTGGCGCAGGCGGGAGAGTCGTTCGGCACCCAAAGCTGGTAATTGCCGGACGGACTGCCGTTGAGCAGTTGCGGCCCCGGGGCGGCGTATTTGTAGGTGTGCTCCCGGTTGAACACATCTTCCATGTTGGCGGCCATCCCCGGCTTGTCGCTTCTCCCCAGGTAACGTTGTTCAGCCAGCTCCACCGGAAACTCGCACCAATGGGTCACGAGGTCGCTGTTGCAGTTGATCCGGACCGGCGGCAACCGGCCCTGGTTGTCCTCGGAATACATCTCCAGCGCCAGGCCCACGCCATACAGTTCCGCATGTGCCCGCGCCACCTTGGCCTTCTCTTTGCCTCGGGCCAGCGCCGGGAGCAGCAGGGCCGCCAGCACCGCGATAATGGCGATCGCCACCAGCAGCTCAATCAGCGTAAACGCCTCACGGCCCGGAGGGCGCGAGCGGCTGGCTGAATGCGACAATTGCCTGGTCATGATATTACGGCCAACTTTAAGCGTAACACTCCCGCTCTGACCGTCAAGCAGGCTCATGGACTGGCCTGGGGCGGCGGCGGACCAGCCGTTTTCCCGACGCCCCGCTCGGTCGCATGCAACCCTCAGTTCGTCTTCCGGAGCCGGAAATACTGCTGCGTGTTCGCCGCCGGCGGAACGAGCACTGTGGTTTGCCCGTCAATCACCACGGGCGTGCTGTTGGTGTAGGCGTGCCAGTTGGTCGAGTTCAGGTCGTCGCGATATTCCAGTTGGTAATCCGCGCCGCTCACCGGCCAGGTCAGCGCGATCTTCAGCGCGATGCCCAGCGCCGGCTCCGCTTGCGGAATCACCTGCTGCACAAACAGCTCGTAGCCATTGGTGCCCTGGCTGCCCGAGCCGGACTCCTGGTTCAGCACCCCGATCGCGTCAAATACCCCGCTCGGCGCGGCGCCGAGGCTGTAACGCGGTGTCCGCAGCGGGAATGTGCGGCCCGTGCCGTCCGTCGCCGTGCAGAGCCGCGCTCCCCAGGCGTTGGTCGGGTTCCAGCCGTCGGTGGTCAGCAACGTCAAATTGTTGATCCGAATCCGCATCCCCTGCCAGTGCTCACCCCCGGTTGCCCGCGTGTCGTCGAATATGTAAGTGTCGTCGGCCTGCTTCAAATCCGCCAGTGTGAGCACGTCCGGCTCCGGCAAACCATAGTTCGAGGTCACTAGCGAGATGGTGAAGTTGAAGGCCGGATCAATGTGGTGCGTCTCGTTGACGTTTAGTTTGCCGCCGTAGAACGCGTAACTATTGGCCGTTACCTCGATCAGGTCCCCGGCGCGAAACGGGTGCATCGTCTCGGCATCAAAGCTCAAGCGCAGCACCTCCGCCGTCCACGCGGCGTTGGCGTAGCTCAGGTCGTCGTTGTGGTTCCAGGGCATGTTCCCGTAACATTGGCCCACGTAGCAGGCCGTCCCGCCCCGGTCGCCCGGCTCCACCGCCTGGAAAAAGATCTGCCACTGCGCGCCCAGTTGGTACTGCCCCGCCCCTCCGTTCCAGGGGATGAAATTAGGCGCCGGATCCAGCATCTCGATCGGGTCGGTCAATAGTACTCCAGTCAGAGTAAACGGGGCCGACCCGCTCCAGGCGCTGGTGCCGACACTGGTGACAGCCTGCAAATTCGAGTGCGTTTCCGCATGGATTGTTCCAGCCATTAGACAAGCAGCCAGGGCGAGAGCGGTAACCGCGTGGTTGCGTTTCATTGCCAGCGTTACGTTCATATCATACAATATTACTGCGCCGTTGGGTATTACGCAATACCCATTTAGTATGAATGCACCGGCTTCCTGAAGTGCGCCAGGCCACACCTGCCCGAAGGGGCGAGGAAGCCGCTGCCGCCGCCGCATTGGAGCCCTCGCCAGCCTGGGCGTTCGGTCTTCCTGCCGCAGGAAACGCCGCTTCGCCTGGTCTTGCTGGTACCAAAGCTGCCCCAGAATGCAGTAACCGTATTGGCCCCGCGGCACGCTCTGCGGAACTTGCCGGGACTGGTCGCCCCACCATTACCGCTGGTGGCGGCAAAACGGCTCGTTGACACAGCGGACACCTTTGTGGTATCATCGCACCATATTCAGTGAGTTGCAGAAGACCGATTCTCCCTCACCCGCGCAGCGCTGAGTACGCGTAACGCGCAAAGTCAGTTTTAAGTGTTATCGTATCCGCGTCCAGCAGCGACCCGCCCTGATTTTATGACACAGCATCCCGCTCATCCTGCTTGCATCCGGTCAAATTCGTCTAATCCCGGCTCGTGGGGACACCTGCGCTGCCGGGCAGGGTTGGCAGTACCATCCCTCCTGGCCGTACTCATCGCGAGCCTCATCGGCGGGGTGGCCAGGGCGGAAGTCAGCGTGATTGGCGTGCAGTATCAGCCGGACCGAATCTTTCCGGAGTATGAATGCATCTGGCATGACCGGCAGTATCCCGGCCCCTGCACCGCCACGGTGCCCGGGGCCAACGTCAAGGTGTTCGTGAAGAACACCGGCGCGTCGGCAGAGGCCATTACCGACGTGAGGCTGGCCGGCTACAGCCTGAAGACGGTGATTCCGAAGAGCGCGACCTGGGGCAACGCGAGCAGCATTTACTTTTACTGGACCACCCCGCCCCAGGCAATTATGGATGCCGGGGAACCGGTCTGGTACAAGGTTGACCCGGCGACAGCGCTTCCGCCTGGCGCGGTCGCTCAGGTGGTCGTGCGATTGCGACAGGTGCCCACGACCCCAACGGTTGCGGTGGGGGTTGTAGCCACCGGCAATACGGTCACCACGAATATCACGGTGGATGCGAACGCGCCGCAACTGGCGAGTGTCGGCTTTTCCGCCGATCTCACGAAGGTGTATCTGCATTGGCGCCGGACGGAGGGGGCCGCGCCAGCCACGGTCTGGATGGATGGCACGAACGTGACCGCGAACACAACCACGGTGGGGGACGCGGCGGTAAATTTCGGCGCGTCGGTGGTGCACCTGGCGGCGCCGCTCTCCGCGATGACGAACCACGTGTATCAGGGAATCTTCGGGGACGGCAAGACCGCCACGGCAGCCGTCCGCACGTGGGCCAATCCTTTTCTCCACGGCACCTGGGGCTCGAAGCCGATCCCGGCCGATGTGAGCGCGGGGCGAGCCTGGGTGGATGAGGCCACGGCCCATGGCGTCAACGCGCTGGTCATGAACTGGGCGGATGGCCTGGGAACTCTTCTCAGCACGAGTGCCGGCCGGGCGTACGCCGAGAGCCGCGGTTACGGCTTTGTCATCCAATCGTATGGCCAGTTCTATTGTGGCACGCCCCGGATGTGGTTCATCCGTGATGAGCCCGACTATGTGGATTACACGGTGGGCGGTTTGCCTGCGGGCAATACCCACAAGCCCGGCGTCATGGCCATGCAGATGATCGAGGACGGCGAGGGGCTTCGGCCGAACTACCCGCTGGCCCCGACCACGGTCAACATCAACGGCAACCTCAAGCCCTACAACTACTGGAACTGGGGGCAGGTGCCCGACGTCTTCATGACCGACGCCTATTACCAGCCGCTTCTGGCGAATGCCCACTGGTACGACAATTACAAAATTCCCCTCTACCGCAAAGCCACCTACATCTACGCCAGCGCCCAGACCGCGGCGCTGGCCTGCGAGCCCAACCCGATGCACATGATTCTGTACTCGTGTTCTTACGGAAACACGTCCACGGGCGAGTCCTGACCCTTTGCCCCGCCAGCCACCAAGCGGATCGAGGTGTATTACTCCTTGGCGGCCGGCGCCAAGGGCCTGGCGTATTGGTGGTATCTGACCGACTTCGAGTTCAATGGCCTCGGCGCGGGGACACCGGGAGCCTTGGCGCTATGGAAGGAGATTGGCCTGCTGGGCGCCGAGATCAAGACCGCCCAGCCACTGCTGGTCACCAGCCATCCGGTGGACTGGCCGCTGGCCGCCAGCGCCAATGTCTGGGCGCGGGCGCTCGCGGTCGGAACGGATTCCATGATCCTGTTGGCGGTGAACGACAACTACACGAATGACGGTGCGGGCTGCCATTACAACCCAGTCGCCAATGCCACGGTGACCGTCACCCTGCCCTCCTGGATGCAGCATCCGACCGCGTTCGAGATTGCCGCCAGCGGTTTGAGCGATGTGAATCTGCAGACCAACGGCAACCAGGTAGTGGTCGGGTTGGGCACGCTGAACGTCTCGCGGATGATCGTGCTGACGCGGAATGCGTCGCTGCGGGCAAATTTGCAGCAGCGCTATACCCAGGAGGTCCAGCCGGGGGTCTGCAGCTTTGCTCCGGAATGGTGCGTGAACTTCCCGCCCAGCATCACCCAGCAGCCGGGGGCGCAGTTTGTGCCGGTGGGCCAGAACGCGGCTTTCAGCGTCGCGGCGGACGGAACAAGCCCGCTAGGCTATCGGTGGCAAAAGAACCTGGCCAACCTGGCCGACGGCGGACACTACTCAGGGTGCGCGACGGCGGTGCTGCTCGTGACCGCGGCCGACAGCAGCGATGTGGCCAGCTACCGTTGCGTGGTGACCAACGCTTTTGGAAGCGTCACCAGCAGTCCGGCCGCCCTGATGCTGGTCACCAACAACTTCGTCCTCGGAACGCTCGCGGCCGTGCCCGCCTTGAGCGGCGACGGCACAAACGAGGCGCGCGCGGTAACCCCCGATGGCCGATGGGTTGTCGGGATCTCCGGCACGCGCGGGTTCCTCCATGAAGTCGGTACGACGAACGTGTTCAACGTCAGTGCCGGCGGGGCCCAAGCCACCCTGCTGTCGGGGGTGGGTCACCGCCGCTTGAACGGCCAAACGGAAGTGGTGATGTCCGGCACTTCCTCCGGCTGGAATGCCAATTACATGACAACCAATGGCACGGCCTTTGGCGCCAAGCGCCGGGACACCAACGTGGGCACAGCTCCCGTGGGCGTCCTGGCAAACGGACTGGCCGGGACAGCAACGGATGTATTCTTCTCGACGTGGTATGACGGTAACAGCAAGGCCAACCAGCTCTACGTTGGCAGGTTCTCCGGCGCGTGGCCCTCGACGCCGGTCTGGGACAAGACAGCGGCCAGCGACAGCCTGGCTCAAACGCATGGCATTTCTGCCACCGGGCGAGCGGTGGGCTTCCGCAACACTCCCCGGACACATTACATCCTGGATTGGACCGGAACCGGCACGCCGACGGCCTGGTCCTTCAACGGTTTGAATGGCAGCACCGCGGGCGAGGCCTTTGCGGTCAGCGCCGACGGCACCATTCTCTTCGGCCAGTCACCCGTCAGCGGCGGCCGGCCGGGAAGCTGGGCTTACAAAGCCGTCGTGACCAGCGCCAGCCCCGGCGTGCTGCAGAGGGTGCAGGAGTTGCCCAACTTCCCTGAAACCGTGGGAACCGCCGGCAGCGCCGCGGCGCCTTACGGCTGCACGGCGGACGGAAGGTTCGCGGTGGGAATGAGCTACCGGGGGATCGAAAAGGCAGTGCTGTGGGATACGCAAGATGCCCAGGCAACCAACTGGGCGGTTGTTGACCTGACAGACTTGGCGCTGACCAAGGGAGCTATGGGTGTATTCAGCCGGTTGACCCGGGCGTATAGCGTCGGCACCAACGCGGCTGGCGGGTTGGTGGTTGCCGGCGTCGGCCTGGACACCAATAACCCCGCGAACCCGCGAGCGTTTGTGGCCACCCTCGCGCCGTCCAGTGTCGCAACTCCGCCCCGGCCCCAGGTGACGATCTCGGCCCCCTATCCGGCCGAATACATGTTCAGTTTCCCGACGGTCCCTGATGCCAACGTTTTCTATTATCTCGAGTACGTGACTAATCTCGCGTTGACCACGGTCTGGACGCCAATTACCTCCTGCCGGGGAAATGGCACAATCACTAACCTCTTTGACTTGAATCCGTCGAGCCAACAGCGGTTCTACCGCATCCGGGTTCAATGACACCCTGGGAGACCGACGCTCTTCCCAATCGTCTGGGTTAGTCCAACAAGTGACGTCCCCCGCCTTTGCGGCCACCCTGCGAGATTGTGGCCGGAGGCGATACCCATAGTTGCTTTGAGGCTGGCCGGAGTCAGCGCCCCCCGGTCCTTGCTACGCCGCGAAAGTCTCAACGCGACTAGCGCATATGCATGAAGCTGCCGTAGGAGTGCGGCCCGCTTTGCGGATTGCGGACCAGCCAAGCGGGCAAGCTGCCCGCGTGCCTTCCTGCGTACGCGCTGTAACGCGACAGACTTCGGTGCCGCTCGTTTGACGGCGCTGAACCCGTGTGGAAGGTTGCGGGGTTCGCCAGGGACAATGTGAGGTCTGTAGCCCTGAATCCGGGTTCCTGCATGAAGAACGGCTTGCGGGTTCCGGGCAGGTCGAGGGAGGTAGTTTGTCAAAAGGCGGTTTGCCTGCTCATGCTTTTGGTCGCTTTGTCGGCGCTGCGGCCGGCCACGGGCGCGGCTCCCAGTCCAATCATTTACTCCGGCTATTTAGGCGGCAGCTACGACGAAGGGCCCGCCGGCGCCGCCAACGGCCTTCTGCCCCTGCCGGGGAATCTGAAGGCCGACACTTACAAGTTCCGGCTCCTGACTATTGATCCGGACGCCCCTCCTAGCTGGAGGTTCTTACACGCGGCGAACCTGTTTGCATGGTGGTCCCCATTACCTCCGTCAGCCGCGATCCCTGCCCGCCTCTACCGAGTGTCCTCGCCATGAGACTGGCATTGGCAGATCTGCTTTCTGCGCGCCCGTCTGAGCGCTTGCGCGGGTGATAGCGGCACCGAGACGGCCACTAGGCGGCCACGAGATGGCCGGGACCGAATTTGGGCCCCGGCCATCGGCGGCTTTAGGGCGGGCTGTCCAGCCTGCTCTTGAGGGGCAGGAGATGATATGGCGCGAACTAACGTTCGCGGCTACAGAATCAGGTAAAGCGCTCTGGCGCGATTGGCCCCACCACCGTTGGACTCTTCCAGAAGCAGCGCAAGAGTCACCCGCCGCGGGTCATTCCAACGTCACCTGCCCGCGGATCGCTCGGCGTCCTCCACCACGAGCCCTTTGATCTCATCGGCGCGCGCGAGAACGACGTGCCCGACATACGCCTTCCGGGCATCGTTTGCCCCCCGGCCGATCAAGAACCTGCCGTTCGGCAGGCCGGCGAGCCCGAAGGCACAGTCAACCTCATACCGCCCGACGAGGCGAAACGAGTCGTCCGTCTTAAGCAGAATCCGGGGATTCCCGTAGCAGCCGAACCACCAATAGCCGTTGCTGAATTCCGCTGTCTGGATGCCCATCAGCGTGTAGCCGCTCCGGATGATGTGCGTCCGAACGTACCGGATGTTCGGGTCGTACTCGTGAACGGGGTTCTCGTTGGCGCCGGGTGGCAGGCCGCCCACGACCATAAAGCGGCCGGCGTGCCAGCCAATGCCGCCCGCGCCATGCACCACCTCGGGCACCCGGTGGCGGGCCAGTTCGGTGAGGTTGCCGACGGCATACACATAAACCCACGAATCGGCTTTTCCCGGCGGCTCGTTGAACTTGCCGAGGTTGACCGTCACGTACAGCTTGCCGTCGTGGTAACAAAGGTCGCCGTGGTGGTTGGCCACGGCCACCTTCTTCAGCACCTTCCCGACCGCATCCGTCTTCACGAGTGCGTCGGTGAATGACCAGTAGATGGCGCCTTTGCCGTCCAGGCAGATCCCCTGGAGGTGTCTGGGGTAGGTTCCCTCGCAGGATGCCGATTGGTAGCGGGCGCGCTGCCGCTTCAGAGCGAGCACCCGCCCCGGGTAGTCCGTGTAAACGCGGTCCACCCCAAGGTTCAGCAGGTGGTTCATCTCGGCTTCATCGTTCACCGTCCAGGCGCCCGCCTCCAGTCCCGCCGCGTGAATCAGCCGGACCCGCGCTTCGTTGATCAGCGTGTGGTGCAGCACCAGGGCCTGGAATCCATGCTGCCGGGCCACACGAATATCCTCCAGCAGGTTCGTCTGGTGCCGGTCGTAAAAAACCGGGACGGCAGGCAGCAACTTCTTCGCCCCGACCATATAGTCGAGGGTGCTGTCATTGAAGCCGACCCAATTCTCAGCCCCCAGCCGCCGCACCAGCTTCACCGCGTCAGCCACGCAGTCCATCTTGGGCTGAATCGAGAGCCGAGTTCGGTTCTGAGTCATGACCAACCGGAGCACCTCTTCCAGCAGTGGCATGGTATGCTTCGGACATTGATCGAGGGTCTTGCCGCGCTCGCGCCGGAAACTGGCCGCCACATCCACCGCCCGCAGCTCTGCGTAGCTGCATTCGGGCACGACCAGATCCTGGTCGCCGACGCGGCCGGTGGTTCGGTCATGGCTGACCGCCAGTTGACCGTCCCGTGTGCGGTGCACATCTAATTCAATCCAATCCGCGCCCAGATGAATCCCGCTCTGGAAAGCCGGGATGGTGTTTTCCGGGAACTCGCTCGAGTTGCCGCGGTGGGCGGTGACGCCGTTGTGCAGAAACCCGTCCGGCGCGCCGGCAGACACGTCCGCCGCGCCGACCAACAGCAGGGCCGCAAGCCCCCACAAGGTCTTTCGCCTCATGGGTTCACCTCGATCCGGATCCGCATGCGCAGCATAATCAGATCAAGTAACCGCACGCCCGGTCTCCAGACAACCCTTTTCGCGATGCCGGCGACGCCGGGGACTTGCTCTTGCACAAGTAAGCCGTCTCACCCCACCGTCAAAGAGCCGAGCGCCGTCCGCACTTGCTGTTAAACACTGGATGTCCGACCCGCCTCTGCTAGGCTCCCCGCGATGAAAACCGCCAAAACCGACGGCGTGGTCCGCTTCACCGTCTCCGTTCCACGCGACCTGGCCACGCAGCTCGACCAAATGACCCGCGAGAAGGGCTACGATAATCGCTCACTCGCCGTCGCCGACATGATCCGCGCTGGCCTGGTGGAGCACCGGCAAAACCTTGGCAAACGCGAGATCGCCGGCACCATCACGCTCCTCTACGACCACCACAAGCAACACGTCCAGGCCGCCCTGACCGATATCCAACACGACCACCACGAGCTGATTATCTCCACCCTCCACGTCCACCTCGACCACCACAACTGCCTGGAGGTCCTCGTCGTCCGCGGGCAGGCAGTGCTGGTCAAGAAGATCGCCGATGAGCTTATCGCCGCCAAAGGTGTCAAGCACGGCAAACTCACCGTCACCTCCACCGGCAAAGACCTGCCTACCTAACTCGATCGCCACCAGTAGAGCAGCCAAATGCGATCGAATCCCCCGAGGTCCCGCAGTCCTGACACAAATTCCGGCAACCCCTCGACCGAACCTTACACACCTTGCGCCAAGGCGCTTTGTATTGGAGTGCCCGTGACTTCCCGAAACGGAGAATGAGCCGTGCCGATGGACTTGAGAACCAGCGTGTTCATCAGTCCCCGAACCGTATCAAGCTCAACCGCTCCTGGCCGGCTTCAAGACTTTCACCTCCCGCAAGACCGTGCCCGGGTTGATGCCCAACTCCCTTGCCGTCTCTCGATGGTTCCCGCCGTTTCGACGCAGCGCATCCGCGCTGAGCAGCTTTTCCATGGCCTCCAGCGGTAAAGACCTGCCGTCAGCCTGGTTTAGCCGCTTGGCCAACGAGGTTGACGCTTCACCGGACTATTGGGTTAAGATATGGAGAATGCGCCAAATTGATTTTTGTCGGCTGAGCTGCGCCTTAAGCATGGCACTCACGGTCCTTTTGTCCGGATGCATCCGCGATTTGGATGAAGCACCCGGATCACTGGTGCAGCCGCAACATGTCGGACGCGTGGGGGCAAACATCTATCAGGTCCCTACCGGGCAATTACTGACCCCCACTGGCCGGCAGATTGAGTTGCCGGGGATGCGTCCGCAGGCGCTTGCGTTAAGTCCGAATGGCAACCTACTGGCGACCGGGGGGAAGAATCAAACACTGGTGCTCATTGATCCGGCCGACGGCCGCATCCTGCAGACGGTGCAACTCTCCACCCCCAAAGCTAAGGACAGCTCCGAGACTGTCACCGGTCAGATGAGTTTCACAGGGCTTACCTTTTCCCCGGATAGCCGGCGGGTTTACCTTTCGACTACTGGCGGGAATGTTTGGGTGTTTCCGATTGATCGCCTGGGCCAGGCAGGCCAGCCAAAGTTGCTTGCCGTCCCGAATGCCAATGTCCCGCATCAGAAGCATGAGATCCCGACCGGCATCGCCGTTTCGCCGGACGGCAAGCGGCTGTATGTCGCAGGCAATCTGGGCAACCGGCTCCATGAGCTGGATGCGGAGTCCGGAAAGATCCTGCGCTCGTGGAAGACGGGCGCGGCGCCGTTCGACGTCGTGTTGGCGGGTGACAAGGCTTACGTCAGCAACCTGGGTGGGCGTCGCCCGGAGGCAGGCGATCTGGTCGCCCCTGCAGGGAAAGGCACGACTGTCCGGGTGGACCCGGTCCGGCACATTGCCAGCGAGGGCTCAGTGACGGTTATTGACCTGACCGCAGGAAAGGTGAAGTCCGAAATCCTGGTCGGGCTGCACGCATCCGCGCTGGCAGTCTCCCCGAACAGCCAGTACGTGGTGGTCGCCAACAGCGGCAGCGACACGCTCAACGTGATTGAGACTGCCACGGATCGGATCGTGGAGAAGGTCTGGGCGCGCCAGACTCCCGCCGACCTGTTCGGCGCGCAGCCCAACGCGCTCGCCTTCGACCGGACCGGGCGGCGCCTCTATGTGTGCAACGGCACGCAGAACGCAGTGGCGGTGATCCGGTTCGAGCCGGAGGCCAACGCCTCGAAGATGCTGGGGCTGATCCCGACGGGCTGGTTCCCCGGTGCGATTCAGTATGACACGAACCGCAAGACACTCTGCGTCGCCAACATGAAAGGCATTGGGGCCACCAAAGTCTTTGAGCCGCATGAGGCGGTAAAGCTGAATACCAAGGACTTCTTCGGTACTGTTTCCCTGATTCCGGTGCCGACGAAGAAGGCATTGTCGGCTCTCACGAAGCGCGCGTTGCGGAACATGCATTACCCGAGGCTGGCGGCAGCACGCCTGCCAGCCCGGACCGGCGTGCCGGCCCGGCCCGTGCCTGAGCGGGTGGGCGAACCGAGCGTGTTCAAACATGTGATCTACATCATTAAGGAGAACCGCACATACGATCAGCTCCTGGGCGACATGACGGAGGGCAACGGAGACCCCGCCCTATGCATCTTCGGCGAGACCTACACCCCCAACCAGCACAAGATCGCGCGCGAATTCGTCCTGCTCGACAACACGTATTGTTCCGGCGTCCAAAGCGCAGACGGACACCAATGGACCGACAGCGCGATTGCCAACGAGTACATGGAGCGCCAGATCACCTCCGACACCCCGCGCAGTTACCCGGGGGGCAAGACCGAGGACGGCGCCGACGCGTTGGCCTGGGCCTCCTCCGGATTCATCTGGGACAACGCCCTGGCGCACGGGAAGACCTTCCGCAACTATGGCGAGTGGATGCTCTCCGAGGCCGGCTGGAAGGACCGCAACCGCAAGGATTCTGCCACCTGGCTTGATTTCTGGCGGGAGTTCCAAACCGGGGCGGGGGCCCTGCAGATTCGCAGCCGACCGGCCATCGAGACTCTCCGGCCGTACAGCAACACCAACACCCTCGGCTGGAACTTGAGGGTGCCGGATGTGATGCGCGCGGCCGAGTTCATTCGGGAACTGCGTGAGTTCGAGGCCCGGGGGTGGTTTCCTGATCTGGTGATTCTCTTTCTGCCCAATGACCACACTGCCGGCACGCGCAGCCGGTATCCCACCCCGGGCGCGCAGATGGCCGATAATGACCTGGCCCTGGGCCTGATCCTGGAGGCTGTCAGTCACAGCCGGTTCTGGCCGGAGACCTGCGTTTTCACGATTGAGGACGATCCACAGAATGGCTGGGATCATGTGAGCGGTTATCGCACCGCCTGCTACGTCGTCAGTCCTTACACCAAGCGCCGGCAGACCATCAGCACGCAATACAACCAGACGAGCCTTATGCGGACTATGGAGCTGATTCTTGGATTGCCGCCGATGAACCACCTGGATGCCACGGCCACGCCGATGACCGACTGTTTTACCGGGAAAGCGGACCTGACCCCGTTCACGAGCGTCCCTAACCGGGTGCCGCTCGATCAATTGAATCCCGAGCCCGGGCAGGTCTCCGACCCGGTGCTGCGTCACGACGCCCTCACCTCCAGTCGCCTGCCGTTTGAGGAAGTGGACCGTTGTCCGGAGGATGTTTTCAACCGCATTCTTTGGCGTGCCATGAAGGGGCCGGACGTGCCCTATCCCGATTGGGCGGTCAAGCCGGTCAGAGACGAAGACTGAACGCTGGAGGCTTGGGCCTTCTACGATTACGTCTCCTTCCTCTCTTCCCGCCACCTCGGACGCGCCAATACCGGTTTCTGTGATGGCCACGTCGAATCCATGAAGCCTGCTCAAGCCAGCCTTAACAACCGCCTCTGGAACGGCTGCAATGACCTACGCGCCAGGCCGATCCTGCCGGAGCCGCCCGTCAACTGGCCGGCCGACTGGACACGTGACACCTTCTGACCACTGTTCACTGTTCACTGGTCACTGGCACAACCCCAGAGAACGCGGCACGGACAACTTGTCCGCCCTCATGAGCCGGCCAACGCTTATGCGGACAAGAATTTCCGCGCCCCGAAAAGCGGGAGATGCGCGTCGCGCAGGGAGCGGGCTGATTTCCGGTCTCCAAATGCCGGCTGCTGTTTCATGGTCGTGGCGCCACGCCCCACAACAACTCGGTGATTCGGTCCGGGAGCGGAGTCTTCGGCTTCCGACTATCTGGCTCCGCCCCGCCCTTGCAGCGCAACCTGGCTCTGGCCTTGGCCTTGTTGCCGGGCGCGCCGGTCTCCGCTGCGCCCAGCGAACTTAGCCTGCGGACGGAAGCCAACGTTGCGGTCGAGGTGACCTTTACCGCCAACCGAACCTATGCCGACCCGTTCGACGAGGTGACGCTCAATGTGATCTTCATTGATCCACGAGTGCGTAAGCCTCGGGCGCTGCGGCGGGCACCCTCGCCAGAAACCTCGGCCGTTGGCCAAGACAGAACTGGAGGCTTGCCTCGACTACTTCAGCTTGTCGGCATACCGGAGGATGGCGCTGCGCATTGCCTCTCTTGCGCCCGGTGAAATCGCGTGGGCGCTGGGCGGGTCGTTGAAGATTTCCTTCTTGCCCTTGAGCGCGTTGTAGGCGGCATAGACGCTCGTCGGGGGACAGGTCGTGTCAATGAAACCCACCGTCACGATCCCGGCCGCCTTATAGCTCATCCAAAGTTATTCACCGGTGGTGAGGAGAGCCCGGTTCTGCTCCCCGCAGACAACGGTGAATAACTTTGGCGGCGGCCGAAAAATGAATTGTGAGCAATTGCCGATTTGGCTCAAT
>Ga0209507_1000131_pt1 | contig 103952 bp, 82 predicted proteins | sample AD_UKC028_MetaG_FD_184414 | JGI IMG/M metagenome (GOLD analysis project Ga0209507, IMG submission 184414) | Active sludge microbial communities of municipal wastewater-treating anaerobic digesters from USA - AD_UKC028_MetaG (SPAdes) (version 2) | ecosystem: Engineered > Bioreactor > Anaerobic >...
ACCGACTGTGTTATCTTCTTCATCGACCGGCTCCTTTCGCGTGTGGCTCTGCGCACACGGTTCTCTCCGATCCGCGAGCGTAATCCACGTGCTCGCGAAACGGAGCCGGTCATTCCATTTTGACTAGCCTCCCGGCCTGGACGGCCGTTTGAACAAAGTATCCAGTTGTTCGAAGAAGTTCAAGGGCCGGCACGAGACCGGGCTGAAGCCGGCGCCTTTCCAGGAAGGCGCCCAGCCTCTTCGGCGTGTCCCCATGGTACGCTCGGTTGGTCGTCATCCACGAGGAGGCAAGTGAGATGAGGTCACAGGTTTGGCCCTTGGTTGGTCTCGGCCTGTTGCTTGGCGTTGCGGCTGCCCAGGACCGCCCGATCGTGGCGGTTTTCGACCTCGAGGTGAAGGGCACGAAGCTCGACAAGGGCACGATCGACCGACTGACCGATTACCTGGGCACCCTGCTGACCACCCGCGGCTACCAAGTCGTACCGCGCTCTCAGCTCAAGGAGAGGCTCACCTCGGCGAAGAAGCAGTCCTACAAGGAGTGCTTTGACCAGAGCTGCCAGATCGAGGTGGGGAAGGAGCTGGCAGCGCAGAAGTCGCTCGCCAGTCAGGTCTTGAAGATCGGCAAGCAGTGCAAGGTGACGGTGAACCTCTTCGATCTGAAGAAGTCCGCGAGCGAAGCGGCTGGTGCGGCCACCGGCGACTGCGGGGAGGACGGTGTCGTCCTGGCGCTCGAGCATGCGGTTGAGGCCATGCTGGGGAAGGCGGTCCCTGGTCAGGCCGGAGGAAGGCAGGAACCAGGAGGCGCCAAGACCCCCGACCTCTCGGAGTACGAGCGGCTCGCGGCCCAGGCCCAAGCGGAAGAGGCGAAGCGGCTGGAGGCGGAGAAGAAGGCCCAGGCCGAGCGGGCGCGGCACCTGGCGTCGCTGGAGAGGGCTTGGGAGGCGGTGAAGAAGGTGGCCGGCACCAAGGGTATTACCCTCCAGGCGCGGGCTGGGGTAGTGCGGAAGTTCCTCGGGGACTTCGGGCGGGAGAACCCCCACGAGGGCGAGGCCCAGGGGCTGCTGGCCAGGCTGGACAAGGGAGAGGAGCCAGGCGGAGGGGCGGAGCTCGAGTGGATCCTGAGCAAGCCGGCGGGTATCGAGTTCACCAAGACCGAGGTGACGGTCGGGCAGTACCGCGCCTGCGTGGAGGCCGGTAAGTGCAGCGCATCGGCTACGAACGAGGGCTGCAACTTTAGTCAGGCCGGCAGGGACCAGCACCCGGTGAACTGCGTTGACTGGAACCAGGCCACGACCTTCTGCGACTGGACCGGCGGCAGGCTGCCGACGGAGCAGGAGTGGGAAGCCGAAGCCTCGGAAGGCGGCAAGCGCCAGTACCCCTGGGGTGATCAGGAGGTGAGTTGCGACCGAGCGATCTGGAGGCAGGCCGGAAATGGCTGCGGGAAGGACTCGACCTGGCCGGTGTGCTCGAAGCCCGCGGGGAACAGCGTGAGCGGGCTGTGTGACCTGAGCGGGAACGTGTGGGAGTGGACCTCGTCCGGGGAGGGTGCTGCCCGTGTGGTGCGCGGCGGCGCGTGGCCTGTCGTCAATCCTGGCGGCCTGCGGGCGTCGGTCCGGGATAGGATCGATCCGGCGAACAGGGTCAGCCACGGCGGGTTCCGGTGTGGGAGGTCGTCCCGTTAGTGATTTCTTGGGGACCTATAGGGGACTTGACTCGGCGGAACTGGACGGTTCTCGACGGACCAGGACGGAACCAGACGGAACGGAGCATCTCGGCGTCTGCGCAGCGAAAATGGTCTAACGGCACACGCCATCATCGTTTATTGAAATGCCACTCAGACAATTTCGAACCCTGTCTACCCACCTTGTCGCAGTACAACCAGTAACCAATCATCTCGAACGGTCGAGTTCTCTGGCACCCACCGCTTGTCGTGTGTGGCTATCCTACAGTAGGTTATGGGATGGCTTGACATTGCTGCCTTCGACCTGTAGGTCTCGAATTGTCCGCGCCAGACGTGTCTTGTGAGGCCACTTCTGGGCGGGCAAGACATCGCCACGGAAGCCCACTAGGTAATTTTGAGAAGCGGCTCGCGGCGGTGTTGCAGGTCTCGGTTCTTTTCCTGCTGCCACTGCTGCCAAGCCGCTAGGCCTGGGTGAAGTGCACCCAGAGTTCGTGGGCGGTGGCATGCGTCGTCGGCAAACCATGGAGCTCGACCAGGACCAGGCCGCGGCTGCTCGGCAGCGCGCGGTGACCGGTCTGGCTGATGCTGTCGAGGGCATGGGGCTCCTCGAAGAGCTGCTGGACGAGCTGACGCGGCGCCGTGCTATACTGCGCGACGCTATCGAGCCGCCGCGCCCAGGTGAAAGGAGGGTGCAGCAATGGCGCGGCCGAAGAGAGGACAGTACCGTGTCCGCGGACCCTATTCCGAAGGTAGAGGAAGATGGCGGGTCGTCCTTGTTGGACCGGACGGGCGACGACATGTGGAAACGTTTTCGGGAGAAGGCGAAGCCAGGAGGGCCGCAGCGGCAGCGCGGCGGCGGCTCCCGGGAAGGATGACCATCGAGGGCGCACTGGCGATGTACGAGCAGCACCTGACCCAGAGGGGTAATCGGCCCTCCAGCATCGAGCGCACGATGCGCCGCCTCCGACTCTTCCATGAGGCGGCCGTGCCGGTCGCCGACGTCACGCAGGTCCAGCTCGCAAGCACCTATGCGCTGCGAGTCGCTGCGGGGATGGCGCCCGACACCCACCGCAACGAGCTGAATGAGACGAAGACGTTCTGGCGGTGGTGTGTCCACCAAGGGCTCGTCGCGCGCTCGCCTGCGGAGCAGATCGAGGGCACCGGGCGCCGCAAGCGCGGAAAGCCCAAGCTCCGGCGGGGCGAGGCCCGCGCGTTCTTCGCCCAGGCACTGAAGCTCGCCGAGGTGGGCGACGAGGCAGCGCTGGCGCTGGCGACGATCCTGATCCTGGGGCTGCGGGTCAGCGAGATCCTGGAACGGCGCGTGCGGGACATCGATGTGGGCGCCGACGGCGTGCTGCTCTGGATCGACCATGGAAAGACCGCCTCGGCGGAGCGCTACTACGAGATCCCCGAGCCGGTGGCCGGCCTCCTGGCCGCGAAGGTCAGGAACCACCAGCCCGATGAGTGGTTGTTCCCGGCGGAGGCCGCCTCCGGGCACCGGCGGCGCGAGTGGCCGCACCACCACTGCCAGCGGATCTGCAAGCTCGCGGGCGTGCCGCTCGTCTCCCCGCAGGGGCTGCGCGGCACCTTCGCGACGCTCGCGAGGGAAGCCGGGGTCGCCTCCCATGTGGTCGCCCGGGAAATCGGGCACGCGGACGACGGCGTCACAAAGAGGCACTACATCTCGCAGGGTGCGGACGAACGGGCGCGTGCGCGCGCGCTGCTCAAGGTCGTCGAGGGCGGAAGCGGAAACCATGGGATCGAAACTCGGAATTTCGATCCCATGGCGAAAACGCAGCTCAAAGTTACACCTTGACCGGCGCCTAAGCTCTCTGATAGTAAGCGGATTTGTTTGTGCCGGCGTGGCGAAACTGGCAGACGCACGGGACTCAAAATCCTAGATTTGCTCTTGTTATTCAGTGAGTTAGGAAGCCATTTCGTTCCCGCGTCCGGCCAATCGGCAGCGTTTTCAGTCGGTTCCCCGGTAATAAAACCCCATTGGGTACCTTTGCGCCCATGAATCCGAGGGCGGGGTGCTCGCGACAGACCAGCACTTCGAAGCAGCCCATCAGGGCGCGGACCTCGCTCCGTTGAGGACTCGTTGAGGGTTGCTTGATCCCGTCGGCGGTTCGGCCTACAACCGATCCTGCGACTCCATCGCGCCGAGAAACACCACCCGGGGGGACCGGGGGACGAGGGGTGAACAGCCAAGCAAAGCAAGGTGTGACCTCAAGCGAGCGCATCCTGGTCGTCGAGGACAACCCGGTCATGGCCGCCCACCTGGCCACGCTGGTGGCCGATGGCGGCAAGCGCGAGGTGCAGGTCGAGGGCAGCGGGCTCGCGGCCGTGGAGCGCATCCTCGGCGAACGCCCCGACCTGGTCATCCTCGACCTCGGCCTGCCCGACCTCGACGGCATGGACGTGCTCAAGCAGGTCAGGCCTCGCTGTGACGTGCCGATCATCATCCTGACCGGGCGGATCATGCCAGGAGAAGAGGCGAGAGGCCTCCGGGATGGCGCCGAGGACTTCATCTTCAAGCCGTTCGATCCCGCCGTGCTGATGGCCCGGGTGGAGGCCCGGCTCCGGTCGTCCCGGGCGGCTGCGCTTGCGAGTGGCGCGAAGGTCGATTCGGACCTCCTCGTCGTGGGCCCGCTTTGCCTGAATCTGACCAGCCGCGAGGCCAGTTTGTCCGACGAGCGCCTGGCCCTCACGCCTGCCGAGTTCGCGGTGCTCGCCACCCTGGCCCGACGGAGCGGCGAGGTGGTCTCTAAGGCCGAGCTTCTCGAGGTCTTGCGGGCAGAGGGCTTCGAGCCCTGCATGAGCTCCCTCAACGTGCTCGTGTTCCAGGTCCGAAAGAAGCTCGGCGACTGCGCCCGCAGCCCATCCTGGATCCGGACGGTCCACGGTCGGGGCCTCCTCCTTGTCCCGCCATCCGCGTGAAAAAACCGCTGTCCAGTGTCCTGAAATCGATTGTAAGCAATTGTAAGTGAAACGCTTTCGGGCCCGCCGGTGTCCTGGCGCTGTGGTATACTTTGCCCAGTCGGGGAAGTCGGTACAGCTGGGTCGGGAGAGTGCGCCAGGAGTGGAGTTCCACCGCTGCGAGGTGTCTCCATGGTTGCAACCAAGCGTGCCTCGATGGGTTGTACGGGGTCGGAGCTGCAGGGCCTGAGTTGCCTGCTCGTCCTGCTGGCTGCGTGCGCCTGGACCGGCCAGGCTCGGGGGCAGGCACAGGCCCTCGAGACCGTCGACGGCGTGGCGGTGATCCAGTGGACCGGCGGCTTCGACTTCGAGAACAGCCTGGACGGGGACGCCGCCCAGCTCGCCATCGCCCGGGCGCTCTACCAGACTCACCAGGACGCCTACGACTTCATCGTCTTCTTCACCAACTTCGACTTCGCCATGCCCATCGCCGAGGCCTCCGGGGAGCAGTACGAGACGGCTGGCTTCTACTCGCCCGTGCGCAACAACGTCCTGGGCCTCGGCCAGGAGCTCCAGGATCGTTCAGCCGACTATGGCAGCGGCGGGGTGCTCCAGGGCCTGATCACCATGGGCAACCTGTACCGCAAGGCCTCCTCGCCCTTCGACCCCGGGTTCGGCAACACCCTGAACATCCTTAGCCACGAGCTTCTGCATCGCTTCGGGGCCTATTTGCGCTTCGTCAAGGATGGGCAGCCGAGCGACTGTCCCCCTCTCCGAAATTCGTGACGGTTCTGTAGGGTAAACTGGTGGACGAATTCGCTCCTCCTTTGCGCTGCGGGCGACCGCAGAGAGGAGGCAGCGATGACGGAAGAGCACCGGAACGAGCTGGGGACGGAGGTCGGGGCGGGCCTACGCGAAGCCCGAGAAGGGAGCGGAGCGGAGGGCCGCCCCGACCCTGCCGAGGGTGACGGCGAGGCCGGGGAAGGCCCCCTGGGTGACGAGGGGAATGTCCTGGACCGGCCGCTGGGACTGATCTCCTGGCGCAAGGGGAAGGCCAGCCGGCCGGCCGGGAGGCCGCTGGCGTCGGGGCGGGAGGCGTTGAGCGCGGAGCAACGGCTGCTCATCCTCGACACCTGGAAGAGGAGCGGGCTCGCGGCCGGGGACTTCGCGGAGCTTGTGGGGGTGGCGAAGCACACGCTGCACGCCTGGCGGCAGAAGTTCCGGGAGCTGGGGCCGGAGGGGCTGATGGACCGGCCGCGGGGCCGGGGGAAGGCCGGGAGCCGGCTGCCGGAGGTGACGCGGCGCTCGATCCTCATGCTGAAGCAGGAGCACCCGGAGTACGGGTGCCAGCGCATCTCGGACATGCTGGCGCGGGGGCCGGCGCTGCCGGCGAGCGAGGGGGCGGTGGCCCGGGTGCTGAAGGAGGCATGCTACACGACGGAGCCCGAGCCGACGAAGCCGCACACGGACGTGCCGCGGCGCTTCGAGCGGGCGCGGCCGAACCAGCTCTGGCAGACGGATCTCTTCAGCTTCATGCTGAAGCGCCAGAACCGGCGGGTGTACCTGGTGGGGTTCATCGACGATCACAGCCGGTTCATGGTGGGGTACGGGGTGTGGGCGAGCGCGCCGACGGCGCTGGTGATCGAGGTGTTCCGGGCGGCGGTGGGGTCGTACCGTGCGCCGGAGGAGGTGCTGACGGACAACGGGCCGCAGTACGTGACCTGGCGTGGGAAGAGCGCGTTCAGCAAGGAGCTGGAGAGGCAGGGGGTGAAGCACCTGGTGGCGCGGCCGAAGCGGCCGCGGACGCTGGGGAAGATCGAGCGGTTCTGGGGGACGCTGTGGCGGGAGTGCCTGGAGGGGGCGGTGTTCGTGGATCTGGAGGACGCGCGGCGGCGGGTGGGGCACTTCATCGACCACTACAACTTCCATCGGCCGCACCAGGGCATCGAGGGGCTGGTGCCTGCGGACCGGTACTTCCAGGCGGCGCCAGAGGTGCTCTCGGTGATGCGGGCGCGGGTGGCTGAGAACGCGCTCTCGCTCGCGCAGCACGGGCTGCCGAAGCGGCCCTTCTACATGGCCGGGCAGGTGGGCGGGAAGGCCTTCGCGGTGCACGCGGAGGGGGAGCGGGTGATCCTGACCGGGGAGGGAGAGCGGCGCGAGGAGGTGGAGCTGGTGGCGCCTGCGGCGGAGCCCGTCGCCGCCATGCCTGAGCCGCTGGCGCCGAGCGGGGTGCCCGGCGAAGTCGAGGAGCCCGAGGCCGAGCTCGGGCCCGGGGAGAGCGAGCTGGACGCGGTGGGGGCGCTCTCTGTAGCCGAGGCGCAGGCCGCTGGCTACTTCGAGCCCGAGCCCGAGGGAGAGGGAGAAGCGCCATGAACAAGCCCAGGGTGACGCGCAAACCGCCGCGGCCGGAGAAGGCCGGGAGCCAGGAGGCGCGGAGGCGCGCGGGCGTGGTGCTGGAGGTGCTGGCCGGGTCGCTGAGCACCACGGACGCGGCCCGGGCGCTGGGCATCTCGGCGCCCAAGTACTATATGGTGGAATCGCGTGCGCTCTCGGGGCTGGTGGCTGGCTGCGAGCCGAGGAGGAAGGGGCCCGGGGCGAGCCTGGACAAGGCGCTGCAGGCGGCCTTGAAGGACAAGGTGCGGCTGGAGCGGCAGGTGTCGCGGCTCACCGCGCTGGTCAGAGCGCAGCAGCGGGCGGCGGGGGTGGTGGTGCCGAAGTCGACGGACAAGGACGGAGGGAAGAAGCGCAAGCGCCGGCCGAGCGCGCGGGCGCTGAAGTACGTGAAGGCGCTCAAGGCGCCCGAGGCCGAGACCAGGATCGAGGCCGCTGGAGGCCCGGGCTGAGCCGAGGGGGAGAGCGATGAAGCGAGGCCGTCCGGCCGAAGGGCCCAAGAGGGTGGAGAAGCTCACCGGCTCTGGGGAAGCCCGCCTGAAGCTCCGGGTGGTGCTGGAGGTGGTGGCCGGGGAGAAGACGGTCGAGGAGGCCTGCGGGGAGCTGGGCATCGGCCGGACGGCCTTCTACGAGCTGAGAGATCGACTGCTGCTGGCGGCGCTGGCCGAGGGCGAGCCGAAGCCGGTGGGTCGGCCGAGGAACCTGGAGCCCGCGCCCCTCGCCGAGGCGGAGGCGGCTCGCCTGAAGGCCGAGAACCAGCGCCTCCGGGTGGAACTGGAGGTGGCCTACGTGCGGGAGGAGCTGCGGCTGGGGATGCCGCAGCTCTTCGGGGATCAAAAAAAACGGCGCAGCAAGCGGAAGCGCAAGCGCCGCGAACGGCGCAAGCCGGCCGCGGGCGGTGAGCCAGGAGGAGCGGCACCTGGTGCTGATGGCGCTGCTGTGGACCATGGCGGGGAGAAGCCGGGCTGACAGGCAGCCGCAACGGAGGCGGCGCGAGGTGGAGCAGATGCTGAGGAAGCGCGCCCTGATGCTCCAGCGGGTGCTCGGCCGCCAGGGGCTGAGCCCGGAGCGGGTGGCCGAGCGGCTGGGGCTGTCGGCCCCGACGCTGCGGGCCTGGGCGCGGCGCTGGCGCGACGATCGATTGCGCCCCAAGCTCCGCGGTCGGCCGGGCCAGGGGCTCAGCGACGGGGCGCAGCGCGAGGTGCGCGAGCTCCTCGAGCGCCTCGGGCCGCTGGTCGGGCTGCCCCACGTGCAGAAGGCCTTTCCCCGGGAGCGACGGGCTGCCCTTGCAGACGCGCTCGCGGCCTACCGGTGCGAGGTGCTGGACAAGCGCGGCTACGTGGTGAGCACCGCGAGGTGGCCGCGGGCTGGGACTGCCTGGGCCATGGACTTCGTCAACCCGCCTGCCCCGGTCGATGGGCTGCACGAGAAGGTCCTGGCTGTGCGCGACCTCGGCAGTGGGGAGAACCTCCAGTGGCTGGCCATGCCCGCGGAGAGCGGCGAGCGGGTGAAGGCGGCGCTCGCCGCGCTCTTCGTCGAGCACGGGGCGCCGCTGGTCCTGAAGTCGGACAACGGCGGCCCCTTCCTCGAGGAGGGCGTGAAGACCCTGCTCCGGGAGCGCGGGGTGAGCCGCTTGCTGTCGCCGCGGTACTATCCGAAGTACAATGGGGCCTGCGAGGCCGGGAACGGGACGCTCTCGGCCTACACGCACCACGAGTCGGCCCATCGGGGCTGTCCGGGGGAGTGGACGAGCGATGACCTGGAGGGAGCCAGACGCCGGGCGAACGAGGTGGTCCGCTCCCGCGGGCCGCATGGGACCACGGCCGAGGAGCGCTGGCGGGCCAGGACTCCGATCGGCGAGGCCGAGCGCGCGGCCTTCGGCGCGCGCATCGTCCGCCGCCGGGAGGAGACCCTGGCCGAGCTCGTGCAGGAGAAGGGCGTCTTCGTCAGCACGCACGATGTGGCCCAGGCCGAGCGGCGGGCGATCGAGAGGGCATGCGTGGAGGTCGGTTTGCTGGAGATGCGGAGGAAGCGAATTTGTACACCTGTTTCCTACAAGAAACTTGTACGAATTTGGTGAGGGCTACAGCGATTGGATGTATATAAGTAATGACGCGTGCGGCTATGAGGGTATGAACTGCGCTGGATTTATTGGTGAGAATGTCTTACTCATCGATGAGAAACTTTGCCACGACGGTGTTGAATGCGATAGAGAGGCTACATTTTTCGGACATCCAGGAGGAGGACAAAACCGGCGCATTCTGCCACTTGGTGAGTGCGGATACAATGCAATCGGTGACTTGGAGTTCGATCTCGTGTGCCAAACCGCCGGCGAGAGTTGGTATGGTATTCTTGAAGAAGGAATCGATCCGAAGAAGTGGTGGATAAGTGAAAGACCTGCAATTGAATATCAGGTGCAGCGAATTGATGGGCAAAGAGTAGTTCTGGAAATATTGGAGGGGATGTAGATCATGAGAATTTGGATTACATTGGCTGCAATTGCGAGTTTGATATTGCCTGTATGGAGTTGCGAGTCCAACAGAAAGCAATTGGATGACATAATCTCAGAAGGCGCTGTGTATTGGCCTGAGGTAACTAGGCGACTTGAGGATATGAAGAAGATTGTACAATTGATGGGCAGCGAAGAAGTTGAGGGAACTTATATTAGGAAGGTTTGGAGGATTTGCAATGGTATTGATGGAAATAGGTTCTCAGAACCGAAATGCTTTGAAGACTTCATAGAAGTGTTATTAGATAATGGCAAGAACGATACGGTTAGGTGGATAATCAAGACTGCAGGAAAGGACTTTGGAAGTAGAGAACATTATTGGGGAATTCTGAGGCGACACGATGGAGAACTTGGAGCGCGTGAGATTCTAACAGAGTATGCGACGAGCAATCGAATTATCTGTATGGACGTTTTGGAGTACAGTAAGAACCCCGAATGGTGCCTGGAGAACAGTATCAAAGGCTTGATAGAATATGGAAATGCACTTCGGGTTGATTGGTTTGTGCGATACGCGGTAGTTCGTGGAAAGGAAGGGATAGTAGAGTTGGAGAAATACAAAAATGTAGATAGCAAAATCGGTATATATGTGGGCTGCGTTGAGGAGAGACGGATCGAGGTTGACTTGAAGGATTTCATTGAGAGCCTGGTGCTAGATGTCGAAATGTTTTTATAGGTACACTCACGGTGTGCTTGTCCACCCTCCATGGGACCGCTGAGAGGGTCTGGATCGGCACGAGCGCGAAGCTCGATGGGTGAAGAGATGAGATCGGAGTTGAGGAGAAAGCGGCTTTCGATGACGTTTTCGGCACCGGTTTCAGAGTAGGCATCCGGCCAAACACACCTGGCCACGCGGCATAAGCATGGGCACCTTGGCCGTCACACGGGAAGGTGCGCGGTGGCCAGAGCGTATCCGTTCACTAAATTGCGTTCCTGACATGAGCCTTCCCGGGCCGCACATTGGCCCGCATGGCACGCACCTCCTGAGAGCTCTGACGTGAGTGGATCCGTCAAAGGAAGGCGAACGGGAAGAATGCCGCTTTAGAAAAGCCGCCACCTCAGGTGGCCGGAATTCCGGCCATGCGTCCGGAATTCCGGCCGGCCACCGTTCACTCGGCTTCCGTAACTCCCTGAAAAACAAGTAAGCGACCTCCTGGCACAACCCTTGCCATGGCTCCCAGGCAACGACCTGGAGGTGATGGCATGGCCCTGAAGTCCGAAGCGAAGAAACTCCCAGACGCCCCGGCTTTCGACCCGGACTGCTCGAAGGAGACGTCCGGGGCTGAGCTGGCCGGGCACCTCCGGGACGTGGTCAGCGCGGCGAAGTGCATCGCCACACTGGTCGAGCACATCGCGACCAAGATCGATCCGAAGACACAGACAACCCCAACCAAGGAGGAGGTGAAGGGATGATGAGGGCTGCCTTTCTGATCGTCGTCGGTTTGGTGCTGTGGGCTCCATCCGCTCTGGCCGTCCCCGGGGGCTTGAGCTCCATTGCGGAGAAGGCCCGGGAGATCGAGACGCTCTGTACGGTGGTCGCCGGGATCATCGTGGGGATCGGAGCGATCTGGTGCGGGGTGAAGTTCGTGAAGGGGGACCCGGACTCCTGGGGGTACGTCTGGAAGTTCGGACTGGGAGCCATTCTCGTCTTCTCCGCTCCCCAGGTGGTGGCCTGGCTTTCGGGGGGTGCATGAGACAGGCGACTGCAAGAGCCCTGGGTCTGGAAGCCAGCCCAGGGCGTCCTGCCGGTTGTCCAGAGGCGCCCAAGCTCGGAATGGTCCTTGGTCGGCCTAACGCCTCCAGCGCTCCATTGGATGGCTGGGACTGGCTCTGTTGTGAGCCCGCCGAGACCGACCTTGATGAGGCTTCAGGTCCTGGGACCGGCAACCTGGCCGGCCACAGATTCCAGAATCTCCAAGAAGGGCCCGAATCAAGGGTTGCGGCTGGCCTCATCGAGAGAGCGGCCCAGGAGGCCGCCGATAGCGCTGATGGCCTTGAGGTGCTCCCCGTTGACTGCCCCCAGGGCAGTACGGACTTGGCCGCTTATGAGGCCTCCTGTGCCTCCTGCTTCAGCCTCGATGAAGGCCCTGGCTCCGGGTCTCTCTGTCCCTCCGGGGCCTTCCAGCGTGGGTTCCTGGCTGCTGGCCTCCAGCCCTCGGGGACCTTCGCTTCCCGAGGCGCTGGTCTGCTTTCCCAGGCCCGGGCCCGGGCCAGGGCATTCGCCCTGCTCCCCGGCTTCGGGCTCGGCCTGAGAAGGAGTCCCCTCCCTCGCAGAATGGCGGAGTCCGGCAGGTCGGAGGTCCTTCTATGAGCGACGGGGGCAACAAGGTGTTCGCCCACCAGGCCAAGAAGGCGAGGGGAGTGCTCCACTTCTCGGCCTGGGACAAGTGGGTGCTCGGTGCCGCGGCAGGCCTCGGTATCTGGCTCACGGTCTCGGTCCACTGGAGCGCTGGGATCGGTCTCTTCGTCGCCTCCGCCTTGGCCCTCGTGGCTCACCGGAAGCTCGACCACGATCGGATCGATCACCTCGAGATCCTGGCCCGGGCTCGGCTCTCCCCGCCCCGCTGGAACCTCTGCGAACGAGACTCGACCTACCGGAGGTTCCCGTGGCGGTAGCCCGGAAGAAGGATCGCCTGGCGCATCCGGCAGCCCTCCTTGGCCTCTGGGACGTGGTCGATTCGACCATCGTAACGACCCAGGGGGTCTACCTCCAGGGCCTCGAGCTTCAGGGGCTCGACTCGGAGCACATGCCCGGAGCTACCCTGGTATGCGCGGCCAACTCGCTGTACCGGGACTTCGTCGAGCTACTACCAGAGCAGACGTTCCTCCAGGTGGTTCTCGACTCTCACGGGGACTACTGCGATCTCTTCAAGGCCTTCGAGGCCGCCCCGCAGCCGGATCACCCGGTCCTGGCCCTCCAGAGGCAGCGGCGGATCGAGCACCTGGAACGGTCGAACCTCCGGAGGCACTCGGTCTATCTGTTCACCGGCCACCTCCGGGGCTTCGGAGCCCAGGAGTTCCGCTCCCTCAGCGAGGCAGCCCACCTCGCGCGCCTACGGGAGCTCGAGGAGCTGTCCTCCAAGGTCCACTCGATGCTGGAGGCCGCTGGGTTCAAGTCCCGAACCATGGACCAGGAGGCCCTTCAAGGGCTCTACTTCAAGGCCCTGAACCCGGGCCTGCCGGTCCAGCCGGCCTTCCGGCCGGGACGGGAGCTGGCCTGCGAGGAAGCCCTCAGGCGCGACTCCCAGCTTCGGGTCCGAACCCTCCGGGAGCACCTCATGCAGTCGGACCTGGAGTGGAGCCCGGACTGGCTCCGGGTCGGCAGCCAGTTCGTCCAGACGCTCTCCCTCCAGTCGCTCCCGCAGGAGACTCAGTTCGCGGACCCCGAGCTCTTCTACCACCTGGACTTCGATTTCCACCTCTCGGTCTCAGTCCGGATCCCCGACCAGCGGCGGTTCCACGCTTCCCTCAACCAGCAGCGGCGGTTCGCCAAGGCGGACGCGGGCCGGGGCGGGAACATCGAGGACTTCAAGCGGACGGAGCGCGTCCGGGAAGGTGAGGAACTGGCGGAGCTACTCGCCGAATCGGGACAGCGGCTGGTGCTCGTGAGCGCCCAGGCCGCGGTATCAGCCCTCACGGTCTCCGAGCTTACGCGCCGGGTCCGGGCCTTCCAGGACAAGGCCCGAACCAAGCAGTACGCCTTCTTCTCCGAGCGGTACGCGCACGATCGGGAGTTCTTCAAGACCCTCCCGGGAATGGCCGCTACGAGCGAACGGCTCCTCCTCGTGACCTCGAACAACGCGGTCGATTGCCTGCCCCTCTTCCAGGAGCGGCACGGGGACCGGGACCCAGTCATGTTGGTCCGGACCGACCGCGGGGAGCTCTACTCCTTCAACCCGTTCGAGCGCAGCCGGGACAACTGGAACGCCACGATCTTCGGGGCGTCGGGGTCTGGTAAGAGCGTCTTCTGCAACCTCCTCATCGCGACCTCGATCCTCTCGAACAGCACGAAGGGCCGACTCATCGTGGTGGACTTCGCCGGAGCCACGAAGTCGTCCTACCTCATGCTGGCCAGGATGTTCGGCGGGAAGTTCGTTCCGGTCTTGGCCTCCGATTACGCCCTGAATCCGTTCCCGTCCCCGGAGAAGGCACTCGACGACCGTGGGGAGGTCCTCGGCGAGGTCGAGACCTTCCTGACCGTCCTGACCGACATCCTCCTCTCCAACACCGGCCAGACGAAGGAGGAGCAGCTCTACCGGCACATCATCCAGCGGGGGATCCGGGACACCTACCGGCGGATCCAGGAACGAGCGCCCATCTACACCGATCTCTTCGATACCCTGAAGGACTACTCCGTGCGTGCTGGGGACATCGATCGGGAGAAGCTGAGCGTGGTTCTCCGGCTCCTCGGGGGTTTTCTGAGCAGCGGCTCCGCTCGGCTTTTCAACCGCCAGAGCACGGCCACGCCGGACTCCCCGTTCCTGATTCTCGACCTCTACGGAATCGACTCCCTGGACGCTCGGATCGCTCAGGCGGTCGTCTTCCTCACGACCCAGTGGGTGAAGTCCCTGGCCTTCGACGCCGGGGACCCAGGCTACAAATATGTCCTCCTCGACGAGGTAGCTCAGCTCATCAAGCGGCCGGAGATGGTCGGGCTTCTGGACGAACTCTTCTCCACGGCCCGGAAGCATCGGACTTCCGTCTGGACGGTGACCCAGAGCTACCACACCTACCGGCAGAGCGCTCTCGCGAGCACGGTGAAGCTCAATTCGACGACCCAGATTTTCCTTTCTCACGCATCCGACGAGGCAGGCCGGAAGCTCATCGCAGAGGACTACCAGTTCCAGCGCAGGGAAAAGCACCTGTTCGACGGCCTTCGGACGATCAAGGGGAAGTACTCGAGCGCGCTCATCAGGACCGAGGTCGCGGACCAGCGAACTCGGGAGAAGAGCTACATCACCTCGGTCCTGCACATCGACCTGTCGCCGCTCGACTACGAGATCTGCACTTCGGACGCCGAGGATCGGGAGCTGCAGCGGAGGTACTTCCTGGCCAATCCGGGAAGGCCAGAGCACGAGGTCCTGGAGCACATCGCTTACCGAGTGAAGGCGGAACAGGGGAGGGAAGGACGATGAACCAGAACAAGGCAAATGGGCGGCCTTCGGCCGTTGGGGACCATGCTCAGAGCGATAAGGCCAACACCTTTCCTCGAGTTGATCACCAAGGAACGAAGGAAAGAAAGGGCGAGTGCCGGGGCCGTAAGACAGACCTTCCTCCTCGGGGGTGGGGCCAGGGGCGAATTCGGAGTAGGTCGGGACGGTGTCGCCTGGCCGCTGTGCGGTTTGGCGTGCACCCTGGGAGAGAGGTCTTCTTCTGTTCTTCGCTGCCGTCAACGACTGCCTTCCCAGCGCCTCGCGGGGCTGCCCATCTTGGCCCTGTCGGGCCTTGTGCTGGTTCGCCCGCGTTCCTCTTTTGTCTGGGTCTGATCCTGGCTTTGGTTCTCCTCCCCCAGCGGAGCTGGGCCTTCATCGATCTCGGTCAAGGGGATTGGCTGTCGGGTCAGAACGAACTCATGGCCCAGCTCCTGGCCACGGAGCTCGACGAGCTCACGAACCTGACGTCCATCCTCTCCAACATGAGGTCGGTCGTGCAGGCGGGGAATGAAGCCCTGGCCGTCGCCCGCCAGTCCTACCGAGCCTACCAGGCGGTCCGGAACTACTCCCTGGAGGACCTCTCTCGGGACGCGAAAGCAGGTCTCTACCAGGCCTTCCCGGACCTGGCCAAGATGGATCACGACATCTACCTCATGGCGGAGCAGGGGAAGGAGATCGACGGAGGGCACTTCTTCTCCTACTGGAACAGCTACGACCACAAGATGGCCAAGGTCGTCGAGCGGGTCCTGACCCACACCTACAAGGCCACCATCTGGCCCATGGTCTTCCCGGAAGCCATGGTCTACCGCCAGAACCCGAGCCCCGTGGACATCAAGATCTGGGGCCTCTACCGGAAGAGCGGAATGCAAATGGAGGTCGCGGTCCAGAACACGGCCCTCGCGACCCTCGCTCAGAAGGTCGCGAACCTCGTCGCGGACGCGGAAGAAAGCGGGAACCTGGAGCTCATGGCCCAGGCCACGGCCGCGCAATCGGCCCATCAGCAACTGGTGAACTCGACCGAGTTCCTGAACCTCTACAAGGCCGAGCTGGCCGCCCGGGAGCAGGCCCGGGACACCTCCGGTAGGCGAAGCAGGGCGCTGGCCGAAGGCATGCAGGTGAACATGGAACGGATCCTCCGGCCGGGCGGCGGGATGCTCGAGGAGTAGGCCCCTTCGATGGACACCTTCCAGCTCATCACCTCGTCCTATTCCCAGATTGAGGGGTTTGCGACCCTCCAGGGCCTGGGTTCTGCCCTCCTCGGGACCGCGCTCGCCACCTGGATGCTCGTCGCGCTCTATCGTTTCCTGAACCACGGCCAGGCGGACTTCGTCACGCCGATCCTGAAGATCGGCGCGGCCATGATCGTTCTGAACACGATTCAGCCCATCGGCGACTTCTTCGCCTCGTCCATGCACTACCTGTCGGAGCAGATGTTCGAGCAGAACGTGAACCAACTCGCTGCCTCGGCCTGGACCGCGGCCTTCAAGGGAGTCCAGGACCCGGACCTGGTCGACTATGTCGCAGCCCTCTTCTCCCCGGTCTTCTGGATCTGCCTCGTGACGTACCTGCAGCTCATGGGGATGATGGTCATCAAGCTCGTCGTGATCGACATCCTCTGGCCGGTCATGTTCGCCCTCGTCCTCTTCTCCGGCACGGTGGCCGTGCCCATCGGCGTCTTCCCGGGGATGGGGACCTTCAAGGGCTGGGTCACGAACGTCATCGAGGTCGGAATCTGGCCTCTCACCTTCCAGATCGTGACGACCCTTCTCTTCGCCTGCTTCCAGGGTCAGCTCGCTCGCATGGCGGAGCTGGACGCCATCTGGGACAAGGTCGATCACCTCGAGAACGTCGCGGAGGTCCACGAGGTCATCGGAAACGACGACGCAGCCGCGGAGGTGAGGCAGGAGATCGACAAGATCGAGGTGGACGGAGTCCTCTTCACCCTCTTCAAGTTCTGGGCGATCAACACGGCCTTCGCGTTCCTTTGCATCTTCACGCCGTTCATCAGCAGGAAGATCGTACGAGGGGAATCGGCGGGGTTCCTGGGGGGAATTCTGGCTGCCGTGGCCATGAGGGTCGGGTACGGGATGGCCAAGACCGCCGGTGGTGCAGTCGGCCGCCTTGCGGGCGGGCTCAGAGGAAAGCTCGGCGGGCCAGGGACAACCTCGTCCTCGGCTTCTGAGAAGCCGAGGGAACAGAAGCTGGACGAACGATGAACAGCCGAGACGAACATAAGTCTTGCTGGGGCCTGCGGCCCCAGGGCCGAGAGAACCAATTCAAGGAAGAGGACGGGGAGGATCTCCTCGAGGTTGAAGCAGGCCAAGGTGGCGCTGGCGGCGGGACGGATGTTGCCGGCTCCGCTTGCCTCGCCGGTGGGGTTCCCCTCGAAGGAAGATGTTTCCGATCGGGATTTGGTCTTGCTTTACACTTGAAGAGAAGCCTTTCCCTGCAGCTCTTCCTGTTCCTGGGGCTCCTGATTCTAGCCAACGATTTCTTCTTCGTGGGGTGTGCTCATGGCCAAGCATGAGGCCGTGGTTCCTCGGTTCTACGAGCTGGAGTCCTTCCGCCGCTCCATGGGCCGAAGGCTCTGGTTCGGGATGGGCATCCTGGGACTGGTGTGCCTCTGTTCTCTCTTCTTGGCGCTCGCTGCGATCGCGAAGCCCATCCCCGTCGTCGTGTTCGACTCCAAGGGACGGCCGGTACTCTTCGAGGACACGGTCACTCCCCGTCAGAAGCTTGAGGACGTCCGGGTCGAGTACTTCGTGGAGGAGTTCGTTCGCCGCTATGTCGGCGTCGATTCCGCGGCGGTCACGGACGACCTCAACGCCTCCCTCTCCATGATGACCCCTACCTTCCGCCAGGTGGTGGCGGCGGACGAAGCGGAGCTCGCCCGCAGGAAGCAGTACGAGGGGCAGAACATCCGCTCCTCGATCACGGACTGGAAGGTCAGGATCGGGGCCTACCGGCCAGAGGAGACCACCGGGAAGGTCCACGTCCTCGTGACTGGAAAGATGCGCTTCGAGCCTAGATTCGGAGAGCTCGAAGGGAATGCCGAGGTCTCCCGGTTTTTCCTGTCTCAGATCGTCATTCAGCGAGTTCCGGTGACCAAGGTCTCCATCCACGGTCTCCTCGTGGACTTCTGCCACACGCGGTTTTTCGACAGCCTTCAGGACCTCGAGTCGTTCGCGCTTCAGAGGAAGCCCACGTGATTCCTTCAACCGGAGGGTGACCCGATGAGGGAAGAGGCAGACAGGTACGTGAGTAGCTTCCTGGAGGGCGGGAAACAGACCGACGAGGGCGCTCAGGGGCCGGTCGCTCACGATGATGAATCCCAGCCGAATGGTGCAGGCGCCCCGTCTACGACCAATTGCCACGCCGATCCGACCCCTGGCGAGACTACCGAAGGAGGGTCGGATCCTGAGGTCTACGAGGTGCAATCTGAAGATCTCGAAGAGGTGGATTCTTCGCTCGGGGAGTTCGCCATCCCGGCCGCGGCCGGGCCAGCCTGCCCAGACGAGAAGCCGGAAGGTCCCGTCGAGGACGCTCGAGAGGTCCCTCCCGAAAGACTCCGTGACAGGGTCCGAGGCAGGCCGGAGCTCCTGGTTCCAGTGGGGGGCGTGCTCCTCGCGGCGGTCATGATCGGCTCCGCCATGTGCGGGTCGAGCAGGACGAACGAAGCCAAGGATGCTTCTGCGGCCCGTGCCGAGTTCCCGCAGCTCGAAACTCCCGAGGTCCGAGACAAGCCCTTCGAGAAGGAGGAGGTCGAAAGGCTCCTGCTGGACGCGGACAGAAAAGAAGCCGCCCGGAAGCGTAACGCCAATGCCATCGCTGCCAGCCTCGCCGTCATCGCCAAGGCGGAGAAGCTCGAGCCGTCCAAGCCAGTGCCCGCGGCTGTCCAGAACGCGCCCCTCGTCGTTCGCCACCTCCAGCCCTACAAGAAGCGGCCTGCACCTCCGGCGCCTCCCCCCGTGGAGGTTCCTCCTGCCACTGCTGCCAAGGTCGAGAAGGAGCGGGTCATCCTCGCGGGGTACCTCCAGCCTGGTGTGATCAAGCTCGAAGGCGGCGCGGAGGTCGGGCAGGAGTCCGTCCCGGCCGGGGCTTCCTTCAAGGTGAAGCTCCAGGTGGGGGTGAGCACGGCCTTCAGCGGGACTGCGGTCCTCGCCAAGTTGGTCGAGCCGATCCGAGGCTCCGACGGCCGGACCATCCTTCCAGCCGGAGCCACGCTCCAGGGGGATTTTCGAGGCTCAGACGAGCGGGTGCTCCTCAACTTCCACACGGTAGTCGTGGGCGGGAAGAAGCTGCCCTTGAAGGCCTACGCGGTCCAGAACGGCCTGCCTGGGCTGCGAGCCAAGGTGGTCAGGAGGCGGCGCGAGGACCCGAGCCAGGGGACGAGGGCAGTGGCTGGAGGAGGGGTCGGCCTGCTCCGGGCGGCAACGACCGTGGTGGGTGGCTTGACCTCTCCGGTGGGCGCGCAGCTCGTGGACGAAATGACCAGCGATGGCCTGAATGATCTCGACCGGGAGGCAAACGAGCGAGGCGCAGGTTTTGGGCTTCAGAACAAGGTTTTGGAGCTGCCAGCCGGACTCATTTTTGATGTTGTCACCGCGGGGTAGGTGGGTTAGTTTGCGCGGCGGAAGTACAGGGCAGTACCACAGGGATAGTCTGGGTGGCAGGAGACCCCTCCCGTTTCTGCGGGAGGTCACCTGTTTGGGTCCTCACCGGGGCGATGTCTGATGGGCGTGGCACAGAGATCAATCGTGGCAGATTGGACGAAGACGGAGGGGCTTCCAGAGCCTGGGTTCTACCTTCACCCCGAAGAGCGACTCTTGGCTCATCTGCAGTGCACAACTCAGTGGGGCAAGACAGCATGATTCTCCAATGCATCCTCGCCGTCCTTCTTGCGATCGAAGCTGAGAGCGCAAACCCGGCGGCCGAGAAGGCCTGCGTCGAGGACGAGCTGGGGTACTGCCACGAGTCCTCCCTGACCTTCGCGCTCGTCCCCGGCCAGTCGAACAAGATCCGGGTCCGGGTTCAGCTCGGGACGGTCTTCCTCGTCCGGCTACCCGTCGGTGAGAACGTCGTGAGCCCGCCGGCGGTCGGGACGATAGCCATTCTCAAGGCCGAGATGGCCAAGGAAGGTGAGCAGCAGGTCATTCGTCTGTGGCCGACCCTGCCGCAGGGTGTGAATCCGGAAGCCGCGGTCAGCCTGGACGGGATTGCTACCAACGTCCAGTTGACCCTCGACTCGGGGATCAGCCTGATCCTCGAGATCCAGATCACCTCCAAGAAGGGCGTTGAGCTCCTCGAGCTCAAGGATCCCGCAAACGAAGCCAAGCGCCTCAAGCAGAAGGAGCTGAAGGACCAGGTCCGCGCGGAGATCGAAGAGGAGTTCCGGCAGCGGTCGGAGAACCTCGAAGCTGAGGTCCACAAGAGGGCCCTGGAGGGCATGGCTGACGGGATCATGAAGAGGTTCAACTGCTCCGAAGTCCGCGAGCGGGCGATGAACGACCTCCTCGTCGTCTGGGCCTACCGGATCTGCCACATCGGGGACCACCTCTTCATCGACTTCGAGATCCAGAATCGGTCCAAGACGGACTTCGCCCTCGACAAGGTCGAGTTCCTCGGCCGGACGGGCGAGGAATCTCAGCCACTCGAAGCGCTGGTCCAGTGGGAAAAGGGTGTCTGCCCGCAACTGCGGTTCGATCAAAGGGCGCGAGGGATGGCGGTCATTCCGATCACTGAGGACACGGCCTCGGCTTCCTACACCATCAAAGTCCACGAATCGGCAGGGAAGAAGCGGGTCGTGAGCCTCGAAGGGGTCGAGTTCTGATGAGGCAGGACGGGCAACAGCAGGGCCTCTTGCGCCGGAGGACCGGCGTGGGGAAGGGCGGCAAGCTCAAGGCCAAAGGCCTTCCTCAACCCCTTAGACGGCGGTTTGGCTCCTTCCGCGAGTCAAACCACCAAGGGACTGCGCGGTGCATTGGGAACCCCTCCGGTGCCGCGCTGGGTGAGGGCCCGACGGCAGAGGGCGACAGGGGAAGCCAATGGGCCAAGGGACAGGACCGGGCCGGGCCTCCTCGAGGTGAAGGCTTGAGTAAGGAGCAGGGGCGAGGACCGGTGGTGACCACGGGTCACGCGCTTGGGCTCGCACCAGCCGGGCATCTTCGAGGGCGGCTTGCCCTCAATGCTGGTTTGACGGGACGAGTCTCCCGTTCCAGGTCCCGCAGGGGCAGTCGAAGCAAAGCGGCTTCCGTCAGGCTCTGGTCCACCCTCGTGGAGGTTCTCGTTCTGGTTCCAGGCTTCGGGCTTAGGCTCGCTGCGTCTCCAGGACTCCTGGACCGTGCTCGCCGAGTCCCATCAGGTCTCCGGGGGCTCTGTGCCCATGAGCAGCCTTCCAAGCCTGGCCAGGGAGGCCTCAAATGATCTGGGCGCTTCTGCTGCTTCAGGTGGCTTCCTCCGACGCCTCTGGTGTGGCGGTCGTAGCCCTGCTGGAGTCCCGGGGCGCTCAAGGGAATGGCGAGGTCCTTAGCGCTGCCCAGGAGGTTCACCGCCAGTTCTCGGGCTCCATGAAGGCCGTGCTCTCGGTCAAGGAGCTTCGGGCTCGTATGGGGGTGGCCGAGCGGGGCATGGCGAGCTGCGAGTGCCTCCGGAAGACCTACCGCCTTGCCTACGAACAGGCCTACCGGTTCGAGCAGAAGGAGGCCCTGGTCGCTCTGGAGGGCCTTCTGGGCGGGATCGCTCGGTGCCCCGAGAGTCCGGCGAAGTGGCTCCTGTGGATCGATTCCCAGGTGCTCATCGCGAAGGCCAGGTTGGAGCTCTCAGACAGGCCTGGCGGCATGGCTGCCTTCTCCGAGGTGCTCCGCGCTCGGCCGGGCCATAAACTCGACCCGGCCGAATACTCGCCCGCCATCAGGAACCTCCTGGAGGAAGCCCGGAAGGTCCCCATCAGCCGCGGCCAGGTGACCATCACGACTCAGCCAAAGGGTGCGGTGGTCCGGCTCGATGGCGTGAAGGTGGGGCGGAGTCCCTACAAGGGCGCTCATCCCGTCGGTGAGTACCGAGTTCACCTGTCCAATGGACCGCTGGTGGTCGAGAGGCAGGTTCGCGTCGGGACCTCGGGGCTCAAGATGGACCTGGACCTCGTCCTGGAAGCTGCGCTGGAAGCCCATCCTTTCCCAGCCCTGGTGGGTAAGGAACGGCGGTGGAAGGCCCTCGGGAAGCGGCTCGGGACTGGCCGCCTGGCCACGGTCGAGCGGCGCCAGGGACACTGGCGCGCGGCGCTCGTTGACTTGGTGACGGGGGAGGCCGTTCGGGCCGGCTGGGTGAAGACGAACGAGAGCGAAGCGGCCAGAGTCATGGCCAGGTTCCTGGCCAATGGGGATCTGCAGGAAGGCAAGGTACTCCTGAACCTCGTGGTCCCAGCCTTCTTCGCGCCTGGGACGATCGGTGAGGCCAAGGCGGAGGCAGGACAATGAGGGCAGCGCAGTTCACCGGCCTGCTCCTGCTTCTTGGATTGCTCCTGGCCAGTCCGGGTGAAGCCCGGGCCGAGCAGACGGAGATCACCCTCGGGGCCGAGGTGGGGCTGCTGCTCCCGGACTTCTCCCCGAAGTCGGCGGCTGAGATCGCGGTCGCGACCTGGGACGTGGGGATCCTGCTCTCCTACGGAGTCCTCGACGACCTCTCCCTGACGGCCGAGTTCCTCTTCTCGATGTTCGATGCCTCCTCCTCCGGCTACACCGTGAGCTCCGACGGGCTCGACTACACGGGCTCGCTCGACTTCTCGTCCCGGGTCTACCATCCCCGCGTCGGCCTGAAGTACAAGCTCTTCTCTGGCTACAACCTGGCCCCCTACATCGAGGGGCATATCGGCTGGTCCTGGAGCACCTACCACGACGCGCAGCTCCTCAACGAGGAGGGCCTGGACTACGGCCTGGGACTTGGGGACTGGGGCGAAAGCGCCTTCACGGTCTCGGTCGGAGCCTCGCTCGACTACCGGCTTGCCAACGTCATTTTCATCGGGGTTGGGTTCTCGTACACGTACGCGATCGGGGGAGGTCTGTTGCGACAGTTCTTCAACCTGCCGCTCCAGGTTTCCTACTACTGGTAAGCAGAACCTATTGAAGCGTCTCACTTGGAGAATGCGATGCTGAATCAACTTGGAGTTGTCCTGAAGGTGGTTGCTGGTCTTGCCCTCGCTGGGGGCTTCTTCACCGTCGGCTGCTCGTCCGAAGGGCCGCCAGTCGGGGAGGTGAAGACCACGATCTCCGGTTCGGCCTACCTGACGAGCCCGATGGCCGACGCTCGCCTGGAGGCCTGGGCCTTCCAGGACGGTGAGAAGGGCACGAAGTGGGCAGAAGCCGACGCCGACCAGGACGGCGCCTGGACCCTGGAGCTGGGCTCGAAGTTCGGGGACGTCCTCGTCGAGGCCTCGTCTCCGGACGGGAAGGTAGCGGTCGCGATCGGTGGCCTTGCGGCCAACGCGAAGCTTACGGGGGTCGTCATCAACCCTGTGACCTCGCTCTCCGCCTCCTACGCGAGCTACCAGCTCCGGATGGGCCGGTTCTCGGACCTCGAGGCCGCGGTCGCTCGCGCGGACGAGCTCCTCTTCGAGCACTTCGGGAACGTGGCCCCGGAGACCGCTCCGGTGTCGCCCTCCACGGACCAGAACAACCTGAACGAGGGGATCATCCTCGGGATCCTCCTCTCGGCCCTGGAAACACGCGCTTCGGAGATGAGCCAGTCGGCGACCGTGAACGATCTCCTCGAGAAGCTCGAGGAAGACCTCGCGGAGGACGGGTACTTCGACGGCCAGGGGAGGGGACAGCTCCTGCTCGGGACCTCGGAGCTTTCCGGAGACACCCTCCGGCCGGAGTTCGGCGGGTCCATCGCTCACTTCCTGGACGGCCCGGACAACGGGACCCACTTCCGGGCCGCTCACTTCCAGGACATCATCGCCTTCGTCAACACGACGGAGAGCGACCTCTTCCGCGGCCCTCCGTCTCCTCCGGACACGAACCCACCCGTCCTCACCATCGAGACCCCCTCGAACGGCGCGGTCGTGGCCGGAGCCGTTCAGGTCCGGGCCACGGCCACGGACACCGAAGGGAACCTCGACAGGATCGAGGTCGTCGAGCCGGCCAGTCTGACCGGGACCTACCAGGACGGGGTCTTCGAGGGCCTCCTCGACACGACGGCGCTCCCGGACGGCGCCCTGGCCATCACCCTGGCGGCCCGGGACCGGGCGGGAAACCGGGACCAGAGAACCATCCAGGTCACGGTCGAGAACGAAGGGACCATCGCCGGGTTCGTCTTCAAGGGGTTCGTCGCCGAAGCCGACGTCACGGCCTACCAGTGGAACCCGGGCGGGACCTCCCCGGTCCTGGCTCACGCGACCACGGCCCTCGACGGGTCCTACGCCCTCGAGATGGCCGGGTACACCGGCCCGGTCCTCCTGGTGGCCACCAGCGGCTCCTACACGGAGGAGGCCCTTGGGATCGAGGTGGATCTGGCCCGGTCGGACTACCTCTCCACCGTGGTTCCCGACTACTCCCCGGCCTTCCGGGGGAACGTGACGCTCTCGCCCCAGACCACCTGGGCGGCCGAGCTGGCTGCCTGGATGGTCGCGGAGCGGGGTCTGGAGCCCGCGGAGGCCGCTTCCCAGGCCAACGCGGAGGTCTCCCACCTCTTCGCCGAGCTCGACCTCCTGGGGACGGTCCCGGTGGACCTCCTGGCCGGGCAGAGCTGCAGCTCCATCACGGACAGGGTCCGGTACGCCCTCTACAACGCGGGCCTGAGCCAGCTCGCCCAGCGGATCTCCTTGGACTCCGGCCTGACCCCTGGGGCGGTCGTGAACGCGATCTCCTTGTCGAGCGCTCTCGCGCTCGATATCGGGTCGGACGGGATCTTCAACGGCCGGGACGGCCCGGAGCAGCTTCAGCAGGGCGTCTACAACCTCTCGGGCCTGACCCTCCGGGCGGAGCTTGCCCGGTCGGTCATCGAGTGGCTTAACTCCCCCATGAACCCGTGCGCGGTCACGGGGAGCGACTTCTTCGAGCTGGCGGATACCCTTTCGGAGTTCACCTCGGACTACGTGGACGGGCCGGGGGTGTCCTGGGACACCCAGATTCCGACCATCGTCCTCCTGAGCCCGGAGAACGGCGCCCAGGTCCACGGGCAGTTCATCGTCTCGGCCGAGGCCTCGGACTGGTCCGGGGTCTCCCGGTTCTGGGCGAGCGCGCCTGCGAACCTCGTCGATACCGAGCCGCGGATCGAGTTCTTCACCGCCACGCTCGACACGGCGGACTTCACGGACGTGATCCAGGTCTTCCTGGAGGCCGAAGACAGAGTCGGGAACCGTGCGTCCGTCGAGTTCCAGTTCTTCGTGGACAACTTCGGGCCGGAGCTGGTCTTCGAGCCGGAGTCCGGAGGCTTCACGAACCAGATGACCTTCGGGTTCGGAGGCACCTGCCTCGACCCGGCGGGGGTCTCCTCTTTCACCATCAACGGGATCCCGGCTCTTGTGGGAGAGGGCGGCGCGTTCGCCTCCCAGGCGCTCAACCTGGTGGACGGGCCGAACGCCTTCCCGGTCGTCGCCCAGGACTCGCTCGGGAACTCCACCGAGGTCGACTACTCGGTCTTCCTCGACAGGGTTCAGCCGACGATCTTCGTCCTCCGGCCGGAGGCCGGGCAGACGTTCGTCTACGGCCAGGCGATCGACATCTTCGCCTCGGCGACCGATACGAACGGGGTCAGGACCGTCACGACCTCCGCCGCCGGCGTTCTCCTCGAGGACACGGACCCGGCGCCCGAGAGCGCGGCCGCGACTGTCCGGGCCGAGGACTACCCGGAGGGGCAGCTCGAGCTCAGCTTCGTGGCAGAGGACCTGGCAGGGAACGTGGCCACCCGGAACGTCCTGGTGAACATCCTCGAGTCCATCGAGTTCACCGGGCTCGTGGTCAAGGGGCCGGTCAGCGGGGCGAGGATCGTCGCCAAGGATTGGTCGCTCGGGCAACCCTCGACGGTGATCTCAAGGCAGGATGCGCTCACGGACGGGGCAGGGGAGTTCATCATCGAGGTGGGGCCGCACGACGGCCTGGTGGCCTTCGAGCAGACGGAGGGGCAGTACCAGGAGGAAGCACGGGAGGAATACGACCTCCCGGTCGCCATCCCGGTCGGGACCTTCAGGATGGGGTCGCTGGCCGCAGACGGCCAGCCGGTGACGATCACCCCGTTCACCACCCTGGCCACGGCTCTGGCGGAGGACCTCGTGGAACTCGGGGGCCTCCCGAATGATGCCAAGGGTCTCGCTTGGGGGCGGATCGAAAACATCTTCGGAATCTCCCTGAACACCGTTCCCTTGAACTGCCGGGAGCAGGTAGCCACCGGGTTCGACGACCGGGCCCGGGCGGGGCTCCTCCTGGCGGGCCTCTCCTGGCTCGGCTCCCAGTACTACGGGAACTTCAACGCGGCGGAACTCCTGGTGAAGGTCTTCGAGGACTTCCTCTCGGACGGCCTCCTGGACGGGAAGGGCTTCGGCGGGCTCCAGCTCTCCCTCGGCCAGTACGGGCTCGATGCGAACGTCCTCCGGGCGACTCTGTGCCGCGGGGTGATCTCCTTCATGGACTCCCCCTACAACGCGACCGGGCTCGTCTCCTCGAACCCGGACATCCTGGCCTGGCTCGATGAGATCGCGGCCAGCATCGACCCGATCTTCGACCCGAACCAGGCCCCGATGCCAATCGACCTGAGCGCCCCGGTGATCGAGTGCACGAGCCACTCCGAGGGCCAGCCGGTCCGAGGGGCGTTCCAGGTCGTCGTGACCTCGACGGACAACGACGTGGTCTCCTCCTTCGAAATCACCCAGCCGGCGGGTCTGACCTACACCCGGGACGTGGTGAGCAACTCGGTCCAGAGGATCACGATCAACCTGACCTCGACGGCCTACTCCGACGGGAACTTCTCCGTCACCTTCTCCTCCCGGGACAGGTCGAACAACGCCTCCTCGCGAACCCTGAGCCTCCTCTTCGACAACACGGCCCCGAGCGTCACCTGGACGGAGCCTGCGGCCGGGGTTCACACGCCCTCGAGGACCGTTGCCCTGGCGGGCTCGTTCGTCGAGGCCGGGTCGGGCCTGGAGAGCCTCACGATCAACGCGGTTACCGCGACGATCTCAGGCGGGAACTGGTCCCTGACCATCAACCATCCGACCGACGGGGAGAAGGTCTACAGCCTCACGGCGACGGACAGGGCAGGGAACACGACCGTCCTCTCCCGGACGATCTACGTGGACACGGTCCCTCCAACCGTCTCGCTGAGCCCCCAGTCCTGGCAGACGGACCGGAAGTTCTATCAGGTGATCTCGGGCGCTCCGCCCGCGGCGATCACCATCAACGACGCGCTCTTCACCGGGAACACACCCGTCTTCGAGAAGATCAAGGAGAAGCTCGCCTACGCCTCTCCCCCGGACATCGTGGCCAACAACCTCCCGCTCCTCGCCATCTTGAGCGCGGACGGGGCAGGCCCGGTGACCTCCCAGGTCACCGTCTCCTACCGCTACAAGCTGAACGCCGGCTCCTTCGGCTCCTGGGTGAGCCTCGCCAGCGCGGGCGGGAACATCTACAACCTGCCCATCTCCACCGCGATCTCGGCCCAGCTCGGGACCTGCTCCCCGACCGATACCCACACCATCGAGGTCCGGTCCGTGGACGTAGCCGGGAACACCTTCTCCCGGTCCTACGCCTTCAAGCTCTCCTTGATCCCGAGCCCGCTCCAAGTCTCCCTGGACGCCAACTACAACACCGAAGGCAGTGACCTGAGGAGCCTCTGGATGACCTATCTGGAGATCTGCGCGACCACTGGGGACGGGCTCGCCTGCTACGTCGACCCGTGGGATGCCCTCTTCAACGGGACGTCCTACCCGGACGGCCTCCGGATCGCCCACTTCGTCCTCACGACCCCGGCGGGCTCAGGAACAACCCTCCTCGAGGTCCCGAGCTCCCTCACCACCGCTTCGGCAACCCTCTCGGTCACCACGGGGACTCGCCGGGTCGCTCGCTCCATCGAGGTCTTCCCCCAGGGCTCTGCCAACTACAGCACCTGCGTGGATCGGCAGTGCTCGGGGACCGACCTCATGACCACCTCGTGGGAATGCGTCTCCGAGGCCTCGACCTTCACCGCGGCCGACGTCGACAACTCGAAGCCGGCCCTCTCGACTCTCCTGGACATGAGGCTCACCCAGGCCGCGGGGACCAAGATCAACCCTGTGGGCGGCTTCTACTCCCTCTCCGCGGGCCAGACGTACCACCTGTACGTGGCGGTGACCCAGCCGGGGCCCGCGAACCACGTCTCCTCCTTGAGCACCTACGACGCCTGGCCGTACTACTTCTCCTACCGGGGAAGCGCGCTCACCACGCCCTACTCCTACTACAAGCATCGGGTAGTGAACTCAGGCGGGACGAACGAGTGCTGGAAGGAGTTCTATCACCAGGCGAACGGGTGGGAAAAAGGGCTCAAGGTCTTCTACGATCCACCCTCCTTCATCTTCAGGATGAAGCGGGGGGATACGACCGGAGCAGACACGGTCGATGCCACCTTCGGTGGCCTGAACCCGCTCGTCAACCTGACTCGAGTGAACCCGTACAGGGTCGTGGGGCGGGTGGACAATAGCTGGGCGTCGGGGGTGAGGTAGAAGCGTAACGGAGTCCTTGAGTCCCTTGTATTTGTAGCACAAAGTACGATTTTGGGCGCAGATTCTCACCTTGCATCTAGGACTCTAACGGTGGTATTCTCGGCTCGTCGGGAAGGGGAAGTGCCCTGTTCATATCACATGGGGATCGAATGCTCTGGTTTCGAGGCAAGCGAGACCGCCTTCCTCACCTGCTGCAGGAACCAGCGGCAGTTTTCGGCCTTCACGTTCTGTCGCTGCGCATGGAAGTAAAGACCAGGCCGCCGCTGCTTCGGCGACAGCGTGATGGCCGAAATGACGCTCAGCCGATCGTGCCTGTCCCAGCTCTTCAGCACTGGCGTCTTCCCTCGCGGCGCCCAGGTCCGGCGAACGAGCGGCTGGAGCATGAAGCCGCATTCATCGATGAACACGATGCTCCGGCCCTCTCTCAAGGCTTATTTTTGATCCGAGACCACTCCTCTTTCCGCCACTGCGCCGCGGCTTCGTCGTCCTGCTCCCGCGCCTTCTTCGTCGGCTTCTGCGAGCTGAACCCCATGCCCCTCAGGATCCGCGAGACGTGCGAGCTCTCGTACTCGATGTCGAACTTGAGTCGGATTAGCTCGGCCACCCGGCGCAGCGTCCAGAGGTCGGTATCGAAGCCGTGCACCAGGGCGCCAGCGACGATCATCTCGGCGACCTCGTCCTTCTGCTCCGCGGACAGCCGAGAATTGCCGCCCGGTTGCCGACGCAGCTTGAGACCCTCGATGCCCACCTCGTTGAGGATCTTGTTTCATTGGCTGACGAGGCGGTGCGTCACCCAGAGCTTGTCCGCAACCTCACCGACGATTTTACCCCGCTGGAACATCGGCAACGCAAGTATCCGACGAGCTTCAAGTTCTGGCTCGGTACCTCGTCTTGGTGTGCCTCAGGCATTTGTCACAACTAGACCTTGGGAACATGGGTCAATAACCGATCGGCCCTCTAGGAGGCTGCACAATGCAAGGTAGCATTCTGCCGATTATTCTGCTTTCGATTCTGGTAAACAATGCAGCAGGAGTTGATACGACCCAAGATATGGAAGCCTCCTTTTCGTCTAGCGCACCCTATTCGCAGTACAATATTGATTCGCTTCTTCAGGAATTCATTTCCAGCACAGACCTAACTTCTACTGATGATTTTGTGTCTGTTTTCAGCTATTCCGGTGCTGCCAAGCTACTTTGGCGCGCAGAAGGGTTGGTGCCTATCAGTGCACTAGATTGCGATAGTGCTTCTCCCGAGGCGATCTCCAGGTGCTTCATCGGAAAGTTCAACCGCATTCTGGGCGTCGCGGATCCAAACGGAGAACTTAGAATGGTGGGGTTTCCTCGGAATATTGCAGGAATGACTATTGTATCATTCGAACAGCAGATAGATGGAGTCCCAGTATTTCAATCGGGTCTGAGCATTAGTATAGACTATCACACTGACATGATTGTATCGGTGTCGTCTTCATTCGTGGCCGGGACTTCTCATATAGAATTCACAAGTGGAATTGATGCTGTTGATATTGATGGCCTCAGTCTTGCGAGCGGAATTGATATTCGAACTATTCACCATATGACGCCGACGTACTTCGTTGATCGTAGTATTCATAGTACGATCGCGATTCCTGCATTTTTAGTTGCTACCACTACCTCGGATGGATTGTCCTATCTTATGGTTGTGGACAGTGATTCGCTCGTTCCTCTAGATCTCACTCCTCTCGACGGGGAGCTTTCCGACGTACTGCTGGGTTCTAATACGTTTGCCAAAGAGCACAGTACCCATACGTGCGGCAGTGGCCAATTATGTCCTTTGAATTTCACTCCATCCGTCTGTTTTATGAACAATTGCATAAAGCTATGCTCAATTCCTTCCGATTGCTCTATCTATGGGGAAGACTGGGATTGTACTACCACGACGGGATACTCTAATCACTGCGCATCAGTGCCCATTATAGAATACGGCAGATTGGTTGCTTCTCCTCTCCTGGTGTATTCCTCATCATCAGGTTGGGTTGATGTGAAGTTCTCATACTACACTACATTTGCGCAGGTAAAAACTATTCTTGACAGGTATAATAGTTGGTTATGGAATGATTTCGGCTTCTCGAGTTATAACGACGACAGTGAATACCCAGCGCCTCTGTCGCTATCTATATACCTGGATTATGATGGTCTAACCACCGCCAGCGCAGAATGGCTTTACGGCAGTAAAGAGGTTCATCTCTACAACGCAAGTTTGTTCCCGCTCTCTACGGACCAACTATGGGCCGGCGAACAAGATGTTTTTGGCCACGAATTTGGTCATGCTATTCAGTCAGAAAAACAGTTTACCGGTAACCCAGGTTTTGATTGCGGGTCTGAAATCATCGCCGACATGCTCGGAACGCTATTCACTGTTAGCTACTATTCGGGCAATTGGCCTTTGTCGTGCTCTCCAAGTGCATATGATGACGATGTTTGCGGTATGAATTCATCACCGAATGACGGCTATAGTCCGTATGCTAGAAGGTTTGCATATGATTACTATCCATGTGTCAACATCCAAGGATTCCCAAATTGGACTGGAATTGATTGTCCCACTGGAACGGAATGTGGACCATATGAAGTATGTATGAAGAATTCTCTGAATGAAAATGAATGCAACACTTATGCGAGTTACAACAACAATATGGCTGTTTGGAGAAGGTTTCTGAGAATTTGGGCGGAGGGTTCGGCCACATTCAGCGAGAATGGGCTTGGAGAATCAATGGGAACAACATTTTCTGGCGCTGGGCTAGATAATGTGACCACGATATTTTCCGATGTTACAAAATACCACCCTAGTCTTGGGTCACTATTTACCCTTCAAGACCTGGCATTCTTGCTGATTTCTAGTTCGGGACAATTCAGCGCGGCAACCAGGTATGCTCTGGGAGCGATTGGTCTGAGGACTGGGGAATACTCAGTAGCCGGTGGATACTATACTGATAGGAGTATCTCTGGCGAAAGATTCGACTCTTGGACTCTTTCAGCGAGTGATAAAAATTTCTATGCTTGGAAGGAGTATGGCAGCGGCAAGATACGAGTTAGGTATCATAACGGCTCAGAATACGTTGTCGCCGAATGGACAACTGCAAATGCCGGCACTTCTCCTGCGATAGCTGTATACAATGGACGCATCTACGTTTTTTGGGCTGATGCTACCTCTGGGGCGATAACCTATCGGTACTATACGTCGTCGGGAAGCATTTCGTCGTATATTAGTCTTGGCAGCAAAGGAATAGTGGCTGATGGCGATTTCGATGTTGCGGTCTATAGGGGATCACTCGTAATTGTCTTTAAGCGTCCGAATGACTACTATGCCTATGTGAGTAGATGCACTGCGACTAGCAACGCCTGTATTCTGTCATCATGGGAAACGCTTGACGGCGACTATAGGTTGCAGATACCGATACAGGTGCGACCAGGGATGGGGGCCATTGCGCTTGAGAATTTGAATGGACTATATTTTTGGGATACTGACAGTGAATACCTCTATATTGCATATGCGTTTCCTTATGGTGAAAATTTGGGAAGGATTGGAATTGCTCGTGTGTATATCGAGGGAAGCAGCGCAACATTGATGGGAACCATGAGAATACATGAATCATCACCATCCTATAGAACAATGAGTAGAATCGGAGTTACAGCAAGGATTTCAGCGTATCCTGATGAGAATAACTACCTATATTTGGCATGGAAGGATAAGGAGAGCACCCAGATATACTCCAGCATAGTCCAATCATGGGATGGATTCGTAGAGAATTCCATATTGTGGACTACACGACCACACTTCCTTGAATTGCTTTCTTCAGATGGTCCGACATACCATAAATCTGAAGGCTATCTGAACGCTACTGATGTTAATTTACTCTACCGAGATGGAACGACAATTCGAAGGAGTGCATATTTTGGAAGGTATTGAGATCCTGAGCGGAGTTATAGTGAGAATAGGTGACAGAATCTCACGGACTTGCATTCTTGCACTTGCAAGCATTGGAATGATCGGTGGTTGTGGCGAAGGCGGGGAAAGAAGATGTGCAATAGGCGAAGAGGAGAGTAGCGGATGTCTGTGTGCCGAACCGCTTAGTTGGTGGAATGATATTGAGGTACCCTCAGACCCTTCTGAAGGGATCAGACCATTTCCGGAGATTATTCATGTCTGTGAGATGAGAATGGATGATGCTTTCTTCCTCGATTTTCCGATTGAGTGGGTCGTGGAGAATAGCCAACCAGAGTACGTATACTTTATTGAATACTTGTTTGATAGACAAGTGCTTATTGGAACCATCTTGTTTGTTGGTGGATGGCAAATACGTAGCGATGGTGTTGGAATTTCGATGAGTAGAGAAATTTATGATAGAGTAGTGGTTACCGAGGGAAGAATTGAGGGATTAGTCTTTTCTGGAACTTCTGGGAAGCTGATGAATGAGTATTCGTTGGTTCCTCGATAAATTGCTTTGCGAGATGCTTTCTTGATTGTCGGACTTGGCATGCTGAAGTTCACACTGTCATCAGGCACATGCTCGATGGTCAGTGGCATGAGTAGCACTCGTGCCTGCTTCAAGGCCCTCAATCCGCCCGGATTGGCCGGTATAGCCCAATTCGACATGATATAGGACACATGCGCAGATTATTACAGGCACTGGCCAATCTAGTGTAGAATGTCTTTATTGCTCTTTAGGCAGGAAATTGCGAACGGCCATTTGTTGGCAGAAGCTTCAGAGGTGCATTGATGCTCGAGTAAGCACATGAGGTTCTTTGTAATATTAACTGTTGCAAACGAAACTTGAGAATGGTATTGGGAGGGAAGGACCCAAGAGATGATCTCGATGAGAGAGAGGATTTCAAACGATGGGAGCAGCGTGGCCGTTTCTTGAGGAATGAAAAGTATAAGAGATTTTCAAGCAGGTATTCACGTAATGAGCGCAGAAACTATTCGCATCGTCGTCTCCCGTGGCCCTAACAGCCTCATGGTTCTTCCTCTCAGCGAGGACGTCACCATCAAGGTCGGCCGCGGCTCGGACTGCGACCTCCAGATCCCCGACCAGACGGTTTCCCGGCACCAGTGCGACCTGACCCTGTCCGAGGTTGGGGTCCACCTCCGGGACCGGTCGGGGGCGGGGACGACCGTCAACGGGAAGCCGGTCAAGGAGGCTACCCTGGCCCCTGGGTCCGTGGTCGAACTTGGGGCCCTCCGGCTCGAGCTGTCGGCCGGGCACGACAGCCTGGCTCACGCCAACACCCTCCCTGGCCGAGGCGGGACGGACCAGATGAATCCGTCCTCGCCCTCGGCCATCAGCCCCTGTGTGCTGGCTGGAGCCCTTCCCGACGGTCGGAAGGTCCGGATACAGCTCGGATCGGTCCTGGCCATCGGAAGGGACAGCGGGAACGACCTCGTCCTCAATGCTCCGTTCGTCTCGACCTTCCACTGCCGGATTTCCAAGCGCGCCGACGGCTGGTACGTCGAGGATCTGGGCTCCAAGAACGGAACCTTCCTGAACGGGATCAAGGTCCGGGAGGCGAGGGTAGAGGTCGGCCAGGTACTCCGTTTTGGCGAGGTCGAGTTTTCCCTGGAGGCTGTAGAGGCGGCCCCGCCGTCCAGGAAGCTCCTGACCCGGAACGCGAGGATGCTGGAGGTCCTGGAGGCCGCCTCCAAGGCCGCCAAGACGTCCTGGCCAGTCTTGATTACCGGGGAGAGGGGTACGGGAAAGGAGCTGGTAGCCCGGGCCCTCCACGAGCAATCGGGGCGGTCCAGGCTGGTCACCCTGAACTGCTCGGCGGTGCCTACGGAGCTGATCGAGAGTGAGCTCTTTGGCCACGAGAAGGGGACGTTTACTGGCGCGAGCCAGGCGAGGGCAGGGAAGTTCGAGCAGGCAGATGGGGGCACCCTGTTCTTGGACGAGGTCGGGGACATGCCGGCCATGATGCAGGCCAAGGTCCTTCGGGTGCTTCAGGAGGGCGAGGTCGAAAGGCTCGGCTCGGACGAGGTCCGGAAGGTGGACGTCCGGGTGATCGCGGCGACGAACCAGCCGCTGCACGAGATGCTCAAGGACGGCAGGTTCAGGGCGGACCTCTTCGACCGGCTGAACGTCGTCCGGATCGAGCTTCCGCCGCTTCGGGAGCGGTTGGAGGACATCGAGCTCCTGGCCGGGCACTTCCTCGGCCAGCACCTCGGAGAGTTGGGTCGGGCGCTCCGGTTCTCCGGGGCGGCCCTGGCGGCCATCAGGGCCAATTCCTGGCCTGGGAACATCCGGGAGCTGAAGGCGGCCGTGATGAGGTCGATCCTGGCAGCCAAGGGGGCGGAGATCCAGCCGGCCGATTTGGGGCTCGGAGCTGGGAAAAGCGTTGAGCCAGTGGAAGGCAAGAGCCTTCAGAACCAGGTCGCGGCCACCGAGAAGGAAGTCATCGAGCGGGAGCTCGCCCGTTGCGGCAGCATGAGGGCAGCAGCCAAGGCGCTCGGGATGGCCAAGTCGACCCTGCAAGAGAAGGTCAAGAAGCTGGGGATCAAGACCTGAAAGCGCCCTCCGACGGTTCTGTCAGGAAGCCGCATCCAGATCTGCCTCAATGCTCCCTCTTGCCTCGCTGGCCAGCCCGGCGAGAAGAACGCTGGGCTCCTCCAGAGAATGCTCCCTCATGTCAGCGGTATCCGTTCGTCTGTCAGCGCGAATACGGGCAGCCCATCTGAGGACATGGGCACTCCGAGGCCTCCCTGCTATCAAGAGGCAGTACCTGGTGGATTCCCACCGGGCCACTGGGGTCCACCAGGCCCGCCAACTACCTGAAGCGCCAGCTACAGCCGCAGTAGCTGCAGTACCTGGATGACCAGGGCTGCTACAGCAACCGCAAGCTGGGCTACTAGGATCTTTTCCTCTCGCCTCACATGGCGGTCCTCCTTTCTGCGCCAACAGGCCAGAATATCGAACCAGGCGAACGAAAATATTGGGCTCGGGTGCCTGGTGAGCTGGCGCTATACTCAGATAATACCTAGGATGCGCGAACCTCCTTTTCACGGCTGGCAAGCTGATTATCGAACTAAGATGTCGCCGCCCTTCAGTGCTGCAGAAGCTGCAACACTTGGAGCATCAGGCCGGCTGCGGCCAGGACAAGATGGGCGACCTGGAGCTTCTGAGAACGTGTCATTCTTACCTCCTTTCCGGCACAGCTGCGCCTTTCGGCCGAAGAAGCTCCAAGCACGGCTTACCGACCTTCCAGGCGTCGCTGCACCCTGGAAAAGCGTCGGAGTCGCGTGAACAGGTTCTGGCTGTGGTGGACCATCTGCAGCCCCTATGGGCCGCACCGAAGCTGCTGGTCCCAGAAGCCGAAGGTCTGGGCTCCGAGGTTCAGAGCACGAGTGGTGCGGTCGCTATGTCGAGAGCGAGGAAGAAGGCCGCCAGCTGATCGCCTGCCCCGAATGCTCCGTCTTACCCTACTGCAGCTTGCCCATCATGGCCTTCTCCCAGCTCAGGTAGTCCGCCCGAAGCCTTTCCGCAGCCTCCTTGGCGCGCTCCGGATGGCCCTTGAGGTCGAGGAACGCCTGGACTGGGTGCACACAGGTCAGGCCTTCCCGGTCTGACGCACCCTGGAACACCCCGAGGTCGTTCGGGACGACGAGCCAGAGGTTTGCGCCCTTCGGGTCGGAGCGGAAGCCGAGCTGCTCGAGCATGCCATCCGTTGGCTCCTGGCTCAGGTAGAAGGAAGCGATCCGGAACTGGGCGAACTTCGTGTACGCCCAGGCCGCGGCCAGACCCGTGGCCGCGTGCTGCAGGCCTTCCTTCCGAAGGATCTTCGAGACCTGTTCGGCTAGCTCCTCGCCCGAACGGGCTGGGACGTGGCCTTCGATGATCCGGTGCTTGGAGAAGTCGTAGGCCTCCAGCCAGGCATCGAGGAGGAGGGAAGGATCACGAGCGGTCAGGGCCGGCTTCCCGGGGTTTCCATGGCGCCAGTCGCCTCTGGTGCCTTCCACCCGAACGATGTACTCCGCCTCCTCCAGCCGGGCGACGATTCTGCCCACATCGCTCACAGCCAACCCGATCTCATGGGCGAGCGCGGTTTGCTTGATGTGCTCGGCCGGATGCATGAGGAGCCAGCGAGCGACCCGGGAGCTCCGCGGCGCGAAGAGGTTCGGGGGCCGTCCCACCTTGGGGAACCGGTTCGGCCGGCCTTCGACGAGGATCCTCAGACCAGGAGCGGCGATCTGGGCGTTTCCCGAGAGGTCGAACCACCCGACCCCTGCTTGCTCGCAGAGGCGCTTCCCGGTGTCTCCCATGAAGGGCACGGCCAGGACAGGGACTACTTTCCTGCGGGGGAGCCCGGTGAACCTCTGGAGGCTGAGGATCCCGCTGGCAATCGAAGCAACCTGAGACGAGGCCTTCACCTCGATGAGAAAGGTGTGGTCACGGGTAGCGATCCGAAGGTCTGCGTCCTTGTCCTCTGCGCGGACCTTGAGCGCCTTCGGACTGAGGCCAAGAAGGTCGGCCAGCACCTCCACAGCGAGCAACTCGAAGCGCCGATATGAGTTCCCAGGCCTCATGATGCAAGAATCAGCCTACTTGGATCTGTTGTCAAGTTGGCTAATTTATGCAACCAACGTCTCGCCGCTGGCCTCCCGACCGTGTCACCCCCTCCTGCTAGCCTGGTTCGTGAGCACAGGAGGTAGTTCCGATGCACGACACGGAGTTCAATTCCCACTCTCCCATTCCCCGCCGCGGCCTCTCGTCCATCGAGGCCGCCGAGTTCCTCCGCCGTGAGTTCCCGGAATCCGAGACCTGGACCTGCTGGAAGGTCGAGGGCATGCCCTACGCCCGCGCGCTCCAGCAGTTCGTCGGCGCAGGCAGTAGGTCGGAAGGGGAGGTGGCCGGCTACCGCTGGCGTCGGATGAAGGCCTCGTACCCCGAGCTGGTGTACTTCCGCGGGCGCACGAACCCAAGGGAGTTGGGGGACGCCTGGGTCGGGGTCCTCGAGGTCCAGGGACAGGAGGGCGAGCGCTTCCTCCTCTTCTCCTACCTCAACTCCTCGGGTGAGATCGGCTCGAGCTACTTCTCCTCGACGGCGGATTTCGGCCTCCTGGAGCGGTTCGGCCTTCAGGTGGCCACGGCGCTCGCCCAGCGGGGGGACCGGATTCCGTTTACGGTCCTCGGCGGTCGGGACTTCTCCCTGGTTGCCGTGGACGAGGGCCCTCTCTTCCTGGCGAACGAGATGATCGAGGACATCGAGACGCAGCTCCACTCGTTCTTCGAGGATCGGGGGCTCTTCGAGCGGCTCCACCTCCGCCGCCGGCGGGGCCTGCTGTTCGTGGGCGAGCCTGGGAACGGCAAGACCCTGATGGTCCGCCACCTCGTGCGCCTGGCGCACCGGGCCTACGGGGCGTCCCTGTTCAGCCTGGCCATCGGGAAGCACATCGACGAGGACGATCTGGACTCGCTCTTCACCTCGGCCGCCGACCAAGGTCCGAGCGTGGTGGTTCTGGAGGACATGGATTCGCTCCTTCGGGAGTCGCAGGTCACCCGGGCCGGGCTGCTGTCGCTCCTGGACGGCGTCGATCCGCGGGAGGGCGTGATGATCCTCGCGACGACCAACAACCCGGAGGAGATCGACCCTGCGTTCGCCCAGCGGCCGAGCCGTTTCGACCGGGTCTGGCGCTTCGAGCCGCCCGCGCTCGAGCTGCGGAGGCGGTACCTGGACTGGGCCTTCGGAGAGCTCACGAGGGAGCTCCGGGACCGGCTTGCCGAGGCCTCCGGGGGCTTCAGCTTCGCCTTTCTGAACGAGCTGCGGGTCTCCGCGGCCATCCTGGCGCTCCGCGCGGGCCGGGAGGCGGTTTCGGGGGAGGACGCCCTGGCGGCTCTTGAGCTGCTCGCAGTGCAGTTCAAGGCCGGGAAGAAGGGCCACCGGGCCGACTCGAAGGAGGGCAAGGCTGGCTTCCGGCATGTGGAGAGGGCCAAGGCAATCTGAAGGCCGAACCAGGAACGCTCGAATGCTCCGTCTTCTGCACTTCCCGTCTTGTCCAGGGACTTCTTCAGTCCCTTCTCCTGGTTCCTCCTCTGTCCTGCAGCTCTGGTCCTTTCGCCTGCGGGAGCCTTCTTGGCAAGGACCCCGCCCGCCCGTGGAGGCAGGTCGGTCACGGTCCTTTGCCGTCGGCTCCTCGCGCGCAAGGCCCCGCGCTGCGTCTTTCCGTCTCGCCACGGGCCTCCGGCTTCGCCACCCAGGTTGAGAGGCCCGGTGGCAAGACGGAGGATGCGATGAGGAACCAAGGGAAGAGCTGGATCGTAGTTCACAGGCACAACGGGAGCCCGCTCCTGCTGATGGGCTTGCCGCTCAAGGCGGACACGGAGGAGAAGGCCGCGAAGCTCCTCGAGTTCTACGTCGCGCACAACCGCCAGGGCCTGTACTCGGTGAAGCCGACCGACGAGGAGGCCTCCACTACCGCCCCGCTCGCACTCCTCGCCGGTTGACCAGGACGAGAACAGGTCAGGGCAACCTGAAGGCCAAACAGTGCCTTGGCTCAGGTCGCAGATTGAAGCACTCGGACAATGGGAGCCACTAGGTCCGCGACGAGAGAACGCGCGTAGGCCTCTAGGCTCTGCTCCTTGAGAAACGCTCCGACGTTCGTGAGCCCACCTCGCTGGAAAGGTCCGTCCTCAACCGCAAACCATCCCATGTGCGGATCGCCCTCCCGGGATTTTCTGAAGGAAAATCCTCGTTGCGAGAGGTCATGAAGCTCTGAACAGCCAGGAATCTCGGAGTGCCTCTCTCCCTCTGCTACCAAGTACCCATCCCGATAGGTTCGGACAACTACGAAGAGCCGGCCATTGGTATTGCGCTCGACCCCAACAGCCACGACTCGCCCATCGGACAAGGTCCGGACAGGGAACTCAACCCCTGTTGTTGGATTCATGTCCGTCCAAGTGTCCTTGCCTACTGTGTCGGCGCCTGGGTAGCACCTCCAGTTCGGAAGGCTCCTTGAGAGACTCTCCTTGGCGCCAACCTCGATGAGGGCGTGCATTTCCTTTTCTATTGCGCGCCAGAAGTCCTTCTCGATCTTCGCGACGACCTTGGCGCTCGCCTCTGCGAGCTGCTTTGCGATGTCTAAATTGTTCCCCTCGAGGAGCAGGTGCCCGAGTTCTTTTTCCATTTCGTCACCACCCTTTTCGTCGCAGAGTTCCAAGACAATCTGCAGGTACTGCTGGATGGCCTCCCTGACCCGAACCACTTGCCCTGCGGCTTCGCTGCATCTCTGCAGCCACGCTGCTATTTGCTCTCGGTAGGAAAGGCGAAGGACATCTCCGAGCTTCAGGCCTCCCAAGCTTGCTCGGCTCGGCTCTCGGCCGTCCAGGGTCAGTAGGAAGAGGATAAAAACGGCAGACTTTCCCGAGTGGGTCTGCTCCAGGTGCCTGTAGTATTTCTCGAGCTGACATTCTCCGTCTGTCGCGTAGATCTTGTTCTCGATGGCAATGGAGAGCCTCGCACCACGGAGGAGGAGGTCCAGGCGACCTCCTTCATCCTCGACGCTGGCCTTGCCGATGTGGTGCTCTGTCTCAACCCTCCAGGCGCTGAGGTCGCCAGCTCGTAGCGCCTCCTCGAGCACTTGCCGGTGGGGTCCGTCAGACGAGTCGCGCAGCTTTTCTAGGAAGAGCCGGAGGAAGATCTCGTGTTGGCCGTGGGAGCCTTTCGGATCTAGGAGGGTCGCAAGCATCGCCGAGTGGCCCTTTTCCTCGTCCTCGGACCGGTCAAGCACGTTGAACAGGTTGAACCGCAACCCGAGGTGGTCGAGCCGCTCCTGCTCTCGGAGTACGATCTCACGGGCTCTCTCGAGGAGATGATCTGGAGTCAATGGTGGCTCCTTTCTGGAAGCTCCGACCCCATGTCGGTCATCCGCCCGCCGCGAAGATCGCGGCGTCCAGGACGCAGGGCAGGATCCGCGCCTGCTTGCAGACCGCCTGGAAGCAATCGAGGACGAAGCCGTAGTACCCCGCGTCAGCAAGGGCAGCTGCCGACACCGGGAACGGGAACCCGTACCGGTTGAGCCACTTCGTCACCCGGCTATCGATCGGGATCTCGTATCTGGAGAGGCCCAGCGCCTGGATGAGGTTCCGCGACTGCTTGGGGCCGAAGCCCGGGAGCCTGTCTGCTATCAGCTCCGCCACTTGGCGTTCGCGCTCCCGGTTGGCCTTTTTGGAGAGCCCTCGCAGGGCCGTCATGAGTTCGTCCCAGAAGCCAGCCTCGAGGAGGCGGAAGGCCTTTTCGACCTCGGCGCCGATCTTCTGGTGCCTGCGGAGGCCGCCCGCCTTGAGCTTCGCGCTCGCGAAGGAACGGAGGTTTCTCTTCTTTCGGCACACCCCGTACGAAAGAGGAAACGGGCGGGCTTGTTCGAACCGATCCACCGCGCTTCCCGGGCCAGAGTGCTGCTGGGTCGTGGTCAGGCAAACGACCAACTGCCTCCAGACGGCAGCGCGGGTGACTTCTGGCCGTTCTCTGCTGAGGTTCCGGTCGATCCGGAGGCGGACGAAGGGATCGCGTCGGTGCGTCTCGAAGAACGCCCGGATGCGCGCGACTTCTCTCCGGCTGATGCTGAGGTTGAACTTCACTTGGCCTCCAGCTCAATCCGCGACGATCCATCCCCACTGGGTCGCTGCTTCCTGTTCTTTCGGAAACGTACCACGACCTGCGGGAGGTGGCGTAGTAGCGTCCTGGGGTTCGCTTCGACCGACGAGTCGGGCAACTGCACGCCGAGCGCGAGCCACGTCCACCCCTCTCGAATGCTCCGTCTTGCCCTGCTGGTCGGGCGCCAGGAGATCATCAGCCTCGATGAGGAGGTTCACACCAGCCCGTAGTTCAGCTCCCGCGCGGCATTCAGAAGCGGTGTGAGAAGACCTGGATCCACGAGCGCCCTGTGGAAGCTCGGGGACTTCGGGAAGACGTCCTCGGCCCGTTCGTAGAGCGCGACCGCGGGCCGGTTCCCGTGCATGGCCGAGCAGTAGAAGAGGCCTTCGACCTCCGGGAAGGCCGCGTAGATGGCCCTCGACCATCTCCGGGCCCTGGCGTGGGACCCGGAGTTGATCGCCATCGAGGCACCGGCCTTGGTCGGCCAGGAGCCGGTCAGGTCGAGGAGCTTCACCTCCCGGCCCAGCTCGAAGGTCACGAGCCAGGGGTTGTGCCTGGAGCGATCGATGACCCGGGTGTCCTGGAAGACCTCGGCCAGGCAGGTCACGCCGTGGGAGGCGAGGTAGGTGATGCCGCGCTTCTGGATTCGCCGGGGCAGTGTGTGGTGGTCGAACCGGGCGGCCGCTGGTCCAAACCAGCGGAGCCGGTTCCACGTTGTCGGATGGGGCCCGGCTCGGAAGTAGACCCTTGCGACCAAGGTGCCCCGGGGAAGGGCCTTGATGGTCGGTCCGAGCGCCTCGAGCTCCGCCTTCGGCGGGGGCTCCGGGAAGGTGGCCATCGGTCAGAGGTCCTTGGCCAGTTCGACGACGGCCTCGGTCGGGTTTCCGAGAAGGAGCCACTCCCTGGGGCTGAGCAGGCGGTGCTTCCCCTGGGTGCCGTCGAGTTCCAGGTCCGGATTGGGCGTCGTGAACCACGAGTAGACAGCCACGGGATGCAGGGTAGGGGAGAGGTTGGCGAACACCCCTTCGATCCCGGGGATCAGCTTGCCCTTCTCGAACTGGAACCGCGGGACGCGCCATTCCGAGCGGATCTTCACGCCGTAAAGCGACCGCTCGAGAGCGAGCCGCTGGCGGACCCGGCTTTCGTTCACCTTGAGGAGCCGGCCCGCCTCCTTGACCGAGAGGGAGTCCTCCAGGAGGGCTGCGTAGACGGTCATGGTTCTGGCGAGGGGATCGGACTTCCCATGGTCAAGCGGTCGGAGGTCGAAGCCTACCTGTTCGAGGGCGTCCGCCTCGGCCGAGGACAGCTCTTCCCGCGGATCCCGGAGGAAGGGAGCTGCTGGGAGCTGCTCGATGGCCTCGGCGAGGATCTTTCCCAGGCCCTTGAGCGCCTTCGGCTGGGCCGAGAGCCCTCGGGAGTGCAAGAAGGCCAGGATTTCGCACTGGGAGCTCATTTTCGCACCTCCACAGACACAGACTAACGCCACCTACCGTCACCAGCTAACGCTAATGTAGCACCGTTAGGAGTCGCTGACAAGCGACCCGAGCGGGTGGGGAGAATGCTCCGTCTTGTTTGCTTTGTGGAACGGTCTGTTGCAGGGGGGGCGCTGAAGTCGGGCATTCCTGCCTTCCAGAAGCCCTGGTTGTCAGGCCTGGTTCCGGTTGGTCTTCCACTTCTCCACGAGCTCCCCCAGCGAACTCGCCTCCATCCAGACGGCCTTCCCCATGGCCTCGAGCGCTCCTCTTGCCCTGGCTGGCCAGAAGACGAGGAGGACCTCGTCGATGATTCCCGGGCACCCGGCGCAGATCCGGAGGAAGACTGCCTCAGGGAAGGTGGTCAGCTCCGAGGCGAGCCGCGGCTCCTGGACGGCCGCAGCCTCCGCACGCGCCAGCAGGTACTCCCTGCCGCCCTTGGAGACCTTCAGGCTGGCTTGCGAGCCAGTCCGCCTGTCCCTATTGACGAAAACATCCTCCCCACCCATCAGGTATGCCTGGCCCATGGATCCCCTCCCAAGTTGAAAGGATATCCCAGCCGCCCCTTGGGAATCAAACGTCCCACCTCGCCTGTCAGACCCCCGTGCTATGCTTCCCTTGAACCGTCCAGGACAACCATCGGGAGGGATGCCATGGACCAGATCGAGATCGGACCCCAGAGCAAGCGCGACAGCAAGTTCACCGCCCAGATGCGTTACCACCAGAGCTGGTACCGGGCCAACATCCTGAAGGTGCCCTTTGGCACCGGCCCGACGAAGGGGAGCAAGACCGAGTACGGTAACATGCTGAGGAAGGAAGAAGCCGAGCAGGGCCTGAACTTCCTTTCCAAGGAGATCTTCGGCGTCGTGAGGAAGCGCCTCGAGAACAAGACCGGCACCGTGGACGAGTTCCGGCTCTTCCGGAACCTCCTGTCGTCCCAGCCCATGTGTTTCAACCTGTTTGCGGCCATGGACAAGGGCCTTTCGCTGGAGGGGCTGGGCAACACGCTCTTCAAGCAGGTCACCCAGGACGAGGGCTTCAAGCGCGTCATGGGTGTGGCCATGGAGTTCGCCCCGGAGCCCGCGGCCGAGTACCTGGACGACAAGACGGCCTTCGACGCCTTCGTGGAGTACGAGCGAACCGACGGGAAGCTCGGCTTCGTCGGCATCGAGACGAAGCTCACGGAGCCGTTCTCGACCAAGGAGTACGACTCCAAGGTCTACCGGAAGTGGACCTCGCACCCGAAGGCTCCCTTCCAGGGGCCGGTGGAGGCCCTCCGCGCCTCCCGGGTGAACCAGCTCTGGCGGGGCCACCTGCTCATGGTGGCGATGCTCCATCATCCGAAGAGCCCCTACACCCGAGGGTACTTCATGGTGGTTCACCACCAGGACGACGACGAGTGCGCCAAGGCGATCGCTGCCTACGTGGAGCTCCTCAAGCACAAGGGTCAGGAGAAGACCTTCCTGGACTACCCGCTGGGCAGGCTCTTCGGGCTCATCGATCTCGCTGCCGTGTCGAAAGTGGAGCAGGAATGGAATCGCCAGTTCCAGGCGAGGTACCTGGAGCTGGCCGGTAGCAGGATAACTTGGGAGCAGCAACGATGACCCTTGATACACATGCCCGCCGCCTCGGTGGGCTGCTTGGCAATTTCCAATCGTTGGAATTCGTGCTGCGAGTGTACTTGAACTCACTGCCTGGTGCGCGACCATTTGGTCTACCACCCGGAACCGACCTCTACCTTTTCCCGGTCGGGAGTGATCTCCCAGAAAACGACTTTACAAGTTGGGACTCTCTTGGGCAGTTAATCACGAAGTTCAACGGGGAAATGAAGAAGAAAGGGAGGGATGCTATCGATGTCGCGCTGGTTGAGGTTCGCGATGCCCTAGCTCACGGGCGCGTGTCCACTTCGAACCCCGAGGAGACCTTACGGCTCATCAAGTTCGACAAGCCAAAGAACGGTAGAGTGCGCGTGACGTTCAACGAGGCCATGTCCGCAGATTGGTTCGCTAGACAGACCGCATCCGTACTTGAAGCCATCAGTCTAGTCATGGCAGCAGGAGCTGAAACTGGGATTGTAGATCCTCCCTGATGGAATTGCTCTGTTGAGTCCATAACAACCTTGCCGCCTTCCGCAGGGCTCGGCTACCCTCAGGCCGTGGCCAAGTCCCGCAAACCCAGCAAGCAGAAGTCCGCGAAGCTCGATCCCGCCGATGTCCTGGCCGGCCGGGTCCGGCCTTCGGTCCAGGACCTCATCCAGCTCATCTCTCAGGTCAACCCGACCGGGGAGGAGCTCCCGGAGGCCGAGGCCGAACGCCGCTACCAGGAGAAGTCCGCGCTCCAGAGCCTCCTGGTGAACCGGTTTTCCGAAGAACTGGCGGTGGTCTCCGATCCCGAGAAGGAAGGCATCGTCCTGCTCCGGCACCGGTACGGCGCCCGCGACGCCTGCCACGCCGTCCTCGACGAGCTGGACCCAGACGCCCGGGCCTGGGTCCGGCTGCAGCTAGATACTCGAGCTCGCCTCCCAGGGCGAAGAGATTCTTGTCCCGCGCAGTGTGCGGGGCTCGAGGTCGGCCCCGCGGAGGATGGAGTGGCATCGGGGAAGGCCCGATCCGGGCCCCCGAGGGAAGGCGCGAGCGACCGGAGGGGAGAGGAGGCCGCGGCCTTCACCCTCGAGGACTCCGATCCTGCCTCACTCATCGAGCGTTCTCGGACCGCTCTCACGGAGTTCGACTTCGAGCTGGCCCGCGCAGCTCTTGAGAGGGCCCGGAGCCTCACGAACGGTTCCCTGGAGGCCGTCCTCCCCTGGCTCGAGCTGCTGGTGGACCACCTGGGGCTGTTCGAGGAAGCGCTCCAGGGCGCCGAACGGCTCCCGAAGCACACCTTCGGGGATGAGTCGATCCGAACCCTCCTCGCCCTGGCCGCCGCCCGGGCGGGCCGGATCGAGGAGGCCGCGCGCCTGGCCACTGGCTTGACCGGTGGCAGGGCCGGGGAGGTCTTCCTGATCCTGTCCGAGGCCGCGCTCGGGCGGGACGACCTCGGTGGAGCGGAGGCCGACCTCGCCCACGCCGAGCGCGCGGGCGCCGATCCTGTGGTCGCCGCTGTCCAGCGGAAGGCGTTGGCCTTGAAGCGCGCCGATGCCCACCGTGCGGCGGAGGAGGCCATCGAGGCACTCCTGTCCGCCGGCGACCTTGAGGAAGCCGCTCGTCAGGCCCGGGCCCTCCAGACCCTCTGGCCCGAGAGCCCCGTGGCCCGCGCGGCCCTCCGGGCCGCCGTTGAGGGGCGGAGGGCGGCCGAGCTCCGGGAGGCCCTGGCCGCAGTCGAGGCCCTGAGGCCCGGGTGCGAGCCGGAGGTGGAGATCGCCACGCTCCGACGCGCGCTGTCCTTGGGGGGCGATCGGGAGGAGCTCGGACGACGGATCTCCACGCTCGAGACTGAGATCCGGGCCCGTGAGGACGAGGCCACGGTCGCCCGGGTGGCCGCCCTCCTGGCACTCGAGGATCCTGCCCCCGGGCTCCTGGAGTACCTGAACCTCGATGAGTCCCTTCGGGACCGCGTTCGTCAGCGGTCCTCGTCGCCGATGCTTCCCTGGCTCGAAGAGCTGGCCGCGCCGCAACTGGGCGCGCGCGCCAGGCCGGGCGCCGTGGCCGCGGCCCTGGCCCTCGCCCGGGCGGTGAAGGCGTTCGGGGAAGGCCGGGTCGAGGACGCCGCACGGGAGCTCCAGGACCACCGGAAGACCCTGGTTGGGGTGGCCGAGGCCACCCGGATCCTGGCCGCTGCCAAGGCGGTCGCCGACGGAAGGCAGGCGGACGCGGCCCGGGAGGCCCTCCGGGCCGTCCAGAAGGCCCTTGCCGCAGGCGACCTGGCCGCCGCCCGGGCGGCCTCGGGTGAGTTGAAGCCGGATCACCTGCCGGATGTGGACCGGCAGGAGGCGAAGCGCAGCCTCGCGAAGCTCGAAGCGGCCGAGGAGACGAAGCGGCTGGCTTCGACCTTCGAGGCTCGGGCCGCATCAGGGGACTTCCTGGCCGCTCGGGACCTCGCCCGGGCGCTCGCGGGCCGGGCCGGGGGCCCGGAGGCCGAGCGGTGGCTTCTCCGGGTCGAAGAATTGGGCGCCGATCTCCGCCGGGCCTGGCGGACGAAGGTTGTCCGCAACCCCGACGCAGGAGCCTACTGGCCCGACGATCCCAAGGGCAGGTTTCACGGAGACGGCCCCATCTGTTGCCTGACCCAGGACGGCGCGAGGGCCGTGGATGTCCTGACCGCCCGGGGGCGGCTCTTTGTCCGCGTCTTCGATGCCGCTTCCGGGAAGACGCTCGAGCTGGTCTCGCTCCGGCCTCCGAAGCCCATGGTGGACTCCCCGGAGGCGATCTTGTCGGGAGACACCCTCCTGGTGGCGGACTCCGGTGGGTGCGTTGTTCAGCTCTTTCTTCCGACCTGGGAAATCCTCTCCTTCCACGACGTGGAGCCGCTGCTCCGCAAAGACGAGAACGTCGAGCATTTCCTGGTCGCCCCCGGAGGCCGGTTCCTCTGGCTCGTCGCGAACAGGCCCTCGGAAGCCGAGTTCACCGCCCGGGTGGTGGACCTCGCAGGGTTCCGGGTCCATCGGGAGATCTCCAACCTCGACTGGACCTGCCTCTTTGTGGCCGGGGATCGGCCCCGTTTCTTCGTCCGGAGATCCGGGCGGAAGCGGCGAACTCACGGGATCGACTTCCTCGGCGCGGACGGCTCCACCGAGCTCGAGGTCCAGGATGAGATCACGGGTGACACCTGCTGTGCGGCGGTCCACCCGGACGGTGTGCGGCAGCTCCTGGTCGTCGTGGCGAGCGAAGGCGTGGATTTTCTGAAGGGGTCAGAGGAGCTCGTCCCGACCCGCCTCGTGGTGCTCTCTCCCGATGGCCGGGTGGAGGGCGAGTACCGGCTTCCTGACACGAACCCCGAGGGGAGGGTCATCCTGGCCATCTCACGGGACTCCCAGGTGGCCTTCGTCGTGGTCGATCCAGGGGACAGTTTGCCCCTCCTCCTGGCTTTCGCGCCCGAGGGCAGCGGGCTCAGGAAGCTGTGGGAGGCACGGCTTCCCGAGCGCTACCGCCTCGCCCAGGACGCAAGTGCGCGGCGGGTGGTTCTCCTCGTGCACGCTCGGGACGGGCTCCGGCCCGTGCCGCTTGGCGCAACGCCGCCCACGTTGGACGGTCTCGAGGACCAGGAGGACGCCCTCCAGAGGTTCGGGCTCAAGTGGAGGTACTGCGCCTGGCAGAGCGAGGACCAGGGCAGCTCGGAGAACGAGGACGTGCTCGTCCGCTTCAGGAAGTACAAAAACCGCTCCGCCGCGGCCAAGGAGAAGGAGAACGCGGCCTACATCCAGGACCACGAGGACGACCCCCGGGCCCTCGACCGGAGGTGCAGGTGGCTCCTCGACACGGACCGTGAGGCAGCCTTGAAGATCCTCGCCCGCGGGACCGAGCTCCACCCGACCTCCGCGCCCCTGGCCGTCCTCCGGGCCCACCTCCAGGCGGAGGAGGGGAAGTGGACCGAGGTCGAGCGGGAGCTGCTGGGCGCGAGATCCGAGGAGCTTGGGGACGCAGCGAGGAAGCACCTCCACCACCTCCTTGGGATGGCGAGCTTCTATAAGGGGGACTTCAAGGCCGCGCACACCCACTTCCTCGAGGGGATCGACAGGGAGGGAAGAGGCTGTGAACTTGCGGGCTGGCTGAACCTCTCGGAGGCGCTCGAGATCGGGCAACTCTCGCCGGAGATCGATGAGAAGGCCCCCCTGGTCAATCAGCTCGTGTCGGCCATTCTGGCCGCGGACGAGGCATTCGGGCGAGGGGACCTCGAGGCTGCGACCAGGGCCCTCGATCGGCCGATCGTCTGGCGCGCCTTCGAGGTCCAGAGCCTGGCCCGGCTGGCCGAGGTGCGGTTGTCCCTCGGGCGCTCCGGTCCAGTCGAGGACCAGAGGACCGCCTTGGCGCTCACCCGCTTCCTGAAGGTGCGTGGGGAAGAGGACACTGGCTACAAGAACGACCTCCCGCTCCTGGAGCGGAGGTGGAGCGAGGACCGCCTGAAGAAGCTCGAAGAGCGCGCCGAGGCCTGGCTGTCGGCCTGGGACGACCAGGCCGACGAGGGCTGAGGACGAACGGGGCAGGGGACTGGGCCGGGAAAGACCTCTTCTGGGTGTCTGCTGGGATCAGATCATCAGGGCCGAATCCCACCAGCGAGGAAGATGGCGCAGCCAGGAAGGACCCGGATCGCTTTGCCAGAAACGGCCCGGAGCGCAGCGCGCACTCCGGTGATGATGTGGCACAAGCGCCATGACCGGGGTAGGATGCGCGTGAGATCCGAGGTTTGCAGAACAGAATCTTGCGTGAGCTGTCCAAGGGATGATGCCGGGCCGAGGAGAGTGGAGGACGCCATGAGGGTGGGCCGATTCACCTCAGGTTGGATCGTGGGTTTACTGGCATGCAGCGGTATGAGTGCGGTCGCCGCGGAGGGCTGGCACGGCTTCCCGGTCTACCCGCCCGAGGGCGCCGCGACGCTCGGGCCCGAGGGTGGAATCCTGGAGCCACGCAACCTGGCGGATCTGCGCAGGGCTTGTGACCAGCCGGATCGGCGAAGCCGGTGCGGCGGGCATCCTGGCGACGGCGAAGGCAACTTCCCGGAGATGGAATACAACACGGTCCGGGCCGAATTCGCCACCGCCCTCGAGCACTTCGCGATGAATGCTCCTCGGCAAGGCTGGACCTTGCTTGACGAGGGGGCCTTCCTCGACGGAGGCAGCCGTTTTCGCAGCTACGGTAAGCTGGATGAATGCATCCGGGTAGTCACGGTGACCGTGTCCTCCGGGGGCTTCACTGGCGATCTCGCGCCAGGGTCTGCTTGGGGAACGATTCATTACCGCTATGAGGAACAGGAGCTGCCGTTCATGGTGCACGGCTTTCCGACCTGCACCAAGGCGAGATCCATGGAGGCCTTCCACGTGGAGCACACCGAGGACGGCCTGCGTCTGATCATCGACACGAAGGACTGCTTCGAAGGTGAAGACAGCCTTGTTCTCGCGCGCCTGCCCCTCTTGACTGGCTGGCAGGCCCATCGCTCGCCTCTGTTACGTGGGAGTCCGTCTTTGAGAAAGCGGTTATGGAAGAAGGGCGCGGATGTGGTCGCGGTGGAGCGTCTGCCCAATGGCAGGCGGGCTTACCTGTTCGTTTCGCCTGCCCGGGTGGAGGGTGTGCTGGCCGAGCACCCAGCCCGGGTGGAGCGCGAGGTGATCGTACCGAAGGGTTGCTTGATCCTCCGCGGCCGCTATGTGCGACCGCCTCTTCGGTTCCGGCTCGACGGCGAGCGCCTCACGGTCAACGGAGAGTTGCTCAGGGACAAGAACCCGCACCTCGAGGATTCGTTCGATGAGTACTCGGATCCTGTCGGGGACTTGGAGAGTTTCGCGTCGCCGTCGGAGAAGGGTCTTCTAGACATCCAGGCCTCCCATGGCAGGACGTCCGTGCGCTTGGATCGGCTCTCTATCCGAGATTGTCATGGGTTGATGGGGGCGATCGATCGCGTGGTGCGGTCGAAGGAGGCTCGGCTCGCGGAGCTGTACAAGCTGTTGGAAATCAAGCTGCCCCTTCGCTCGGTCGAGTCGCTGCTGAACGAGATCCTCGATCGCTGGGACGGGATCGACTGAGCACCGGGCCCGCGGATCACTGCTTGTCAACGACCCGGCGCAGGAGCTCCTTGTGGGCCTCGACCTTGTCCTCGACCCCGTTGATGAAGTGCGTCGGAGCCAGGTTCATGCTGGCGCCGTTGGGGATCTGCATCCGGGCTACGTGGAGTTCCATGAACGGATATCCAGGGTTGCCCTGGGCCTCCGAACCGTCACCAGACTCCATCACTGCTGGTCGCTGGGCGAGGGACCGGCCTCTGGGGTTATCGAGCTCCAGGTCGCGGTCAGCATGTCCGGGTACATGAAGTTGGTCGAGAACATGGCCTGGTCGTCGTCGATAGTGCCGTCGGCTGCAAAAGCAGGATCGAAGTTTCCTGTGACATAGAGGGTCCACTGTTCGGTGGTGGTCGCGCCGGTCTCGTTGTCAGTGATGGTGACCTGGTAGGGCGCCTCGCAGCCGATGGCGATTCCGGCCGTACCGGAGTCAGGCATGAAGTTGACCGTACCCCAGAAGTCGGCGTTGCCCTCCTGGTCTTTGACCGCCGTGGCGCTTGAGCTACCGCCGTAGACGTAGGTCCAGCCGGGGCCCGAGCCGACCGTGTAGGTGCCGGAGAACTCCAAGTCGCACTGCCCATCCTGCTCGAAGTCGGTGGTGGAGGCTGCTGTGCCGCGAATCGGAGGTTCTTCGGGATTTGTTCGGTAGGGTAGGATGTCGGCCCGGAAGCGGAACGACATCTTCCCGGTCACATAGGGGCCCTTCTCGGGGGAAGCCTCGCCCTGAAAATCGATGCTGCCCTGCCACTGGCTCAAATTCAGGGCGTTGCTTTCGACCGTGTCCAGGGCGACCACGACAGGACCAAAGGCCTCGGGGGGGACGTCGGCAGCGATGAAGTACTGACCCATGTCAGTCGGGATGATCGGCGAGCAGGTGTTCCCGACGCACACCGAACCCTGCTTGACAGAACCGAAGCTGCCTTGCAGAAGGATCCGGTCCCGGGCTCCCAGCATCAGTTCGAGATCGCTCCAGTTGGTGTTGATTTTCTGCAGGATCGGCCGAAGTTGAACATCGTGGCTGCTGAGATCCGACAGTGGGGGCTGGAGATCCATGATCGCCCCATTGATTGTGTCAACGTCTAACCCCTTCGTGGTCAGTCCCAGGTGATAGGCGGCGGCGATGCCGAAAGGCTTGGCCGGTGGGTCACGGTATGCTTCCTCGGCGTTTTCACCGAAAAGGGTGAAAAACAGGTAGTCAGCGGCCTTGAGGGCTGAGGCGGGATCGACCTTGTACTTCCAGCCCAGCACCGCGCCGGCGCCGTGTGCTCTCAGGGTCGCGGCAACCGAATGGCCCACGCCGGCACCGCGGCTGGAGTTGCATGAGCTGAGCAGTACCATGCTGTATTCTGGGAACTCGCCAACGAAGGCGTCGAGGTACTTGGCGGTCACGACCAGGTACCCGACGCCGTTGATCACCATGACATCGATGAAGCCCGCTCTGGGCGAGAACTCCTCGAACAGTTCTTGTTCGCGCGCCTTCGTCCATACTTCGGATGTCGCCAGAGCGCCTACATCAGAGTCCTCATCCATTGCCCAAGTCTTGCCGTGAGCCTGAAGAAATAGGACGTCGTAGTCGGCCAGCGTCTTGAAGAAATCCACAGTGCAATTGTCCGGGTTTCCGACAAGCGGATTCTCGTATTGGGCGCGCAAGGCCATGCTCTGATAGAGATTCACATTGGAGATCTCGTTCCAATCGTCTGTCGCGCAATTGATGAACAAGCTCTTGTATCCGCTGACGACCCCCGCGGTGTTCTCGAGTGGCGCCTGTTTCTGGACGAGGCTTCCGGTCGTGCGTGACTCGTTCGCCTTCCCCGGTAGTTCTCCCAGGTAGAAGGTGAGTCCGTTCTTGAAGGTGGCCTCGAAGGCAAATTCGATGTCGTCGACCCTGGTGTACACCGATCCTATTTCCGGTTGCGCATCGAGGTACCCCTGAGCCTGCGCGAACGCCTCCGCCTGCGTCCCAGTCTCGTATACGGTCGAGAGGATCTCGTACCACTCATCGATGATCTGCGCTCGGCGCTCGAACGGAATCTCGACGTCATCGTCCAGGTCCGGAGAGCACCCGACCAAGCCGACCACGCACAGCAGCACCGCAAGAATGCCCTGCCTCATCCCGCAACTCCTTGGTGCAGAAGACCATCATCCCACCACAGCACTGGAACCTTTTGACAACAAATACCACGCGAGCGCGTAACAGGTCAAACAGCACACCTCGCAGATCAGGCTGGAGGGAAGGGCCCTCGATGATGTTGTGACCTGAAGGTCACTGGGCGTCCTGGACCAAGGCCAGAAAGGCTGAGTCGAGGACGAGGTGGTGGCAAGGGCCCACCCTTGAGGAGAAGGTGTTCTGCCTTGCCCCGTGCGGGGCGTGCAGGGGTGGCATGGCCTGGGCGCTGTCCAGGAGCTGCCTGGGCCTTCACCTTGAGGAGAAGGTTCTTCGGTTCCCGCCCTGTCCCCGCTTCCTGTTCGTGCGGGCAGGACTCGCCGGGCATGTGCTCATCCTCGTCGAGGAAGGCCTTCGGTCCTGGCTCTGAGGTTCCGTCCCTTCCCGCCCATCCGGTCCTACCAATTCGAAGGTGGTGTTCCAGGCGCTCCTGGGCGAGAATCTGGCCGTGAGGACGAAGAAGAGCCCACCCGTTGCGACCACCGGCACGCCGGACGTCATTCCGGTCAATCCACACTGCCAGCTACGCAGGGAAGGTAGCCACTACATCGTGGTCGTTCGCGGCCTTCCCCTGGCCAGGTTTGCCTTCGGGGGCCGGCTGGCCGAGGGCTTGGTCATTGTCAACCTGGTCGTTCTTGGGCACGCAACCGAGCGCGAGGCGGCCGAAGCCTTCGGCTGGTCCCTTCGGGATGTTGGCCGTGTTGTCCGAACGTACAAGGAAGGCGGCGCCGCCGCGGTCCTTGATCTTGCCGAATGAGGTACCATCCCTTGCTGAAAACCGTCATCTACGTCGATGGGCAGAACCTGCACTACGAGCTCGAAAACCACGGCCTCCTGGAGAAAGACGTGGATTGGGGGAAGCTCTTCGGGTACCTGACCCCCGAGCGCCACCGGCTGGTGAGGGGGTACTGGTACCAGGCCGCGCGGATCGCTCCCTGGGAGTGGAACCCGAGGCACCACCCCAAGCTCTGTCCCGCGGGGATGGAGCTTGCGGCCTTCCAGGCCGCGGCCGAGGACTACTACCGGAGTGAGACCCAGCGTCTCGAGAATCTGCAGCGAGCTGTCTTCGGGAGGATCGAGGAGAACTTCGATGCGATCGAGTTCCGGTACGTGGGAGTGCTCCAGGTCGATCCGACCAGGTTCTGGACGGACGACAGCGGCAAGCAGCGGGTGGGCAAGCGGGTAGGGGAGAAGGGCGTGGACGTGGCCCTGGCGGTTGACATGGTCCGCCACGCCGCCGGCTACGATCATGCGGTGCTCTTGAGCGGCGACTTCGACTACGTTCCGGCCATCCAGGCGGTGAAGGACATGCTGCGAAGGGTGACGGTCGTGACCCTGAGCGGCGGAGCACCGACCCAGGGCGGCCGGCAAGCGCGGCGCCTGCGGAGCCTCTGCGACAACGAGGTGGACGTGGCCGTCTCCGACCTGAAGGGCCGCTTCCGGTTCAACCCTGCCCAGCCCCCTGCTGGCCCAAGCACCCCCTGACCCCGATCGTCAGCCTGGGCACCTGGACCAGGTGCGACTTTCCCTCCGCATGCCTGATGCGCTAGAATCCCGGAGGACGAGACCAGGGAATCGAAGGAGGGCATGGATGGGGACCCAGCAGATCAAGAGGCAGTTCCGCGCGCCCGTTGGCATGGCCCTACTCCTGGGCGCAGCCCTGGCCTGGCCCGGTTGCGTGAACTACGATGCTTCGATCCCTTGTGCGTCAGATGACGATTGCTCCAAGGAGCAGTTCTGCGACCGGGGAATCTGCCGACCCAACTCCTGCGAGCCTGTCTGCGTGGGGCATGAGTGTGGGGACGATGGCTGCGGTGGGAGTTGCGGAACTTGCGAAGCTGGCGAGACCTGCAATGGAGACGGTCAGTGTGTCGGAGCTTGCTTGCCCGAATGCACTGGCCGCGAATGCGGGCCCGACAGCTGCGGCGGGAGTTGCGGCACCTGCCAGGCGGATGAAAGGTGCAACGACAGCGGCATCTGCGTCTGGGATTGCCGGGCCGACTGCACTGGTCGCGAGTGCGGGCCCGACGGCTGCGGCGGGAGTTGCGGCACCTGCCAGGCGGATGAATGGTGCAACGACAGCGGCATCTGCGTTTGGGATTGCCGACCTGACTGCGCTGGCCGCGAGTGCGGGCCCGACGGCTGCGGTGGAATCTGCGGTACATGTCTGCCGGACGAATGGTGCAACAACAGTGGCGTCTGCATCTGGGATTGCCAACCCGACTGCTCCGGCAAGGAATGCGGCATCGATGGCTGCGGTGGAACCTGTGGCACCTGCGCACCTGACGAGTGGTGCAATGCGGCTCGACTGTGCCAGACCGCCGCCCAACCCGGAGAGGCCTGCAACTTCTTTGGGGTCAATCAGGAAGCAGGTGAGTGTGCTGCAGGCCTTACTTGCCAGGGCTTTCCGCCTGACACGAGTTCCTCCCCTTGCTCTGTCGATGAGGACTGCGCGCTTTTCGCAAAGGAGTACATCCACCCAGACTGTGTGAATGGAGGCTGCGGTGCTTCCTTCTGCACGGCTGAGTGCGATGGTTTTACCTGCGAGATCGCCTTCTATGCGGAGGTCGTCGATGGCATCTGCTACTGCTTTCCGCGAGAACCGGGCAACCTGGATGGTGAGGCATGCAACTACGACGACCAAGTGAATGTGGAAACGGGCTTCTGCGCCGAATGGCTCATTTGTGTAGGGATGCATCCGGACCACTACGAGTATCCCTGCGTGAATGACTTGGACTGCTCCGAGTACTATTCAGCCAGCTTTCACCCAGAGTGCATTGAAGGGTTCTGTGCCTTTTCGTTCTGTTCTATGAGCTGCCTGGACGGCATCTGTGCGCCAGGCTTCGAGACGCTCACGATAGGAGACGGTTGCACATGCATCCCCATTGCTCCGGACGACGAGAAGCCCGGCCATCCCGGTGACCCCTGCCCGTTCGAGCTGGTGAATCGCAACACTTGGCCATGTGTTCAGGGGCTCGTGTGTATCGGAAACGCAGGCGGCCCAGAGTACTGTTCGGGCGAAGCGGACTGCCAGGGCTTCGGCTACGAAGAGGCTTACAATTTTCACTGCACCGAGCAGAGCCGCTGTGGATTCTCCTTCTGTGCTGCCGAGTGCACGGATGGGCAGTGCGACTCCGGGTTTGTGCCAGTTGAGATAGACGACACCTGCTACTGCGTCCCCGAGACCGCAGAGGTCACCGGCTGGCCCGGTGACCCTTGCCCCTATGGCCAGGTCAACGCGAACGCGGCCGAATGCACTGTGGGCTTGGCCTGCCTGGGCGTCTCGCCCAGTCCGAGCGAATTTCCCTGCCCTTCGGGGGACGGGGATTGCCAGACCTACCTCGAGGCGTCCTGGAATCCCGATTGTGTGGATGGCGGCTGCGGTGCGTCATTCTGCGCTCTGCGATGCATCGCGGGCGCTTGCGAAACGGGATCCGAACCGATCGCCGTGGAAGGAATCTGCTACTGCACCCCGAACTAGTGAATCTGCGGAACTTGAACATCATCTCGGGCACTGGACCGGGCGCGACTTTCCTTTCACTTGGCTGATGCGCTAGAATCCCGGAGGACGAGATCAGAGAATCGAAGGAGGGTATGGATGGGGACCCAGCAGATCAAGAGGCAGTTCCGCGCGCCTGTCGGCATGGCCCTGCTCCTCGGCGCAGCCCTGGCCTGGCCCGGCTGCGTGAACTACGATGCGCCGATCCCATGTGAGTCCGATACCGCATGCGGCGTGGAGCAGGCTTGCGACCTGGCTCGGGGGTTCTGTCGCCCCCTGTCCTGCGTGCGCGCCTGCGAGGTGCGCGAGTGCGGAGATGACGGCTGCGGCTTGAGCTGCGGTACCTGTCCTGCTGGCGAGAGCTGCAGCGCGGAAGGACAATGCATCGGAACATGCTCGCCCGACTGCTCGGGCCGCGAGTGCGGGGACGACGGCTGCGGCGGAAGCTGCGGCACCTGCGGGGCGGGCGAGGTCTGCACCCCGGGTGGCATGTGCCATGGCGACTACCCTTGCTGCGGTACCAGGGAGTGCGGTCCGGATCCTTGCTTGGGCACCTCCTGCGGCACTTGCAGCGAGGGCGAGCTCTGCGACGTGAACGGCCGGTGCCAGCCTTGCACCCCCGATTGCGGCGGCCGCGAGTGCGGTCCGGACCCGGTTTGCGGGCTGCTGTGTGGCGAGTGTCCGCCCGGCCTGGCCTGCTCGTCCGACGGCATGTGCGAGGGGGAAACCCCCTGCTGCGGGAACCGCGAGTGCGGACCTGATCCGTGCGCGGGCACCTCCTGCGGCACCTGCGGGATGGACGAGTGGTGCGACGCGGACGGCCGCTGCCAGGGCACCTGCACACCGGACTGCACGGGCCGGGAGTGCGGGGACGACGGTTGCGGTGGGAGCTGCGGTACGTGTGCCTGGAATGAGCAGTGCCACCCCGACGGCCTGTGCAGCGACGAGTGTTGGCCCGACTGCACCGGGCGGGAGTGCGGGGACGACGGTTGCGGCGGGACCTGCGGCACCTGTGCCCCTGGTGAGGTGTGCGACGCGACCGCTAGTTGCTTGCCTCAGGGCACCCAGCAGGCCGGCGAGCCCTGCGACTTCGACACGGTGAACGTGGGCACCGGGGCGTGTGTCTCCGGTCTGTACTGCCTGGGCGTCCTCGCGGACCCCAGCGGGGAGGCCTGCACCACCGCCTCCGACTGCATCGGATACCTGGACCCCCTCTGGAATGCGGACTGCGTGGGCGGCTTCTGCGGTGCTTCCTTCTGCTCGCCGGCATGCGAGAACGGCGCCTGCGACGCTGGCTTTTTGCCTCAGGACGTCAGCGGCCTGTGCCTATGCATCCCTGTTTGGCAGGACCCTGATCCTGGCCTGCCCGGCAGCCCCTGCGCGTGGGACCAGGTGAACCCCGAGGCGGGCAGCTGCATGGCCAGCCTGACCTGCCTGGGCATGGCCCCCGACCCGATCAACGCCCCCTGCGCAGTCGACGCGGACTGCGCCGAGTTTGTGCCCGCGAACCACAACGCGGATTGTGTTGGAGGCGGCTGCGGCGCCTCCTTCTGCTCGGGCCGCTGCGACGTGGACGGTAGCTGCGCAACGGGCTTCATTCCGATGGACGTCAGCGGCACCTGCTACTGTATTCCCGGCGAACAGACCGGCACCGGTCAGCCAGGCGACCCTTGCCCCTTCGATCAGGTCCACCCGGACGCGGCCGCGTGCGCCGCGGACCTCGTCTGCCTCAGCAGCGGCGCGCCCATGGACGCCTGCGCGAACGTCTCCGACTGCGTGAGCCTCGGCTACCCTGAGCAATACAACCCGGAATGCACTGGCGGCTTCTGTGGCTTTTCCTTCTGTGCAGGGGAGTGCTCGGGCGGCCTGTGCGACGCCGGGTTCGTGCCCATCGAAGCGGATGGCACTTGCTACTGCATTCCCGACACCTCGGGGGCCACCGGCCAGGCCGGTGAGCCCTGCCCCTTCGACCAGGTCAACGCCGACGCGTCAGCGTGCGCCGTCGGTCTGAGCTGCCTTGGCATCATGCCGGAAGCTGCCACCAATCCCTGCCCTGCGGGTGTGGCGGACTGCCTGGCATACTTCGCGGCCTACTGGAATCTCGACTGCGTTAACGGAGGCTGTGGCGCGTCCTTCTGCTCTCCGGAGTGCAACGCGGGTGCCTGCGATGTGGGCTTCGATCCCTACGACATCGAGGGCGCCTGCTACTGTGTCCCCAACCAGTAGTTCCGGCCTGATTTCCTGAGCCTCTCCGGCCTCCGAACGCTGAACGGTCAACGACTACGGCACGGGCGCGCCGCCAGACAAGGGCACCCCCCCACGCCGCCGCCAACCCAGCCTGCCCGTAGTTCCCGCCTGACGACTTGATGAAGGTTGGTCCACTTGGTTCCCCGGCCCCCTCTGCGTCGGGCTGGCCTTCCGCCCCTGTGTGCCCCGCTGTCGAACGTGGTACCATCCCTTCGAAACGGACTTGCAGGAAAGGGGACCGAGATGTCGAACCTGGGTCGCACGAGCTTGTACCTGGCGTTTGTTGCCATGGTGTGGGCCGCGGGCTGCGACGGGGGAGGGGAGGATCAATGCCTGACGGACACCTGCCACGGACACGGCACCTGTGACGATGGCTCCGGGAACCCGGTGTGCACCTGCAGCGCGGGCTACGCGGGCGTTTTCTGCGATAGCTGCGCCACAGGCTTCCACGACGGCGCAGGCGCGTGCGTAGCCGACGGCGTGACCTGCGCGGCCGACTCCTGTAGCAGCCATGGCACGTGTGACGACTCGACTGGGGCCATCGTGTGCAGCTGCGACACGGGCTATGCAGGCGACTTCTGCGATGCCTGTGCGAGCGATTACCATTTCGACAATGGGCTCTGCGTGCTGACTACCTTCAAGGCTCACTTGCAGCACTTCGGCATCAGTGACGGGGCGGCGGGCGTCGAGATTCGTGTGCTGGACAATCAGACCGGCCTCGACCTTGGCATCAGCGAGACCACGGATCCAACGGGGTGGGTCAGATTCTCAGAGGACCTGCCAGGCGACGCGAATGGCCTGGTCGGCTTCCGAGCGGTAGGAGCCGTGATCTCGGGTTCGACCTACATCGACACCTACCAGTTCAACATCCTTGGTACAGCCCTGGAGGAGAGGCTGTGGGTGTTCGACGAGACCACTTACTTGGGAGCGCCGCTGATAGCTGGCATCACCAAGCAGGACGGGACGTACGGCCTGGACCCCGGCACCTCGATGCTGGCTGGCGTGGTCTACTTCGTCGATGCCAACGGGACGCAGAACCACGTCGGCTGCGCTACGGTCAGGACCGATCCCGAGAGCGGCCAGGTCCGCTACTTCGGCGACAACGGTATGCCGACCACTCTGGATACCCGATCCACGACCAATCCCCAGGTGGCCTACTACCTGGCGGCCAACATCACGCCGGGCAGCGTGACCGTGAGGGCCTACGTGGACGGAACGGAAATAGGCACCACCTCGCTGCACGCCTATGCGGATTCCGTCTCCATCGTCAATATCGGCACTACCACAGCAACGGATCCAGAGCCGGCTGCATGCCAATGAGAGCGTTGTGCGCTTTCAGTTCCACGCTAGTCGACCAGTAGTCCAAAGTCCTTCTTGACCCCCCAGGCCGTGGCGAACGATCCGTAGGTCCTCCGAGCCAGCTCAGCAGGCGTCAGTTTAGGATCTCGCGAAAGCTCTGCCCAAGCGTCCGCCCTGTAGCTCGGCCCCATGAGGATCCGGAAATGCAGCCCGGGATGTCGCCTGGCCATTTCCTCGGGCGGATGAACGTCCGAAGCCCGCCGCCGGAGGACCCCGGCAGGCACGCGGAGGGGACTTCCTTCGAACCTCGGATCTTCCCCTCGCCGGCGGAGCTGGAAGGAGGAACCTTCCCGGAGTAGGTCGATCCGGGCACCCTCGTAGAGGCCGACAAGTCGGGCAAAGCGCCGGTCCTTCCCCAGCCAGAGCCCGACGGCGGCCCAGAAGGCCCGGACGCGCGGGGAGTCGGAGGTGGACACCGCGCGGACGAGCCGGTCGGCATTGACCCAGGGCTGGTAGACCTCGAGCCACTGGAGGAGGACCGAGAGGACCCGGAGGTCGTCCCGGTCCATGCCTTCGACCGAGGCCGCGAGGAGGGTGTCCTCGACGTTCGGAGCAGAGGAGGGAGTCGCAGCGAAGGCCATCCCGATCCCGGCCATGGCCTTGGTCAGGTCGGACCCGGTGAGGAGGAGGGAAGGGGATGTCGGCCGTTTGTAGGGCATCAGATCGCCTCCTGCGGCCTCGAGAGTATCATGCTAACTGATACTTTTGGAACAGGCAATTCGTACCGGACTGGATGAGTAGAAGGGCTGGGGGACTCACGGGGCCTGCGGGGCGAACTCGATCCGCGTCGCTAACCAATCCGGGGCGAGCTTCACCTCGGCACCCTCGACCCGGAGGCCCGATTCCTTCTCGACCTGCTGCATGACCGCCGCTGGCGAGAGCGCGAGTGCGGCGAGATCCCAGAGGCGGATGGAGTTGCCCGGCTGTGTGGACGCAAGCGTTCCGTCGTCTGGTGAGATAACTGCCGCTGCTAGGGTGTCTCCCTTTGGGAACTGGGCCAGTTCGGCTCCGGTTGAAACCTCGAGGAGGCGATACGTTCCATCCAAAGGCATGAACAAGAATCGTGTACCATCAGGGGAGAACCTGAACGTGCTGTCACCGCCGACAGGGCTACCTTCCGTCTCGACCTGCTGCCCGGACGCCAGGTTTCTGAAGAGGATCCGCTCCGAGCCATCTGCGGCGGTAGCGCCTCGGATGGCCACCTGGGTGCCATCGGGTGAGAAGGCCATCGGATAGCCTGAAGACGGTGTCGGGATCACGCGGACGATCCCACCGGTTTCGGGATCTCGGATCTCAATCGAACGGTCTTTGGAGCAGGCAACCAGATGGCTCCCCGGCAAGAAGATTCTACAAACGTCGGTCAATTCTTTCTTCGCTGCCACTGGCTGGGCTTGGCCAACGAAGCCAGTCCAGACATATGACTTGTCTTGCACGTTCGAGGCGACGAGGCTGTTGCCGTCGCTCGAGAAGGCTGCGTGCATCATCATGGCATCCGGGCCGACCAGCTTCGAGATCTCGGTTCCCGTTTGGGTGTCGAGCACTCGCATGGAGTAGTCTGTCGCTCCCACTGCGAGCCGCCGGCCGTCCCTGGACAGGACGAATGGAATGACGTAGTCACGATTGAGTTCGAACCGACTCACCTCCTCACCGCTCTTGAGGTCCCAGGTCCGCAGCGAAGAGTCTTGCGAAGCCGTGACCAGCTTGCTGCCATCCTCCGAGAACTGAAGCGACCAGATGACTGCACCGTTCCCGCGCAGGACCGCGGGAGAGCTCTCCAGGCCCAGATCCCACACCATGACCGTCGGCTCCTGGCAGGCCATCGCCAGCCGTCGTCCATCGGGGGACAGCGCGATCCGGTCTACCCACTGGGGGGTCCTGAGCTGACCGATTTCGGCGCTGCGGGCCACGTCCCAGATTCGTACGGAAAGATCCCGGCTCGAAGAGAACAGGTGCTCGCCGCCCGGAGACAAGGCCATGGAATTGATGTTGCCTTGGTGGCCGAGGAGCACGGCCACTTCTTTCCCCGAGGAGAGATCCACGACCCTGATTGTCGTGTCGCTGCTCCCTGAGGCAAGAAGCCTGCCGTCCGTGGAGAAGGCCAGGGAAAAGATCCCCCCCCGGTGCCCCGGAACCTCTCGCACCATCCGGCCGGTGGCCGGATCCCAGAGGCGGACGAGGTTGTCGTCACCGCCCGTCGCGAGGAGCCTGTCGTCCGGGGAGAAGGCCACCGCGTAGGGACGTCCCTTGTGGGCGGGGATGGCATGCACCTGCCGTCCCGAGGCCACGTCCCAGACGCGGACGAAGCCACCGTAGTCGGCGGCCGCGAGCCACTTACCGTCGTGCGAGTAGGCCAGGGTCCAGATCCACTGCTTCGTCCCGTCCAGTATGCCGATCACCCGTCCCGAGGAGGCGTCCCAGATGCGAATGAGCCCGGTATACGAACCGGTGGCAATCGTTCTACCGTCGGGCGAGTAGGCCGCCGACAGCGTTCCCAGCGATCTCTCAGGGGTCAGCAGATCGTCGAAGGACAGGAAGGGCTCCCGCTGGGTGCCGGAGGCAGCCAGGTGGAAGGTGGTCAGTGAGGTTCCGGTCTCTGCGTCCCGGAGCCTCAGCACCCCGAACGAATCTCCGGTGAAGAGCTTCTTCCCATCAGGCGAGTACGCGATCGCCCAGGAATTGCTCATGTTTCCGTCGATCCTCCCGATCTCCCGCCGTCGCTGTGGATCCCAGAGAATGACTGCGCCGTCGAGCCCGGAGGAGGCCAGGAAGGAGCCATTCGAAGAATACCGGAGGTAGAAGACCCGGTCCCCGTGACCCTCGAGCCGGCCCGCCTCGCGACCGGTGCCGGCCTCGTAGAGACGGATCGTGCCTTCATAGTCGGCAGCGGCCAGGAGTTGGCCGTCCGGGGAGAACTCCAGTGGTTCCCCGGCCTGGCGGAAGCTCAGGTCCTGCCAGGCCTCACGCTTCTTTGCCAGATCCCACACCCGCAGGCCCGTCTTGCCAGCGCTGGCGAGCCGAAAGCCGTCCGAGGAGAAAGCGATCTGGTGGACATCCGGGTGCAAACCGATCTCCTCGACCCGGTTCCCCGCGGGCGGGCTCCAGGCCAGCAAGCGTCCGTCCGCACAGGCCACGGCGATGGATTCTTTTCCAGGAGCGAAGGCGCAGCCCACGACCTTGGTGCAATTCCCTGGGAACTCGATGGCTGGGGACGAGCCGGAGATCGATCTCACTACGAGGCGTCCGTCGCTGCCGAGCGCGGCGAGCCTGTCCCCTCCAGCCGAGACCGCGAGGAGCTTGGCCCCACCGAGGTCCACCGTTCTGCTGGAGGCGCGCTCCCAGGTCCCCCAGCGCCAAGACAGGACCTCGCCCCCATCGGAAAGACCGGACAGCGCGCGACCGTCGGGCGAAAGCCAGAGGTACGTGGCGCTCGAGGTCAGTCTCTTCAACTCGCCACCAGTGCTCAGGTCCCAGAAGGTGATTTCGAAGCCGTTTGCGCAAGCCATGCTGGAACCATCCGTCGAGAACAGTATCGAAACGCAGACTGCGCCTGGCCGGCTGTGCCACAGTACCTTGGGCCTTGGCTGGTTGATCAAGCCCAGGAGCAGGCCGCGGGCATCGGGCCGCTCCTTCTCCTTCAGGGCCGCCGCCGCATAGAGCAACGCCTCGTGGGTCCCCGTCGTGCGGCTGGCCCGCTCAGCGAGCATCGCAGACAGGTGCTCCCGGGCCCCGCCTTCGGCCTGGCGGGCTTGGTCCTCGGCTGCCCGTGCCTGGTCGCGCTCCACGCTCACCCTGAGGTAGGACCAGATCCCGATGGCTGCGAGGAGGACCAGGGCTGCCCCGACCACCGAGAGCACCAACCGGTGCCTGACGGCAAACCGCTTCCACAGCTCCCATGCGCCGTAGGCATAGGCCCGCACCCGGCCCCCGGTCAGGTAGGCCTCGATCTCCTGGGCCAGCTCGCGGGCGTTCTGGTAGCGTTCGGCCTTGTCTCGTTGCAGCGCCTTCTCGGCGATGGCGGCGAGCTCTGGCGGTAGCTCTGGGCATGCCTCGCACGCCGGCAGGAGGGGCGCCTTCAGCACCTTGCCGAGCACGTCGAAGATCGTGACACCCTCGAACGGAGGCCGGCCGGTGAGCAACTCGTAGAGCACCGCGCCCAGGCTCCAGACGTCCGAGCGCTCGTCGATGGCGTCGATCTCGCCTGCGGCCTGCTCCGGGCTCATGTACTGCGGGGTCCCGAGGAGCTCACCGGCCGCGGTCTGGTCTGCAGCCTGCCCACGCTCGATCGCCTCCCGCTTCAGCTCGACCCCGCGGAGATCTTCCTTGCCGCGCACCTTGGCCAGGCCCCAGTCCAGCACCACGGTCTCGCCGAACTCCCCGACCATCACGTTGCCAGGCTTGATGTCGCGGTGGATCACCCCGCGCGAGTGCGCGTAGGCGACCGCGTTGCAGAGGTCGGCGAAGTGGGTGAGGAGCTTGAGACGCTCGGACAGCCCGCGGCAACCCTTCAGCGCGTCCGCCAGGGTCCGGCCCCGCACCAGCTTCATCGAGTAGTAGAGCGAGCCGTCGGTCCGGCGGCCCAGCTCGTAGACCGGGACGATGTTCGGGTGCTCGAGCTGACCGGTGACGCGGGCCTCGCGCAGGAAGCGGACGACCACCGAGGACAGTGCCTGCATGGGCGAGGGCTGGCCGCTCGGCGCGGAGCCGGTCGGCAGCAGTTCCTTGATCGCCACCTCACGGCCCAGGTGCTCGTCGAAGGCCACCAGCACTCGTCCGATGCCTCCCCGGCCCAGCTCGGCGGAGTCCTTGTCGGCTGTCGACTGTTGTCCTTGAGCTCTCGCGCGGAACTTGTAGCGCCCCGCGTGCTCCAGGGTCACTGCGGTGATGTCCTCCGGGGCAGGCGCAAGTTTGGGCTCTGCGGGGCCCTCGAGCTTCGCGCCGTCCTCGGGCCCGAGCACCGCGGGAACTCCGCCGAAGCTCAGCACGACCGACTGCATGCCACCGAAGGCCTGGAGCGTCTTTCCTTCATCTCCCCCGTGGGCCTTGACCGCCCCAGACACCATCTCCTCGAGCCCCCTGCGTCTATCGAGGTCAATGACCCCTGCCGCCTCGAGGCGTGCGGCCAGGCCGACGCTGCGCTCCGTGGCCCATCCGGCCGCCGCGATCATCACCTGGCCTGGCGTGGCCAACCCGAGTTGAACGGCAAGAACCCCGAAGAGAAGGTCGCGCTCTGCGTTCACTGGCCCCTCCCAGGTCGTAGACCGGACTGCTCCGCTTGTACCTATGCTCATACACCTGTCGCGTTCTCCTGGGCAACTGGCGCCATTCCAGGGCGGTGTCGAAGGAGGTGATTGGGTCGCGCGTGAGCACGCTCAGGGCGCGAAGCCCCGGAAGCCCGTGGCCGCGATCCGCCAAAGCAGATCCCCGCTGTGGAAAGTGACGTTCCTGTGGGCAGCTCACGGCGAAGGCCGCGCGAGCGCGCGCCAGGGACCTGCCCACAGTCACTTGGGCAGCCGTCGGATGAGACAACGGCCCGCCGCCTGCCCACACTTCCCACAGTTCGACGACGGGGGCCTCCGCCTTGTGTGGGCTCCGGCCCGTTCGGAGCCGCAGGGCCCTTCGGACTCCTGCGGCCGGGCCGCGGCGCGGCCCTGAAGGGCAGGGGATCGGCCGGGCCGAGGGCCAGGCGCGGCGGACTGCGGCTCGATGAGCCGCACCCGCCCTGCGGCCCCTCGCCCGGCCTCCGGCCCGCCCCTCGCTGGGACTTCGCTCCGCGATGTCCAGCGGCCCCATGGTTCTCGGGGCGGGGCGGCCAGGCGGGGCCGAAGGGCTCTCTGCCCTTGCTCTCCTGCCCCCCCGCCCTGCCTCCCTTCGCCGTCGCCCTCCGTCCCCATCCCAGCCTTGCAGATCCCTCGCCCTCCGGGCTTCACCCTGTTCCCGTCCTCCCCTTGAGGAGCCCTCCGCCCGCGCCCCGTCTTCGGACCAGGCCGCCCCGCCGCGGCCCAGGCCCGTCGGCCCGCCTGGATAGCTCCGTATCCCGCCAGGGCCGGGGCTGGCCCCCTGCTCCAGCCCGAGGATCGCTCTTCGCCTGACCTCTCCGCCTTCCGCGCTCCTGCCTTTCCCTTCCGCTTCGCTCCGGCACTCCGCGCTGCTCGTCCTTACGCGGGCTTCGCTGAAGTCGCGCCTGCCCCCCTCCGGCCGGAACTTCAGGCCTCCGTGGGACCGTCACGCCCCGCGCCGTCCTCGCCCGGCTCCGCTTCCCTCGGGGAACCGAGGTCGCTCCGCTGCGCGCTCCGCTTGTCGCTCTCGCTTCTCTGGTTCCGCCCTGGCCTCCAGCTCCGGGTGAGAGGCCAGGACGGCCCAGAGAAAGGGGAAAGGCAATGAGCAAGGCGTACGAGGTCATCGCGGCGAAGATCACGGAGATGCTGGAGCAGGGGACCATCCCCTGGAAGAAGCCCTGGCGTAACAACTCGGCGGTCCTCCGGTCCTACCAGGGCCGGGACTACCGGGGCATCAACCTCTTCATCCTGAACGCTTGGGCGCAGGCGGAGGGGCACAAGGGGTGCTGGCTCACCTTCAACCAGGTGCAGAAGCTCGGCGGGAAGGTCCGCAAGGGTGAGAAGGGCTGCCCGGTGGTCTTCTGGAAGTTCCTCGACGAGCTCGACGACGAGGGGAAAGCCACGGGGAAGACCATCCCGCTCTGCCGGTACTACACGGTCTTCGCAATCGACCAGTGCGAAGGGATCGACGAGCCCTCCTGGGTCGCGAAGATGAAGGATCAGTCCCCGGTGGACCCCATCGAGTCCGCCGAGGCCGTCTGGGGAGGTTACAGCGGCCGACCGGAGCTCTGTGAGGGTGGCAACCAGGCCTCCTACTCCCCGCTGATGGACCGGATCCAGATGCCCGAGAGGGCCTTCTTCAAGGACTCGGCCTCCTACTACGCGACGCTCTTCCACGAGGCGACCCACTCCACCGGGCACGAGAGCCGGCTTTCCAGGTTTAAGGACAATCGGTCCTCGAGCTTCGGCACCGAGACCTACAGCCGGGAGGAGCTCGTGGCCGAGATGGGCGCGGCCTTCCTGTGCGGCGCGGCTGGCACCGAGGACACCCGGACGCTCGAGAACGCGGCGGCCTACATCAAGGGCTGGCTCAAGGCCATCAAGGACGACCCGCGCGCCGTGGTCATCGCCGCGGCGCAGGCCCAGAAGGCGGCCGACCTCATCCTCGGGAAGAAGGCCGAGAAGGCGACCGAGGGGAGCGCCGAGTAGGCGCCTGGTTCAAGAGGAGGAGACGACCATGTCAGCGATCGAGAGAAGAGAGTTCTTCTGCCGGGCTTGTGGGACGGGACCATTCGAGGAAGAGCCCGAGGCCTGCCCGAAGTGCGGCCATCTTTCCTTCAGGCGGGACAAGTTCCTGACGTGCGCCTGCGGCCGCGAAGTCATGTGCAACGAGTTCACGAACACCTGCGACTGCGGGCTCGAATACAACCACGCAGGCCAGAGACTCGCGCCCCGTTGCTTCTGGGGTGAGGAGACGGGCGAGACGGCGGCCGACATCCTCACCGGCGGAGACCCGTTCGGTGGGGATGGGAGCGCGGAGTAGGTGCCTGGCTGGGCCTCCGGGGTCTGGCAGCAGGCCCCGGAGCCCGGCCGGCTCTTCTTGAGGAGACGATCCATGACGAACACCAGCTTTCAACCGACCCATGAGATTTGCTTGGACCTCGGCGGCAGCGGCCGCTGGACTTTCTTCGCCCGGTTGCTCGGCCCCGCGGGCTGGACTCGCGGCGCCTGGGGCTCCCACGCCGACCTCTACCGGGAGAACGGCAAGGACTGGTTCTGGCGGTGCAGGGAGGGCGCGAGGCCGTTCGCAGTGACCGTGCGGACCTTGCTTGCGGCGAGCCTGGTGAGCCCTGCGGGCGCGACCGCGCTCCCGCCCATGACGCTCACCGATCTCCGGGCCGTGGCTTCGACCTTGGAGGAGTCCGAGGCGCTCGAGGTCTCCTCCCTCGGTGGAAAGAAGCTCGGGATGCTTCTCCGCAGCCCCAGCGGATCGGGAGTCGTTTCGAGAAATGAAACTGCACACGCCCGCCGATAGAAAGGGGAGCGAACCATGATCACCAAGACCCAGAAGATCGTTTGTGACGAGTGCAAGCGGGAGTGGTTGCTCCAGGCGCGGCCGTCCTGGCTGCTGACCCTGAAGGTCACCCTGGAAGGCGAGGGCGGGGCGGTCCTGCTGTCGAAGGACGTTTGCTCCCAGGAGTGCGCGGCGGAGGCTCTCCGGGCGCTCGAGGAGAAGCTCGCCGAGCAGCCGATCGAGATCGGGGTCTGGCGGGAGGAGGAGGAGCTCGAGGAGGCCGGGTTCTCGGACCGGGACCCCGACGACAGCGACGAGGTCGAGGACAGCGAGAACCCCTGGGCCACCTACGAGGACGACGAGGAGGCCTCCGACGCCGCCGGCCTCCTGGAGACCGGCGACTAGAGGGAATTTCGGCCCGGCGGGCCGCCCCCGTGCGGCCCGCCGGGGTTTGCTTGAGTGAACGGAACAGGGTAGAAACGAGCCTGGAAAGGGGAGGCAGCAAAGCGCTCGCGGGCTCGGCAGTCCCCGGTCGTCCGGGGGACGCTTCCCGGAGAGCAGCGGCGCCGCACCCGGTCCGCCAGGGTGGGAGGGCTACCAATGGAAGACATGTTTTTCCTGGTGACGAAGGTGTTCAAGAGCGGGCAGGTGAGCCTGCAGGTGGTGGCGGCCCCGTTCCGGAGCACTGTCGAGAGGACGTTCAAGGACACGGACGAGTACCTGTACCGGATCGAGTCCTACCTGGACCTCCAGGTGGCGGAGCTGGAGGCGCGGCTCCGGTTGACGAAGGCGATCCGGGCGATCGCCGAGTGCGAGGGCTTCGCCGACCTGCCGGACGATCAGGCGGACGCCATGTACGAGGAGCGAGACCGGGCCCAGGAGGCCCTCGACGACGCCGAGGGCCGCGCCACGCACCTCCTGGAGACCAGCAAGGTTCTGAAGAACCCCGGCCAGATGGCGAGCTGCTAATGCGACGGTCTGGGCGGCTCTCCGATTAGGGCGTTAGGCTGCCGATTACCGGCGTAGGGAGCCAGCGGTCGTGCCCGGAGGTTCCGTCTCCAAGCTGACCATACGCATTTATCCCCCAGCAGAGCGCTACACCGTCTTCAAGCACGGCGCAGGTATGGCGAACACCACATGAGATTCCGATCGCCTGGGCAAGGCCGCTGACTGCCACGGGCGTCAGACGCTGTGTGTCAGTCCCATCCCCAAGCTGGCCGTTGGAATTCCATCCCCAGCAACGAACGGTGCGATCCGTGAGCAGAGCGCAGGTGTAAGAAGAACCCGACGCGATTTCGGCCGCTGAGCTGAGGCCGTTGACCACCACTGGCGTCAAGCTTCTACCATAGGTATTCCCGTCACCGAGCTGCCCTTCCCAGTTTCTGCCCCAGCAACGAGCGGTCCCATCCGTGAGCACGGCGCATGTGTGATAGAATCCCGGAGCGATTCTGGTTGCCTGGGTAAGGCCGCTGACTACAGCGGGCGTCCGACGGTCGTGGGTAGTCCCGTCTCCGAGCTGACCTGTGCCATTGTCTCCCCAGCAGCGCGCGGTTCCGTCCCCGAGCACGGCGCAGGTGTGGTTGTTGCTCGCCGAGATTTCTACCACTTGGCCAAGACCGCTGACCACAACGGGCGTCCTGCGGTTGGTGATGGTTCCGTCGCCGAGCTCGCCGTAGAAGTTGGATCCCCAGCAACGCGCAGTCTCATCTGTGAGCACGGCGCAGTTGTAGGAGTTGCCGGATGTGATTCCGACCACCTGGGCAAGGCCACTGACCACCACGGGGGTCAAGCTGCCGGTGTTGGTTCCGTCCCCGAGCTGGCCGTTGCTATTCTGTCCCCAACAACGCGCAGTTCCGTCCGTGAGGACAGCGCAGCTATGCGCGTAGCCTGCCGAGATTCTTGCCACTTGGTCGAGACCGCTTACCGCCACGGGGGTCAGTCGGTCGACCGTGGTTCCGTCACCGAGCTGGCCAAATGGATTATGCCCCCAGCAGCGCACGGTTCCATCAGAGAGCAATGCACATGAATGGTAGTAGCCGGGATCAACCTGAACTATGAACAGGCTGCAAACGTAGAGTGTTTGGTCCACCTCGGTGTCGTCAAGCACTCCGTCACTGTTGTCGTCCACGCCGCTCTCTACCTTCACTCCTCCGTGTTGGCACACTCCGCCCCAGGTGGCGGAAGAGACCCGCAGGACCATGTTTGCGCCGTCGCAGACGTAGGTGGTCGAGTCCACCTCGGCCGGGTCGAGGAGCCCGTCGGCGTTGTCGTCGAGGCCGCTCTGGATCAGGGAGCCACCCGAGGGGCAGTTGGCCCCGGCTGGCTCGTCGGCAATGGCCACCAGGGAGTCGATGCCAGACGCGCCGTCCGCGCCCGCGGCGCCGTTGCACACGTAGCTGGTCGAGTCGACCTCGGCCGGGTCGAGCACGTGGTCGCCGTTGTCGTCCAGGCCGGTCTCGACCTTCTTGCCGGCCACCGCTCCGCAGCCTCCTCCTGCCGCCTCGTCGGTCACTGCGACCAGGGAGGTCAAACCATCGACGCCATCTGCACCGTTCACGCCGTTGCACAGGTATCGGGCCTGGGTCACCTCGCCCGGCTCCAGCAGGCCATCGTCATTCGTGTCCAGTCCGGTCTGGACCTGAGTGCCGCCCGCGGGGCAGTTGGCGCCAGCAGGTTCCTGTAGGAGCCTGAAGAGGCTCGCGTGCGCGGGCGCCCCTGGCTCCCCGTTGCAGACGTAGCTCGTCGCCTGGACCTCGGCGTCGTCCAGGTACCCGTCCCGGTCCTCGTCAAGCCCGGTCATCACAACCCTACCCTCGAAGGGGCAGTCGCCGGGTGCGGCGTCTTCCTGGCGAACCAGGGACGTGAGTCCGGGCTCGCCGTCGGCCCCCGCAGCTCCGTTGCACACGTAGTCGGTGGAGGTGACTTCTTCGGGCTGGAGCAGCCCGTCCCGGTTCGAGTCCACGCCCGACCTGACGGCCTGGCCGCCCGCGGTGCAGTTCGCGCCCGCAGCTTCGTCCATGACCGAGACCAGGCTCCCGAGGCCGTCCTGGCCGTCCACGCCGTTGCAGACGTACTCCGTTGCCGTGATCTCCTCAGGCTCTAGGGTCCCGTTGTCGTCGAGGTCCAGGCCGCTGGACACCAGGAAGCCCCCCGCTGGGCAGTTCGGGCCAGGCGGCTCGTCCGCGGTGTCGATCAGGGTGGAGTGGCCATCCTGGCCATTTTGCCCGTTCTGTCCGTCCTGGCCGTTCTGCCCGTCCTGACCCGTCTGACCGTTGCACAGGTACTCGGTGGAGGTGACCTCTTCAGGATCGAGGATCCCGTCGTCATCCACGTCCAGGCCGCTCCTGACGACGAATCCGCCCTCCTGGCAGTTCTCGCCCGGGGCTTCCTCGTCCGTGGAGATCAGGGTCGAGTGGCCATCCTGCCCATCCTGGCCATCTTGCCCCTGCCCGTTGCAGACGTAGCTGGTCGAAGCGACCTCTCCGTCGTCGAGGATGCCGTCCTCGTCCTGGTCGAGGCCCGTGAGCACAGCCAGGCCGCCCTGGGGGCAGTTCACTCCGGCTGGCTCAGACTCGACCCGGAGGAGGCTGCCGCCGCCTGAGCTCTCCGGGCCGCTTCTCCCGCAGGCAGAGAAGGTGAAGGCGAGGAGGGTTCCAAGAGCCGCAGTGAGGACGAGGCGTGTGGAGGTCATCTTTCTCTCCCTGAGAAGGTCGTTGCCGCAGGGAACCGAAGGGTCATCGGGTCACTTCCATCCCTTGAGCACGCATGCCGGAACTTGAGAGCCATGTTGCCACGACAGCAGACCGCGTTCAAGGTATCGTGCCGTTCAAGGACGGGAGACCGGTGCTACTTGCTACAGGAAGAAGGTCATTACGCTCCGCGTCCCCTCCAGGGTTCTCCAGGTAGCTTCGCAAGCAGCTCGACTTGCACGAGTTCCGCGGCAGCCGCGGGGTCGTAGTTCGCGGCGACAGGGATCAGCGGCTTGATGTCCTCCAGGAAAGCCTTGCTGGAGAGCTTGCCGGCCAGGTTAGCTTCGAACTCGGCCCGGGACACCTTGGCCTTGTCGTGGGCCATGTATCGCTGGAAGCATTCGACGATTCGTTGCCCGCGGGCCTCGCCAGAGCTGAGCGCAAGCCAGAGGTCGTAGAGGTCGCGCCCCTTCTTCCGTTGGTAGAGAGCCCGGAGCTTGGTTCCGAGGAGCTCGTCCAGGTTGTAGGTGAAGAGCGTGGTTTCGCCCTGAAACCACGGATTGTCGACCGAGAACGACCGAGGAACGACTCCCAGCACGGTGAAGTGCTCACGCGTGTTGATCTCCAGCTTGAGGCGCATGGATACCACCGGCTCGAAGGTCGTCTTGAAGCGGTAGTGGAGCTTGAATCGCCCCTCGCTCTGATCCCAGCTTGGCTCTCCCAGCCATGGGTCGAGCACTCCCCGGATGGCGTTGACGAGCTCTCCGATGGGCTCCGCAGCTCTCTGAACCAGATCGATGTCCTCCGAGTAGCGCCGGGGTCCACCGAGGTAGAGCTTGTGGAGGGCAGTTCCGCCTCGGAAAAGAACCTGGGAGGCCACTGTCGGCTGGTTGAACACCTCGACGAGCGCCCTGGAGATCACCAGGTCTTGCTCTACCTGCTCGTTCGCAGGCCAGGGGGCCTGGGCTCGCCAGGCAGTGATGTTCGCTCGTGGGATCACGTCTCCACCTCGAGTTTTCCGGTGGTGACGACGTGCCACTTCCGGTCCAGGTCCCCTGCCTTGTCGCTTCCGATCTCGAGGGGCACGGCTTTCGGCCTTCTGGCCTTGAGCCAGTGGGCGAGGGGAGTGGTGAGCTTGGCCTTGCCGACTGCGTCCAGGAGGTGACCGAGTCGCTGGACGTCCGGGACGCGCACGAGGGGCGCGACGATAGCCAGGGCCTCTGGGTCGAGCCGTTCGGCCAGCTCCACGAGGACGGTAGCGACGTTGCTTAGGTGCCCGGCGCTGGCCTGGTAGCGCACCAGGTCGAAGGCGGTGGTTTCAGGAGTGGCGACCCGCATGGTTCCGGTCTCGGTCTGGACTTCCTTCACGGGCATCCGGTCGATCTTGCCGCACATCGAGAACTGGAGGACGACCTTCCCGGCGTGCATCTCGCGGGTCGGCCTGTCGGTTACCACCTGGAAGACCATGGGTTGCTGGTGGGCAGCTCCGTGAATGGCAGCGGCGCTGAGGAGGCCGACGTAGTAGGGCTGACCCAGGTGGCGCATGAGGGAGTCGATGAACCAGCTCGCCGGCGGTGAGCCAGTCGCGCGGTATTCGGGCGGGATGAGGATGTAGAAGCCGCGTTTCGGGCTTACGATCCGGCCTTGCACCTTGAGCCTTCGCAGGGCGGTCTGAGCAGCCACGAAGGAGCGGCCGGTTTCGGCTTCGGCCTGGGCTCGCGTGAAGGTGTAGCGGCCCTTCGACTGGAGCTGCTCTACCCATCGCAACATCTCAGGGCTCGAGGACATGGTAGCAGCCTCCGCTGGAGTCGGTGACTCCGTGCGCTGTTCACTAGCAAAAGCTAGCGCAAGACGCTAACTTTAGCAAGTAAACAGGACACAGCCCGCCCAGCGTCGATGATCAGCTAGTGTTCGTGGGAGTTGGAAAAGCTTTATTTTCCAGTGCGTTCAACTCCATTGGTGTGCATGCTGGGGCAACCATGCGTTAGGTATATATACCTAACGCATGGTTCCCCAGGAAGCGCTACTTCTTCTTGCCTCGCAAACGCGCCTGGGGTAGACTCAAGAGCTAGGTATATATACCTAGCTCTTGAGACGAGGAACTTAAGGCATCATGCCGACCGGTCTAGCCAAAGCCCGCCCGACCATCCGCACTCTTCTGAGGGCTGAGCGAGGAGGTGTGTTCAGCGAAGCTCGGCTCCGTAGCCTGTTCTCGGAGCACCGAGAGATCTGGGGGCTCGGCAAGGAGGTGTCGGTTTCTGAGTTCATCGAGTTCCTCGTGAAGAGGAAGGAGCTTCTCAAGATCGAGTTGCGCTCCGAGCGCTACAAGCGTCTGCTCAGGTACGCCCTCCGGGGGTTCTCCCCATACTCGATGGCCCTGGCGCTTCGTCCGCGGTCTTACCTTTCGCACGGATCCGCGGTTTTCCTCCACGCGCTGAACGAGCAGCTCCCCAAGACCATCTACGTGAACCAGGAGCAGACCGAGAAGCCCTCTGGCGGATCGCTCTCCCAGGAGAGTCTCACGCGAGCCTTCTCGAACCACCAGCGAACTTCGGGCTACGTCTACAGCATGGAAGGCTACCGGGTCGTCCTTCTCAGCGGGAAGCACACTGGGAACCTCGGGGTCACGAACGCGCGGGGCCCCGGTGGGGAGGAGCTACCGGTCGCTGGGATCGCAAGGACCCTCGTCGACATCGCCGTTCGACCTGCTTACGCCGGCGGGATCGTCCAGGTGCTCGAGGCCTACCGTGGCGCGAAGGGCAGGGTGGGGACCCAGGAGATCGTCCAGACGCTCCGGAAGCTCGCCTACGTCTACCCGTACCACCAGGCCATCGGCTTCCTCATGGAGCGCGCCGGCTTCGCGCCCGAGGAGTGCGCGAAGCTCTTGAAGCTCGGGATGGAGTTCGAGTTCTACCTCGTCCACGGCATGAAGAAGACCGCGTTCGACAAGAAGTGGCGACTACACTTTCCAGAGGGCTTCTAGCTTCGAGACCTCTTCGACGACGAAGTCGAAGTAGAACCTGAATCCCTGGACTTCGCCCGGGGCCGCTGCGGCGACTGAGGCCCAGTCGGATTCGTGGAAGTCGAAGGTCTTGCGGATGGCAGCCAGGAGCTTCAGCGGTACGCGCTTCGCAGCGAAGATCTGGCGGAAGAGCTCGAGGTTCTCGGGCAGCGCGAGGTCGAGACCCCGCTGGGTCACGGTCTGGTAGACGTCGTAGAAGTCCCGCGCTCGGGCCTTCCGGTACTTGCGCCCGTACTCCGGCATCTGCTGGCAGATGGCGCGGAGCTTCTCGATCACGCACATCTCTTCCGTGTAGACGTAGATGGTCTTCCCGTTCACCTCGGCCGTTACCTTGCCCTCACAGAACTCGTGCTTGCTGATTTCTACCTTGAACCGACGTCCCTGCTGGCCATCGATGGTTTCGGCCTGAATCCGCATCTTCTCCTGGCTCCAGTGGAGCGCCTCCGCACGGTCACGCGCGATCAGCTTGAACTCGACGCTGTAGCCGCCCCACCAGGGTGTCGCGTCCTTGGTTGAGGGCGGTGGGATGATTTCGAAGCGCTCGTCGAACACGACGTGCTTCACGCTCTCGAACTCCGCCTTCAAGGCCCGGAAGATGCGGCTTTCGGTGTCGGCCAGATCGAGGAACTCGCCCTTGATGGACAGGTCCACATCCACCGAGCCGCGGTTGATCACGCGGTGCACGAGCTCCAGGGCGTTACCCCCTTTGAGCACGAGTCGATCGAAGAGCACCTCGTCAGAGAACAGCGCGACGATCACGTGCCGTCTGATGTCGGAGAAGTCCACGTTGCCTCCCTGCCCGAGACCAGACGGTAGCACACAGGGCTGACATCTAGAACCCATCGAGGAGTTGAGTCCAAACGCTCGAGGGAAGTCGATCTTCGAGGTTGGTCCCTGCTGACCAGGGACTCGGCCCGCGGCGCGGCCGCTCGGCCTGCTCCGGGTTCACCCTTGAGGAATGCCCTGAGATCGGAGGTGCCTCCGCCCGTCCCGACCCGTGGAGCGGCCGCCGGTCCGGCGGCGGCTCCGCCGCCCAGGGTGCTGCGAGCTATTGTCTGCCCTTCGAGGGGAAGATCCTGGGACTTCGAGCGTGTCCGGTCTTTGTTCAATCCCTTGAGGAGAAGCCCCTCGCCCCCCTTGCTGGTCTGGCCCTTCCGCTCTTGTAGGTCCTCGTTCTCACTTGCCAGGCCAAAGGTTGCCGGGTACGCTCCAGCCATCTGAGGCCTTCCGCAGTTCGAGGCCGGGGACGGATGAGGATCGGGGAGTGCGGATCGCAGCTCCCATGGCGAGGTGAACGACGATGCTTGCGTTGAGCGAGGAAGGGAAGCGGGAGATCGGCGCCTGGATCAGTCCTACCCAGGGCTTCATTGTCCGTGAGGTCCTCCAGGACCTGGTGATGCACATCTCCTACGAGGTGACCCGCTCCCGGGCGGAGATCCTGAAGCGCTACGAGGGCCGGAACGAGCCCGGCTTCCGGGTGCTTGTGGAGAGCGACGCCGAGCTCCGGGTGAAGGTCGTGGAGGCGTACTTGCGTTGGGAGAAGGCGAACCTCGAGTACTGGAAGTACGTGGACGAGAAGGGCGCGCCTGACGAGAAGACCTTCCAGACCCTGCTCAGCCACGGTGTTTTCGAGAGGCACATGCTGGACCTGGTCCTCGAGGAGCACGAGGAGTACGAGAAGGCGCGCGCCGCCTGGCGGCTCGCCCACCCGGAGCCGGCGCCGCGGCAGGAAGCTCTGGAGTGCTGAGCGATCCGGCCAGGGAGTTCCAGGCAGTTCGAGCAGCCGCCCGTTCTCGGCACGAAGCCTGTAGGAGGGCCCCGCCATGAACCTGAAGTACCTCGGCGATGCCAAGGACTGGTGGAAGGGAGCGGTGTTTGGCTTCCTCAGGGGGTATCGTTTTGGTCTTCATCTCCAGAAGCAGGACCTGGCGCAACGGCATCAGGCCCACCTTGAAGAAGATCAATGGCGCCGCGTCAAGGCAATAGAGGTATCCCCAGATTCTCTCCCGAGATGGCATGCAGTGTCTCGGGAGGGGTCGAAAAGATGATTACGCGCAAGGGAGGATGGCGACATGAAAGGCTTGGCGACGGGCCGTGCCCTTCTGGTCTGTTTGGGGATCGTAGCGATGTCAATGGCAGGCTGCTCCAGGCAGGACGGCAAACCGAAGGCCATCGACGGTCCGATTGACGCTCCCAAGGTCGGCGAGCTGCCTGACGCCGTGCTGGGCTGGGTCGCGGCCGGCGATCCGCGCAACCTACTCCAAAACCTCGGGGCGCTCGTGTTCAAGAACCTGGTAGGTCCGGTGCGAGGGCAGCCGCTCGACCTCGAGGCCCTGCTCTCGAAGCTGCTGGCCGAGATCGGGTTGAACGATCCAAGGGTCCTCGACCTCCATGCTCCCTTGGCACTGGTGTTACTGGACCCTAGGCGCTTCCCGACCTTCCCCGTGGCGCTCGCGCTCGTCACGGCGGGCAAGCAACCCGTGGTCGAGGCACTCAGGCCAGCGTGGAGGACGGGAGCCGAGGTCGACGGCATCACAGAGCTCCGGCGGACTTTTCAGCGGTCGGCTTCCGAGGGTGGCGGCCATGGGGGAGGGTCTGTCGAGATTCCCGTGTATCTCCATTTTGAGGGCCCGGTGGCCATGTTCGCCTTTAGCCGAGAGTCGCTACTGGCGGCAAAGTCGGTGTTACTCGAGGTACTTGCCAATCGGGCACCGGTCGATGGCATCGCCATGGGCTTTCGGACCGATCGTTTAAGAGCCGACATCCAGGAGGCGCTGGCCCTGAACAGGGCCATGCTCGAGCAGACAGCGGTGGCCGGATCATCCAGGTCTCTCCTGCCGATCCAATTCCTGAGCGGAGCGTTCTCGGTTCTGCAGCAGAGCCGCGAGGTGGGCCTTGCGATCTCGGTGAAACCGGAGAGCGGCCGGGTCTACCTGGGGCTCCTGCCCGAGCAGGGCTCCTTCTTCCACAGGCTGCTGGCAGCCCAGAATTCATCCGCACGAGGCAGTCTCGGTCGGCTCCTGCCCGCGGATATGCCCATCTCGGCTTCCCTAGACATCCAATGGGGGCTCCTCAAGGAGGACCTGCTCGCCCTCGGCCCGAAGATCGCCAAGCTGGATCGAAGACACGAGATGCCAGACAGCCTCGGCGGTCACCTGCGCGAGCTCGTGGATCTCGTCGGAGAGCGCTTCGCATTCGCCGAGGATATCGACCTCACGTCCGGGCTGGGTGGGTTGAGAGTCCTGGCGTTGCTCGCGGTGCGAGACTCGACTCGATTCCGGGAGGTGATGATCGCGCTGATTGCCGATGCACGGTCGATGGAAGCCGGTGGCTCTCGGAGTGGCATCGAAGGGCCCAAGGACCTGGGGCAACGACACGGCGTCTCGATTACCGGCCTGGACTTGGTCTTCGGCGGCGGAAAGAGCGCAGCGGAGGTCCTTCCCGACCTTCAGAAGATCCTGGGTGGCGATCGCATGCGGCTGGCGTTCGCAGCCTGGGAGGGCGTGGCCGCGATCGCATTCGGCAACACGGCGCAGGCCGAGATCGAGGGCCTTCTGGACCGAGCCTTCCGGAAGGAGATAGGCGGCCTCGTCGATTCCGCGGAGTTCCAGTCGGTCTCGGCAGGGCTAGCGGACAATGCTGACGGCTGGCTGTTCGTGGCTCCGATGCGCATCATTCGCAGCGGTTTCGGTCTCACGATGGCAGCCCAGGGTCTCCCTGGCGTCGGTGAATCTGCGCCACCTCCGGTGGATCGGCAGAGCATCGGCGACGGTGACATCTTCACCCGCCTCGATGTCGTTCCCGACCGGGCGGTGGCGGGCCAGCAAATCACCGCCACGCTGACCATCTACTCCCGGGTTGGGGCGCGTGTCTCCTTGATTCGCTGGCCCAAGATGGACGAGTTCTTTACCGAGGACCGGGATGTGTCCAGCGCCAAGGAGGACGAGAGGTGGATCGAGGACGTTCGTTACCAGACCAAGGTGCTCGACCGCAAGGTCCTGTTCCCCCGGCAGCCGGGCGAGTTCACGCTGGGCTCGGTCGAGGTGGAGGTGGAAGCGGGTAACTCGCCCTTCCTGGCGGCGGAGAAGCGCACGCTCCGGACCCGGCCGGTGCGCCTCAAGGTGGAGTCGCTTCCCGCCCAGGGCGCCATCTTCATATGCCTAAGCCGGGACGACAGCAGAATGACGCTCCAGGCCCGATTCCCGGTCGAGATCTTCCAGGAGATGGGCAAGTTCACCAAGGAGGTGGTCGAAATGGCGCGGCCCTCGCTTCCTGCATCGAGCTCGCCCTAGCACGAGCTCTACGATAGAGCCCGCGCCGCCTGGCGCGTCACCCACCCAGAGCCGGCGCCGCGGCAGGAAGCTCTGGAGTGCTGAGCGATCCGGCCAGGGAGTTCCAGGCAGTCCGAGCAGACGCCCGTTCTCAACCCGAGCCCCACCGGAGGGCCCCGCCATGAACCTGAAGTACCTCGGCGACGCCAAGGACTGGTGGAAGGGGGCGATCCTCACCTGTCTCCGAAGAGCCGGAGCCATCCGGTCACCCCAGGTGGTCCCCATGTTCACGGACGGGGAGCGTTGGTCCGAGAAGGACCTCGATGCCTACGTGGCTTTCCTGAACATCGAAGGTAGGGGCCTCCTGTTCACCGAGTCGGCCTACCAGCCCTTCACCCAGGCGAGGCGCCCGAAGTACTTCGAGGCCGTTCTGAAGTGGACCCTTGGCCCTGCAGAACGAGATCGGGACCTCTTCCTTGACCCGGACACAGGGCTCTCGAGGAACGAGACCAAGAAGCATGTCAGGCCGGAGGAGTGCTGGCGTTTGGTCCAGGACCGACCCGACAAGGTGGTCGTCGTCTACCAGCACGGCGCACGAGCTCCGGAGGAAAGGCCCTGGGAGGAAATGAGGCTTCAATGCGCTTTGGATGCCGTCGAGGAAGGCCATGGCCTTGCGTTGGCGTCGGGCGGCCTGTCGTCGAGCGACCTACCCAAGGGAGACGCCGCCCTTCTCTTCCTGTCCTTGAACAAGGGCCGGATAGCCGCCGTTGAGAAGAGCCTCTCAGAGGCACTCGGTTCCAACGCCGAGAAGCGCCTCTTCCCGAAGCAGAGAACCTCGAAGAAGAAGTAGCCGGGAATGGGGAGGTCCTCGCCAGTGTCCCGCCCTCCCTGCATCCGTTGCGGCTTTTGCTGCGAGGAAGTCGGCCGCTGTTTGTGGTCCTTCGTGGCCCTGGGCTGGCCTGAGAGCACCGACCCGTTCGAGGTGCTCGACGAGCCCAAGGCCTGCCCCCGCCTCAGGAGGGAAGGGGACGGGAGGCGTTGTTCCTGTGCCCTGGCCCCGATCTTCGGCCCCCAGCTCGGCCTCGGCGAAGGCTGCCAGTACCCCCAGAACCCGAGGCGCCGGCTGTGGCACCAGGAGTCGGTGAACCAACCCCGAGATCGCGAGCACCCCGACCAACCGGGGCTTCCCGCCGCCCGTCCGTCCAGTTCGCGTCCTGTTCCTTGCCGTCCTTCTCGGTGAAGGTCGAGGCCCAGGCCGTTCCGTCTGTTCTCTTGCCTCACCCTCGAGGGAAAGGTCCCCAGTCCCGTCCTCCGGCTGCCGCCCTGGCTGGCACGTTGTGCTTCCCTCAGACCCTGGGCTTCGCCATCCGGGCCCGCAACCGTCCTTGCCCGGCCTGCCTTCAGTCCCGCCTTCCCTCCAGTCCCCTTGCTCCTTCCGCCTTGCCTGAGGTCTTCCGCTCTCTCCGCTTGGCTCCGGCACTCCGCGCTGCTCGTCCTTGCGCCACGGTACGCTCCCCGGTTTCAGATGGAGTCCGTACCGTCCCCATCTTCACGGGGAGCCGCGCCCGCCCCTTCCGGCCTGGACTTCAGGCCTCCGTGGGCCGTCACGCCCCGCGCCGTCTCGTTTCATGGCGGGTAACAATGGGCCTGTTTCGACGATGCTCTGTGAATATGATGACGCTCAGGGAAAAAACAACTACGAGCTAGTCAATGAAAAGGCACATTCTGCGCCCTCCCTGAACTGGGATGCAGGGAAGGCCGTAGGTCGCGTTTTCTGGATACCGACAATCATCGCAGTCTGATTGGTCTTCGCAAAGGTGCGAACAGAATGCTTGTGGGTTTTGTGGGTCACCATTGCAGATCAGACCTTCTCCACAGGCTGACTGCTGTTGGTCAGTACAGGGTGTGCCGCAAGTGCCTTCTCGTGAACCACATTCTGCCCCAAGAGCTATCTTCTCGCAGAAAGATGGTTCACCAAGTTGGCTGACGCAACACATAGGACTTCCGTCATCTAGTATGTCCACGCAGTCAGAATCGGCATCACATGGAATGGTACAAAGACCCATGGATGGCCCAAAGAAGCCATACTTGCAGAATCGGGATTCGCAGTCTTCGCTCTCGGTGCAAAACTCGCCGATACGTGCACCGCTTCCACCGTCTCCGTCCTGACCATCCATTCCTGAATCAGGTGGCGTTTCCTGATTGCCGCATCCAAATACCAACAATAGAATAGTAGCCATGGAAAAAACCAGGGAGACTATTCTGACTGCAACAAGGGGCTCTCGGAAGGCCAACTCATTGAGATTCCGGAATCTCATGGCTACCTCGTTCGCCTATATGTCGAGGGCGTCAATTTGGTGGTTCTGAAATTCCTGACGAATTTTTGTCAGAGTGCTGTAGTTGTAATTGTCATAAACATAGAGGAAGTATGTGTAGCCCTCACCAAATTCGTACAAGTTTCTTGTAGGAAACAGGTGTACAAATTCGCTTCCTCCGCATCTCCAGCAAACCGAAATCCACGCATGCCCTCTCGATCGCCCGCCGCTCGGCCTGGGCCACATCGTGCGTGCTGACGAAGACGCCCTTCTCCTGCACGAGCTCGGCCAGGGTCTCCTCCCGGCGGCGGACGATGTGCGAGCCGAAGGCCGCGCGCTCGGCCTCGCCGATCGGAGTCCTGGCCCGCCAGCGCTCCTCGGCCGTGGTCCCATGCGGCCCGCGGGAGCGGACCACCTCGTTCGCCCGGCGTCTGGCTCCCTCCAGGTCATCGCTCGTCCACTCCCCCGGACAGCCCCGATGGGCCGACTCGTGGTGCGTGTAGGCCGAGAGCGTCCCGTTCCCGGCCTCGCAGGCCCCATTGTACTTCGGATAGTACCGCGGCGACAGCAAGCGGCTCACCCCGCGCTCCCGGAGCAGGGTCTTCACGCCCTCCTCGAGGAAGGGGCCGCCGTTGTCCGACTTCAGGACCAGCGGCGCCCCGTGCTCGACGAAGAGCGCGGCGAGCGCCGCCTTCACCCGCTCGCCGCTCTCCGCGGGCATGGCCAGCCACTGGAGGTTCTCCCCACTGCCGAGGTCGCGCACAGCCAGGACCTTCTCGTGCAGCCCATCGACCGGGGCAGGCGGGTTGACGAAGTCCATGGCCCAGGCAGTCCCAGCCCGCGGCCACCTCGCGGTGCTCACCACGTAGCCGCGCTTGTCCAGCACCTCGCACCGGTAGGCCGCGAGCGCGTCTGCAAGGGCAGCCCGTCGCTCCCGGGGAAAGGCCTTCTGCACGTGGGGCAGCCCGACCAGCGGCCCGAGGCGCTCGAGGAGCTCGCGCACCTCGCGCTGCGCCCCGTCGCTGAGCCCCTGGCCCGGCCGACCGCGGAGCTTGGGGCGCAATCGATCGTCGCGCCAGCGCCGCGCCCAGGCCCGCAGCGTCGGGGCCGACAGCCCCAGCCGCTCGGCCACGACCCTCCGGCGCGGCTCCTCGAAGAGATGGTGATTCCGCGCCGTCCCCTGGTTGTTCCAGCCCAGAGACGAATAGATGGAACAACCGGTGAGGGGGCTCTTCCCGTCCGACTACTAGAAGAAGCTCTGGATCACAGCGCGGCTCACAAGCGGAGCAGGGCAACCCGCGCAGTTCCTTTCCGGCCGCGGTCCTCCGCGGACGACGCAGGAAGTTCGAGGCGAAAGGAACAGCGCGGCTCCCAAGCGGACCAGGGCAACCCGCGCAGTTCCTTTCCGGCCGCGGTCCTCTGCGGACGACGCAGGAAGTTCGAGGCGAAAGGAACAGCGCGGCTCCCAAGCGGAGCAGGGCAATCCGCGCAGTTCCTTTCCGGCCGCGGTCCTCCGCGGACGACGCAGGAAGTTCGAAGAGAAAGGAATCACGGAGGCCGACCGCTCGGCCACGACCCTCCGGCGCGGCTCCTCGAAGAGATTGTGGTTCCGCGCCGTCCCCTGGTTGTTCCAGCCCGGGGACGAATGGATGGAACAACCGGTGAGGGGGCTGTTCCCTTCGGACTACTGACCCCAGCCTGGGACCGGCCCATCCGGGTCGGTCCCAGGACTTCCGTTGGAAGGAGGGGGCCCCAGAGCCGCAAGCAAGGCACCTGGGTGCGGGGCAGGGCAGGGGGGCTGTGCGCGTCCGGGCCCGCCCGTCTACCCTGCCCTGGGCCTTCACCTTGATGAAGAATGCCCTGGGTCCCTTGCCCCTTCCTCGCCCCGAAGGGGCCTCCGGATCTTGTCCGTCCCGCCCACCGGTCCTCGGCCGGCAAGCTTGGCTCTCGTCGTCCCGTCTGGCCTGTAGGCCTGGGTCCTCCTCTTCGCGTCCTTCGCCTCGCTTTCTCCCTCCGTGCTGCTCGTCCTCGCGCGAGGTGCGCCTGGCCCCGCAGAGCCGGGTCCCGTCACGCCCCGCGCCGTCCTCGCGGTCGCGCTCCGGTCATCGCTCGGCTGTTCCAGGTCCTCGCGGCCTCCAGTTTCGAGTGAGAGGCCGCGAAAGGCCCTGGAAAGGAGATGCGGAGAGATGAACAGGACCCAGATCGCTTCTATCGAGTGGGACGACGAGAGCCATTACCTGACCCGGCTCGGAGACCTCGAGCGGGACTACCGGAACCGCCTCGAGGAGGCGGCCCAGGCTGAGATCGACGGGGACCTCGAGACCCAGGACGCAGCCCTTTTCGAAGCCGGCCGCTTCCTCGAACAGCTCAACTGGTTCCGGAGGCACTTCGGCATCGCGGAGAAGGCCTCCCAGGCCAGCCGGTAGGGCCGAAGGGCCCCGGGGCCCGCCCTGGGCTCTCCCGCCCGGCCCCTGCCCACCTTGAAGAATCGGTCCGAGGTTGACCCGTATCTCGGAACGCGCTTGGATTTCCGCTTGTGGAGTTACACCACCGACCCTTCAGGCCCGAGGACCTGGATTCGCTCCTTGCTGCCATGGGCGCCGAGGGCTGGGTGCCGAGCCGCGCCCAGCTCGAGGCGTTGCTCGCGGCCGATCCCGAAGGTGCCCGAGTGCTTCTGGCGGACGGCGAGCCAGTAGGCTGGGTGACCACGACAGCACTCGCCGAGTCCGGCTGGCTCGGCAACCTGATCGTGCAGCCGGCCTTCCGGCGTAGGGGCCTGGGAGAGGAGCTCGCCGCCAGCGGCATCGCGCGGCTCCGCGACCTGGGGCGGGAGACCATCCGCTTGGAGGCGGATCCTGCCGGCGAAGGCATCTACCGGCGCCTGGGCTTCTTGCCCGAATTCGAGTCGCTTCGCTTCCGTCGGCCGCTGGGGCTCGACCCCGTTGAACGCGGCCTATCCAAGGGCGTCGATCCGCTTGTGCTGGAGGGGCTCTCGGAGCTCCTGGCCTTCGACCGGCCGCGCTACGGCGATGATCGGTCGGCGCTCCTCCGGGCGCTCCTGCCGCGTGCGGCTGGCGCCTTCACCTTCCGCCGTGGCCGAGAGCTCGCTGGCTTTGCCATGGCCGTGACCACGGCCAGGGGCTTCCAGCTCGGCCCATGGGTCGCCGAGGACGGCGAAGCTGCCGCCGCCTTGCTCGAGGCCTGCCTGGCGGCCTTTCCCGCAGGCTCAGAGGGCGGGGAGTGGGTGGTGGGCCTGCCCGAGCCCAACCGGGCAGGGGTTGCGCTGCTCGAGGCGCACGGTTTCGCGCCGTATCCAGCGAGCGTGCGCATGCGCCTGGGCCCGCCCCGCGCTGCGGGTCGGCCGGAGTGCGTCTTCGGCTTGCTCAACGGCGCGGTGGGGTGAGGGTGGCCGGAGCCTGGCTGGTGGTGGACCTGGCCGAGCCCTGGCTGCTCTTGAAGCTGGGCCTGGCGGGGAAGCCCGTCCGGGCCCGCCCGGCCTTCGGCCGCCCCGACCCCCGCGCCAACCCTTGAGGAAAGACCCTCCTTGAAGTTTGGCTCCAGTGGAGGACGCGGCCCTCCTCGAAAGGGCTCCCCTCCCGGCCTTCACCTTGAGGAGACCTGCCCGGATTCTACCCTTGAGGGACAGCCTTTGGGGGCTTGATCCTGCCCCCTGAGCTGTCCCTCCGCCTCTCCCGAGGCTCCCTGCCCCACCCTTGAGGAGGGCGTTTCCAGCCCGTGACCCGGTCGCCCTATGCCTCCTGGCCCTTTGCCGGACCGAGCCCTTGAGGAGGGGTAGCAGTCCAGCTTGCCTTCTGCGTTCAGGTCCCGGTATCCTCATCTCTGCAAGCCATCGGGTCAGGCGCTCTCGGGGCCTCGGTCGGTGGGATGGCTTGCTGCCGGGGCGGGACCAGTGACCAAGTTCGGCTGGGATGTCTTCGGGGTCGGAAACTGCGCGGCTCGGGCCCGGTCTGACTGCCTGTCGAGCAGAGCACCAGGGCAGACCGTCGATTTCCCCGGAACGAGGAGCCCTGCGGGGTTGCTGCTGTGTTGGTGCCCTTGAGGTCTCGGTTTTTCCCTTCGGGGGAAGGAGGTGTTCCATGCGTAGCTTCATGGGGACGATGCTGGTCGTGAGTCTGGTCCTCGGTCTAGCCGGTTGCGGGGAGTCGGGAGGCACCGGCACTCTGGCCTTCAAGGCCAGCCGCATCGAAGCCGAACCGACCGTGAACTCGGTCACCTTCACCATCCAGCGTATCTCCCTGAGCGAGACGGGCGAGGCCTGGGAGGTGGTGGCCGAGAACCTCGCGCCCATCACGATCTCCTCGGATGCGGTCCTGGACCTGGAGCAGGCGGACCTCCCCAAGGGCGACTACCACGGGGTCAAGGTCGAGTTGGCTGCCGGGCTGACCTGGAACCTCGCTGCCGGAGGTAGCGTGCAGCAGGACTGGCCGGACATCCTCCTGTATCGGGTGCCGAGCGGGATGTACCGCTACTCCTCCGCGGACAACGGCTTCCCGGAGACGCAGCAGTACTGGGAGTTCACTACGAGGAACGAGGCCATGAGCGGCCCGGTGGAGGTCGAGGCGAACGAGACCCGGTTCCTGGTGCTGGGCTTCAAGCCCTTGACCGCCCTGGAGGCCGCAGACGACGTCGGTCTGGCCGCGAGCTGCACCTACACGGCGTTCCTGGAGTGAGCGCAAGCGGACCCGGCCGGGCTCACTCGTTCGGCCGCCCGACCAGCCAATCCTCGAGGGTGAAGGTCATCTGTTTGCCGTCCTCGGGGACCTCGGGGATTCGCGGGTTGGTCTCGTCGCCCGAAGAGAAGATGAGCGCCAGGCCGACCTTCATGCGGCCGCCTACCTCCCGGGGCGGGAAGCGCAGCTCGTACAGGGTCTCCCGCAGGCACTCGGTCAGCGCCTCCGAGCCGGCGATGCGCTCGTCCCCGACCACGTCGCTCGACTCGACCAGGGCGCCGTACTCGTCGTCGGCCACGAGGCCGATGTTCACCCGGGCGTAGCCGAATAGCTCTGGATCCGCCTGCATGGCGCTGCGGTAGCAGTCCCGGAGCAGGGGCTGGATCTCCTTCAGTGCCTCGGTGAAGAACGCCAGAGTTCGCTCGTCCACCCCGACGAGCTCCTTCGTCACCACGAACTTGCCCGAGACTGCCCTGGACCGGTCGAGCGTGCCGAGGCGCTTCTTGATCCTGTCGAGGTCCGCGCCTCGGCTCTCGGATCTCTTGGTGGCGACCTTGGTCGATCGAGATCCGGCCGGAGCCGGCGCGTTCTCCTGCACGTTCCTGGGCGCATCGTCCGAAATGGCCTGGACGGCGACAACTGGTACCCCAGCATCTGCGCCGACGGACGGACCGGCGCTCTGCCGATCTCCTGAGAGCACAACAACCAGCGCGGCCACCAGGCCGACGATCAACAGGCAGAGCAGGACCAGCAACCACGAAGGTATCCTCTTATCCTGCATGTCCCCGGCCTCCTGTGGAGGATTTGCTGGCAGTCCAAGTCTAGCAGGCGTGGAATGGAATGCAACGGCAGGGCACACAGGAAGGATGGATTGGTCAAAAGCACCACGGGGAAGGGCCCTGGGCCTGCCCGGCCTTCGCCCGCCCCGGCCCCCGCCCCAACCCTTGAGGAAAAGCCCTCTTCGAGGTTCGGCTCCAGGTGGAGGGCGCTGCCTTCCTCGAAAGCCCGCCTGCTGCCGAGCCTACACTTGAGGAAGAAGGTCTCCTCGGCCCTGGTCCTGCTCGCCCCTTGCGGCCCGGACGCCGCCCCGATCCGCCAGATCGTCCAGAAGGTCGAGGGGAGTTGGGTCAGAACCTCAACGCTGCTCACCCGCACGCTCCGGCGGTCAGAAGCCGATCTGTCCGCAGTCCTCGCCAGCGCACAGGATGGAGGTCCAGCCACCGCCTGCAATGGAGTCCTCGAGCTCCTCGCAGCTCTTGACCTCCACGCACTCGGCGATGCAAGCCGCGATATCCTCGCAGGCGCAGGTGTCCAGATCGTACTGCTCCACGAACCTGCCGAGCCCGCAGGCCTCGAGTTTCTCGGCGGCGGCTGTGCAGTCGGGATCCTGGCCGCAACCTTGCGCTGAAGCGGCCAGCGCCACGACGAACGCCATCCCTGCGAGTTGCCTCTTCCAGCGCATGTCCTTGCCCCTGGGAGGAAGTCTCCCATTGGGTCGTTCGAAAGGCAATGCCAGGGCTTGAATCCCTCCGACCGTCCTGGCAGCATGCGCCGATGGCTCAGTGGATCCACATCCTGCGCACCTGCAATCCCGAGGTCGGCCAGCCGCTCGGCCTGGCCGAGCTCTGGCTGCTTCTGAAGCTGGGTCTGGCGTGGAAGCCCGTCCGGGCCCGCCCGGCCTCCGTCTGCCCCGGCCCTTCGGGCCGACCCTTGAGGATCTTGAGGATCTTCGAGCGGGCACTCCTGGCTGGGGCGGTGGCTTCGTTGAAGCCCTTGGTTTCGGTGTGGTACCTTGTGAGAACCACGTAAGGCCGAGAATGGATGCGAAGGAATAGCTATCAAGTGGTAGGAGGGGCGATGTTCCGGAGGTCGTTGATCGCGCTTGGGCTGCTGGTATCTCTGGGTAGCGCGGGCTGCGCGCTTGCCAGGAACGTGGGCTGGGGTGAGGCCAGGGACTGGCTCAACGAGAAGTGGGGACCATCGGAGCTCGAGCTTTCCGGGGGGTGGGAGGCAGGCGCCTCCCTGGGCGGCCTGGGTAGCGGGATCTTCATCCAGGAAAAGGGTGTCATCCGGGGCACACTCGGGGATTACCGCGTGACCGGGGTGGTCCGCGGGGCGGAACTCTTCCTGGTGCTGACCGCCTCGGGGGAGGTCTGGTACACGGCCCAACTCTCCATGCAGCCCGACGGCACCCTTCTCGGTCTGGCCGCGGAGGATGCCCTTTATAGTCCCGAGGAGAAGAAGCAGTTCAGGTCCCATCCGATCTTGCTGCAAAGAGCAGTTCGCGTCTTGGTCCAGAAAGACAGACTCTCGCCTTGATGTAGCGACCCACCCTCCGCTGCCCCGCGCCGTAGACCCTTTGGGGGCCTAGCTCCCATCCCCGGGGGTGTCCCTCCGCCTCTCCCGGGGCTCCCAGCACCACCCTTGATGCAGAATGCCCTGGTCTTTGCCGGCAGAAAGCGGTCCAGCTCCTCACTTCCCCAGTATTTCGTTCAGCCCCGCCTGGATCTGGTTCAGCTCCTCCTCCGAGGCCCTTCCGAGCACCTTTCCGACCCGATCCACCGGCAGGGTCCGGATCTGGTGGAGCTTGACCTTGAGCACCGAACGGTCTGGCCTGCCTGCTGCGGCACGGGCCCCCGGCCTGCGCCGGGCAGCCTCTTCGCTGCGCTGCTCACCATGGCCTCTGCCATGCTTCCGCTGCTCTCTCCTCGTCTGCGCGGCTCGGCTCGGGCTCCCGCGCCTCGCGACGACACGTCAGACCGTTCGGTGCTCTGAACCTTTTTGGGAGGCCCCGATCCTCGAGCAGGACGCCCTGGACGGGTGGCAGAGCCACCAGGGGACTGCGCGGGCCTCATGTCGTTGACCATGGTGCCGCGTTGGGGCAAGTGGAATCCCGCCCGTCCTGGCTGCGCCCCTTAAGGACCCGCTGCATGGGTAGGGCAGGGGGACCGGGCAATGCCGCGGCCAGAAGCCCATTCCGCCTGACGTTGCCCTCCGGCCTTGCCTGACCCTTGAGGAAAAGGGCTTCCTGTCCCACCGACCTCGATGAATGCCCTTGCCCTTGGTCCGTGCCTGCAGGGCAAGCGCAACCAGTCCTGCCTGCGTTGGACATCAGCCATTGAAGGCTCTTATGATGCCTGAAGCCAGAGCCGTGGGAAGGTCAAATCCTGCGTGCACTGGCGTTTCAAGGGAGGCCGAGATGGGTAAGCGTAAGCACATCTATATTGGGCAGCTTGAATCTCTTGAGCTATTCGACTGGATGGTTCTTCCAATCTATATTGCGGCTTTCGTTCTATGTCTGATGCTCATGCTTGCCAGAGAACAAGACGGCATTCTTGGTTTTCTGCAAGGCTTTTCCGGCGTCGCGGTAGTCCTGACAGGCTTCGGTTCTCTCTTCTGGATTGGCCGGCTTTGGTCGGTGGGCTTCGTTCAGTACTACCGGATGGGGAAGAAAGCCATCGCCGACAAAGAGCGCGAGGTGGATCTGACGCACGAGTTCATGGAGGCACTCGAAAAGAGAGGGGTCGATTCCAGTGCTTATTGCTCACTCGTGAAACGCTGTGGAGAGTCGCAGGAGTTCGAGCGCAAGGTGGAGGCCTGTGGCGGTCGAGAGAGCTGGCTTTATTGGATTGATTCCTGCGGTGGGCCGGAGCCTCTCGTCTCCATGCTGGAGAGGTGCAAGGGCCCGAAGCCTGTGCTCATTGCGCCATGCTGTTTCTCGACTCACGGAGGCAGATGCTCGGACGACCAGATCCAGGAATGCGAGGAGATTGTGAGCCGACACGTTGCCGAAGGCTGGACTCTCGCACCTCTTACAGACACCCGGCACAAGAATTCGGATTAGCTTTTTCTGCCGGCGGCGTCGGGTCCACCTCCGGCAGGAGCCTGCCGAGCCCAAGGATCCCCTCCCGCTCTCCACCCGAACCTCGCAGTCCGCCTCTCCCGTGGCCGGGACCTCCACGGCCATCCCCAGGCCTCGGAGGCGAAGGATTCCGGCCTCGAAGGAGAGCAGGACCCCTGGTCGCGGAGGCCTTCTTGAGGGCGCGGAGGGCGTCCTTGAGGGCTTTCCGGGCCACCTGGAGGCGGGGGGGCCTCCTTCTGCAGGCGGAGGGCCGGAGGTCGGACCCGCCGGAGAGGGGGCCCGGGCCTTCCGGCCGGAGCGTCCGCGGCCCCGGGGCTCCCCGGGCCGCCCCCCAGGAGAAGGCCCTTGAAGGTCGGCCAGCCCGGGGGTTTTTTCCGCCTCGCTTGCGTGGCTCGCAACGCTCCGGAGCCCCCGGTCGCTCCCCGCGGTCCCGCCCTTTCCCAGCCCCACCTGGCCGCGCTCACCCTCAAGGAACGCCCTGGCCCTTGTTCAGCCCCCTGGGCTGGTGGTACCCTCACCCCACTCAGAACGCTCCTCGCATCCAGCCGGCTTTGGGAGAGGGCATGATTCCTCAGGACCTCGTTGAAGCAGTCGGTTGCGCTGTTCTGGCGGTCAACCAGTGGCCTCTCGACAAGGTCTGGGACACGCTCAGCCCCGAGAACCGTACGCGCATGGTGCGGGCCGTGGTGGCGCGCGTTGAGGTGGACGAGCCGAGGGGCGACGTCCGCGCCTTCCAGACCGACCTGGGGCCTGACGCTGAAGAAGTGGCCCGGGCCATTGAGGTGACGCCATGACCGAAACGAAGCCGACCGAGGTGCCCGCGGGCGTTTGCATCTTCGACGGCAAGCTCCACAGCGCCCAGCGCGGTCACGGGAAGACCTTCATCGACGGGCCGCCGCTGCCGCCGCCCGAGCCCGTGCGCCGCCCAGCGCGCGTCGCGGTGATGCTCGCGCTCGCGCACAAGATCCAGGACGCCATCGACCCGGCGTCGTCCGCGATCGCGCGGAGGTCGCCCGCCGCCTCGGCCTGACCCGCGCGAGGCTGACGCAGCTCATGGACCTCACGCTCCTCGCGCCGGACATCCAGGAGAGGATACTCTTCCTTGAGTCGGTCGATGGAGTCGAGCCGATGAGCGAGCGGGAATTGCGGCGCATCGGGTGCAGACGCTCATGGCCAGCTCAACTGGTTGAACTCACTGGATGTTCACTGACGCAGCGGGGGTGATCAATAAATGGGATTGACAGCCGTGTTGTTATATGGCAAACATGACAAACATGGCACCAACAAACGACATCCCGGCCGTCCTTAGAGCCATCAGAGGCAAACTGGACCTCACTCAAGAGCAGCTTGCCGACCGCCTCGGGGTCTCGTTCGCCACAGTCAACCGGTGGGAGGGAGGCACGAACATGCCGCAGAAGGCTGCTCGGGAGGTCATCGCCGCTCTTGCCAGCGAGGTTGGCATCGACGACACGCACACAGGGGGGGCGGATGCGCCAGAGGTGCCGGCAGGTGAAGTGACTCGTCGCCGTCGAGGCAAGCGTCCCGCCGAGACGCCCTCGACGAAGCCGATGGAGCAGATGCTCTGGGACGCGGCCTGCTCGATCCGTGGCGAGAAGGACGCGGCGAAGTTCAAGGACTACCTTCTACCGCTTCTCTTCTTGAAGCGCCTTTCCGACGTGTTCGACGACGAGATCGACCGGCTCGCCGAGGAGTACGGCGACCGCGAGACGGCGCTTGAGATCGCCGAGGGAGATCACTCGCTGCTGCGCTTCTACCTCCCTGCCGAGGCGCGCTGGGCCGTCATCGCGGGGCGCGAGACCTTTGACTGGCCGGTCAAGGAAAAGCCGCGAGACATCGGCGAGCATCTCACGAAAGCTGTACGCTCCGTCGTGAAGCAGAACCCGTCCCTCTCTGGCGTCATCGACGTCGTCGATTTCGCCGCCGAGCGCAACGGCGAACGCGACATCAACCCCGCGAAGCTCCGTGGCGTCGTCGAAACGTTCTCCGACCCGCGCTACCGGCTCGGCCTCGCGGATGTCCAGCCCGACTTCCTCGGTCGCGCCTATGAGTACCTGCTCAGGAAGTTCGCCGAGGGCTCTGGTCAGAGTGCCGGTGAGTTCTTTACGCCAACCGAGGTGGGCTTCCTGATAGCTCACATCATGCGGCCGAAGCCTGGCGAGGACTGCCATGACCACGCCTGCGGCTCCGCAGGCTTGCTTGTGAAGCTGCAACTTGTCGCCCGCGAACTCGACCCGACCAGCAAGGTGCCGCTCAAGCTCACCGGCCAGGAGTTGCAGGCCGAGAGCTACGCCGTCGCGAAGATGAACGGGATCATCCACGACATGCAGATCGACCTTGCGCGCGGCGACACGATGATCAACCCGAAGTTCCGTACGCCCGAGGGCAAGATCCGATCGTACGACGTCGTTGTTGCGAACCCGATGTGGAACCAGCCGTTCGCGCCCGACGTCTTCGCAAACGACCCCTTCGATCGCTTCCGAACGACGGGTGGCATCACGAGTGGCCGGGGGGACTGGGCCTGGTTGCAGCACAGCTTTGCGTGCATGAACGAGAAGGGGCGTGCTGCCATCGTCCTCGACACCGGAGCGGTCACTCGCGGCTCCGGGTCAAAGAACGAGGACAAGGAGCGCAACATTCGCAAGTGGTTCGTCGAACAGGACTTGATCGACGGCGTGATCCTCCTGCCCGAGAACCTATTCTACAACACGCCAGCACCCGGCGTAATCGTCGTTCTGAACAAGCGCAAGTCGGCTTCTCGCAAAGGACGCATCGTACTGTTCAATGCGAGTCGCCACTTCCGCAAGAGCAGGCCGAAGAACTACCTGCCCAATGATGAAATCCGATCACTTGCCTCTACCTTCCTCAAGGGCGAGCCCGTCGACGGCGAGCTTGTTCTGATCGACTGCAACCAAGCCGCTGAGGCGGACTACAACCTCAACCCCAGCACGTTCGTCGGCGTAGCCGAGCAAGCCGATCTGGGTTCAGCTCCCGCGCTGCTCGCCAACTACCGAACCGTGACCGCACAGGAGCTCGAATGGTCGGTTCGCATCTCTGCGCTCCTGGCTCCTCTTTCTCGCGAGGTTGAACGATGACGAGCGGATCTTGGACGAGTGCTACTGTTGAAGAATGCTTGGACCGCATCTCGCTGCCGACCGGCGCCAAGCTGCAGACCAAGGATTACCGTCAAGAGGGCGCCTATCCGATCGTGGATCAAGGACAGGCGATGATCGCTGGTTGGACTGACCAGGCTGATGGGTTGATCTCTGCATCGCTACCCGTCGTCGTCTTTGGCGACCACACCCGTGTGTTCAAGTTCGTTGACTTCCCCTTCGTGCGTGGCGCAGACGGCACTCAGATCCTCAAGCCACGAGCAGGGATCGACCCCCTCTTCTTTTACTACGCATGTAAAGCGATCGGCCTGCCCAGCCGCGGCTACAATCGTCACTTCACGATCCTGAAAGAGAAGACAATCCTGTTGCCTCCCACTGAGGAGGAGCAGCAACAGATCGCACGGGCACTGCGCGCTCTGGACCATGAACTTGTGCTCCTGCGCAACAAGAGCAACGTCTTGGAGAACTTGTCGTCGGTGCTGCTCCAGCAACTGACGTCGGGGGAACTTTCCGTTTCAAGCCTTGCTCTGGAATACCTTCCTCCCGCTTCGGCGATGGGGCGTGCATCGTGACCACGCTTAAGATCAGCGAAGCCGGCACCGTGCAGTTCCCGACGGTGAAGCACGCCGTCGAGATCGGTTGGGCAGCGCTCACGCCCGAGGCGGCGAAGGAGAAGCGTGGCGGCGACGCGGCAATGCTCTTCCGTGACGAGCTGGCCTCGAAGCTCGCGGTGTTCAACCCGTGGATGTCGTCGGAGGCGATCCGCTCCGTCATCGAGACGCTCGACGCGATCCCGCCGACCATCGAGGGCAACCGCGACATGCTCGCGTGGCTGCGTGGCGAGCGGCAGTGGTACGACGAGGAGGAAATGCGCCACCGCGCGGTCAGGCTCGTCGACTTCGAGAACACCAGCGCGAACTCATTCCACGTCACCTGGGAGTGGGTCATCAAGCCAGTCGGGCGCCCGAAAGGAAACCGCGCGGACGTCATGTTCGTCGTCAACGGCGTGCCCGTGTGCATCGTCGAGCACAAGAATCCGAAGGACGGCGACGCGATCGAGCGCGCGGTGAAGCAGCTCCGCCGCTACGAGCTCGAGACGCCCGAGCTGATCGGGTCGCCCCAGATCTTCAACGTCACGCACCTGCTCGACTACTGGTATGGCGTCACCTGGAACGCGAACCGGCGCGACATGGCCCGGTGGAAGCAGACGCGTGAGGAGAGCTACCGCTTCGCGGTGCAGGCGTTCTTCGAACGCACTGACTTCCTACGTACGCTCCAGCATTGGATTCTCTTCTACGTCCAGGACAGCGAGACGCGGAAGTCCGTGCTGCGGCAGCACCAGCAGCGGGCCATCAACGCCATAGTTGACCGCTGCGCCGATCCGACGAAGACACGCGGATTGGTCTGGCACACGCAGGGTTCGGGCAAGACCTTCACCTTGCTCACGTCGGCGAAGCTCATTCTCGAAGACAAGGACCGATTCAAGAACGCGACGGTGCTGCTCGTCGTCGACCGCACCGAGCTCGAGGGCCAGCTCAAGGGCTGGGTCGAGCGCCTGCTCGGCGAGATGCAGAAGCAGGACATCGCGACCAAGCGGGCCAACAGCAAAGCCGAGTTGCAGCACCTGCTTGATAGCGACTTTCGAGGCCTCATCGTCGCGATGATCCACAAGTTCGAGGAGATCCGAAGGGACAGCTGCCTCCGCGACAACGTCTACGTCTTCATCGATGAGGCACATCGCTCGGTCGCCAAGGACCTCGGCACGTACCTCATGGCCGCCGTGCCGAACGCCACGATCATCGGCTTCACTGGAACACCGATCGCGCACAACACGCAGGGCGAAGGCACGTTCAAGATCTTCGGTACGCAGGACGAACTCGGCTACCTCGACAGGTACTCGATCGCCGAATCCATCGCCGACGAGACGACGCTGCCCATCAAGCACGTGATGGCACCGAGCGAGATGGCTGCGCCGGTTGACCTCCTCGACAAGGAGTTCTTCGACCTCGCCGCCGCAGAGGGCATCACCGACATCGAGGAGCTGAATAAGGTCCTCGACCGCGCTGTGGGCCTGCGCACTTTTCTGGCTGCCGAAGACCGCATCGAAAAGGTCGCGGCCTTCGTCGCTGAGCACTTCAAGGAGAACGTCCTCCCGCTCCACTACAAGGCGTTCGTCGTCGCGGTGAGCCGTGAGGCGTGCGCGAAGTACAAGCGCGCCTTCGATAAGATCCTTCCTCCCGAGTGGGTCGAGGCCGTTTACACGGAGAACGCTGCCGACGCGATCGACCGTCCTCTCGTTGCCGAACTCCAGCTCAGCGAGGAGCGCGAGGAGGACGTGCGACTGCTGTTCAAGAAGGTCGGCAAGGACCCGAAGATCCTCATCGTCACGGACAAGTTGCTGACCGGGTACGACGCGCCGCTCTTGTACTGCATGTACCTGGACAAGCCGATGCGGGACCACGTGCTCCTGCAGGCCATCGCCCGCGTGAACCGCCCGTACGTCGATGCCGAGGGAGTGCAGAAGCGCGTCGGCCTGGTGATCGATTTCGTCGGCGTGCTGCGCGAGCTGAAGAAGGCGCTGCGCTTCGACTCCTCCGATGTCAGCGGGGTGATCGAGGATCTCGACGTCCTGATGGGCGACTTCAAGCAGAAGATCGCGAAGGCCTCGACCGAGTATCTCGACGCAGGCGAAGGTGGTACGGCAGATGAACGCCTTGAGAGGGTCGTGTACGGCAAGTTCCTTGACCCTGCCGCGCGCAAGGCGTTCTTCGAGGCGTACAAGGAGATTGAGAACCTCTGGGAGATTCTGTCCCCGTCACCCGAGCTTCGCGACCAAATCAAGACCTTCAAAGGCCTAGCGCAGCTCTACGCGGCGGTGCGCAATGCGTACGCGGACAAGGTCGGGTTTGTCGCCGACCTTGCCTACAAGACGCGCCGGCTCATCGAGGAGAACGCCACCCAGACTGGCCTCGGCCGGCTCACCAAGAGCATCACGTTCGACGTGAGGACGCTCGAGTCGTTGAAGGGCGAGGATGGTCCCGACGAGGGCAAGGTCTTCAACCTGGTGCGTGGGCTTCAGAAGGACATCGACGATGACCCGAGCGCGGCCCCGGTACTCAACCCGCTGAAGGATCGCGCTGACCGCATCCTCAAGGATCTTGAATCCCGCAAGATCGACGGGCTCGCGGCCATGGACCTTCTTGCAGCGCTCGCCGCTGAGAAGGAGGCGGCGGTGAAGTCTGCCAAGGAGAGCGGGCTATCAACGCGCGCCTTCTCGGTGTTCTGGGTACTGCGGGATGACGCTGCCCTAAGGCAGGCGAGTATCTCGCCAATGGACCTCGCCAGGGAGGCCGAGGCGCTTCTCGCTCGGTTCCCCAACGCGGCGGTGAACGCTGACGAGCAGCGCCGCTTGCGTGCTGGCCTCTACCGCCCCTTGCTGGCGCTTCAGAAGGACGAACGCTCTCGCGTCGTCGACGTGGTCGTCGCGACGCTTCTTGCCGAGTAGCCGATGATGAAGAGCTCCCTCTACCCCACGCAGGAACTCCGACGCCGGGCCTTGGCCTGGGCGGTGAAGCTGTGCGTGAACCCGAGGGTGATCCGTGTGCAGGACATGCGGCGGAAGTGGGGCTCGTGCTCGTCGGCGGGCACCGTCACATTGGCCAGCGATCTCGTCGACCAAGACCCGCGCTTCCAGGACTTCGTCATCGCGCATGAACTGCTCCATCTGCGCCTTCCAACACACGGTCGCCTATTCAAGGCTTTGATGAGCCTTCATGTGCCGGGATGGCGGGAGCTTGATTGCCGCCGCCTCAAGGGACAGTGCGCGCTTCTCGATGCGGACCGTCTCGAATGCCGCAAGAAAGGCCACATCTAATGGCGGTGACTCAACTCCGTCGGCGCAGCCTTCTCGACGCAGGCAATCTGCCCATGCATGATATCGCTGCTCTCGCGTTGCGTGAAGGCCGCCGTCCGCGTGCGATCTACACCGCGCACAAGTGGTTCGCCCGCCGGCTCGGCACGGTCTTTCGCGCCTTGCTGGTAGGGGCTGTGTCGGGGCCGGAGGACGACTTCTGGGAGGGATACTACGGGGGAGCGAACCTGTGCGGTCTCACGGTGCTCGACCCCTTCGTCGGAGGTGGGACGTCGGTCGTCGAGGCAAGCCGTCTTGGCGCGACCACGTTTGCCGTCGATGTCGATCCCATAGCCTGCTCGGTCACGAGTCTCGAACTCATGGCTGCCAACCTGCCTGATCTTGAGGTTGCGTTGGTTACCCTGAAGGACTCCGTGGGTCGGCGCGTTCGGAAGTATCACTCGTTCGTGTCCGACGAAGGAACTGAATACCAAGTACTGCATCACTTCTGGGTTCAGGTCGTGACCTGCCGCGAGTGCGGCGAGAGTTACGATGCGCATCCCAACTTTATTCTCGCAATCGAATCGGAGCGGCAGTGGGTGTTCTGCTCGTGTTGTGGTCGCATCGAAGCGCGAAGCGCAGCGTATCACAGCTTCCGTTGTCGCCACTGCGGTCAGCGAACGGAAGTGGCCTCCGGCCGGGTCGAGTACGGTCGTGCGAAGTGCCCACGCTGCGCGTGCCGCGAGGCATTGATCGACACCAGTCGACGCACGGGTGAGACTCCGCGTTGGCGTGAGTTCGCTGTTGAGGTTCTCGGGAGAGCGGAAGGCGGGCGTCCGGTTCCCATGACCGAGCGCCACTTCTTCACGGCGAACGCTCACTCGGACCGACGATTCAAGGCCGCGCAAGCCGAGTGCCGTCGCAGGGAAGCATCTCACCCTCAGACGTTCCCCGGTCTAAGGATCTCGACGGAAGACCGTGCCGATTCGCGCTTGGTCGACTATGGATATCAGCGCTGGACCGAGTTGTTCAACCCTCGGCAGCTCCTGCATCTGTCGCTCCTTGCAGAGGCCATCGACGGATTCGATGAACCCGTTCGCTCGGCGCTCGCGATGGCGTTCAGCGACCACCTCCCCACGAACTGCATGCTCACCAGTTATGCAGCAGGCTGGCGGCGCTTGACTCCTCTTTTCAGCGTTCGTGCCTTCCGCCACGTGCCGCGCCCCGTTGAGCTCAACCCATGGACGGACGGTTCAGGGAGAGGTTCCTTCCCCAATGCCGTGCGGAAGCTGCTAAGAGCCCGTGCGTACGCACGGGCTCCCAAGGAGCCCACTCTCGATGGCGGCTTTCGGGCAGTGTTGCCTGTTCGGACAGGGAAGAAGCCACAGGTGTCCTGTGGGACGGCCCGAGACCTATCGTTTCTGCCAGCCGGATCTGTAGACCTTGTTCTCACGGACCCGCCGTACTTCGACAACATCGCGTACTCGGAGCTCGCAGAGTTCTTCCTGCCGTGGCTACGACTGCTCGACGTGGTGAGCGATAGCAAGGACCAGGGGCACGTGCTCCTGGAGAGCCTCGTTGCGCGGCGCAATGACCAGGAGTCGATCGAGAGATACACATTCGGCTTGCGCGAGGCCTTCGGTGAAGTTGCCCGTGTCTTGAAACCTAGCGGGGTCCTGGTGTTCAGCTATCGCCATGCCGAGCCTGCCGCGTGGCTCGCGTTGGCGAGGGCGATTCTGCCGCATCCCCTTTCGGCCGTGCGCGTCCTTCCTGCTCCAGGCGAGGCTGGCGTTGGGCTTCATGCCCACGACGGAACCGGACTGTGGGATGCGGTATTCGTTCTGCACCGAGACGACGGGAATGGTGGCCGCGACGAGGACGCCGTGTCGCTGTCTCGCGCGGCTGAGAAATCCGCAGCCGCTGCCGCGGAGGAGTGGAAACACTCCCTTCGCAGTGCCCTGATTGAGTTCACGGATGTCGATGGTCTGACCATGCAGAGGGCCGGCCTCGTGGCGGCTGCACTGTCGAAGCGCACGAGGGGGCGGCTGTCATCAGCGGTTCTCCTCCGTGAGGCACTGCAGGCAACCCTGCAGGGGAGGAACCATGCCGGTACTGAGTAAGCAGGTCATCTCGAACTACCTTCGAAGCGATTGCCAAAGGCGCCTGCGTGTAGACCTCTTTCCCGACACGCAGCATCAGCTTCCAAATGGACAAACGGCCGCACAGGAGCGCCTCGCCCTCGGGTTGCCGCCTCGTCACGTGGCGCGACCGGGACTGCAGGCTTTGTCTGCCGCGGGCCAAGAGTGGGAGGAGGCGAAGCTCAACGATCTGGTCCAGACGCTTGGGCTGCCTGCGCTCGTGGGCACGCCGCGACGCACGCCGGCCGGAACCTACCAATTCGACGAAACGCCCATGGCGAGCTTGATCGCAAGGGCTGCGCCGGGCGTGTTCTTGGTTCAGTGTCAGTTCGATGTGGGACCGGCATTTGAGCAGGCGCTCGGAATCCAACAGCTTCGTGCTTCGCTGAACATGGCGTACCGCCAACTCCGACCTGATCTGGTCCAGGTGTTCGGGCCGGCTCCGACTGCGGTTCGGCAGGAGGTTCAACCCGACGGCGCACTCGTCGACGTGCCGACCGGAGACCAGCGTCTGGCACTGCGCGTAATCGACATCAAGCTCACGGCCGAGCCCTCAGTTCCGTACTTCATCGAGGTGACGTTCTACTCGATGGCTCTGGCGGGCTGGCTCGCGGACAACAACCTCCAAGGGCAATTCTACGTCTTGCCGGAACCGACCGTGTGGCCCGGGTCGCATGATGCCTCGGCCATCGTCCGCCTTCAGAGCGAGCGCCAACAGCAAGGAACCCCCCCCAGCACGACGGATCTTCTGGGTGCTCTCGAGGAGGACCTCGAGCAGGGCGAGTTTGGGGTGTTTGCCCCTCGGCTGCGACGCTTTCTTCAACAGGAGCTGCCGGCGATCCTTGCAGCTCCCTGGGGCCAGCTTCCGTGGCATGTCGACAATCGCTGCATCGGATGTGAGTACCTGGGATATCCGTGGCCGGGTTCGACGCCTGACCCAGGACACTGCTGGCCAATGGCGACAGCGCAAGACCATCTGAGTCGTGTCGCGTTCGTTTCTCGCGGGGCTCGCGTTGCGCTTGAAGATCATCAAATCACCAATGTCGCAGCTCTTGCGGGCACGCAGCCCACGGACATTGCCTACGATTCTCATCACGTCTTGAGGGCCACTCGCACGGTGGTCTCGGGCAGAGCGCAGGCGTTGACGACAGGGTTGGCTTCCGTGCCGCCGCAGGTGGGGACATCGGCCGTCATGCCTGCGTGGGCGGACCTACGGATCTACATCACCGCCGACTTCGACCTTGGGAGCGGCATTACCATGGCGTTTGGATTTCAGGCGGTGTGGGCGATCAGTCAGGCGCGCGCCGGGGCCGGTCTGCATTATCGACGCTTCGGACCGCAGGTATTTCCCGTCGACCAGCGCTCCCTCCAAGTAGAGGAACGAGAGCTGGGTAATGTGCTCAATGCGATAGATCAGGCAATGCAATGGGCCCAGGCACAGGACTCGAGCGCCACGGTGCAAGTCTATGTCTGGGACACCGTGACGTACGAACATTTCGTGCGGATTATTGGGCGCCATCTCGCGAGCTTCATGCAGAACCGCACCCTGCGACGGCTGGCGTGGCTATTTCCGCCCGATGCCCTCGTGGCCAACCCCGATCTCTCTGACCGCATGTCCCCTGTGACGGTGGTGCGGGATGTCATCCGAGCGGTCGTAGCTGCGCCGGTTCCCCACTACTACAGCCTCTTGAACGTCGCTCGCGAGTACCACTCCCAGCACACCCAAGCTCCGTACGACCTCTTTCATGTGCCCTCGCTCTTCGAGGACCCACTGTCCGATCAGATTCCGTCCGAGCGTGCCCACGAGATCTGGTCGCGGGCCGGCGGTGCACGCCCTTGGAATCAACAACTTCAGCAGCTCGAGCGGACTGTTCGTGTCCGTGTGTCTGCCGTGGAGAGCGTTGCGCAACGACTTGGCGATGATCTTCAGGGTCAGCTCAACCGCACCGCCCCTCGGATAGGCGACCTTCGGCCACCCGCCTTGCCCCGGCGAATGGCAGACGATGCGCGCCTGTGGTTTGTGTTCACGAAGTTGAACGTGGCGCTTGATGAACTCGAGATCCAGAAGGTCCATGCGATGCCCCCGCATGAGCGGGAGGCGCGGTTCAAGAGCGCACGCCTCGTGAGACGGCTCTCGGCAGCTCAAGCTGCTCCGATTCTCATGCAGCTCGGACTGCCGGCAGACCAACATCGCCAAGTATTCGAACTTGCCATGCGCTCGACGGAGGTTCGTGCGAAAGAGGGAGACTTCTCGTTCGCGTTGGCGCCAGTCACGAGAGCTGGCTTTCTTGGCGAGAAGCTGCGGCGAGTTGCCGGCCAGAACCTGCTGCTGCCGCTGCAGGGGAATCAAAGCGAATGGACGTCCATGCAGTGGGTCACTCAGGTCACCGTGCGCGCAATCGACCGTGACCACTGCCGCATCGTCGTGGACTTCGATCGGAACTGGTGGCCGATCGTGCAGGCGCTCGAAGCCGCGCAGGTATTGGATCTCACGCAAGACGTGATGATGGACCCGGTCCACCGCGACTTCCTCGTCCCGCGGGTCGAGGCAACCCTCAATGCGATCGGCAATCCGCCTGTAGCCATCGCCAACGCTCTGCCTGCTGTCGTTCGAGCGACGGGCCAAGTCCGGCGGCCGACAAGGGGGCAACCGAGTCCGGCGGGCGAACTCTATTGGAATGCTACGCAGCTCCACCAAGCGCAGGTCCAGCGCAACCTCGGACCTGTTCGCCAGCTATTGCAGCAGAACGGCTTCGATCTGAACCAGAGTCAGTGGCAGGCGTGGGAGGAGGCACTGACCCACAGGTTGCGCCTAATCTGGGGGCCGCCTGGAACGGGAAAGAGCAGAACTCTCAGAACGATCGTTCTGGGCGCACTGCACGAAGCGGCACAGAGTGGCCGCTCCCTTCGCGTGTTGGTAACCGGCCCAACCTACGAGGCCATCGACAACGTGCTGCTAGAGGTGCAGGGGACACTGTCCGGGACGGGTGCCCTTGGGCTGCCCTCGGTCGAGGTTGCTAGGTTGCGGTCGTCGACGCGGCCGCTGGACCCACGGGTACCACAAGGAATCGACGTCACGGCTTCTTCAAGGAATGCGCGCTTCGGCCAACTTCAGGGGAGGCTTCTTCAGAACCGAGGGATTACGCTGGTTGCCGCAACATCGCACCAGGTCCACAAGCTTCTCGACGCTGTCGGTGGTCCTGCGACGCCGCTTTTCGATCTCATTGTTCTGGACGAGGCCTCCCAGGTCGACGTCGCGTCGTCAACCCTGCAACTCGCGGGAGCTGTCGATGGTGGGGCGGTGGTGATCGCTGGAGATCCGAAACAGCTCCCGCCGATCCACAAGGCGGCACCGCCGCTCGAGTTGGACCACATCGTGGGGCCCGTGTTCACGTACTTCCAGGATCGCTTTGGCATCCAAACATGCGTCTTGGCGACGAACTACCGATCCTGTCAGGCCATCGTAGATCTCGCGCATGTGGCTGAGTACCCACGAGCACTGCGCGCGCACTCTCCGAGTCTTAGGTTGGGCTATACGTCTCCCGTGCCCGCCCCGGCAGCAGCGATCAACAACTGGCCGCCGGGGCTCTTCTGGACTCCAGAATGGGCCTCACTGCTCGACGCCGACCAGCGAGCGGTCTGCTTCGTCTATCGGGAGGGCCGAAGTAGTCAGTGGAACCAGTTCGAAGCTGATGCCATTGCTGCACTGACGTGGCTGCTCTTCGGGCGGATGGAGTCTCAGCTCCAGAACGAACGCAGTAGCGCTGGCATCGTGCTCCCGCCCTCTGGTCGTGCGTACAGTGCGCAGGAGTTCTGGGAGCACGGGGTCGGCATCGTGACCCCACACCGGGCCCAGCAAGCGCTGACCGTTTCTCGCCTGCAGAGCATCTTCCAGGCCCAAGGCACCCAGGGCATTCGAGAAGCTGTCGACACCGTCGAACGCTTTCAGGGCCAGCAGCGTGACGTCATGCTCGCGACGTTCGCCTTGGGAGACCCAGATGCCATTTCCGACGAGGACGAGTTCCTGTTGAGCTTGAACCGCTTCAACGTGATGGCCTCGCGGGCACGGGCGAAACTGGTCGTCTTCGTCTCGCAGGAGGTTGTCGACCACCTCTCCTCGGACATGGATGTTCTTCGGGGCTCTGCCTTGCTCAAGACGTTTGCCGAGACTTTTTGCAGCCAGGGCCGGCCGATGCAGCTTGGGTACCTTCGTAACGGTGTCGCGCAGACGGTGGACGGGACCTTCCGCTGGCGACCGTGAGGTAAGCGTCCGGCCAACCGCATCTGGCCTCTTTGCAGCGCCATGAGCACCTTGGCCACCACGCAAGGAGGTGCGCGGTGGCCAGGGCAAGGATCGGCGGGCTGACGGATCGGGATCTGCGAGACATCCGAGACAAGAAGCGCTGGGACGAGGCGACGGCCCGGAGGGCGCTGGACGCCTTCCAAGAGAGCGGCCTGTCGATGGCGGCGTTCGCCGCGGAGACGGGCATCGGCGCCTGGCGGCTGCGGGGCTGGCACCCGAGTTAGTCTGATGCTCGCGACTCAGATCTGAATTCCATCGGCATCTCCTCACTCCACCCTTCTTGCTTTCCCCGTTGTTCCGGCCTCGATGACGACGGTGCCGTCCCAGCCGGTGCCGCAGACGGCCTTGTCGACCCGCATGAGCTCGAACTGCTTGGCCTTGGTCGCCACGGGCACCTCGACGGCGGGCGTCCGGGATAAGGTGACTGCCTCGACCAGCATCTCGACCGTGTCCCTTCTCGGGTGGCCGTAGGCCCAGGCGGACCAGGCGACCTCGCGGTCGCTCGGGCCCATCATGATGACGGCGAGATCGGGCGTGACGGCGGTAAGGAGGTCCGTGTTGGTCGCGTTCCAGCTCCCATGGTGCCCGACCTTCAGGACGTCGGCGTCGAGGAGAGGGGAGTCGGCCATGAGGTTGAGGAGCGTAGAGATCCCCTTTTCCTCCAGGTCGGCCATGAGGAGGACGGAGGTGTCCCCGAAGTCGACGCGGAGGACCATGGACCGGTTGTTGACGTTCTCGAATTCGGCAGTGCGCCAGTCGCCCGGCTGCACGTCCGGAGTGCTGAACAGCACCCGGATTTCCGGGTCCACGGCTTCGCACCGGATCGGGTCGATGATTGGGCTGGTGAGCCCGAGCTTGGGAGGCACGTCCTTCAGGGAGATCTTCTGCAAGGGCACTCCCTGGGCTTCCGCCCAGGTGTGGAGGCGCTTCTGCTGCCTTCCCCCGGAGGAGATCTCGAGCCCGTTGGTGATGATGTTGGCGACCTTGAACGGCGAGTTGGGGGACAGGAACAGGCCGACTCCGCGGACGTGGTCGATGTGCGGGTGGGTCACGGCGAGGAGCTGGATGGTGTGATTGAGGTCTGGGCGGCGCTCGAAGAACTCGGTCAAGTACGATTCGAGGGCCTCGACCCCGTCGACTGAAATGACCCTGCCGATGAGCGCGAACCGGGCGGTGGCGGGTGAGGTGGTTCACCTCAAACAGCGGATCG
>Ga0209507_1000132_pt1 | contig 103684 bp, 104 predicted proteins | sample AD_UKC028_MetaG_FD_184414 | JGI IMG/M metagenome (GOLD analysis project Ga0209507, IMG submission 184414) | Active sludge microbial communities of municipal wastewater-treating anaerobic digesters from USA - AD_UKC028_MetaG (SPAdes) (version 2) | ecosystem: Engineered > Bioreactor > Anaerobic...
GTGACGGCCAGGATCAGCGCCCAGACCATCAGGGTCAGGAACGGGGAGAAGACCCGGTAGCACAGCAGGACCATGGCCAGGATCAGGCCGGCGCGGATCAAGACCTCCAGTAAAGGGGAAGCCACCCGCTGTTCGAGTTCGTCATCAGACGGGGAGGGTAGGTTCATAGATCATCTCTCAGTAGTCCAAGTATTGAAAATAATCATATATTAGCAAACTCTAAACTGTAGGCGCCTGTTTAAGTCGGTGAGGTATAGTTCAGTGGATCCATCTTGAGCATCTTCAAGCATGATCGATCACCGCCACGGTTGCTTGCCATTCTGCTCATTGCAGCAACCTCGCCCCAGAGAGGAATCACTCTCTTGACCTGACCGACAGGATCAGGGACAGGCCCTTCAACCCACCACCCAGTTGGACCGTACCCAGTCGCTGGGTCTCGCGGGCCGTGGTGCGAACGGTGGCCGGTCATGACAAAAACCGGACGCACCCGGATTCTATCTCGTAAACGGCGCCGACGAGTTTCATTCGCCCCTCGGCCATGCGGGCTTGTCCTTCGGGCGTCTCCAGCACTTGGTGCAGGGTCCAGCGGACATTGGCTTCGACGGCGCGCTCAAGCTGCGCCGAGGGCGGGAGTTGGGGATCGGGGTCGGGCAATCCGGGCAGGATGTTGTCGATCAGGATTTGAATGCGCGCGCGATGCTGTACGCCGTGCCGTTGGGTCTCCAGCGCCGCCTGCACCGCCCCGCAGCCGCTGTGGCCGAGGACGACGAAGAGCGGCGTATGCAGGTGCGAACCGGCGTATTGCAGGCTGCCCGCGATTTCCGGCGCGAGCACGTTGCCGGCCACGCGCACGATGAACAGCTCGCCGAAGCCGGCGTCAAAAACCAGTTCCGGGGGAACCCGCGAATCGCTACAGCCCAGGATCGTCGCGTAGGGCCGCTGGCCCTGGGCGAGATCGGCCAGGATGTCCTTCTGCACGGTAGGAAACCGGGCTTCGCCTCGCAGGAAGCGCAGATTGCCGTCGATGAGGCGCTGGAGCGCCTCGTCCGCGGTCAGGAGGGGTTCGTGGGGTTTCAGTGTGGCCATAGGGAAACAGCTTTTCGTGGCTCAATTTCAGTTTAACTCGCGGGCACGGTCATCACCGGGGCTTGTGGCGCCATGCCGGTCTCGGCGAGCGAGGTCAGCAAGAGCAGGAAGGTGAAAATGCTCTTGGAGCGGAAGTCGCGCTGATCAATCCAGAACCAGTGCTGGTAGTAACGCACCGCTCGGCGGTTCGGCGCTGGAATGGATGTTCACCAGGGGCTGGTCGCGGGGTCCGCTGTCCGCAGGTAGTGGTCGGCGCCTCCACCCGGACGCCCCGCTCGAGCAGAATCTCCAGCATGGAGCGGGAAGGGCCGCTGACGGCGGCCGAGTTTCGGAAGCTCCTCGCGCGGGCGGGGGAGGAATCCACTATGGGTTTATGGGCTTTCCCGTCCATCCCCACATGCTCCGGCACGGCTGCGGCTTCAAGCTGGCGAACGACGGCCATGCCACCCGGACGATCCAGCACTATTTGGGGTACAAGAATATTCAGCATACCGTGCGGTATGCCGAACTCTCTTCTGACCGCTTCAAAGGATTTGGGAAGGATTGAAAAAGAAACGCCTTCCCACCATCACTTCCCCAGCGCGGACGATCCCTAACAGTTATAGACGCCCGTCGCGCAGCGCCGGGCCGTGCGCCGCCCCACCCCGGCAACGCTCACCGGCGTGAGAGGACGCCCCACGACCGCCTCGGCAGACGAGATGACACCGTGTACGCCGGGGATCGAGAGCCGCTCGCCCAGTTCGAGTCCACAAGGGACGATGATCCCGGCCATCAAGACCATCACTAATCGCTTAGACACCGTCATTTTTTACCTCCTACCGCAAAGATATTCGGCAATTCATCCAGGTTGGGGAGATCTTTCAGATCCATCTTTTTGGCACCTGTTGCATTTGTGAAGCTGAAATCCCCCGCTCCGACCTCGTTGCCGGTTTTCCAATCCCGGATCGTGACGCTGTATTGCGGGGCCTGTGCCACCTTTTTGCTGGTGATGACATAGCGGCACGGGTAGGGACGGCTGCCCTGCGCAATCCAGATCTGCCAGTCCACCTCGTCCGTTCGAAAGGCGAGGTGATCGCATTCGACGCCGCCGATCACGCCGCTGCCCAGGTCCTTGGCATCGACCACGAGGGGCATGAGCTCCTCGTAGACATTCGACAGCAGCAAGTCGGCGCCAGGCACGGGTCTCCCTTTCTCCCTCAGTTCGTCGACCAGATGATCGATCGTGCCGGGCACTTCGAGCTGACCATAGAGGTTCGCCGTCTTGCCGAGCAAGGTCAGGGTTTTCCCGTCAAAAACAAACTCGACATCCGCAAACCCACCGGTGCGTGTGGCGCGGATCTTGTCGGGCCGGTTGAGGGTGACCGTGCCCGAACTCGCTAGCGCGAGCTTCTGCTGGTCGGTGGTGACGATCTCGAGGTGGGTATCGTACTGGAGCGAGATGGTCTTCTGCGCCGCCAAGTAATCGGACATGGCCTTGAGCAGCTTCTTGGCGTCCGCTTCATCGGCGCTCGCTCCGGAGGGCGCCGCCAACCCCACCAACAAAGCCAGCACCGCTATAGACAGGCTCGCCTTGGTGGTTCTCGCGGATTTCCCGGTTACTGTTTGCATCTGAGGACCCCTTTGTTGCGTGTCCCGGTGAATGAAAAAAGTCGAACTCCCTTGTGCGACCTTGACGAAGAGCACCCTCGGCAGTCCGGCTGTCTGTGTTCGAGACCCGTGACTTTCTGTCCCTGCCTTGCAGTAGGTTTGGTTTTGGATGCTACTCTTTGAAGCATAGCAGGAAAAACCAGACATAAAATCGGCGACTGAGTCCTGCCCCTCACAAAAACCTTCTCAACTGCTCCGGAATTCTATCCTCCCACTGCTCCTCCCCCGCTCCCAGCCTCAGCCGCCGCCCACACACGACGTCCGCGCTCGTCGAGCACCGCAGAAACACGCGCAAATTTCTTACGAAGCGTTTCGATGATATCTTCATTTTCCATAGTGAAATCATGGTCGATTACTATAGGTTGTTCCACTTATTTTTGGACAGACCCTTAACCCGCAGCACGGTGTCTGTAGACGGCGGCGTCAACCTCGTGGCCTGAAGAATGGCTGGCAAGTTTTATCTTTACCCAAGTTGCCACCTGGACAGGGTGGGTCCATAGGGGTCTGCTAACGTTGTGAGTACCACTACTGCACGACGGCCGGCAAGGAACTCCCATGGACACCCAAATTGTATTCGTTTATTGCCTTGGTGATGATCTGTTGAAAGCGCTCCAGCACGGGGAAGACCCGCCATGTCGGGTCAGCGACGCGGAAATTTTGACGACCGCCCTGGTGGGGTAGACCCAACAGTGACACTGGTGGCGAATTCATTTTTGCTGCTGGTAGCCGGAGCATTGACGGTAGCGGCTCGGTGAGCCACGGTATGAGTGAAAGCCATACCGCCCGCGCGTGACCGATCCGGAGGTTTCCCCTGTCGCTCCAGCCCCGCACTGTTTTTGAGATTCCGGAAGAAACCCAACGGGTTGCCCGCGCGGCCTTCCCCCAGAGCACCTGATGTCTACGAATGGCCGATGCGCGGGGTCCGGTTTACGAGGACGAGCCGTTTGCCGATCTCTTTCCCCGGCGCGGCCCACCGGCCGAGGCACCTAGCCGGTGGGCTTGGGTGACGGTGCTGCAGTTTGTTGAGGACTTATCGGATCGTGCGGCGGCCGACGCCGTGCGGGGACGACTGGATTGGAAGTATGTACTCGGGCTGGAGTTGACCGATCCTGGGTTTCATCACACCGTATTGAGCGAATTCCGTGCGCGCTTGGTGGCAGGTCAGGCCGAGCAACGGCTGCTCGAGGGGTTCCTGAAGCCGTTGCAGGAGTAAGGCCTGCTCTAAGCCGGCGGTCGCCAGCGACGGATTCGACCCACGTCCTCGCCGCCGTGCGTGATCTCAACCGGCTGGAGCGGGTGGGTGAAACGTTGCGAGCCGCCTTGAACAGCGTGGCGGTGGTCGCTCCAGATGGGTTACAGAGGCTGACTCCACCGGAGTGGTACGAGCGTTATGGTCGTCGGGTCGAGAACTATTCCTTAGCGAAAACGGACGCCGCCCGCCAAGCCTTGGCCGCCACCATTGGAGGTGACGGGCAACGACTGCTTGAGGCGATTGACACTGCCGACGAGCATCGCTGGCTCGAGCAGGTACCCGCCGTGCAAACGTTACGGCGAGTTTGGGCGGAGCAGTCTATCGAACGCGAAGGTACGTTGGTTTGGCGCCCGGTCAAAGACATGCCCGCACCCGCTGCACTGATCGCTTCCTCCTACGACCCGGACGCCCGCTAGAGCACCCAGCGCAGCGTGGGATGGGTCGGCTATAAAGTCCACCTCACCGAAACCTGCGATCCGGATACGCCGCACCTGATCGTGAACGTCGAGACCACGCCGGCGACCACCCCCGACGACAACAGGATAGCGGTGATCCACGCCTCACTGGCTCAGCGCAACCCACTTCCCGCCGTGCACCTGGTGGACAAGGGTTATACCTCGGCGCAGGTGTTGCTGGATAGCCAGCGGGATGATCAGGTGGCTATCGTCGGTCCGCTGGCCGATGATCCGAGTGGGCAGGCTCGGGCCGACGAAGGCTTTGCCAAAGCGGATTTTCAGGTCGACGGGGACCGTCCAGTGGTCACTGGCCCAGCGGGCCACCCAAGCGGCTCGTGGTTGCCGAAACCACGGTTCCCGGGGTCGTGGTGGAGGCCCGTTTTTCGGGTCAGAATTGCACGCCATGTCCGCATCGTGTCCGAGCGCAAGAAGAATTCCAAACGCCCCCTCGAACCGGTGGTGGCCTACTTGATGGCGACGGCGCGGAAAGCGGTGGAAACCACCGGCAGCTTGATCGAACGCCTGCTGCCCAAACACATCCCTACCGTCACCGCCGCCGGCTTCGAATTGAAGGTGGCGTTCTTCATCCTCGCGTGTAGCCTTAACTTCGTCTTCTGAATCAGTCCAGGTGGCAACTTGGGTTATCTTTTGATAACTTTGGTTTGGCAACAGGACAGACAACCCATGAATGATCCCCGCCACTATTTTGTGATCGACACCCTGAGAAACGGAACGCCGGTAACGATTCGCGCGATCCGTCCTGAAGATAAAACCCGGCTCGTCAGCGCGTTCAAGAAACTCGACCGTGAATCGGTCTACACCCGCTTCTTCCAATATGTGACGGAACTCACGGATCAGGCTCTGAAACGGGCGACGGAGATTGATTTCGACCGCGAGGTCGCTTTGGTAGTGACCACGAACCTCGGAGACGAAGAAATCATCATCGGTACCGGCCGTTACGTTGTTTTTGCCGAAACAGACGCCGGGCGCAGCGCTGAAGTCGCCTTTATCGTAGAGGAAGACTACCAAGGTCTTGGCATTGCCAGCCGCATCTTTCGGCACCTCGTCCAGATCGGGCGGCAGAACAACGTGTTGCGGTTCACCGCCGATGTGCTCTCAGGAAATCAAGCCATGCTCAGGGTCTTTGCCGGCAGTGGTTTGCCGATGAAGCAGCAGCGTGACGGCGGGGTGGTTCAGGTGACGCTGCAACTGGAATAGACATTAGGAGGATGACGATGAACATCATCAGTCGGCTGGCGGGGGGGTTACTCATTTTGACGTGGGCGCTCGCGGCGACCGTCCACGCCCAATCCCCGGCCACGCCTTATGCGCTACCCGACGCCACCACACGGCCCTGGACCGGTGATCTGGATGGCATGATTCAGCGACGGCAAATCCGGATTTTGGCGCCCTACTCCAAGACGTTCTATTTCATCGACCGGGGCGCCCAACACGGCTTGGCTTACGAGGTCGGCCGGGTGTTCGAGGACGATCTCAACCAGAAACTCAACAACAAACACATCCGGGTCCATGTCGTGTTCGTGCCGGTGGATCGTGACCAGATCATCCCTTCCCTATTGGAAGGGCGCGGGGACATCGCGATGGCCAATCTGACCATCACCCCGGAACGCCTCAAACAGGTGGATTTCACCGACCCCACTCGCCGTAACGTCGCGGAAATCGTCGTTACCGGTCCGGCGTCCGCGCCCATCCAGAGGTGGCCCCGGAAAATAGGACGCCTGCTTAAGTGGAGCTTCTGTTCTAATCACCGGTCCTTTACGGGGCCGACCCTGGAGAACAGAGATGAAAAGAACGAGAAGAAACCACTCGGCGGTCTTCAAGGCCAAGGTAGCCTTGGCAGCGCTCAAGGGCGACAAGACCCTAGCGGAGTTAGCGGAACAATTTGAAATCCATGCCAACCAGATCACCCAATGGAAAAGCCAACTCCAAGAACGGGCTAGCGAGGTGTTCGCCACGGCGGCAGAGCGGAGCGCATCCACCGGGCCGGACGTGAAGGAACTCCACGCCAAGATCGGACAGTTGGCGATGGAGAATGATTTTTTGGCAATCGCGCTCGGTCGTATCGGCGATGCGAGCGCGAAAAGATGATCGACCGATCCGACAAGCTGCCGGTTACGCGCCAGTGCGAATTGCTGAACCTATCCCGTTCCTCGGTCTACTATATCCCGCAGCCGGTCTCTGCGGGCGATCTGGCGCTGATGCGGCGGATCGACGAGTTGCATCTCAATCACCCGTTCGCGGGGGCGCGGATGCTCCGAGACTTCTTGGGCTTGGCGGGCATCCAGGTGGGTCGCCGCCATGTGTCGACACTGATGAGGAAGATGGGCATCGAAGCGCTGTACCGGCGTCCGAACACCAGCGGCAAGCAGCCTGGCAATCCGGTCTTCCCGTACCTGCTGCGAGGCCTGGACATCAGCAGGGCGAACCAAGTATGGGCCATGGATATCACCTATATCCCGCTGTGCAAAGGCTTCGTCTACCTGGCTGCGGTACTGGACTGGGCGACCCGGCGGGTGCTGTCCTGGCGACTGTCTAACAGCATGACGACGGATTTTTGCATCGAAGCTGTCGATGAGGCCGTCCAACGCCATGGTCCGCCGGGGATCTTCAACACTGACCAAGGTAGCCAGTTCACCAGCACGGAGTTCGTCAGCCTGATCCAGGGGCACGGCATCCAGGTCAGCATGGACGGCAAGGGCCGCTGGGTCGACAACGTGTTTGTCGAGCGGCTCTGGAAAAGCGTGAAATATGAGGAGGTCTACTTGTACGCCTACGATTCGGTCGCCCAAGCACGGCAAGGTTTGCAAAGCTATTTCAAGTTCTACAATGAACAGCGCCCGCATTCCTCGCTTGACGGCAAAACGCCCGATAGCGTGTACTTTAAGTCGCTGCCTACCCAAAAAGCAGCCTAAACCGCAGAAACCCACTTAAACCCGGCAAAATTTTGTCCAGTAAACCGGGACCACCGCTTCCCGACGGTGCGGGAACTGTCCGGCCAGGAAGTGTACGTCCGCCCGTCATCGAGTTTCCGCGAAAGTCTGGAACAGCTCAACGCTGAGTTCGCCAAGGCGGGACAGGCCCCGATGAAATTACGGCTTGCGCCAGAGGATTTGGAGATTGAGGACATTCTCGAAATGGTGAACGCCGGTCTGGTCAAAGCCACGATCGCTGACGATTATGTGGCGGCGTTCTGGCAAAAAATCTTCCCGAAGATCGTACTCAACAAAAACACAGCGATTCGTACCGGCGGCGAGATCGGCTGGATGATCCGCAAGGACAGTCCTCAACTCAAGGCGGCACTCAACGCCTTTCTCGCCCGCTATCCCGAGGGTTCGGCGCGACGGAATCTATTGCTGCAAAAGTACTGGAAGAACGCCAACTATGTGAAAGACGCGGCATCCCAAGAAGAGCGGGCCAAATTCGAGCAGATGGCGAACTTCTTTCGCCAGTACAGCGACCAGTACCGACTGGATGATCTGTTGATGGCGGCGCAGGGTTATCAGGAATCGCGACTTGACCAGAACGTCAAAAGCAAGGTGGGAGCCATTGGCGTGATGCAGGTCATGCCCGCGACCGGGAAGGAATTGCAGGTCGGCGATATCCGCCAGATCGAGCCAAATATCCACGCCGGAGTCAAATACATGCGCTTCATGATGGACCGATACTACGAACAGGAGCCAATGGACGTGCTGAATAAGGGCCTGTTCACCTTTGCCGCGTATAACGCGGGGCCGAGACGCATCGCGCAGCTGCGCAAGGAAGCGGCCCAACGAGGACTCAATCCCAATATCTGGTTCAACCACGTTGAACAGATCGCGGCGGAGAAGATTGGCCGTGAGACCGTGACCTACGTGTCGAACATCTACAAGTATTACCTCGCCTACAAGCTCCTCACCGAGGAACGGGAGGAACGTGCGCAAATCAAGGAATCGCTTAAAAAGGAAACCGGGCAGTAATCGGCCTGGGTTTTTCTCCTCTCATAAGCGGCGGTCATTCCAGTCAATTAACACCCGGATGGGCAAACAGGGTGACAGTCCCCATGAATGAACTTTTGGTAGTGTCCCTCAGAGGCTAATGGGATGGTCCGCCCCGCTCCCCCAATGAGTCCCAAGCGGACACAATGAGCGATATCAGCAAGACCTTCACCCGGCCTGAGTGAGTTGCTTAATGATTCCCGAAAATTAGGTGCGGTGGAAGCTCTAAAATTGACCGGTTGAAATTGGGCTAAAAGCATCATGAGGTTGCAGAGTCGCGCAAAATTCTATGGGACTTTTATGTCGTTTGTTTAAATGCACCCTGAGTTCATAGCCGACCTGCCGACCTGCACTGTGGCGATGGAGGCCTGTGGCAGCGCACACTACTGGGTCCGGCCGTTCCGCAGCCACGGCCATGATGTGCGGTTGATCGCCCCGCAGTTTGTCAAGCCGTTTGTGAAGTCCAACAAAAATGACGCGATTGACGCGGAGGCGATCGGTGAAGCGCCATCGGCGCTGAGTACCGAACAGCGAACCACGCTGCGGTATCAGGCGCTGGCGCGAATTGACGAATTGGGGTAGGCGTAAGGATTCCTGCGTAAATGAGTAACATCATGCCTAATGGCATATTTTGTCCTTGCCCTACGCTGCCTGCCTCTCCACCCCCTCGAATATCACCTCGTAGTCCACCGGTGCCGGGTCACGATCGTGACCCTCGTACAGGCCGAAGCGATTGATGTGGTGCGTCCGATAAGGGCTTAATGCCGCAAGCAGCTCTGGCGTTAACACCAGGCCTTCCGCTTCGAGTTCTTTTAACGCCTGCGTCATGGTATGGCAATTGTGGAAGATCACCAGGTTGGCGATGAGGTGATTGTACTTGATGATCTTGAGCTGGTTGTCGCGCACGTTGTCCTCAATGGCATCGGCGCCGAAATAGGCCCATTGTGCGAACTGGTTGAACCCTTCACATTTGTTTTGCGCCGCCTGGATGATCTGCCTGAGTTCACTGTTGCAGATGTATTCGAGCAGGAAGCCGGTCCTAACCACACGCCCCATTTCTCGGAACGAACGTGGCCCGGGTCAAACTCAAGCGCCTCTATCCGTCCTTGAAACCCGCCGAAAATCTGGTCGGGCCAGAAGAGGCCTCCGAACCTGTCAAAACTTTTGCGGCAGCCCACTAGCTGTAGCGGCCCACAAACGTCCGAGGCTCGACCCACAAACATCGCGATTTCTAGCCCAGATTAAGTGCAAATAACGGGGGTCCCGGACCCAGATTATTTGCAAATGAGCCCACATTAACTGCAAGCAGCCCACCAACATCCGCGTCGGCCCAGATTATCTGCAAACGGCTGCACGGGCCGCCCCCTCACACCGGCAACCCCGCCGCCAGCAACTGGCCATGCAGTTCCTGGGTCCGCCCCGGTGCCAACTGGCCGTGCAGGAAGGAGCGGATCTCCACCGGACGAATGTTGAGTAGATCCGCGAGCGCCCGGGTGTTGTAGCCGTAGCGGGTCAGGGTCGCCTCCAGGGCATCGATATCGGCCGCCAGGACGGCCTCGATGACCTCCAGCGTCACCGGCTTCTGGCCGACCTGATAGGCCGCCTCCAGCGCGAGCGTCAGGTACTGCTCGATCTGCAACGGGGTGGACAGCGCCGCGGCCAGGCGCTCGCGGGCCTCCGGGGTCAGCAGGTCGGCCGCGTCGGCCGGGGCGCATTGCTCCAGGAGCCAGTCCAGATAGGCCCGCTCCTGCCCCTTGATGCCGTCCAGCCAGAACAGGGTGGTGCGCGCGCCGATCTCCTCCAGGGCCGGCCGGCGCAGGTCGTTCCTGAGCTTGGGGTGACCGACCAGGACCACGGACAGGGTGCCGCCGTTGTTCTGGACCAGCTCGACCAGGCGCTTGAGCCCCACCAGGGTCTTGGGGTGCAGGTCGTGGGCCTCGTCGACGAACAAGGCAACCGGTTTCTTGCGCTTGGCGATGACCTCGATGAGCTTGCGCTCGCGCTTCTCCGGCTGGGTGGGGACCTTGAAGTCCTTCTCGGTCACCAGGTCATAGAACAGGGCCAGCATCAGGGTGCCCAGGTTGATCCGGTGCTTGTCCACCGCGAGCGACTGGGACACCAGGATCTCACGCTCGTCCTTGAGGGCCTCGGTCAGGCGGTGCAGCGTGGTGGTCTTGCCACAGCCGACCAATCCGACCAAGGCCAAGAGCTGGCCGCCGCGGATGGCGATCTTGATGTCCTCAAAGACCCGGCGTTGCTGCGCGGTCTCGAAATAGCCGGCGCGCGGCAAGCCGCGGATCAGCCCAAAGTGCTTCATCACCTCGCTCTGCATACCGGTCAGCCTCCGCGCAGGGGTTTCAGGTGGGTGCGCGCGTAGGCCATGACGTCGGCCTTGCGCAGGGAGGCGGCCAGGGCGGTATCGAGCGCGGCCAGCGCCTCCGCCGGCAACTTGGCCAAGGGGATGCCCAGGTCATTGGCGATGGCGCGTTTGGCCGCGACCGCGGTGGGGAAGGCGAAGTCCTGGAACGGGTCCGGATCGACGAAGGGCGTCTGCGCGACGGCGACCCCTGGTGCCGGTCCTGCCGAGGCGGCTGGTCCGCCCCACACGGACCCGGGCAGGGCCAGTTGTTCGGCCAAGGTCGCGATGCGCTCGGCGCGTTGCTGGGTCTTGGTCTTCTTGAACGAGCGGTAGCGATGCAGGGGAATGGGTCCGCCGACCGGCTCGTAGGGACCGAAGCGCCGCTCACCGTGCTCGACATAGAGGGCGTTGTCGAACAGCCCCCACCACAGGATCACGTCCTCACCGGCCAGGTCTGGGTCGACCTGGTAGAGGGTCCCGTCCAAGGAGACCCGGGCGTCGACTCCGACCTTGCGCCGCTCGGGCTCGCGGGCGAAGGTACCGAAGCGCTCCCAACTGCACATGGCGCGCACCCCCTCCGGGGGCAGGTTGGCCAGCCAGTCGTCGATCCGCGCATGGGACTCGCGGCGGTGGGGCATGCGGTTGTAGTGGATCAGGAAGCGCAGCAGCCAGGCGTTCGCCTCGGCCTCGGTCTCGGGCGCGTGCAGGTGGTAGAGGGGTTCATTTAGAGTTGGCGAAAAATCCAACGATCCATCATTTATTCTCTTATTATCAACGGCTTGAAGCCGGTATCCAGCGGTACAGCGTCGGAATCGACACCCCCAGGTTCCGGGCGACTTCGCGGGGGGGCACGCCGTTCAGGAGCAGTTGTCGAGCCGATTGCACCTTGCTGGGCGTCATCCGCCGTTTTCGTCCGGCGGGACGCCCCCGCTGGCGCGCGGCGGCCAAGCCGGCTTTGGTGCGCTCGGCGATCAACTCGCGCTCCATTTGGGCCAAGGACGCCATGATGTGAAAGAAAAACCGTCCCGTGGGGGTTGACGTATCGATCCCGTCGGTGAGACTGCGGAATTGGATGCGTCGATCCGCCAAGTCCCCCACAAAGTCCACCAAGCCTTTCACGGTGCGTCCCAGCCGGTCGAGCTTCCAGATGATCAAGACGTCATCGGGACGCAGGTGGGACAGCGCCGCGGTTAACCCCGCTCGGTTCGTTTTCGACCCCGAAGCGTGGTCTGAGTAGATTTGCTCACAGCCGGCTTGGTGGAGCGCGTCGAGCTGTAAATCCAACGACTGATCCGCGGTCGAGACGCGGGCGTAGCCGATTCGCATGCGATGGGGGCTCCGTTTGGCTCTTCTCGAAATTCATCTTGATCATAAGGTTTCGAGAGTACAAAATCGAGAATGGTTTTTGAGAACGCTAACCGCTGGAATGGTCGTCTCGCCGATCCCGGCGCCGCGCCCTTCTCAAAATCACTCAATAGTGAGAACGAGACCTCTCACCCCCACGCGATCCTCCGTCCATGTCCATTGGCTTTTTGAGCGAGACCGACCGCGCCCGGCTCGACCGCTTTCCCGAAGACCTTTCCCCAGCCGACCTGATCCAATATTTCACCCTGACCCCGGAAGATCGCGACGCCATTCCGGTGTGGAGCGCGGAGTCCAATCGGCTGGGCTTCGCCTTGCAACTCGGGGCCTTGCGGCTGTTGGGTTATTTTCCCGACGACCTGCGAACCGCGCCGGACCCCGTGGTGGCCTTTGTCGCCCAGCAGATCGGGGTTTCCCCAGACGGTCTCGAGCACTACGGGGTGCGCGGCCAGACCCGCAGCGATCACCGCCGGCAGATTCAGGACCATCTCGGCTTTCGCCCGCTGGCGGTCGAGGATCAGCCGGCCTTGCAGGCGTGGTTGCTGCAACGGGCGTTGGAGCACGATCGCCCGACGTTCCTGTTGCACCTCCTGTGCGAGCGGCTCCGGCAAGAGCGTACGGTTCGCCCCGGCGTCACTACCCTCGAACGGTGGGTCAGCGCCGCCCGGCAACACGCCCAGCGCGAGACGTATCGGTGCGTGCAATCGATTTTGGACGCCGACACCACCACCCGCCTGGATACCCTCCTGAAGGTTGACGAACAGACCGGCCGCACTCCCCTGGCCTGGTTGCGCCGCCCGGCCGCCACTCACTCACCCGCTGCGATGGGCAATACCTTGCGCAAGCTCGCGTTCTGTCGCGACTTTGGCGTCGATCGATGGGAGGTCTCGGCCCTGACCCCCAACCGACTCAAGGGTCTGGCGCGGATCGCGCGGTGTACCACCAACCAAGGGCTACAGCGCATGGTGCCCCTGCGGCGGTATCCAATCCTGGTGGCATTCCTCAGTCAGAGTCTGGTGGAGGCCACCGATGAGACCCTGGATTTATTCGACCGGTGTTTGACCGACGTGGAAGCCCGGGCGCGCCGCGACCTGGAGGCCTTTCGGCAACAGGTCGCCAGCGCCACTAATGAAAAAGTCCGCTTATTTCGTGCGCTCGGGCAAACGGTGCTGAATGAAGACATTGCCGATGGGGAATTACGCCGCGCGATCTACCAACAGATACCGCCCGCCACCTTGCAGGAAGCGGTCGCGGACACCGAACGCCTCATTCGCCCCGTCGACGATCAGGCTCTCGATTTCCTGGCGCGGCGCTACGGCTATCTGCGCCAGGTAGCTCCACTGTTGCTGGCCACGCTGGTGTTTCGCGCCAACCGGCAACCCCATCCCCTGCTGGACGCCATCCGTCTGCTGCACCGGTTGAACGCCCATCAGCGCCGCACGGTGCCCCCCGACGCGCCCGTCGACTTCGTGCCCGCCAAGTGGCGGCCTTACGTGATCGGCCGGGACCAGAAGATCGATCGGCGTTACTACGAATTATGCGTCCTGTGGCAGCTCAAAGCCGCGCTGCGTTCCGGCGATCTGTGGGTGGTGGGCAGCCGCCGCTACGCCGATCCCGAAACCTACCTCATCCCCACCGCGCAGTGGCCCGTGCTGAAAGCCGAGGTCTGCCGACAACTTGGCCTGCCCGAAGCGGCGTCCGCCCGCTTGCTCGAACGGGAGGCCGAGTTGGGGCAACGCCTGACGCAAGTGGAGGCGTTGCTGGCGCGCCGTGACGGCGCGGTGCGCCTGGAAGACGGCACCTTGGTCTTGACCCCCTTGGCGGCCGAGGAGCGTCCGACCCGCGTGCGGGACCTGGAACAAGCCATCAGCCGGCGGTTGCCCCAGGTCGAACTCAGCGAACTGCTCATGGAAGTCGATCGTTGGACCGGTTTCAGTCGCTGTTTCGAACATGCCGGCGGTTATGCGGCCCGCCACCCCGAATTGCCGGCGCAACTGTACGCCGCCGTGCTGGCCCAAGGCTGCAATCTCGGTCTCACCCGCATGGCGCACATTACGGACCTCGATGACCAGCGGCTGGCTTGGACTACCCAGTGGTATCTGCGGGATGCCACGCTGAAAGCCGCTGTGACCGGCTTGGTCAATGATCAGGGGCGGCAACCGTTGAGCGCCTCCTGGGGCGGCGGCACGCTCTCCTCCTCGGACGGCCAGCGCTTTCCCGTGGCGGGCCACGCCGCCAACGCCACTGCCCTGCCGCGCTACTTCGGCTACGGCCGCGGCGTGACATTCTATACCTAGACGTCCGATCAGTTCTCGCAATACGGCACCAAGGTCATCCCCACCACGGTGCGCGATGCCACCTACGTGCTCGATGAGATCCTGGATAACGAAACCGAACTCAACCTCGTCGAGCATACGACCGATACGGCCGGGTACACGGAGATCGTCTTTGCGCTGTTCGACTTGCTCGGCTTCCAGTTCTCACCCCGCATCCGCGATCTCGGCACGCAGCAACTCTACCGGCTGGGCCACGAACCCCACTATCCCCATCTGGATGCCCGCCTCAAAGGGCAGCTTGACCACGCCCTGATCCTGAATCGCTGGGATGATCTGCTGCGGGTCGCCGGGTCGCTCAAACTCGGCTGGGTCACCGCTTCGCTGTTGATCGGCAAACTGCAAGCCTATCCCCGGCAGAACCCGTTGGCCCGTGCTCTGCAAGAATACGGACGCTTGATCAAGACCCTGTTTATCTTGCGCTATTTGGACGACGAGACCCTGCGCCGCCGTATCCATACCCAGCTCAACAAAGGCGAGGCGCTGCATGCCCTGCGCCGGTTCCTGGTGATCGCCCACGAAGGCAAAATCCGCCGCAAAGACCAAGAAGAACAGCAGGATCAGGCTGGCTGCCTGAACTTGTTGACCAATGCCGTCGTGGTCTGGAATACGGTGTACATGCAGGCCGCCATCGAACAACTGCGCACCGAGGGGTTCCCGATCAACCCCGACGATTTGACCCACCTCTCGCCAGCTCGCTACGAACACATCAACCCGTATGGAAAATATTCGTTCGAACTGGCGCTCGAACCCCATCAACTACGCCCCTCGCGGCCGGCTTAGACGGATCGTTGGATTTTTCGCCAACTCTAAATGAACCCCTACTAACGCGAAACATGGTAAGCCCGTAGGTCCGCCCATGGGGCAGGCGAACCGCAAGGGACGCTGTAGGACATGCGGGTAAAGGATGACGGAGAAAGCGAACGCCGGTTGGTAATCAACCGGATAGAGGTTGAACCACGTAGGAACATCACCTCACGCGAAAGCGGGCCGACTTCCGTCGGGTCTTTCTTGACGAGAGAAGAGGTAGAACCTTTACAGGAGGGAAAGCAAATGACTGCGCTCAGCGTGGGTGCGCTCTCCGGCAAACCGCGGCCTTGGCATGGCATTGACTGGAGCCAATGCCAGCGGGAAGTCAGAAGGCTGCAGATGCGTATCGTCAAGGCAACACAGGAAGGCCGCTGGGGCAAAGTAAAGGCTTTGCAATGGCTGCTAACCCACTCGTTTTCCGGCAAAGCACTGGCCGTTAAACGAGTGACTGAAAACCGAGGGAAGCACACGCCGGGCGTGGATCGCGTCATCTGGTCAACACCGGCGGCCAAATCTCAAGCCATTTTGTCGCTCAAACGGCGCGGGTACCGCCCGCTCCCCTTGAGACGGGTCTATATCCCGAAGCGGAATCACGACAAGCGGCCGTTAGGGATTCCTGCCATGATCGATCGGGGGCAACAGGCCTTACACCTGCTGTCCTTGGAACCGGTGGCGGAAACTCTGGCCGACCCGCATTCGTATGGGTTTCGTTCTCAGCGATGCACGGCGGACGCCATCGAGCAGTGTTTTAAGCTGCTGAGCCGGAAGAACGCACCGCAATGGATCTTAGAGGGCGACATCCAAAGCTGCTTCGACAAAATCCGACATGACTGGCTGGTCGCTAACATCCCCATGGATACGGCGATGCTCCAGAAATGGCTGACCGCAGGCTACATCGAAAATCGAAAACTCTTCCCGACAGAGGCGGGAACTCCGCAAGGTGGAATTATTTCACCGACGGCGGCCAATAGGACACTCGATGGACTTCAGGGCTTACTGGAAACGGTTTTCCCGAAGAGAACGTCAAAAGGCCAAAAGGCCAAAGTCAATCTGGTGCGTTATGCGGACGACTTCATCATCACCGGCAGTTCCAAAGAACTGTTGGAAAAGGAAGTCAAACCGATGATCGAAGGATTCTTGGTTCAACGGGGATTGACCCTGTCGGCCAAGAAAACCAAGATCACGCATATTCGGGAAGGGTTTGATTTTCTCGGACAGAACGTCCGCAAGTACGGTGAGAAATTACTCATCAAACCGTCAAGAAGGAATGTCTCGGCATTCTTGGACAAAGTCCGGGCCATGGTGAAAGGCAACAAACAGGCAAAACAAGCCCATCTGATCCAGCAACTCAACCCGGTTATCCGCGGGTGGGCTGCTTATCATCGGCATGTCGTTGCAAAAGCCACCTTTCATCGGGCGGATGCTGAAATTTGGCATGTGTTATGGCAATGGGCGAAGCGCCGCCATCCCAGGAAGAGCCGCCGCTGGATTAAGGCCCGGTACTTTCATTCAGTGGGAAATCGGCACTGGGTTTTCGCGGCAGTCACCCCTGATGGTCGACGCCATGAAAACCCGATGCCGGTGCAACTGGCTTACGCTTCCGATACCCCGATACGACGCCATCGCAAGATCAGAGCCGCAGCCAACCCTTTTGATCCAAAATGGGAATCCTACTTTGAAGAGCGCCTCAACGCCAAGAAGAAAGATGACCGGCGTGGATGGGGAACGGGCTAGCCCAGCCTTGAATCAAGCAAAGGCAACGGGGGACTTGCCATCGCCGTGTGCATCACCACAGTTAGATGTCGTGAAGCCGGTTCCCGTCAGGGGGCGATGAAAGGCTTGAGCCGAGTGACGGGAAACTGTCCCGCTCGGTTCTTAGGGGAGGAAGCGACGGTAACGTCGCTTCCTTACCCGACATCCCGGAAATCGGGGCTTTTGTGTCGTTTGTTTAAATGTAACAAAAAAAAGACGGTTCTTAGGATCCAGCCCGGTGTTGGCGCCACCAGCGATACCCGCCCCACGCCAACAGCAGCGCCATCCCTACCAGCGTGACTGCCGCCACCCATGGGTTGAGTTGCCGGATGAACTCGAGAATGGCGCGCCCATGTTCGTCCAGATAGTAGATCCCCAACCCCCAGCAGCCGACCCACAGCGCCGCGCCCAGGGCGTTGTACACCGTAAAAACCCACCAGGGCATTTCCAGGATGCCGGCGGCGATCCCGTTCAATTGGCGTAACCCGTCAAAAAACCGACCGACGACGATCAGCCCGCCGCCATAGCGGCTGAAACCCTGTTCGACCCGTTGCCAGTGACGCTCGTCCACCCGGAAACGGCGCAGCAACGCCCGTCCGCCCCGGCGGCCGATCAGATAGCCCAGGTGGCTGCCCAGAATCGCCGCCAGGAAGGCGGTCAACAGTAACAGGCCGATGTGGAAATCGGTTTGGGTAGCGGCGGTCACTGCGCCGGCGATCAGCAAGGTCTGGCCGGGCGCCGGGATGCCGAACCCTTCCACCCCCACTGCCGCAAACACCACGCCATAGCCATAGCGGTCCAGCCACGGTTCAACCGCCGCGATTTCATGCGGGATGTCGCCCAGCAGGCGGTGGGGAAACGATTCGGTCGACTTCGCGCTGGACGCCGAAGGTTCCGCTGGAACCGTTTGCGCCAATGCCCAGCCCGTCATCAGCATCCACCCCCATAACAAACTTACCAGCCAACGCTGAAGGTTGTGCATAATCCGACGCTCTTCACCTGCCCGCCCGGAGACCGTTTCGATGCTTGAGCAAGATCTCATTATGTTGATAACGGCCGTGGTGGCGCTGATTCACACCGTGGGGGTGTTGTCAGCGGTCCATGCCGTGGCCAGCGTCCGAACCCCGCAGGGCGCTATCGCTTGGGCGATTTCATTGCTGACGTTTCCTTACATCGCCCTGCCCCTGTACTGGATTCTAGGTCGCAATCGCTTCCACAGCTACGTCGAAGCCTTGCAACGCGGCGCGCTGGAACACGCCGATCGCGGCGGAATCGCCCTGATCCTGGAGCGACTGCGCCGCCACCAGGTCGATTTGCCACCCGAGCAGGCCGGCAATCTCCAGGTCCTCGCCCCGTTGAGCCGCGTCCCCTATACCCAGGGCAATACGCTGGAACTGCTGGTCGATGGCGAGGCCACGTTCGGCGCGATTTTCGCCGCGCTCGAAGCGGCCGAGCATTACATCCTGATCCAGTTCTTCATCATCAAGGACGACGACTTGGGCCGCGAGCTGCACGTTCGGCTGCTGCGCAAGGCGGCGGCTGGTGTATCAATCCGGGTGCTGTACGATGAGATTGGCAGCCACGCGCTGCCGAAATCCTATGCGGAGACTTTGCGCGCCGCCGGCATCGCCGTGTCGGCGTTCCACACCACGCGCGGCCGGCGCAACCGCTTCCAACTCAATTTCCGCAATCATCGCAAGATCGTAGTAGTGGATGGTCGGGTCGCTTTCGTCGGCGGCCTGAACGTGGGGGACGAATACCTGGGGCGCGGCCCGCTTGGCCACTGGCGCGACACGCATCTGCGAGTCAGGGGACCGGTGGTGCAAGCGCTGCAACGGGTATTCGTCGCGGACTGGTACTGGGCCACCCGGCAAGTGCCCGACCTGGAATGGCGGCCGACGGTGACCGGCAACCAGATCGCGTTAATTTTTCCCACCGGCCCAGCCGATGCGCTGGAAACGTGTTCGATGTTTTTTCATCAGGCCATCGTCAGCGCCCGGCGGCGGTTGTGGATCGCCAGCCCCTATTTCGTGCCCGACCCCCCGGTGTTCGAGGCGTTGCAACTGGCGGCCTTGCGCGGGGTCGATGTCCGCATCCTGCTCCCGGCCAAGCCGGACCACAAGCTGGTCTATCTCGCCTCGTTTTCCTTCCTGGACGCGGCGGACCGGACCGGCATCCAGCTTTATCGCTACCAGAATGGCTTTCTACACCAGAAGGTGGTGTTGGTGGACGATGAGGTCGCGGCGGTCGGCACCGCCAATCTGGACAACCGCTCGCTGCGGCTCAATTTCGAAGTCATGGCGGTGGGGGTGGACCGAACCTTCGCCGGTCAGGTGGCCGCGATGCTGGAGCAAGATTTCCAGCAGAGCCGGCGAACCTCCGCGGCTGATTTGCGAGACCGCAGTTGGCCGTTCCGATGGGCGGTGCGGGCCGCACGGCTATTCGATCCGATTTTATGACGCAGGTGATTCAAACGTCGGCAACGATAAGGGGGAACAGGATGCAACATCGATGGGCAGGGTTATTCGTGGCGCCGGCCATGCTACTCGGCGCGTGCGCGCTCAATGACGCCACCGACCAGCCCTTTCAGGGTTGGCTGTCCCAGGAGGAAACACGTTGTGGGTACAGTTACGGCGCGCTCCCGCTGAATACGCCGGAGCAGCACGCCCAGTTCGAGAGCCTGAGTTATCAGACCTACTACAGCGAACTGCCCCGAGAGGTTTACGCCGACCGTTTGAGAATTCTCTATCCCAATCACGGTCTGACGGTGGATTGCCTGGCGACTGCCGTTCCGCGACTGTGAGAAGCTGTACAAAAACTCCGTAGCCCGGATGTCAGGCCGAAATCCGGGAATTTCCTGGATTTCGCTCCGCTTCATCCAGGCTACCCACTTTGGGCCTCGGCTTTCAGCCTTAAGTTTCCCTTAAGCATCACCGGGGACAATGGCGCGCAACGAGGGCATCGGAGCGGTTCCGATCCCGGTAGTGGTTCACATTGCGCGAGAGGTCAACCATCATGCAATTTCCCAACACGCTCAAAAAACTCACGATGGCGGTCTCTCGCCGAAGGCGTGGTTGAGGAAGATGACCGCGCAGCCGGCGCGCGTTAACTCCTCAATGATCACCCTGATAGGCATAGTGACGGGCCAGCCGATCCGGCGCGTAGACCAGGACCGCCGCCACCACATCGCGGAGTCGCTCCAAGCCCGGGCGATCCAGCCGGGCACCGCTGTAGCCTTCATCCACGAAGACCAGCTCGGCAGTCAACGCATAACCGCGCATGGCCACCGCCTGATACAGGGCCTCCAGTTGACTGGCCACCGTCTGCTCCTGTTCCTGCTTCTCCGAGGACACTCGGGCATAGATCGCGGCTAACGGCTGACCTTCAACCGGCACAACGGGTCGATCTCCGGTGGGGCATCCGACGAGGGCAGGGTCGCTACCTCCACTGAGGACGTTCGATAACATGGGTTCACCGGTAGGTGATAGAGCCGGTCGAGGGCCTGCCATACTCGTTGCTTGGCGTTCCAACAGGAGATTCGCTCCCCGATACAATCCAGCAGGGGTGTCGGGTGCGCGCCGCACACCCGACACGATTTCGTAGCCTTGGCTTGCATACGCCTCTCCTCATTACGCGTGCGCACGCTGGGCAGAATGCGCCTGCGCCTTAGGGGCGATCAATCGGGAGAACAGGGCTTGGCGCCCGCCGGAGCGCGGAGACCGCGCCCGGGGCCACGGGCGCGCCACAGGGGTTGAATCACGTCAAAAGTCAACCGAGTTTGGGTTGTAACCACGACATCCTGTGATCCGAACGATGGGGTGGGCAGGTGAAGCGATAATCGTTTATCAAAATCAAGCAGTTGGATGGAGCTGACGCCCTAGCCTCGCGCGGCCCGCCCTCACCATCACCGGAAAATTGACAGGACCAAAAAGCACGCGGCCTGATGCCGTCAAGGAACCCTCAATTCAACAGCCCGATGAATCACCGGGAGTCGCCGGTTGGCAGATGGCCCGCTGGGGCGAGTGGATCTTCCGCCAACGGTATTAGCCTGGCGTATGCGATGTATTTCAGGGAGTTCGGATCCACGAAGAAGGTGAGAGTTCGGATCGAAGGGCCTGGACAGCGATCCTCCGTATGGACCTCCCGCACGAAAGAGACGGGCGTCTGTGCCCCGGCCTGCTTCCGATCAACCCCCGGACCCCTGCACCATGACATCGTCGCGCCACCACACTGAACGTCACCGCACGGACCGCATCGGCTGGCTGCGCGCTGCCGTACTCGGCGCCAACGATGGCATCGTCTCGACGGCTAGTCTCTTAGTCGGTGTGGCGGCGGCCAGCTCCAGTCACAGTAGCATCCTGGTGACCGGCGTCGCGGCGCTGGTGGCCGGAGCGATGTCAATGGCCGCGGGCGAATACGTCTCGGTCCATTCGCAGGCCGATACCGAGCAAGCTGACTTAGCGCTCGAGCGCACCGAACTCGAACAGCATCCCGTCGCGGAACGGCGTGAGCTGACGGCTATCTATCTCGCCCGCGGGCTTGAACCGAGCCTGGCGCAGCCGGTGGCCGAGCAACTCATGGCGCACGACGCCCTCGGTGCTCACGCCCGCGATGAGCTGGGCATCACCGAGACCCTCAGCGCACGGCCGATCCAGGCCGCTTTGGCGTCGGCCGCCAGCTTCGCAGTCGGTGCGGTGCTGCCGCTAGCCGTGACGGCGTTGGCGCCCGAGCGGCTCCTGATTCCCTGGGTGTCGGGAACGTCTCTCGCCTTCCTGGCCTTGTTGGGTGCCGTCGCCGCCCGGGTGGGCGGCGCCCGCGTACTGATCGGCGCATGGCGGGTCACCTTCTGGGGGGCGCTGGCGATGGCGATCACCGCCGGTGTGGGTGCGCTGTTGGGCGCCGTCGTTTGATAGATCCCGACCCTGCTGGAAACCCAGACCGAAGGGTCCTTGGAAAACAGCGAATCGTAGCGCGGGCTATGCCTCACTGCCATTCAGTGAAGCCCACTGGCTTCCCTAATCGGTGACTCCGCATACCTGGGGAGTCACCGATGAACTCTGTTACGTACACGATAGAAACCACCCGTCGCCTGCTCGCCGACGAGGGGTTTATACCCCTTCTGGGTAGGTTTTCGTATTCAGGGTTTTCGCTTTCGGTCATTCCCACCTGCGCGGGTATGATGAATTAAGCTGTTTTGGACCTGAAAAAGATAAGACCTATCGGGAGACGGTATGATCCTATCAGGATGGATGTTGAAACAGCGCGATTTGGCAGGACCGGTCGAAGAAGGAGGGATCAAGGCAGCACAAAGAGGTCGGCTTCCACGGCGCGGGTTCCCCGCCGCCGGCGGGGAGCGGGGGAGTCGTAGATCACCAGCATATTCGTGGCTTCGCCGCGGTCCAGGCCGAACAGCGTGAGGCCCTCCGCTTGCTCCTGACCGGCCTTCGGGCCGGCGTCGGTGAGGAGTTCCAGCACGGTGGGTAGGGCCGCGTTGAAGACCAGCGACTCCCGTTCGGGCCGTGCGCCGCTCGGCCAGCGAAAGATCGTAAGCGGGCCGGCGAGCGCCAGGGTCGGCCCGGCCAGAATCAGCAGATCGGAACCCTGCCGGCACAAGTCGCGAATGCCTAAACCCTGGAGGTCGAGAAAATGCTTGCGGTAGGGCCGACCCTCCGGTCCGATGGGTTTCAGCGTCAGGGTGGAAGCGTCCTGTTCCGCTATCGCCAGTTCGAGCACCACGGCCCAGCCGCGTAATACCGGACCGCGCAACCCCAAGAAAACGCGGTCGCCGGCGACCGCCAGCCCCTCGATATCGAAGCCGTTGTCCTTGCCAGGCACGGCGAGAAAGGGTCCCAGGTGTTCGTCACCCGCCAACACCCGGGTCAGTTCATTGGTTTTCTCATCCCCGGCCAGGCGAGCGGCGGTGCGGGAATGACCCCCCTGCTCGATCACGCACTCCAGTTCTTGAGAATGCGGTTCCAGGGGAATGCGCGCCAGCAGAAAACGATTGCCGTCGCGCTTGACGTCGGTCAGGCGTTCGACATTGCGCTCGACGGAGTCGTCCTCATCGGGCTGGCTGCGCTTCAGGCTGTGCGAGCCGACCAACCAGAGATAACCGTCCTGGTAGTCAAGTCCTTCCACGTCCGCTTCCGCGATCTTGCCGTCCGCTGCGGGCGGCATCGGCAGTGGCAGCACCTCGTGCAACGGGAATTGCCGGTGGTCGGCGTAACGGATTTCACCGTCGAGGGTTCCGGGCTGACGGGACAGCCGTTCCAGGCTCAGGGCTTCATCGTTGGCGACCCACAGCCTGTCGCCGATTTGCACCACGGCCGATAGCCCATCCCACAGTTTTTTATCCTTGCGCAGTTTATTCAGGTGGGGGTCGAATTCCAGCACAACCGTTCCGGTTCGATTCATGAGGGCGCCTTGATGGAGTGGACGGGAATGTCCTCTCCTTCAAGGATAGACGCGCTCCCGGATTCGGGGGCGTGTTCACTGAAATTCATCACGGACCCCCCGAGTTTTGCGGAATCAACGATCTTTCTTTCCGCTGTTTCCTCACCGTTCAAGGCGGGTGGCGATGCACGGGCGAGCGACCGGTGTCCGGAGAAATACGCGGCCTGTCCGCCGCCTTGATCGCGAGAGTGACCCGCTTCTGCAAGGCCGCACGAAATCGACACACCGTCCGCCCACCGCCTGGCGGCCGAACGCTCACCACCTATCAGTTGCTTATCATAAGCCGTTGTAGCCTGGATGAAGCGAAGCGAAATCCGGGGCATCCTGGATTCTGCTTCGCTTCATCCAGGCTACGAGTTACGAGCTGCCCGCTACGAACGATCAGATCTACTCCACAATGTGGAACGGGTTAGGGGATAAGGGGAGATAGCCTTGGCTGGCGGATTGCGCCACTGCGGAGTGGACTTGCTGAAATTTCTATCCTGTCAGGAGATGATCATGTCCTGGGATCACCAGATTCTGCTCTTTGGGGTAGACCCAACAGTGACACTGGTGGCGAATTCATTTTTGCTGCTAGTGGCTGGAGTATTGACGGTAGCGGCTCAGTAAGGGGGTGTGACAATCATCGGAACGCAAACCTACGCTAAGGCTTAAGCAATTGATTTTTTGATCACCAATTCTGATGTCTCAGGAAACGTTCGTTTGATGAGACAAGAAAAGAAGACGTTGAAATAACTTCAAAGATGCTTCAAAAACCCATCTCATTATTCAAAATCTTAGAAATCCATGTGCAAGCGAACTTTTTGAGACGCCCATAAAATGCTTAAAGTAGGTTTTCGTTCCAATGATTGTCAGACCCCAAAGACTATCGGCAACGCCAACAGGCTAGACCCCCGACCACATGCCGCCGGTCGGGGTAGAACGAGCCGTTGTGTCATCCGCCGCCACTGAGCCACCGGAAAACTTGTACCCGCACCGTTTCCGACTATTGGCCTTTCCGACCGGGGTTTCCGTACCGGTTGGTCAGAGCTTCAAGCCGCACGAATGCCGGATAGCTACCCCTGTCGCTAAACAGGTGTTTTCCAACATCTCGGCAGGGTTTCCACTGGCCGGTCATTTTTCAAATTCGACTCGGCAGGTTCAAAGCAGAGACCCGCAGGGCCTTTTGGATGCCGACCCCCTTCCCAGCGGAAACCGGCGAGCGAGGTCGTATCAGTCCACGGCTCAGCCAGCGAGCGGAAGCCCGCGCTGGCACGGCTTGCAAGATGGCGATAAGTGACACAACGGCTTGATCTACCCCAATCTTCACTGACAGAAATTTCGGCGGTTTGGGCTTACAACCCCACCAACGGGAACGGGCGGGTGCCACCTTCTCGCCGCCCTGACTTAAGGGCGGCCTGGCGACGCACCGGATCGGCCCGATCCGCAAGGAGAGATCCGGGCGCGGTCGAGTTCTGAAAAAGAGAAAAAGACAGGTTTATTGACAAGAACCCTAACCGTTCGGTAGCTTAAATAGACTTTCTAAGGAAACCGTTGACTTGACTGCCGCGCAACTACGTAAAGGGCTACTGATCGCGTTGATGTTCGTGGTGCCGTTCCAGGCACTGGCGGCGTTGATGCCTTCCTGGTTGCCGCACAGTCATGCCTCTTCATCGGTCACCGTCCCCGCTCATGATCACTTGATGCACCTGCACCCGGATGGGGTGAAGGTGCACTCGGTCGTGGTGGTCGCCCATCACTCGCCTGATACCACCCCTGCCGACCCTAACGGCACGCTGCTCGACGAGAGCAACGGCGAGTGGAGCATGGCCTACGCGCTGCCCGGCGCGCTGCCCGTGCTGGCTCATGTTCCGAACGCCAAGCAGCCCGGCCGAGTCGTAGTTCTCCTGCCTCCTCATACCCCTGATCCGCCCCAGCGCCCTCCCCGCGCCTGAACCCCCACCCGATTGCTGTCCCGTGCTTATTCGCCGTGGCGATGCCGATGGCATCCGCCAGCGGTAGGTCATCCGTAATGCTCACGCCGGAGTCAGGGTGTCATGCGCCTATTCATCAGCCTGTTAGCCGGTTGCGTTGCCGTTGCGGCGAACGCGGCCAGTTTTAAGGACATTCTGGAGCAAACCTGGCTCCGTTATCCCCCCTCCCAAGCAGTCGCGGCGCGGCAGGACGAAGCGGCGGCCAAAGGCGCCATCGCCTCCGGTTGGCTGGCGGCGCCGCCGGTCCTCGGTGCCCAGATCACTTCGGATCGACTGACCGATAACCGGGGTTTCCAGGAACTGGAGGCGGAACTGGGGTTGCCGCTGTGGTGGCCCGGCGAGCGGAAGGCGCGCGCCGCGCTGGCTCATCGGGAAAGCGAAAGCGTGACGGCAGCCAGCCAAGCCTTGCGGTTGGAACTGGCCGGTAAGCTGCGCGAAGCCGCTTGGGCGGTGAAGCTCGCCGAAGCGGAGCACCGGTTAGCGCAGCAGCGGGAAAGCGACGCGGCACGGCTCAAACAGGATGTGAGCCGGCGGGTCAAGGCGGGCGCACTCGGCAGCGCCGATGCGTTGCTGGCCCGCGATGAAGCCGTCACCGCTCATCAGGCAACCCTGGAAACAGCGATTGAATTGCAGGAGGCCCGGTTGGCGTATCGCCAACTCACCGGCACCGACGAACTGCCGTCGCCGCTGGAAGAGACGATGGCCAGCGCGCCCGCCGAACATCCGGAACGCCAGGCGGCGCGCGCCGCCGCTGCCGCTGCCGAAGGCAAGGTGCGGCTGGCGGGAAAAGCCCTGAACGAACGACCGGCGCTACTCTTGGGAGCCAAGTACGACCGCGCCGAATACGGCCAGGACGGCGAAAACTCGTTGCGTATCGGCATCACCATTCCGCTGGGTGGAGACCGGTTCCGACGGCCCGAGGTGGCCGCTGCCCAGGCCGAACTGAATGAAGCCGCCGCCACCCAAGCGCTGGCCGATGACCGTCTCCCGCTGGCCGTCGCTACCGCGCAAACCCAGTTGATCCATGAAACCGAACGCCTGGCCGCCGCCCGCGAACGGCAAGCGATTGCCCGTGAACATTTGGAACTCCTCCAGAAAAGCTTTGATCTGGGCTTTCTCGATTTGCCGACCCTACTCAGAACCCGCAGCAGCGCCGCAGCCGCCGAACTCGACTTTACCCGCCAGCAGTTGCGCGTCGCTCGCGCCCGCGCTCGCCTGAACCAGGCGCAAGGAGTATTGCCATGAATCGCTATCAGCGTTTGCTCGGACTGTTTGGATTGCTCGGACTGTGGGTGTTGCCAGGGCTGGTCTTCACGCATGGTGGGGAGGATCACGGCGACGCCAAGATCGTTGCTGCCACACCCTCCGCTCGCCCCCGCCTGGAAGCCAGCAGCCCGGATTTTCAAGTCGTCGCGATTCTGCGTGATCGAACCTTGGCGCTCTATCTCGACCGCTACGCCACCAATGAACCGGTTCTCAACGCCCGGATGACGGTGGAAAGCGATGGACAATCGCAGCCTGCCGTTGCGAGTGCCGACGGCGCGTATCCAGTGAACGCCATCGCCGCTTGGACTACGCCCGGAACTCATGAGGTGATCGTGACCGTGGACGCGGAAGGCGTCAGCGATATTCTCATCGGCAATCTGGTGATTCCATCTCCGCCCGCCATTGCTCCGGTGCCAGCCTCCCACGTCGGGTGGCGATGGTTGGAATGGCTGGGCGCGGGCGCGGTCGGACTGCTGCTCGGATTGCTGCTGGGGCGGCGCGGCCCAGCGACCACCGTCGCGCTATTACCCCTATTGCTGGGGTTGAGCCTGCCCAGCCCACCGGCGCTGGCGCATGGCGGCGAAGACCACAGCGCCGACCCGCCAGCGGCGATCCTGCCCACCAGCGGCGAGAGGGCGCAACGATTCCCCGATGGCAGCCTGTTCGTCCCCAAGCCGGTGCAACGGGTGCTCGGTTTGCGCACCACCTTGACCACGAGGCAGGAACTGCCTCGTACCGTGGAATTAAATGGGCATCTCGTCGCCGATCCCAACCAAAGCGGTCGGGTGCAAGCGACGCAGACCGGGCGCATCGCACCGACCAGCGACGGCTTACCGTATCTGGGGCAGGCGGTGAACGCCGATCAGGTACTCGCCTATGTGATTCCGGTGGCCGCGAGTATCGAAACCGCTAGCCAAAAAGCCCTGTTGGCCGAGCTGGACAGCCAGCTTGATCTCGCCACGCGGCGGCTGAACCGATTGCAACAACTGGCCGGCAGCGTGGCGGCTAAGGACATCGAGGAAGCCCGCACCGAACTCAACGGCTTGCGTCAGCGCCGGGCGGCGGTGAGCGGCGGGTTGTCGGGCCGCGAGCCGCTGCGCGCTCCGGTGGCGGGCGTGGTCAGTGTCGCCAGTCTCAGCGCCGGGCAGGTCGTCGAAGCGCGCCAAACCCTGGTCGAAATCATCAATCCGGCCGCCTGGTGGGCGGAGGCGCTGACCTTTGATCCCGCGCTGGCCCAGCAGATCAGCGCCGCGGTCGCCCAGACCCTGGAAGGGCGCGCCTTGCCGCTACGGTTCCTGGGCATGGGCTTCCAGCGCCGCAGCCAGGGCTTGCCGATGCAGTTTCAAGTGACGGGTGACGGGCAAGGACTGAGCGCGGGCCAGCCGGTGCGGATTCTGGTGCAGACCCGGGAACGGTTACCGGGAGTGGCGCTGCCCCGCGACGCCATCACCCGCACGGACGGCGGTGAATCTCAGGTCTGGGTCCAGACCGCGGCGGAACGCTTTGCGGCGCGGCCGGTGCGGGTCCAGGCGGTGGACGGCGCAACGGTGGTAGCACTCGCGGGGCTGCAACCCGGTGAGCGGGTCGTCACCGTCGGTGCGGCACTGCTGACGCAAGTGCGCTGAGGGAGAATCGCCATGTTCAACGCCTTGATTAACAACAGCTTGCAACATCGTCTGCTTACCCTGGCGGCGGCGGCGTTGCTGCTGGGGTACGGCGCGCTTACTTTGCGGCAATTGCCGGTGGACGTGTTCCCCGATCTCAACCGGCCGACCGTAACGCTGATGACGGAAGCCGAGGGCATGGCCCCGGAAGAAGTCGAGCAACTCATTACCTTTCCGCTGGAAACGGCGATGAATGGGCTGCCCGGAGTCACCCGGGTGCGCTCGGTTTCGGGGGTGGGACTCTCCATTATTTTTGTCGAATTCGCGTGGGGCAGCGATCTCTATCGTAACCGCCAGCACGTCGCGGAACGGCTGACCGCGGTGCAGGCGCAATTGCCACCGGCGATGATCCCGCAGATGGGGCCGGTGACGTCGATCATGGGCGAAATCATGCTGATCGCGCTACGCGCTGATCAGAACTCGGTGACGCCGATGCAGTTGCGCGAGATCGCGGATTGGACCTTGCGCCCCCGGTTGTTAACCTTGCCCGGAGTGGCGCAAGTCATTCCCATCGGTGGCGAGGTGCGCCAGTTCCAAATCACGCCGGATGTCACCCTGATGCAGGATTTGGAGGTGGAACTGGAGGAATTGGAGCGGGCACTCAAAGGCTTTGGGGCCAACACCAGTGGCGGCTTTCTCAATCAGGGCAGCCGTGAGTACCTGATTCGCCATCTGGGCCGCACCACCCGGCTCGAAGATTTGCAAAATCTGGTGGTGGACACCCACGACCAACAACCGATTTATCTGAAGCAGGTGGCGCGGGTGGAACTGGCTGCTCGCGTCAAGCGCGGCGACGCCAGCTTCCATGGTCGGCCCGCGGTGATTCTGTCAGTGCAGAAGCAACCGGCCGCCGACACCGTGACCCTCACCCAGCAGATTGAAACGGCACTCGCGACCTTGCAAGCAACGCTACCGCCGGGTGTCCAAATTGAAGTTCTATTTCAGCAAGCGCATTTCATTGACAGCGCGGTGAGTAACGTCGAGGAAGCGTTGCGGGACGGCGCGTTGATGGTCGCGGTGGTTTTGTTGATCTTCCTGCTCAACGTGCGCACCACCCTCATTTCCCTGACCGCCATTCCATTGTCCCTGTTGATGACGGTGCTGGTGTTCAAGGCGTTCGGCCTGTCCATCAACACGATGACGCTGGGGGGACTGGCTATTGCGATTGGCGAGCTGGTGGACGATGCGGTGGTCGGGGTGGAAAACGTGCTGCGGCGGTTGCGGGAGAATCGCACGAAACCGCAGCCCCGCCCGCCGCTCCAGGTGATCGCCCAAGCAACGCTCGAAGTCCGCTCGGCCATCTTCTACGCCACCCTGATTATTGTCCTGGTGTTCGTGCCGCTGTTTGCGCTGTCCGGCATCGAAGGTCGGCTGTTCACCCCGCTGGGCATCGCTTACATGGTGTCCATGCTGGCGAGCATGATCGTATCGGTCACCGTGACCCCGGTACTCTGCTACTACCTGCTGCCCCGAGCCACGCTGATGGCGCACGGCGACAGCCCGGTGGTGCGCCGCCTGAAACGCTGGGATGCCCGCCTGCTGGTCTGGTCTTTTCCCCGTGCCCACGGCTTGCTGGCGGCGGCGCTGGTGCTGGTGGCGCTGGCGGGCGCGGGATTGCTCAGCCTGCCGCGCGCCTTCCTGCCGGCGTTTAACGAAGGGACCTTGACCCTCAGCTTGCTGCTTAATCCCGGCACCGCGCTGGCGGAGTCCAATCGGGTCGGTACGCTGGCCGAACAATTACTTCTACAAGTGCCGGAGGTGATCCAGGTCGGGCGGCGCACCGGGCGCGCCGAGTTGGACGAACACGCCGAAGGGGTGCATTCCAGCGAAATTGATGTGGACCTGAAACCCTCAGCGCGCCACCGCGCCGAGGTCATTCAAGAGATCCGCGACCGGTTGGCGGCCTTGCCAGCGGCGATCAATATCGGCCAACCGATCTCACACCGCCTGGATCATCTCCTGTCTGGGGTACGGGCGCAAATCGCGCTCAAGGTGTACGGCGATGATCTCGATACCCTGCGCGGCTTGGCAACGGGGGTTGAGGCGAAATTACGCGCCATCCCCGGCCTGGTGGATGTGCAAATTGAGAAGCAGGTCCTCATCCCCCAGGTGCAGGTGCGGCTGGATTACGAGCGCGCCCGCCATTATGGCGTGACCCCGGCCGCAGTCAGTGAAGCCCTGGAAACCTTGGCTAACGGGCGGGTAATCGCCCAGACGCTGGAGCGTGACCGCCGCTTCGATATCGTGCTGCGCCTGGCCGAGGGCGAGCGGACCGTGCATCGGCTAGCGGATTTGCTGGTTGAAACGCCGACCGGCTGGGTGCCGCTGAAACTGCTGGCGGACGTGACCGAGGCCGAGGGTCCCAATCAGGTCAGCCGCGACAACGGTCGCCGCCGGATCGTGATTTCAGCCAACAGCGAGGATCGGGACATGACCGCCATTATCGCTGACATCCGCGCCGCGCTGGCGGCGACGCTGCTGCCGGAGGGGTATTTCACCGCGCTCGAAGGCCAGTTTCAGGCCCAGGAAGAGGCGACTTTGACCCTCGGCCTGCTGGCCCTGGTGTCGTTCACCCTGATTTTCCTGGTGCTCTATAGCCGGTACCGCTCGGTGACGTTCGCGCTGCTGATCATGGCGAATATTCCGCTGGCGCTGGTGGGTAGCGTACTGGCCTTGCTGCTGGCTGGGCAGGTGCTGTCCGTGGCCAGTCTGGTCGGCTTTATCACTCTGGCCGGGATCAGCACCCGCAACGGCATTCTGAAGGTCAGCCACTATCTCAATCTGATGATCCACGAAGGCGAAGGCTTTACCCAAGCCATGATCATTCGCGGCAGTCTGGAACGGTTGACCCCGGTGTTGATGACCGCACTGGTCGCTGCCTTTGGTCTGGTGCCGCTATTGGTCAACCCCGACGCGCCCGGCAAGGAGATTTTGTATCCGGTGGCGGTGGTGATCTTCGGTGGCCTGATCAGTTCCACCCTGCTGGATACCCTGCTGACCCCCGTCTTGTTCTGGCGATTTGGCGAAAAACCGGCGCTTCGTCTGGCCGGCGAGAGTCATGACGAGAGTTTCTAATCCCCTCCCGCAAGCAACGAAAGGAGTAGCGACCATGAAGTCTATTCAGCAATTCCTGCGCGTGTTCCCGCTGGCACTAAGCCTGAGCCTGAGCTTGACATCGTTGGCCTATGCCGATGCCAATCTTCGTGCAATTTCTCAACACGGCGGCGCGATGGTGGAAACTGCCAGCGGCGTCATTCTGGAAATGGTGCCGCGTGATAACGCCCTCTATCTGTACGGGCACAGCGGCCAGCCGCTATCGGTTGAAGGCGCCAGCGGCAAACTGGTGGTGACCGGCGGCAAGGGACCGATTGCGCTCACGCCCGCTGGCGGCAACCGCCTGAATCTGGCCGAGCCGCTGCCAGCGGGCGCCAAAGCGGTGGTCTCCATCACGCTGCCCGGTAAAGCACCGATCCAGTCCCGGCTTGAACCCTCGCATTAAGCCACTTGGGGAGAGCCGCGCCATGTTGAAGCTCAAACTGCCTCTGTTCCTCGCCGCGCTCGGCATGACGCTGGGCCACCCGGTTTTCGCCGATCAGGACGCTATGGCGAAACACGGTCAAGCCATGCCCACCCTGCCGGGCTGCGAGCGCTATCGTTCAACCCCCCCGGCTACGCCGCCCGAAGTCAGCAACGCCACCGCGCCGAAGGTGCTGCCCGGTGAAGGGCGGGGACCGCTGCCGTCTACCGTAGCGACGCCCATCATCGAACTGAAAGACGGCGACCGTTACACCCTGCGGGCGGAAATCGTCACCCAGACCCTCGCCGGAACGCCGCTGCGACTGTATGCCTACAACGGGTCGATCCCCGGTCCCCTGCTCAAGGTGCGGCAGGGGGCAACGGTCACGATTGAGTTTGAAAACGCCATCGATCAGGACACCACGGTTCACTGGCATGGGGTGCGGGTGGATTATCGGCAGGATGGAACGCCGGGCCTCAGTCAATCGCCGGTGCCGCCGGGTGGGAAGCATCGGTATACGCTGCGGTTCCCGGATGACGGTATGTACTGGTACCACCCGCATGTTCGGGAGGATTTTCAACAGGACGCGGGTCTCTACGGCAATATTTGGGTGCTCCCCAGCGATCCGCAAACCTATGCGCCGGTGGATCGGGAAGTCGCTCTGATCGTGGATGACCTCCTGATTGAGAACGGCCAGCAAACACCGTATGGCCAGGACGCCGCTACCCATGCGCTGATGGGGCGGTTCGGCAACGTCCTGCTGGTGAATGGCGAGGATCATTATCAATGGTCGGTGCGCGTCGGCGAAACCGTGCGCTTTTATCTGACCAATGTCGCCAACGCTCGCACCTTTAACCTGAGTCTGCCCGGGGTGCGGCTAAAGCGGGTCGGCGGCGATAGCGGGCGCTATGAACACGAAACTTATGTGGACAGCGTGGTGCTGGCTCCCAGCGAGCGCGTTATTGTCGAGGCCACTTTCGTCCAGCCGGGCCACGTGGTCCTGACCCACACCACGCCCACCCGAACCTATGCCCTCGGCCAGATCACCGTCGCTACCGGTGACAGCAAGGAAAAGTCCGAGTTACTGCACGACAGCCCGACGGTGCAGGCCGAAGTGGCTGCTTTCGCGCCGTATCTGCAAGCGCCGCCCGACTATACCCTGACGGTCGGGCTGAACATGCCCGGTATGGGCGGCATGGAAGCCGGTGGCGGTCATGGCGAGCACGGCGGGCATGGGCAACCGGCTGCCGCAGCGCCGCTGATAGAGTGGGAGGATGACATGGGCGTGATGAACGCCGCCGCCACCTCGGCCACCTTGCGCTGGCTGCTCCGTGATCAAGCAACCGGCGCGGAAAACATGGCGATTCATTACCGTTTCGAGCGCGGTAAACCGGTCAAAATCCGCCTGATCAATCCCGCTATCGGGATGCACCCGATGCAGCATCCCATTCACTTCCACGGCCAGCGCTTTCTGGTCCTCGCCATCAACGGCCAGCCGGTGGAGAACCGGGTTTGGAAAGATACCGTGCTGGTTCCGACGGGCGCGACCGTGGATATCGTGCTCGATCCGTCCAACCCCGGCGACTGGATGGCGCACTGTCATATCGCCGAACATCTGACCGCCGGGATGATGTTCGGCTTTCAGGTGGCGGAGCCGGGCAGCCGTTGAGGGTGGCAATCTCATGATCCCTCATCTCCTTATCGTTGAAGACGACGCTGCGCTCAATCTCGCCCTGACTCTGCACTTTGAAGAGCAGGGGTTCCAGGTAACCCGCGCCCATCGGATTCAGGAGGCGCTGGCGGCATTGGCGACGTGCCCGCCGGACGCCGCGCTGCTCGATCAGCAGTTGCCCGACGGCACCGGACTGGAGTTGCTCAACCAGTTGCTGGCGCGGGAACCGGGGGTGCCGGTCATCATGATGACCGGCGCTCGCGACCTCGATCTGGCGATCCGCGCCATTCAACAGGGCGCTTATGACTTCGTTTATAAGCCGTTACAGACTCAGGAACTGGAACTCACCCTCGCCCGCGCCCTGCAACACCGGCAACTGGTGCAAAAAGCGGGTGCGCTCGGCGACGACCCAACGCCGCCGGCAGTGAGTGGCACGATGCTCGGACAAAGCCGCGCCCTGCTGGCCGTCAGCAAGGATATTGCGCTGGTTGCCCCCAGCGACGCCCGGGTGCTGATCACCGGTGAAAGCGGCGTGGGCAAGGAAATGGTGGCGCGGGCTATTCATCACCATAGTGGCCGACCGGGTTCCTTTCTGGCGGTCAACTGTGCCGCCATCGTCGATACCTTGCTGGAAAGCGAACTGTTCGGCCACGAGAAGGGCGCGTTTACCGGCGCCGTCGCGTGCAGACCCGGCAAGTTTGAATTAGCCGATGAGGGGACGCTGTTTCTGGATGAAGTCGGCGAACTCGCGCCTGGCTTACAGGCCAAGCTGCTGCGGGTATTGCAGGAAGAGGTATTCGAGCGGGTGGGGGGAACCCAGCCATTAACCAGCCGGGCGCGGGTGATCGCGGCCACCCATCGCGATCTGCCTGTCGAGGTTCGAGCCGGGCGGTTCCGCGAGGACCTGTTCTACCGGCTGAACACCTATGCCATTCCGGTGCCGCCACTGCGGGAACGGCGCGACGACATCCCGTTGCTGGTGGCCGGCCTGATGGAGCGGATCGCCCGCTCGCTGCAACGCTCGCCGCTGAAGATCACCGAAACTGCGCTGGCGCGGTTGTGCCAGTACGATTGGCCCGGCAACGTCCGTGAACTGGTCAATGTACTCACTCAGGCGTTGATTCGCGCCCGCTATCCGGTGCTGACTCCCGACCTGCTCAGCCTGCCAGACGGCCCTTCCGCGCCCGCTACGGCGGCTGAAGGCCCCTTGTTGAGTCTGGATGAGGTGGAAGCGCTTCACATTCAGCGGGTGTTGGTTGCTACGGGGGGGCACAAGGGGCATACCTGCGACATCCTCAGGATTTCGCGGCCGGCCTTGGACCGGAAAATTCAGAAATACCAGCTTCAGCTCCCCGACGGCAAGGAGGAGTAATGGCCGACGAATCTCTCCACTCGCCGCCGTCCGCGCGTGAGCGGCGCATCCGGCGGCGCTCTTTCCAGGACAGTTTGTCGGTACGGATGCTGGTGGTGGTGCTGACCATGGTGATGGCGAGCGGCATTCTCATCCATATCCCTTCAATCCTGATCTATCACCACGCCTATCTGGAACACCGCATCAGCGACGCCAACATTGCGGTAGCGGCGCTGGACGATCTCCCGCTCGATGCCCGACGCGAGCAAGCCTTACTGGATCAAGTGGGTGTCACCGGCATCGAAGTGGTGTCTACCCCGACTGAGGCGGGTCGGAGGCTGGGTCGGTTTGGCGCGGCGAAAACCGTCGCCGATGGGCATTCGCAGGGATATAGCGGGCTGCTCGGCGAAACGCTGACGGTTTTGTTCTCGCCCACCCCGCGACTGCTGCGCGTCGTCGGCGCTCCGGCCACCGATCCGGAGCGGAGGCTGGCCGTTGAATTTAACGACAATCACCTCAAGCAAGAATTGCGAGACTACAGTCTGCATCATGTGAGTCTCACGCTGTTGATTTCGCTGATCACCGCCCTTCTGGTTTATGCCAGCCTGGAACGATTGATGGTACGTCCGATTCGCCGCATCACCACCCTTCTGGTGAAATTTCGCCAGGCCCCGGAAGCGGAAGCGTCGGTCATCCAACCCAGTCGCCGCCGTGATGAGATTGGGGTGATGGAACGGGAACTGGTGCGCATGCAGATCGAGTTGCGCGCGGCGCTGACGCGACAGGCCCGCTTCGCCGCCATCGGCCGGGCAGTGAGCCGGATTCATCACGATCTTAAGAGCATCTTGTCCACCGTTTCGCTCACCTCGGAGCGGTTAGCGCGGATCAATGACCCGGCCACCGGCCGGATTGCCCAACTGCTGATCGGGTCGGTCGAGAAAGCCATCGACCTTTGTACCCAAACCCAGGATCTGGCGCGCGGTGAAACGCCGGTGCCGACAAAAACCACGTTCCTGCTGTACCCGCTGGTCGCGGAGGTTGGGGAGATGTTACAGCCCGACCGCGCCCATCCGATCCGCTGGCGGAACGAGATTCCACCGGATTTTGCGGTGATGGCGGATCGGGAACGCCTCTATCGGGTCTTTCTGAATTTGGGGAAGAATGCGCTGGAGGCCCTGTCTCCCGGCGGGGAAATTCGGATCACGGTGCAGCAAACGGCGGGGCAGGCGGTGATCGACGTCCGTGATACCGGATCGGGCATCCCGGAAACCGCCTTGGGATCGCTGTTCATTCCCTTTGCGACCTCCGGTCGCACGGGCGGCACCGGATTGGGGTTGGCCACGGCCCGCGATCTGATGCGGGCGCACGGCGGCGAACTGTCCCTGGTCGAGACCGGACCTCACGGCGCCTGCTTTCGCCTGACCTTGCCCCTGTCCACTCCCTAAGCCTCGCTACCGGACCGTGCGGGTCAGCCCTCGTTTAACGTTTCGATAAACCGTTTCAACGAACCGTTTAATAGACTCAGACGCTTATGAGGCCGCTTAAAAATAAAATGATTAAAATCATTTATTTAAAATAAAAATTAAGTTGGCATACTTCATGCTTTATAAGAATTATGCAAGCAAACGCAATCCATCATCACTTCAGGAGATTGACCGTGAAAAATTTCAGCAAAGTTATTTTCTTGGGCTTAGCCGTCGGTCTGTTCAATCCAGCGATAGCAGATGACCTCTTGCAAGGAGGACGCTACAACAAAAGCAGTGGCGATTTCCCGCGCCATGTCACGGCCAGTGAAAGTCCGCGCGCCCCGGTGGCTGCCGACACGGGCCATCATAACGACGGCGGCCAAGACCAGAGTGGCCGAGATTGGGTAGGAGACGTCAGTCCTCATAGCCATGAACATCCGGCCGACGCACCTTCTTCCCCCTCGCTGCGGCAACAGGGATGGAACTCGAAATAAAGGTCAGCATTCTCGGAAGCCGCTTGCAACGCGGCTTTTCATCCATGCAAAGCACTACGCCAACCGAATACCTGTGTAGGAGAGTAATCATGAAGACGACTAAATTGATCATCGCCGGTGCAATGTTGAGTTTTGCAGTAACGGGCGCGGCTTATGCCGACAACAGCGGTTTCAACAATAAGGACAATGGCGGCGAGTCATCCATGTCTGCCCCCCGCCCCGGTTGGAATAATGGGTCGCAATATGGCGTCGAGTGGCTGACCCGCAAAACGAATAACCGCTCCGAGGTGAGTTCTACCAACCAACCCCCCGCCAGCACTGAACGGTCAGCGGGAAAAAATTGCAACCTGAAATCCATGGCAGGGTTTAACCAGCACAACAGCTTTGAGCATTCATGCTGAATATGATCGTGCCAAAGGCTATCCCGGCCGGATGTCAGAATCCGCCGGGACCGTCCAGCCATCATCGTTAACCCGAATTTCTGAGAAATATCCATGAAAACCCAACTCGCTGTTTTCACCTTTGCTTTAATCATCGGCCTCTCCGGCATAACTCCCACCGTGGCGGGCTCCCCTAGTACAAGCACCCACTCCTCTGGAAGCACCCACTCCTCTGGAAGCACCCACTCCTCTGGAAGCACCCACTCTTCCTCCCAGTCAGCTCCCTACGGGCGGGGGAATGAATTTACTCGCTCCTGGAGCGAACAGCTACCTATCACGCCTTGGAACCAAGAGAGAACACCGTCGCAATCTAAATTTCCGGCCCGCACCACGACCGGCGAGAGCTGCTCGTTGAGTCCCAGATTCGGATTCAACGACGACAACAACTTCCCCATCTGCTGAATCATGGACTTCAATCCCCGGTCGTGCCAAAGGCTATCCCGGCCGGATGTCCGAAGGTTTAGAGGCTTTATAAAAGCCAACTTTGATGAAGGGTTTGGGAAAAAGCTCATGAATAACCGCTAAATTCCATTTCCGTTGGGACGAGAAGAATTTCTATACAGCCTCTAAGCCTATTGTTTCCTTGAAACCCGATTGATTAAGGAGGGTTTCCCGATGAGTGACGTCACCCAACAAACCAGCATTAGCATCACACTCAAGGCCGCGTGCCGTTATGTGATGGAAAAAGGCAATCGCTTTGACTGTGGCCCAGCTTACAAGGGCGACAGCAGGGTGCTGTCCAGCGTCAGGCAGACGGTGCGGTGGTACAAAGGCATGGGCTATACCAAATTGCTGGAATTCGGTGAACCGCCCGTCTACGCAGTACTGGATCGCGGCCATCGCGAGGTTCACATTTTCCAGCCGCCGCCCGATCCAACCATTCGCGCATGGCTGGAGAACGACAAGGCCATGCTGAATGACCCGGCCATGCGCACCTACCTGCTGCAAAAATCTGGCTTGGATGAGTGTGATCTGCCGGTCGCCAGCAAACCCCGCTATTTTCATGTCAACGAGGTAGATAATGTGTTTATCGCCACCACGGATGAAGCCCAATGAACGCCACAATAGAAACCACAGAATATTTTTCTCCTCCTATTGAGCATTATCTCGCTCAGCTTGTACAAGAAAGCCGGTCAGATCACTCTCACCCAGCGCTAAAATTGATCACTTTATGTTCGATGCCGTACATAACTACCCTCGTTTTCGGTGTATTAAGATTCAAGCTTGTTCAACCCAACCCAGAAGGAAAAACCGTCATGAAAACCTCAATACTGCTTTCCGCCCTCCTGACCTGTGCCCTGTCAGTACCCATCGCATCAGCACAAGAGAAGCCCGTACCCGCGCAGCCGACGATGAGCATGGACATGGACAAGCACATGACCCAAATGCAGGAAAACATGAAAATCATGCAGCAGCAGATGGAAAAACTTCAGACGACAACCGACCCGAAGGAACGCCAGAAGCTGATGCAGGAACACATGCAGACGATGCAGGAAAACATGAAGGCGATGCACGGCATGGGTAGCCCGATGACGATGAGCGGCCAGAAAGGGGGGCCAATGATGAGCGGAGACCCAAAGCAACGCGAGGAGATGATGGAAAAGCGCATGGACATGATGCAGATAATGATGGAGCAGATGATGCGGCACACTCAGATGATGGAGTCCATGTCGGCGAAATGACGGCGAATTTTGAGGCTGCTTGATCCCGAATCGGCGACTCAGACTAATCGTACCCTGTGATTGCCCGCGACACTCGACGTCGATGTTGCCCAGCATGGGAAATGACCGCTGCTTGACAGCGCAGGCGTTACGGGCGCGCCAATATCGCCCGATCTCAATCAATTAAAGGAAACACAATCATGAGTCATCATCTGAACCAGAGTACCAAGGATTGCATCGCCGCCTGCCACGACTGCGCCACCGAGTGCGGCAACTGTTTCGCGCACATGGTCGGTAAGGAAAGCGACAATAGCTGTCCGGCCTGCTGTATCGAGTGCGCGGCGATCTGCCGGTTGTGCAGCGATGCGATGGCCCGCAACAGTCCGTTCGCCCAGCAGGTTGGCAAGTTGTGCGCGGACATCTGCGACTGGTGTGCGAAACAATGTGACGCGCATGACATGGATCACTGTAAGGGCTGCGCCGAGGCGTGCCGTCGTTGCGCCGACGCTTGTCGTAGTATGGCTCAATAATTTCCAGACCCTCACGCAAGGAAAAATCGATGAAACGTGAAACGCTCAAATCAATTCGGGCACTGTGCCTTGCTCCTGTCACTGCGCTTTACCTGGTGTCCGCAGTCGCACAACCGCAGGCTTCTCCATCAGCGCCCCCATCGGCACCCCCATCGGCCAGCATGCCCCACGGACACATTCAGCAAAGCACGACCGGATCGGACGGCATGAAGCAGTCGATGATGATGGGAATGGACAGCATGCAAAAGATGCCCCTGTCCGGCGACACCGACAAGGACTTCGCGATGATGATGAAGATCCACCATCAGCAAGCCTTGGACATGGCGCAAATGGAACTTGAGCACGGAAAATCGCCAATAATGAAGGAGATGGCACGCAAGATCATAGCTGCGCAGAAGGAGGAGATCGCCCAGTTCGATCAGTGGCTCGCCGAGCAAAAGTGATGGATCGAGGGGCGTGATGCGACGCGCAGGGTGATGCTATCGGGGTGACGCCGATGTCGGCATCGCGTTCGCCTTTGGCTACAACGCTCTCGGCATCCCGGTGGCCGGGGTGCTCTACCCGGCGTTCGGTCTGCTGCTGTCGCCGATCTTCGCCGGCGCCGCCATGGCGCTGAGTTCGGTGCTGAGAGCCTGCTTCTGGTCGTCGGATTTTTCGCGGTACAGGGGCTACTCAATTTTGATGCATTGATCGTGATTGTTAGGATCGGCGAGGTACTCGGAGACAGCATAAGCGATGAACTGGGACGACGGCTGGGGCACCCGGCTTTGACGCGCTATGGCAGCCGGTTTGGCTTAAACAACGCGCACATAGAAAATGCAGAAGCCTTCTTTAAGCGACATGGCGGTAAGGCGGTCTTTCTCGGCCGGTTTGTAGGATTCGCTCAAGCGCTTGTGCCGTTTCTCGTGGGTTCATCACAAATGCCGTATCGCCAGTTCATTACCTACAACGCATTGGGCTCAGTGCTTTGGGTGCCTGTCGTGGTAGTGGGAGAAGCGCATGGCTGAAATGATTACCCCAGAGAGGTGCAGCGTTCTGCAAGCGGCGCCTCGGCTAATGCAAATCCTGCGCGTGCTCGCCCGACACAAACTCTTGGGAGCCGTGTTCGGCAAGAGACATTGGCCGCCGCCGAAGGCGGTACGGGAAGCCGTTGAGGAGTTGGGGCTAACCTTTATCAAATTCGGTCAAGTGCTCGCGATGCGGCGTGATCTGCTGCCGGACGCTTACATTGATCAATTGGCCCTGCTGCACGACCAGTTGCCGGCGATGGGTATTGACGTGGTACGCGCGACAGTCGAAGTCGAGTTGGGCACACCGTTGCCAGCATTGTTCTCATTGTTCGACGAAACGCCACTCGGCTCCGCCACCATCGCCCAAGTGCATAAGGCGACAATGCAGGATGGGCGTCAGGTGGCCGTGAAGGTGCAGCGGCCTGGCCTTAAAGCAATTATTTCCACAGATATGGCAGCACTGACTTGCCTGGTAGCGCTGGGGGAAAGGCTCTTTCCGCGTTTACGCGCACTCGACCTCCCTGTTGTGGTACGTGAATTTGCCATCAGTCTGAACCGGGAAACCGATTTCAGTCGCGAAGCGCGTTCCATAGTGATCTTTCGCACCGCGATGGCCGATTTTCCCGACCTCTGGATTCCGGATGTCGTTGCGGAATGTTCGCACGGAGCCGTGCTGACGCTGGAGATTTCGGCGGGTGAACGGGTGGATTTCTACGCCAAACAGCACCCGGAAACGATGCCGCGGTCGATGAACACCCTGGTTAGGCTGATGCTGCAAACGATCTTCGAAGAAGGCTTGTTTCACGCTGACCCGCATCCCGGCAATGTTTTCGTTCTGCCTGATGGGCGGCTCTCGCTCCTCGATTTCGGGAACACGGGCGAACTTGACGAGCCGATGCGCGAATCACTAACACTCTTGCTCGAAGCGGTCGTCAAAGGCGATGCACGGGCGGCCACGGAAGCTTATCTCGAAATGGCGCCGGGGAGCGAAAAAATCAACCATGCGGCGCTGTTGGTGGACATAAAGGCAGCGCTCTATGAAATCCGCAGGACCAATTTGGCCGATGTTTCAATCGGGGGTGCGTTCGAATCACTACTGCGTGCCGGAACCCGGAACGGGGTACACAATCCCGGTGAGTTTGTCCTGCTAACACGAGCTTTCGTCATTCTGGAGTCGATGATTCGCCAACTCGCCCCGGACCATAACTACATGGAATCGTTTCGTGAAGAGATCTTGCGCCTCACCGAGCAGCACTTCTCTCCGAAGCGGATAGAGGACAAGACAACCAAGCTTGCGCGCGAAGTAGAGCGCTTGATACTTGATGCACCCGGCGACACGCGACGCGTCCTCCGACGTATCGCCGAAGGCAATCTGGGCCGACTTCCGAGTTTGGAGGCCCTGGGAGGTCGCGTTAACCGCAATCTCGCACGGCTCGCTGGAGCCATTGCTTTCGCGGCTCTTGTGATCAGTGGTTCGATGCTGATACTTACGCCAATGGGTGGCTGGCACCATATTCTCGGCGAAATACTGATCATCAGTGGGATTGTCGGCATGCTCATCGCCGGTATCAGTGCAATGCGTCGCGACTATGGTCAACGCTGACTCTCGCCTTCTGAAGGTACCTGCGGAAATACCTCTGGTTACGATAAGCGAGTTGAATTAATGGGGCTGTGGTCAATTTTCGGTGGTAAAGCAGATACAACGACATTCGAATGAGAAAACGCAGATGCGAACATCCCGAGTTGCCGCGAAGACCGGCGTTAACCCACGTACTACACGCACCATAACGATGCGCAGTGTTATGGCACGAGCAGGTCTCTGGTCGGCGCTCGCCTTCGTTTTGAATCTGACGTGGGAAATCGCGCAGGTCAGGCTCTATACGATCTGGGCGGCGGCGGATGGGATGAGTGTCGCCTGGGCACTGTTTCATTGCTCCCTGGGCGACGTCGTGATTGCACTCGCGATGTTTGCGCTAGCGGGCATGGTGCTCTGGCGCGCGGACTGGCCGGTGTCGCATCCGTGGACAGGCGGCGTCATTGTCGTGATCGGCGCGCTGGCTTTTACTGCATGGAGCGAATGGTACAACGTCTATCGTGTCGGCAACTGGGGCTATACGGCGAGCATGCCGATGATTTTCGGGATTGGTCTTTCGCCGCTATTGCAGTGGCTGATCTTGCCACCCGTGATGGTGATCATCTATCGAATGCTAGAGCCGATGTTATTCGGAAAGTCTAGAGACCTACGGGCCAGGCCCATGAGGTCAATCCATCAATCTCAATGAAGCGAGGTAAGGCGATGGCAACGGATCCGGTCTGTGGCATGCAGGTTGATGAGCGAACTGCGGCGGGAAGCAGCGTGTTCGAGGGAAAAAGTTATTATTTCTGTTCCCCCGCTTGCCAGCAGAAATTCGAGGCCCACCCGTCCGCGCACGTTGCCGGACCGCCTCACCAGGGGGGCACCGCGCACTCTGGACACGCGCATCACGACGCCCAACCCCCGCACGAGTCTCCGGGTCAGGACGGTGGCGGGGTGGTCGTCGCTGGCGCGGCGCCGCCGGGAACTCACTATACCTGCCCGATGCACCCGGAGATTGTGCGCGAGGCACCGGGCGATTGCCCGATCTGCGGGATGGCGCTGGTGCCGATGGCGGGCACGGGCGGCGGCGAGGCCGACCATTCCGAGTGGCGCGCGCTGACGTGGCGGCTGTGGGTCGGCGCCGCGCTCTCCCTGCCCTTGGTGGTGCTCGCGATGTCGCCCATGATCGGCTTCCCGGAACTGTTTGGCCTGTTGCCGCAGGAACGGGGGTGGATCGAGTTGGTGCTGGGCACCCCGGTCGTGCTGTGGGCCGGCGGGCCGATCCTGCGCAAGTTCTGGTTTTCGCTGGTGCATCGCGCGCTCAACATGTACACGCTGATCGGGCTGGGGGTGGGACTCGCCTACCTGTTCAGCCTCGCCGCCGTGTTTTTTCCAAGCCTGTTCCCGCTGGAGTTCCGCGCGCACGACGGCGCGGTGGGGACTTATTTCGAGGCGGCGGCCGTGATCGTGACCCTGGTGCTGCTGGGCGATTTCCTCCAGTTGCGCGCGATGGGCCAGACTGGCCAGGCCCTCCAAAAATTGCTGCAACTCGCGCCCAACTTGGCCTGGCGTCTGGGCGAGGACGGCAGTGAGGAACAGGTTCCGCTCGAAAGTATCGCGGTGGGTCACCGGCTGCGGGTGAAGCCGGGCGAGAAAGTGCCGGTGGACGGTACCGTGCTCGAGGGTACGAGTCGGGTGGATGAATCGATGATCACCGGCGAGCCCATGCCAGTGGCCAAGGCGGCGGGCGACCAGGTCACCGGCGCCACCGTCAATGGCAATGGTTCGTTGGTGATCCGCGCCGAACGAGTGGGCGCTGACACGCTGCTGGCGCGGATCGTTCATCTCGTGGGAGAGGCCCAGCGCACACGCGCCCCGATCCAGAAGCTGGCCGATGTCATCGCGGCGTACTTTGTCCAGGTCGTGGTGGGCATTGCTCTCGTGACAGCGCTCGTGTGGGGGTTTCTCGGCCCCGAGCCGAAATTCGCCTACGCTTTTCTCAACGCCGTGGCCGTGTTAATCATCGCCTGCCCCTGTGCCGTCGGCCTCGCAACGCCTATCTCCATGACCGTCGCCATGGGGCAAGGCGCGCGCGCCGGTCTTCTGTTCCGCAATGCCGAGGCCATCGAGCGCATGCGTGACATCGACACCGTGGTGGTGGACAAGACCGGCACGTTGACCCTCGGGCATCCCGCCCTGACCGATTTTGTCGCCGAGGGCCTTCCAGAAAATGAAGCCCTGGCGCTCGTCGCCGGCGTGGAACAGCTTTCCGAGCATCCGATCGGGCTGGCCATCGTTGCGGGGGCCAAGGCGCGCGGCCTGACGCCACCGTCGGCTGGCGCCTTCGATGCCGTCAACGGCCTCGGCGTGCAAGCGGATATCGCTGGCCAGCATGTGCTCGTCGGCAGCCGCAACTTCCTCGCCCAGCACGGCATCGATACCCAGCCTTGGGAAGCGCGCGCGGAAGTCTGGCGTCTGGAAGCGAAAACGGTCGTGTTCTTCGCGGTGAAGGACGTGGCCACCGGACTCGCGGCGGTCGCCGATCCGATTAAGGAAAGCACACGGGAAGCGATCGCCACATTAAAAGATTCAGGCGTCCGCCTGGTGATGCTCACGGGCGATTCGCGCAGCACGGCCGACACCGTGGCCCGGCAACTCGGCATCGCCGAAGCCATCGCCGAAGTGCTGCCCGAGGACAAGGCGGGTCATGTGAAGCGCTTGCAGGCCGAAGGGCGCAAGGTCGCGATGGCCGGTGACGGCATCAACGACGCGCCGGCGCTGGCCCAGGCCGACGTCGGCATCGCCATGGGCACCGGCACCGATGTGGCGATGGAGAGTGCCGGCGTGACGCTGGTCAAGGGCGACTTGCGCGGCATCGCGCGCGCCGCCGTCCTGTCGCGCGCTACGATGCGCAACATCCGCCAGAACCTCGCGTTCGCCTTTGGCTACAACGCGCTCGGCATCCCGGTGGCCGCCGGCGTGCTCTACCCGGCGTTCGGTCTGCTGCTGTCGCCGATTTTCGCCGGCGCCGCCATGGCGCTGAGTTCGGTGTCCGTAGTCATCAACGCATTGCGGCTTAACCGCGTCAAATTATGATCATCCGAAACCGATCAGCCACCCGAGGGTTGTTGATCGCACGAATCGTTGCCGATCTTCTGTAACTTCTACCCCTGGCAAAACCCACCACAAGAGGAATGGCCATGCCCACCCCCAGCATTGATCTGAAGCGCCGCCAACTGCTGGCTGGCTCGTTGCTACTGGCTCTCCCCCGGGCGTGGGCCGCGCCCAGCCGTCCGGTGGTCGAGGTGTGGAAAGACCCGACGTGCGGTTGCTGCAAGGACTGGATGGCGTATCTGGAGAAAAACGGCTTCGAAACGCGCGTGCATGACACGGGCAACGCCGATGCGCGCAAGCGCCTTGGCATCCCCATCGAGTATGGCTCCTGCCATACCGCCGTGGTGGACGGTTATGCGCTGGAGGGCCATGTTCCCGTCCGCGAGATTCTGCGCCTGCTGGATGAGCGGCCCAACGCCATCGGTCTGGCCGTACCCGCGATGCCGATCGGATCGCCCGGCATGGATGGCCCTGAATATGGTCATCGTCGTGATCCCTATGACGTGTTGCTGTTGGCGCGAGACGGCACCTCCCGGATTTTTCAGTCCTATCGATAACAATAATCGCCCGCCTCGCCGCGTCAGGCGAATGCTGAAAAAACCAGGGGGATATTCATGCACGATTTGCGGAAAACCGGGTGCGCGCTGGCGCTCCTGGTCCTCTCGATGGGCGTCCAAGCGGCGAAACCTGTCGCCGATTTGCCAGGGGCCACTCTACCCGAATTACTGATCTGGGCGGAACAACACCATCCAGAACTCACGGCGATGCAACACGACGTGGAGGCCGCTGAAGCGCGAATTCAGCCAGCGGGCGCGTTGCCTGATCCGATGTTCAGCGTCGAATGGCGGGACATTCCCAACGACAGTGACTTTACCCTGGCCCCATCGCGAGTCGGCTCCATGAAGTACACCGTGGCGCAGACTCTGCCGCTGGGAGGGAAACTGAAGTCCAAACAGCGGGTGGCGGAAGCAGAAGTGGAGAAGGCACACCGGCAGCGGTTGACGTTGTCCACCACGCTACGGGCTAAGATCGCCACCGCATTTATCCAACGCTATCAGGCGCAGCAAAACGAGGTTCTCCTGAAAGAGGAGTTGATGTTTCTACGCGAAGTCGAGCAGGTTGCCCAGATTCGCCACGCCAACGGCCTCACGCCACAACAGGACGCTCTGAAAGCGCAAATTGAACAAACCACACTCAAAGCCGATTTGATCATGGCGGTAACCGAGCAACAACAGGCTCGCGCCAAACTCAATGCGTTGTTGGGCCGGCCGGCGAACGCACCGTTGGCCGAGCCAAAGGCGTTGCCACCCTTGCTCACACCAGCGGCGCTCGCAGACTTGGAGAGCCGGATGCTTGGCACCAACCCAGAGTTGCTCACTCAATCGGCTACTATCACCGCCGCCCAAAATACCCAGGATCTGGTGAAGGCCAACCGCTATCCGGATCTGACCGTCAGCGTTTCCCCGATCCAGGTCGGCAATCGGCTAACAGACTGGGAAATCATGCTGTCGGTCAACATTCCCCTGCAACAGACCAGCCGCCGTTCCCAAGAGCGGGAGGCCGCCGCAATGTTGAGCGCCGCACAAATCAGGCAAGACGCTATCGCCAATCAACTGCAAGGCGACTTACAGGAACAACTGGCCGGGCTGGATGCCGCCCGGCAACAGGAAACGCTGATCCGCACCCGCCTGCTGCCGCAGGCGGAGTTGACGTTCCAGGCGGCGCTCGCCAGCTACCAGACCGGTCGCGTGGACTTCACCACTCTGCTGGATGCGCAACGGCAAATGCGCCGAGCGCGCTTCGGCCAGTTGAAAGCCCTGCTTGAGCAATATCTCCGTTTCGCTGAAATTGAACGACTCGTAGGAGCACCTTTGTGAAACCGCGCACCCTCATCTTTTTTTTAGTCTGGGTCGGAACTGTCGGCGGGCTGGGTTACGCGGGACACCGGGGAAACGGGTTCCTGCCGCCCGCTGACGCTGCCGAACAGGGCAAGATTCTTTATTATCGCAATCCGATGGGATTGCCGGATACCTCGCCGACGCCCAAGAAAGATTCGATGGGAATGGACTATATCCCCGTCTATGAAGGCGAAACCGCTCCGTCAGCGCTCGCCACGGCCCCAAAGCGCATCCTGTATTACCGAAATCCGATGGGGTTGCCGGACACCTCGCCAACCCCGAAAAAAGATTCGATGGGGATGGACTACATCCCCGTCTATGAAGGCGAGGACATCGGCGGCGATCAAGTCCGCATCAGTCCGGAGAAAGTGCAAAAGCTGGGGGTGCGGACTGAAGCGGCGCAGCGGCGCGTCCTCAGTCGCCCGGTGCGTGCCGTCGGTCTGATTACTCCTGACGAGCGCCGTTTATTCACGGTGACCCCCCGGTTCGAGGGCTGGATTGAACGGCTGCTGGTCAACAGCACCGGCCAGACCGTGAAACGCGGCGAACCCTTGATGGCCGTGTACAGCCCCGAACTGGTCTCCGCCCAACGCGAGTATCTCCTGGCCAGCGGTGGGCTGCGTTCTCTACGCGCGAGCAGTCCCGAAACCCGCGAAGGTATGAGCCAGTTGGCGGAAACGGCCCTGCTGCGGCTCCGCAACTGGGAAATTTCCGCCGATCAACTGGAACGCCTGCGCAAAGAGGGTCAGCCGCAGCAGCAACTGTTGTTGCGAGCACCGGGAGACGGTGTAGTGCTGGAAAAAACCGCGATCCAGGGCATGCGCTTCATGCCGGGCGAAATGCTTTATCGCATCGCCGATTTATCGTCGCTGTGGCTAGTCGCGGATGTCTTTGAGCAAGACCTGAACCTGGTGCATCCCGGCCAGGAAGCGCGCATCACCGTCAACGCCTTTCCCGGCGAAGTGTTCATAGGCAAGGTCGCCTTCATTTACCCAACCCTCAACCCGCAGACCCGTACCGCACAAGTCCGGGTTGAATTGCCAAACCCCAAAGGGCGTCTCCGCCCGGCCATGTATGCCAGCATTGAACTGGCCGCCAGCCATAACAAAGCCGCGGTTTTGACTATCCCCACCTCGGCGGTACTCAGCAGCGGCGCCCGGCCCGTCGTGCTGGTCGAATTGGGAGAGGGCCGCTATCAGCCGCGTGAAGTGCGGTTGGGTCTGCGGGGCGATGAGTATGTGGAAGTGCTGGAAGGACTCGCCGATCAAGAGCAGGTCGTGGTATCGGCTAATTTTCTGATCGACGCCGAAAGCAATTTGAAAGCGGCGCTAGGCAGCTTTGGCGGGCATAGCGGTCATGGCGCGACCGCTCCCAGCACCGCGACCCCGCCAGAAACACCGCCCACACCGGCCAGTACGCACCAGGGCCACTGACATGCTTGGACGCATCATCGAGGCTTCCGCCCGCAATCTGTTTCTGGTGCTGCTGCTGACTGCGTTCGTAGTCGCTGGCGGCGTTTACGCGGTTCTCCACACCCCGCTCGATGCGCTGCCCGATCTCTCCGATACGCAGGTTATCATTTACACCGAGTATCCCGGCCAAGCACCACAAGTGGTCGAGGATCAAATCACTTATCCGCTCAGCACCGCGATGTTAGGCGTTCCCCGTTCCAAGGTCGTGCGCGGCTTTTCCTTTTTCGGTGCGTCCTTCGTCTATGTGATCTTCGAGGACGGGACCGACCTGTATTGGGCGCGGTCACGGGTGCTGGAATATCTTAACTTTGCCGCTGGTCGGTTGCCTACTGGAGTCACGCCCAGTCTGGGGCCGGATGCGACTGGCGTCGGTTGGGTTTACCAGTATGTCGTACTCGGTGCCCAGCGCACGCTGGCGGAACTGCGGACTTTGCAGGACTGGTTCATCCGCTACCAGCTCACCCAGGCGCAAGGCGTTGCCGAAATTGCCAGCGTGGGCGGCTTTGTCCAGCAGTATCAGGTCGTGGTCGACCCGCGCAAGCTGCAAGCCTACGGCATTCCATTGATGCGAGTCAGCGAAGTCATCCGCACCAGCAACCGCGATGTCGGCGGGCGGGTGGTGGAGTTGGCGGAAACCGAATACATGGTGCGCGGCAAGGGCTATTTGCGCGGAGCCGCCGATTTGGAGCAACTGGTGCTCAAGGCCGAGGGCGGGGTACCGGTGCTGTTGCGTGATGTAGCGCGGGTCGAAATGGGGCCGGATGAGCGGCGGGGACTGACCGAATTGAATGGGGAAGGCGAGGTGGTCAGCGGGATTGCTGTCGCCCGCTTCGGCGCGAACACGCTGGACGTAATCCATAATCTCAAGGCCAAGCTGGCCGAAATCGCCAGCGGCCTGCCGGCAGGCGTGACCCTTGAGCCGGTCTATGACCGCTCCGACCTGATCCATCGCGCTATCGAGACGCTGAAAAACACCTTGCTGGAAGAAAGTCTCATCGTCGCGCTGGTCTGCATCGTCTTCCTGTTCCATGTCCGCAGCGCGCTGGTCGCGATTTTGATGCTGCCGGTCGGAATTCTTATCGCCTTCATCGTGATGCGGCTGTTGGACATGAATTCCAACATCATGAGTCTGGGCGGGATCGCCATTGCCATTGGCGCGATGGTGGACGCCGCCATCGTGATGATTGAAAACGCCCACAAGCACTTGGAGCGGGCCGCGCCCGACGCTTCGCGGGTCACGATCATGGTCGAGGCGGCCCAGGAAGTCGGACCGGCCTTGTTCTTCAGCCTGCTGATCATCACGGTCTCGTTCCTGCCGGTGTTCACCCTGGAAGCGCAGGAAGGGCGGCTGTTCAAGCCGCTGGCCTACACCAAAACCTTTGCGATGGCGGGAGCGGCGCTGCTGTCGCTGACCCTGGTCCCGGCGCTGATGGTGCTGTTCATTCGCGGAAAAATCGTGCCCGAACATCGCAACCCACTGAACCGCTTTCTGATCTGGGCGTATCGTCCGCTGATCGCTGGAGTCATGCGCTGGAAAAAACTGACGATCCTGCTAGCGCTGCTCATCCTGGCAGCGTCCTGGTATCCGGCCAGCCAACTGGGCAGTGAATTCATGCCGACCCTCAACGAGGGAACCCTGCTGTACATGCCCGCCACCTTGCCGGGCCTGTCGGTGACCAAGGCGGCGGAAATCATGCAGATGCAGAACCGCATCATCAAATCCTTCCCGGAGGTGGCGTCGGTGTTGGGCAAAGCGGGGCGGGCCGCCACCGCGACCGATCCGGCGCCGTTGGAAATGTTTGAAACGGTGATCAACCTGAAACCGGAGAGCGAGTGGCGGTCCGGCATGACCATGGACACGCTGATTACCGAGCTGGACCAGGCGCTACAAATCCCCGGCGTCAGCAACGCCTGGACCATGCCGATCAAGGCACGGACCGACATGCTCTCGACCGGTATCCGTACCCCCATCGGCATCAAGGTATTCGGCAATGATCTCACTGAACTGGAGCAACTGGCCAAGGCGATTGAAGCCGTCGTCAAGACCGTGCCCGGCACCACCAGTGCCTACGCGGAGCGCATTACCGGCGGCTATTATCTGAACATCGAACCGGATCGGGAGGCATTGGCCCGTTACGGTCTGGGCATCGGCGACCTGCAGGACGTGATTGCGACCGCGCTGGGCGGGGAGACGGTCACGACCACGGTGGAAGGGCGGGAGCGGTTCGGGATCAACGTCCGCTATCCCCGCGATCTGCGCGCCGATCCGCAGGCGATTGCCCAAGTGCTGATTCCCGTGCCGGGCGGGGCGATGATTCCGTTAGGGCAGGTGGCCAGTATCGGTCTCGGCAAGGGCGCACCCAGCATCCGCACTGAAAATGCGCTGCTGTCGGCTTATATCTTTGTGGATATTCGTGGTCGCGATATTGGCGGTTACGTCACTGACGCGCAGCAGGCGGTGCGCCAGCAAGTGCAGTTCAAGCCGGGGTATTACGTCGCCTGGAGCGGGCAGTTCGAGTACATGGAACGGGCCAAGGCTCGGCTGATGATCGTGGTGCCTTTTACGCTGCTCATTATCTTTGTCCTGCTCTACCTCAATTTCCGCCGGCTGACCGAGACGCTCATCGTCATGTTGGCCCTGCCTTTCGCCCTGGTCGGCGGGATTTGGCTGATGGATGGGCTGGGCTATAACTTGAGTGTGGCGGTCGCGGTCGGGTTTATCGCATTGGCCGGGGTGGCAGCGGAAACTGGCGTGATCATGCTGATTTATCTGGATCATGCGCTCACGGCTTTACGCCGTCAGCGCGAGGCGGAAGGCCAGCCGCTGACGGTGAGCGATATTTACGCGGCGGTCATGGAAGGTGCAGTCGAGCGGGTGCGCCCAAAAATGATGACCGTGGTGGCAATCATGGCCGGTCTACTGCCGATCCTCTGGAGCAGCGGCGCCGGGTCGGAAGTGATGCGCCGCATCGCCGCCCCGATGGTCGGGGGGATGATCTCGTCAACGGTATTGACACTGATCGTGATTCCCGCGCTGTACGCGCTGGTCAAGGAAGCGGGCCTGCGCCGGGCGGCGCGATCCGCCATGCGCCGTTCCGAAGCCGCCGATGAGAACGTGGTCGGCCTCAAGACTCGCCGCTGACAGCGACTTTAACCATCGGCTGACGTCGACTTTGAACAGTGACATTCGTTGGGAACCGTAAGGATCTGTACCATAAAAACGAACTTTTTCTGAACTTGCCTGAGAGTTGCCGCTTTGTAGCCTAAAAATGAAGGAATTGTTGTCGTATGCCAAGCCGAGCGAGTCGGCAGCGATGCTGGGGGTGGGGGAGGAACAGCGGGAGGAGAGGATACCAGAGCAGCTCAAGAATTTTGGTCCTGTAAATTTTCCTGTGATGGCGAGGGGTGGCAGCGTCAGGCTAGGGCGTGGACTTCATCCAACCCATTGATCCTGTTAAGTGATGTTCGTTTAGCCTGCCTGCCCCGCCGTTCTGATCACAGGAAAATTTACAGGAGGATTTAATTCAGTAAGATTTTGCTCAATGGTAGTGCAGATTTTATCCAAGGGTAAATCATTGGGATCCTCCCCAAACGGGTCTTCAATCTCAACGCCAATTTCCTCAACGCCGATGAACGCATAACTGACCAGCGCCGTGGCCAATATGCTCCACCAACCCATGGCCGCGACTAGAGGCAGGGAAATCGTGAGGCAAAACAGGCTCAGAAAGCGCTTGAGATGCAGCACGTAAGCAATGGGTAAGGGCGTATTGCGAATCCGTTCACAACCCCCCAGACAGCGAGTCAGTTCGCCCAGACTGGAATGCAAGATGGTAAGGCGCTGTTCCGTCAGCAGACCTTGTGCCGTGCATTGCCCAAGAAGGGTCGCGATGAGGGACAGCGCCGCCAGGGCAGAATGATTCGCGCCAGCGAGTCGCTGCTGGTCTTCGGCCAAAAGAAACGGCTTCACTTCCTGCCAGTTTTGGATTTGACGCAGCCGTTGTTTAGTCAATATCGGAAAAGCAATCAGCAGATGGATGAGCCGCTGCTGGACGGCAGCGGTATCAGGATGCGGTGCTAAATACGCCAGGATGCCCATACTCAGAAAGCGCGTTTGATTGGTGATTTCACCCCACAGCTTTCGGCCTTCCCAAAAGCGGTCATAGGCGGTATTAGTGCGAAAGACCAAGAGCAAGCCCAAGGCGACACCCACCACCGCCCATGGAGTGCTAGGAATATTTTTCAAGTTGATCCAGTGGGTTTGATGCAGCCCGGCAATAACGGTACTGAACAAGGTAAAAATCACAATTCTCGAAAAGATGCTGCCGATGACGGAGCCGTTAAACGTCACGAGCAAAGCTAGCCAGTTTTTATTGTCATATTCAACCACTATTTACTCTCCACTATGAATCAAGTTCGAACAACTGCTGAGTCGTAAGCTCATCTGACGCTCACTCCAAACACCTTCAACACTTTATCGCCGTAATGATTGATGACCTTCACGGCATTAGACATTATCGGAAACTGAAAAAGGTGATTTTAAGGCAAAATCATGAACTTGGAAAAATACATTCATGATCAATAGCTTGATCTAAAAGCGATAAAAGTTTTCCTAACTGTTTCCAATAATGTCTATTGTGGGTACTTAACGATTACTATTTCATATTGCTTTGTTCTGCCTCTGGTGCTGCATCGTACTCGCTAAATCGTAACCGTTTTGGGAGGAAATATCCTGAAGACTCTGATGTGGTTTGCCCTGGCCGCCCTGCTGGCGCTGGCCAGCCTCGCCGTAACCGCCACCGAACTGACCGGCAAGGTCGGGGGCGTCAGCGATGGCGACACGCTGACCCTGCTCGTGCCGGACGGGGCCAAGGTCTCCCCGTCCGACACGCCGACGACTCTGCCCGCGTATTCGGCGGCCAGCAGCGGCGCGGCCAACAGCAGCAGCAGGACGAGGAGGGCGAACGGGCGTGGGGCAGGGTAGGGGCACCTCGCGGGTCTTCTCGCATCGAGTGGTTGGGCGAAGGGGGGCGTGTGCGAGTTATTCACAAATCCTGTGGATCACTCTGGCCCGGCCGGGCGGCACCGTCAACCAGGACGCGGGCTTACGCGGCGCGGCGGGATTGCGCGGAAAATGACCGGCGGGGAAGGGGATCGGGTGAAACCGTGGCCGGCCTATTCCGGTCCCAGCTGGGCGTCCAGTTCCGCGAGCCGGTGGGCGTACTGATCGGGCGGCAGCGACCGCCGATCGCGCGCCCTTTGCCGCAGGGCGTCCAAGCCGGCGCGGGTGAAGCACGCGAAGGGGAGGCGGCCCGGCGGATCGACGATTTCGATCAGACCGCGTTCCAGCAGCGTGCGGATCGCGGTCCGATTCAGCGTGGGCTGGCCTTTGTGGGGGCCGGCGGCCCAGCGGTGCAGCCAGATACCGTCGTGGAGCGGATCGGTTTGCCCGCCGCGTGCCCGGAACTCTGTGCGGATCAGGCGGCGCTCGGCGGCGGTGAACGGTGTCGAGTCAGAGTGTTCCGGGTCGGTGGGCGGGAACATGGCGGCGCGCTGTCGGGAAATCGATCGCGCTATTTTGAACGCCCCGCCCGCGAAAACCACGGGTTTCTCGGTATCGGACGGCCGGTGTCGATGCGGGCCGCCCGTCGTGGAAGGGTTCCGGCCCGCGCCAACGGCGCGAGAAAGATCGTATTCAGCGGGGCCGCGAAGGCCGCCTAGAGACCGCGCCGGCCGCCGGCCGGAGGTTCGGAGGGGCCTGGCGCCCTATTCCTCGTCCCAGAGGGCCGAGATCGGCCAAGGCGAAGGCGGCAGTTCGGCCCGTTCCGGGTCGTTCGGCCGCCACCCGCCACGCCTTGAAAGTGGCGCGGCGCAGGTAGGGGCGCGTCCAGGCGGGATGCGCGCAAAAGGCGGCTACAAGGCGCGGGTTCAGGCCGAAGCCCAGGGGTTCGGCGTCTCGCGCGACCGGCCCGTTCCAGCGTGGGCTGGGAAACCGGGGCGGCACGCGCCGTTTCGGGGTCTAGCACGCCCGCCTCGTCGCCCAACACCCGCCGCCGCCAGCCGACGACGTGCGCGCAGCGCCTTGAGGCAGGTCAGCAGGCCGGGCCGGTCGTCCTGGGTCCCGGAGGCGAAATCCTCCTACATCTGCTCCGGGCAGATGCCCACCGCGAGCAGCGCGTCGCGCTGGAGGTCGGGGGTCTGCGAGCCGTCCGCTTTCGAGACGCGCAGGCTCCCGTCACGTAAACGACCGTTTAAATGACCGCCAGCGAACGCGGGGTCGCGCGGCCAAAAACGGTCACTTAACCCGTCAATCATACTACGATCCGCAAAGGTCAACATCCATCCGTTAAAGGACCAACCGGCGGCGTCGGGTCCGCTCGCGACCGATGGAGGGTCGGCCTCGCGAAATGCCTTGACGCCGCTCGTGGGATAGGCGGGCTCGATGGCGAACCACTGAACGGCCGCGCCCACGTCGTCGGCTTCCGTCGCACCGAGCCGCCGCCGCTCCCGAACCGAATCCGGCGAGGGAGAAAGAGGGGGCGGGCGCGATTCCAACCGGATCGAATTCGATCCCATGAAACGGCCTTGGCCCGAATCACTCCAGCGCCAACACCAACCGCTTGCCCAGGGCCGCCGCCGCTTTCTCCAGTTGGCGCAGGGTCGGGGAGTGGCGGGGATTTTCCAGCCGTTGCGCCGCGGCCCACGAGGTTTCCAGGGAACGGGCCAGTTCCGCGAGCGACCGATCACCCCGCGCCCGGCGAATCAACAGCGCCGCTTGGGTGCGGGCGTCTGGCGCGATCAGGTACCTTCCTTCACCGGCGGGGGACGGATCGGGAATGGGCAGATCGTGATCCAGCCGGCATCCCAGCATGGCCGACAGCACTTCGGCGCCGTTGAACAGGGCCTCGTCCAGCGCAGCCCCTTCCGTAAAAGTGTCCTCCAGATCGACGAAGCGCACCAAGAGCGCACCGTTCTCTTGCGTTTCCAGCACGGCCGGGTAACGAATATCCATGGCTTCGATTTCCTCCTATTTCAGTGGGACGCCGGTTTGCCGGGCGATGGAGGCCACCCAACCGGGGCCGAGATCATGCTTGCCGTGCACGGGGACCGGGACTATTTTGTTGCCCTTCATCATGAGGTGATGGCTGCCGTTAATCCGATCCAACCTCCAGCCGGCGGCTTGCAGTTTCCTGATGACCTCGTTCCCGTTCATGGCAGGCAATATCTATCATTATAGATATATCGTCAATAGTTTATTGTTGGCGGACCCGCCATCGCCCCGGCCCCAGCCGCGCGCAGTTCGGTCAGGGAGACCGGCCGCAGCGCGTTGTCGGCGAGGTATCGGGTCGAGTGCCGCAGCAGGGCGCGCGGACCCCTCGTGTCGGGTCCAGCCGAGAAACAGGTCATCGACGAGCGGGAACCGGGCGTGCCGGCCCCAGTCATTTCCGGGGACGCCGAGGCCGATTTCCCGGTGAAACACCTCCACAGGGCAGCGGCCGAGCGCATCGACGCGCGCCAGCAGCCAGCGACCGTCCTCGCGAGCGAGCCGGATTTCCGCCGCAGGGGCGGTCCCGGTCGGATCGAGATCGAGACGTTCGATGTCCGATCTCGCCGAGGCCCGCGGGCGGGCTTTTCAATCGCGCCCATCGGTTTGGTCGCGGCGAGCGCCCTCACGATTTCGATCCCCCGCCCGCCTGCTGTTCCCGCCCGTTGAGTTCCGCCACGTCCTTCACCCCGACCGGCGGCCGCCCGTCGCCGCAGGTGCCGCGCAATTCCCCGATACGAGCCCTCTGGAGATCGGGGGCCGCGTCGGTTTCGGCTTGCCGCTTCGCCGTGCTTTCGTTGTCCCGCACCACCCCCACCGAATCGGCGTGCAGCAGGAGCGTCTGCACGGTGGGGTGGTCCAGAAAACAGCGTACCGTGGCCCCGCCGCTGACCCGCACGGTGGGCGGCGGCTTGCAGCGGCGCACGGCTAGGTCGCGCGCCGCCAGCGCGTCCACGCCCCCCCCCACGATCCAGACCCCGCGCGGGTTGCCTAGCAGGAGGGGCGGATACGCTTTGTCGCTCCCCGCCCCATCGCGCTTCGGTTTTTCATCGGGACCGGCTTGGATCAGGCGCTGGGTCACGTTCCGCAGCGTGCCGCTCCCCTCTCGCCCGACGAACAAGACACCGCCCCCGGTATAGCGCAGGAAACCGGCCCGTTCAGCGTGATCCAGCGTGTCCGACGAAATGCCGCGCCCATGCAGATAAACCCGCCCGGCGTGGCGGTCGGCGCGGGTTTGCGGCCGGCGGGCGGGACGAGTGCGCCGGGGTTTTTCGACGAGGGGTTCCCGCTTCACTACCGGCTCGTCAGTGAGCCGCGACACGGCGTCCAAAAAGCCGATGCCGGGTTCGAGGTCGCGCACCAGGGCGATGTGGTCGCCGATGCCCTGGCCGGTTTTGTTGCAGGCCACCCCATGCCATCGCTTTTTTGGGTCATCCGGTACTGCTCATCGCCCCGCACACACCGATTAACGGCGGCCTTCTTTTCTCACGGTAAAGCCCCTTTTTTCTCAATAATGGGTAGGGTCTTTTTGTTGGGAACTGAGGATTAAGATCGTATCAAGAGACCTCATCATTGAACCTCTTTTTTCTTAAAAATCCATCCTGTTTTATAAATGATAGCGGGAATAATAAGCTGTTTCCTCCTGTTTTTTAATTGACAGAACCCTGCGGTTTGATATGCTTTATTTAAGTTAAACAGGGTGTTGCAAATCCAGTGTCCTTCACTTCTCAACGGAGAACCGCGATGGAATTTAATCACATTCCGCTAGAAAAACTGACGGTTTCTCGGATGAACGTCAGAACCCACGGCGCGACCGACGGTTTGGATTCGCTGGCCGCCAGTCTCAAGGCGCAAGGGCTGTTGCAACCGCTCTTGGTGCGGCCCGTAGCCGACAGCGAGAGCTTTGAAATCGTGGCCGGACAACGGCGCTTTCTGGCCTGTCAGCGCTTGGCGCAAGAACAGCCCGTTGAACCGCTGCCCTGCCTGGTGCTGGACGCCGGAGACGATGTGACGGCGCTGGAAGCCTCACTGGCCGAGAACTTGGAACGCCTGCCGATGGAACCGTTCGACCAGCACGAGGCGTTCGCCCAACTGGTGAAGCGGGGCCAAGGCGTCGCCACTATCGCCGCCCGCTTCGGGGTGACCGAGCGGCTGGTGAAACAACGGCTGGCCTTGGCGAATTTGACCGAGGCCATCAAGCGTGAAGCGCGCAAAGGCGATCTCGACATCGCCGACGCCCAATTGCTGGCGCTGGCGACGCCCAAGCAGCAACGCGAATGGATGAAGCTGTATCGGGACAAGGAGCAGTATGCGCCGCAAGGCAGCCCATTGAAGGCGTGGCTGTGCGGCGGGGAGGCAATTTCCACCGAGGTGGCGTTATTCCCACTGGCGGAGTATCCCGGTCGCGTGGTGACAGACTTGTTTGGCGAAGAAACCTTCTTTGATGACGCCGCTCAGTTCTGGACGCTGCAAAACCAAGCGATCGCTGCATGGCGAGATCGGCTGTTGGCGGACGGTTGGGTGCAGGTGGAGGTGGTGGAAACCGGCGAGTATTTCCGCAGTTGGGAGTACCAGCGGACGGGGAAGAGTGAGGGCGGTTGGGTATTGATTTTGCCGCACCGCACCGGCGAAGTGGTGTGTCACGAAGGCTTTTTGCCGCTGAAGGAGGCTCGCCGTCAGGCCCGGCAAGCGGCGGGATTGGAGGGGGAGGCGGCGAACGACGCGCCCAAGGCGACTCGAAGCGAAGTCCCCCAAGCCCTGCAAAACTATCTTGCATTGCATAAAGCAGCGGCGGTGCGCTACCAACTCACACAAAACCCGGCTATCGCGCTGCGGTTGACCGTGGCGTGTCTGATCGGCAGCGCGACGAACTGGTCGGTTCGCGCCGACCGCACCTCGCCCCACAATCCCGCCATCGAGGTCAGCACGGCGAAGGGCGCGGCGCTGGATCGGTTCGGGGAGGAGTGGGCGACCGTCCAACGCTGGTTGGGCGACTCCAGCGACCAGAGCTTAGTCGGGCGGGGCTACGGCGAGGGCCAGACCGCCGAGGCGTTCAGGCGCTTGTTGGAGTTATCCGACGAGCAGGTATTGAAGGTGCTGGCGGTGGCGGTCGCCGAGACGCTGGTGGCGGGCAGCGGTTTGGCCGAGCGGCTGGGCGAACTGCTCCAGATCGACATGCGCCGGTTCTGGAAACCGGACGAGACGTTTTTGGACCTGCTCACCGACAAGGAGGCGCTGACTCGCATGGCGGCGGAGTTGGGCGCGGCCCCGTCCAGTAAAGCAACCGGGAAAGAGTTGCGCGGGCTGATTCGCCGTCGCTTAAAAGGCGAAGGATGCCCGCCGACAGCCGATTGGTTGCCGCGTTATTTCGAGTTTCCCACCCAAGGCTACACCGCCCGCCCCGTGTCGGAGGCCCGCGCCGCTTACGATCAGCTGGCGCGGCGCGGGAGCGGCGCGAATCCCGAAGCCGAGGACGACGCTGTGTTCGAGGATGAAGAAACCGATGGATGGGCCGAGGACGCCGACGAAGCCGGTGTCGAATGGGACGAGGCTGCTTGATGGAGCGGCGGGCGGTTCGCCGCCCGCCCGATACGAAAAGAACGCCGGTCTCCGCGCTGGAGACGACGCCACCACCACGAGGCTGAACAATGGAACTTCCCGACTCTCCCGGTCATTGGGTGTTGCAACAGGGCGACGACATCACCTATGGGGATGTGGCGATCCGGCAGGATGGGCCGAAGCCCGGCATGACGCACCCATTCGCCTTCAATAACGAACAATCCGATCCCTGTGAAGGATTGACCGGCGATGGGCGAAAAGTCCGCGATGAATATCGGGGCCGTCTGAAAAAAATGAGCTCAACATGACCTCACCTAAAGCATCCCGGCGCTCCCGCAAGCGCCCATGCGCGAGTGCGCCGCCGGCGTCGCCCGCCCCAACACCCTTGAATTCTGATCAAGCTCGCGCCGTTTCGGAGTTATCTAGCGCCCTTGATCGCGGCGATCCGGTGTGCCGACTGTTGGGTTATGCGGGCACCGGCAAAAGTTTCAGCGTGGTGCGCTTGCTCCAGGCTTACGCGACCTATCGCCCGGTTCTGCTGACCGCGCCCACCAACAAAGCCGCTGCGGTTCTCCGGGCAATGGCCGCTGAGATGGGCGGCCAGGTCGAAACGGCGACGATCCACAAGATTCTGGGATTGCGCCCGGAGGTGGACGCGGATCGAGGCCGCTACATCCTGAAACGAGTGCGGCAACCCGCGATTGAAGACGGCGCGCTGATCGTGGTGGACGAATGTTCGATGGTGGACTCGCTCTTGCTGGGCCACATTCTGCAAGCCGCTCAGTCCGCCCGCGCTCAAGTGCTGTTCGTGGGCGATCCGACGCAATTACCGCCGATCTTTGAGCCGGACTCTCCGGCGTTTTCCGGTCATGGAGTGACCGCCCGATTGACTCAGATCGTCAGACAGAAGGCCGATCACCCGATTCTGGCAATGACTCAGAAGATCAGGGATGCCATGCAGGGGGGACCGGTTCCTGTGTTTGAGACGAAGCATTCTACAGACGGGAGTTTGATCCACCTTGGCGCGGCAGAGTTTGAGGCAGCGATGCTCGCGGCGATGCACCGCCCGGAGTACCACGCCGATTCCGATGATTGCCGCGTGTTGGGCTGGACCAATGGCAAAACCGACCACTACAACCGGCTGATTCGCCGCTCGCTGCTAGGCCAACCGGCTGAACAACAGGCGCTACTACCGGGTGAGACTGTGGTGGCTTGTTCGCCCATTCTCGAATTAGGCATTAGCATCGGCGATAGTGTGGCTGTCCTTAACGCCGTTCCCGACATTCGCCATTCCATTCCTGCGCTAAAAGCCAGAATTGCAAACTCAAAAGGAAAGCAGCTCGATGTTTGGGTTGTTACGCCGGATGGGAAAGAAGTCTACAAGCAGGAATTATCGAAACTGGCGAAGGTGGCGAATCAGTTGCAATCGGAGTTCAACGATCATCGCAACGGTAACACTCTAAGCATGTATCCACCGTTGTCAGATAAACGGCGTCGGGCAGCATGGGTTACTTTCTTCGAGTTCAAAGATGAGTCATTCTCCGACTTACGCCCGGTTCATGCGTCAACGGTACATCGTTCCCAGGGCAGCACTTACGAAAAGGTGTTCGTGGATTTAACCGACATTGGCCGTTCAACGCGGCGCGATGTGTTGCTGCGACTGCTCTATGTCGCTTTAACCCGATCACGCGGCGATGTTTATGTCACGGGCGAATTGCCGGAACGGTTGTACCGGGAACCCGATTGAGACCGTTCCGTTTGAATCTTCAGCACTCCACCCCTAAAAACCACCATCGGCTTGGATTTCGTGCCGTCGGGTGGCGCTGCAACGCGAAACGCCCGATTTCAATTCAACCCTTCTTTTTCACCCTCCCAGACCGCCGCGATTCATCCCTGACGCTGCAACCGCACTCAGGCCACTTCACTCACAACCGGCCTTTTTTCTGCAATCGCTTCCTTAATTACTCCGAGGGTTCATCCCTGAACCGTCCGCTCTGTCCACCTACGGCCTCCCTCCCTTGAGCCGTTGAGAATGCCTTAAAAAAGACGATTCGCCAGCGGGGGAACGTGGGTTTTCATTCGGTTTTCTTTACCAGAGGCTCCTCCGGTTCTAATGCCCGATGCTGAAAAGCAGTTTGGCGTTCGTCCCTGAATAGGCTGGATCATTCTTATTCATCATCCCTGCCTCTCTCCATACTTTTATCCACACTTTTATTCGCGCCCGTAATGGGAAGGGTTCGATTTGCGCGCGACTTGACAATAGAGGTTTGTGTTGGAAACTGGTTATAGAAGTTATTTCATCTCATATTTTATAACCAGCGGGAGAACCAAGACGTGAATAAGCACCACACAAAAATAGAGCTTTGCGGCGAGGAATACGCCGCTCTCGTTCTATTTGAAGGGGATGAAAGTCCATGAATCTGCAGCGTTGCAATGTGCCGAAGCGTAAAAGAATTTTACAACGCGGCTGGCGCATTCAAGCCGATGGTCAATCTCATCCGCTTAGATATTAAGCCCCTGCTGGATGAGGCGCCATTTTCTGCATGGGCGGATGAAATGATGGCAAAAGCCACGTGCCGGAAGGCAGAAGCTCATGAGTGGGAAAGGGAGGCGGCATGAAATTCTACAAAGTGGAGTTTCTTCCGAAGAAAAAAGGATGTTGCAGTTGGGAGATGGAGGAAACCGCGCTCTGCGAAAAGGAGGCGATCAGGAAAGCCGTCCGATTTTTAATCGGTTGCGGCGAACAGGCGAGCCACTACCAGAAGCCTATCGTTAGGCCCCTGGAGGCGAGCGAGTCATAAAAAGCCGTTTCGTTGCAACTCACAACGAAACGGCCCGATTCAACCCCGAACTTCACGAAACGAGGTGACACGATGATAGCAGAAAAGACCGACCGCCAGAACGGCCGCAGGCGGTTCGGCAAATTGAAACGGACACTTTCGACGCTGGGTAAGGAGTTGGCCTCGCGCGGGCAACGGTTGCGCTGGAACGTCCAGCGCCGCCGCGCCGAGATTGTCAACCGCTGAGCTTGAGCTTGAACCGACCCAACCGCCTATCAACGTGATCGAGGAAACCGCAATGAATGCTCCCGTCAACCTCCCCATCGAAATCGCCCTGGACGAAACCGGCTTGCCGGAAGGGCAAATTATGGCGGACTCCATCCGCCAATGGCGAAGCGATTGCAAGTCAGGCCAATTCAAAATCGGCGCGGCCATTGTGTACGGTAACAGAATGGACATGGAGATCGTCGGCGCTCAAATCAGCGAGGGCGAGTATTTCGCGTATCCGCTCCAGAAATGGTTAGCCCTCCTGTTCGTCGATTCGGATCGGGTGCTGTCGTCGATCCTGTTCAAAGGGGAATCCCTCGACAATTTCGAGGAGCTTCGGCGGCGATACCGGCTGAAGGGCGAAACCCTGTTGAGCAAGACGATTCGCGCCCAAATGGCCATGCGATCCAGCAGGAAGCATGGGGAAACCTATTACGCGGTCGAGTTTGAGGTGGTGAGTGAGGGCAAATACGCCGCCGCCATTGCCGACTTCCGGCAGCAACACTACAACCCGGCGATGTTCCGGCTCTTATCCGGCCCGACCGAGAACGGCAATGGCACCGCCCACGATGCGAACGGCAACGCCGGAACCGAACGCACCGGCAAGAAAAAATAAGTCCCCGACCCCCTTCCAGCGCCAGGGACGGCGCGCAATCGGAGCCAAGACCATGACCGAGCAGACGACCCATTATCAGACTGAGCCGATGACCGAATCGCTTGAAATCGCCGAGTACCGCACCACCACCGCCGCGCTGGCGCTGTTGCGGAAGAAATACGCCGACCCGTTTGACGTGACCACGAACCCGGGTATGACCGCCGCCAAGGCCGCCCGCGTCGAGATTCGCGGCTACCGGGCGACGCTGGAGAAGACCCGCGCCGAGATTAAGGCTCCGGTCTTGCTTCGCGGCCAGCAGATTGACGCCGAGGCCAAGCGGATCAACGCCGCACTACTGGCCATCGAGGAACCCATCGACGCGGCGATCAAGGCCGAGGAACAGCGCAAGGTTGAGGAAAAAGCGGCCCAGGCTCGCGCCGAAGCGGCCCGCGTCGCGGCGCTTGCCGCCCGGGTCCATGGGATTCGCGAGCGGGTCATCGCCGTGGCGAATCAAGATGCTGCTGCCATTCGCGAGGCGTTGGCACAGGCGCAGGCATTTGAACCCGACCCCGATGAGTTTGCCGAGCGTTGGCCGGACGCGATGAAGGCGATCACCGAGACCCGGCGGGCGCTGGAAACGCTGCGGGCGGAACGGGAAGCGCGGGAAAAGCAACAGTCAGAGGAAAACGCCCGGTTGCAGACCCAGCGGGAAGAACTGGCCCGGCAACAGGCGGAACTCGACCGGAAACGGGCTGCCGATGACGCTCAACGGCAAGTGGAACGGGAGGAACTGGCCCGGTTGCGCGCCGCTGAGCAGGCGCGCCAACAGGACGCCGAGGCGCGGGAACGCGCCGGGGAAGACGCCCGGTTACCGGCCGAGCGGACGACGAAAACCGCCCGGACGAAAAAGCCCGCCCGGATCGATCCACTGGCCGAGATCAAGGACGCTCTCGCGGCGGGAACCCTCACCGGACCCGACGCCCTCGACCGCGCCTATCGCTTGGGCTTTGCCGACGGCGAACAGGCCCGCAAAGCGGCCTAAACATCACCGCGCCCGGGAGGGCGCGAACCGCCCGGAGAAAAACCATGCTCTCGAATCGTTCCTACTTCCAAATGCCCGGCGTGTCGAGTCACGCCTTGATCGAAATCGCCCGCACCCCGCTGCATTGCTGGGCGAAGTACCTGGACCCCGACCGCCCCGACGAGGAACCCACCGCCGCGATGCGGTTCGGAACCCTGGTTCACGCGCTGGTGCTGGCGCCGGAAACCTTCAGCGCCGCGTTCTTTTTGGCGGACGCGATCAACCGCCGCACGAACGCGGGCAAGGCCGAACACGCGGTCTTGCGGGAGTCGGGCCAGCAGGCCATCACCCCCAAGGAGTACCGGGCGGCCCTGGAGATCGTCAAGGCGATCCAGCGGCATCCGGTGGCCGGGACGCTGTTCAAAGCCGGCGAACCGGAAAAAGTCCTCACCGTAGCGCGCGAACCGCACCGGCTGCCGCTCAAGGGGCGGCTGGACTGGCTGAACCCGCAGCCGGCCATCGTGGAGTTGAAAACCGCCAGCGACGCGAGCCGGGAGGGCTTTTTGCGCGCGGTCTATCGGCACGGCTACCACCTGTCGGCAGCCTATTACCGGATGCTGGTCGGCCGGGCCACCGGAACACCCGAAACCGACATCCCGCATACCTTTGTCGTCGTGGAACCTAAACCTCCGTATGCTGTAGCGGTGTATCCCACCTCCGAAGGCGTGTTGGCCGAAGGCCGGGATTTATGGGAAACGAACCTCGCCCGGTTCGACGACTGCTGGACGAGCCAGGATTGGCCCAGCTATCCGGTCGAGTCGCTAAAGCCGTCCAGCGGGATGGGCAGCGGCCTCCGCTTGGAGATCGAGGAAGGGGAGTTGGAACTGTAGAGCCTTAACCAGGGCGCCAGGGACGGCGCGGCGCTGGAGAAACGCTGCGATTATCCTGAGTCCGTCGTCAGAAGGTACGGAGAAGAGGGCACGGCTCACCGTGCCATGGGCCGAGCCACGGGCGGCTGGATCGCGACTGGAAACGGCGATTCGCGAGAAACGGGAACGATGAGGTGAGGCTATCTGAACTCCCAGGAGAGGAGAAAGAGGTTGCAAACGGTTGAGGCGATGATTGATCCCACGGGCAGAGTGCGACTCTGGGGCAACGGGGCGATGACGACCCCTCCACTCGCGGGTCTACGGGGATACCTGTCGGGTGATTTATTTCGTCGAGAAGGATGCCCGGTTGGGCCTTGTCGTCACGGCCGCTTTAGAACCCGCGACTGGGATTCCATGGGCGATCTCGCCGTGAGTGGCGTTGGAAACCCGGGGGGTCCCGCTTCGAGAAAATAACGGGTTTCGGGTTCAGCACTCCGAGCCATTTTTCAACCCCTCCCTCCGGTTGGATATTCCCCCCGGGGTCTATCGTCAAGCGGCGGAACTCCGCGCCCGGCAGGGCCTGAAAACCCCGGATGCCTGGCAGGTGGCGATTGCTCGCCAGCCGGGCTGCTCGGCACTCGGGACACACGATGATCGTTTGCAGCAGACGGTCCGTCATGACGCAGTGACTCTCTGCGCGGGCGTTGGATGGACCCGGATTTTCGGGAGCAGCCTCGCGCCTTCAGGCCCGGAAGGAGGTGAGTCCAGCGGCTTCGAGTAGGCCCATTTTGACGTCCAAGTTCGCAGCAACGGCCCTATTGACGAGGGCATCCAAACCGAACCGGTTGATCTTGCCGCGCATAAGATCCGAGCTGCGCAGTTGAGTGACCCCGAACCGCTTCGCTGCCTGCGCCTGGGTCAGTCCAGTACGGACCCGATACGCTTTCAGAGACCTCATTCAGCGAGACCGTCACTTCAGGTGCTCCGCTTCTTCGGGGGGGTCTTCGATGGCATCCCCACCCTCGCGAAGGGTTTATGGCTCATTTTTCTAGCTCCTTCAGGAGATCACGATACCGGTCATTCGCTCAGTCCCGTCAGAAGGCGCGGATTCCCCTTTTCGGGGCGCGATCCAAACCGGCTCGCTGCAGCAACCAGTCCTCACGATAGAGGACGGTCGGGGTCGGCGCGTCGGGGTCTTTGAGTGCGGCCAGGGTCGGTTCGCCGGGTATGCCAATACGCCCCACCGTGCGCTGAAGGTCATAAACGCGCCCCAACCAGGTGGACAGCGCGAGGGAGACGGGACAGACGTGTTCCTGCGGATCGAGCAATAGAGCCCGGGCTTCCTGTACCACCGCCCGCTGACGCTCGCCGGTCAGGGGATAGCGCAGTACCTGATTTTTCGGTGTTTCCCAGAGTACATCCAGGTGGCCGTCCTGGTAGGACACGCCGGGTTGCAGCATCGCCGCTTGCCGATGGCTCAGGCCCACCACCCGCACCAGCTCCAGGTGCAACGCCCCCCGCGCATCCTGGGCGCGGATTCGGGCGAGGCGTTCCTGAATCGCGGCTTCACTCAGTGGACGGGGTAGGGCGGCGCGATCACCGGCTTGGAGCGCACGCCAGCGATGGCTGACCTCCAGCGCCAGGGCGGGCTGGTCCAGCCAGCCGCAGAGTTGCCTCAGCAGACGCACCGACAGGAGCGCGCTGTGACGCTGGAGGGTGGTGGAGGTGTGCCAGTGCCGGAGTAACACGTCGAGGTGCGAGGCGTTGAGATCGTCGGGCGCGTGCAGCGGTTGACCGGCCAAGGCCAGGACTTTGACCATCTGATTCAACAGCCGCCAGCGAACCTCCAGCGTCGCGGCGCTCAGCGGACCGGAACCGTTCTGGCGTTGAGTCAGGTTCGCCCGCACCCGTGCGGCCAGCCCCTGTTGTTGCACCCGATATTCCGCGCGAAGGGACTGGGGATGTCGGCGGGCGGCCTCCTGAACCGGCGGCGTATCCGGTTTGCCGTAGTAGGCCGCGGTGATTCCCGGGCGGGCGTGTCCCAGCCGGGCCGTGACCTCGTGCTTGGCCCCTGAATCCGCTGCGCTCAGGACGGGGCCGCCGCCGCGCACCGGCGAGGTTTCGCCCGTCAGTTGCTCGTAGATATCGTTGGCGTATTGATGGCGCAGCCCATGACTGACCAGACCCTCTTTGCGGGTGATGCCGTGTTGCGCCAACACGTAATAACAGTGCTGGAGCCAGTGCTTGAGATCGTACTCCGACGGAATCATCGAGCGTTTGGTGATCTGGACGTACTGCTCCGCTTCCGCCAGCACCGCGCGCTGGGCGTCGGTTTCAATCGGCACCACTCGGGGCCGTCCGCCCTTGGTGCCGGCCACCACCCGCAGGTAGGTTTCATCCACCCGATCCCGAAGGGGATTGAGCAAGGAGGCTTCCTGAAGCCGCAGCCCAAAGGCGTGTTGCAGGCGCAACACCCGCGCCACCGGGGGATCATCCGCAGCAATCTCCGCCATCTTTTGCACCGGATCAACGCCCGCCGCCGTCCAGGAATGATCGTACTGAGCCTCATACGTGCGCTGAAACGCCTCCGGATCGGCTAAGTAGCTGGAGCCGGGTCTTAACATGCTCTGTTTGCCGATCCAGCCGCACAGCAGACGCAGGTGCGAAAACCGTTTTTGCAACGTGGACGCCGACAGTCCCTGAGTTTCCCAGAGGCGCATCAAGGCTTCGATATGCTTGGGCTTGAGGTGGCGCACCTCGGTGATCGTGTAGCCCAGTTCATGCAGTTGGCGGATCGCGCGGTCAAAAAACCCCGCGCGATCCGCGATCGTGGCGTGACTGACCGCCTTGCGCCCGTTGGCGCTGCGGCGCAGGTTTTTCTTCAGCACGCCGTCCAGGGACGCCAGCGCTTGGCCGCGCTTGCCCAGGCGGGGTTTCGCCTCGCCCGCGTCCATCGGGGAGGCGACCGCTGCCTTCTTCGCCGCTGTCGCCGCCCTGGAGCGCGGCGTCTCTTGCGTCATGGCCTTCTCCTTCTCAAACAAATTCAAACACGTTCAAACGAAATTGCGGGCCTCGCGTGAGGGTTATCGGTTCAGCCAGGGTCTTGCCCAGAAGACACTCTGCCTCCCCCCTTCCTCCTGAAGGTCGGGGTCGTTCCGCACCAGGAACGAGAACACAGGATTGAAAAGACTCTTTCCTCTAAACCGCGTTTGACATCGCGGCTGAACGCCTACCGAACGATTGCAACCGTGGATTGCAGATCAATTGCGGCAGATCAACGATCTGGCGGCGGTTCGTTAGAGGGCGTGTGCGTCAGCGATGGAATGCGAGCCGGGCGTGGGCGAGGGGCGATTCGCTGCGGATTTTGAATTCGTCGCCGTCGCCGCTGGGCCCTGAAACGGAGCCGTCGGATGAAACAACCGTTGCAGGTAGTTCAGCGCTACCCCATCCGCGTCTTCAGGCGTCATCTCCGCGCAGGCATGCATGACAAAGGCCGACACCACCAACGCCGGGTCGGGTCGATAGCCGCGTCCATACTTGCGCAACCGCCGAGCGGCGATTTGCGCGGCCTCATAAGCCTCCTCCATGATCTTGATGCGACGCAGGCCATTTTCTTCCTCTTGTCGCGCCACCCGGCGCAACAGTCCTTTATGGAGCGCGTACAACTCTCCCTCTTCCAGATTCATCCTCTCGCGCAACGTGGCCATCACCGCCACGACCTCCTCCACTCCATACCCTTCTTTCACCTGGATTTCATCACTCATCGTCTCGGTCTCTCTCTATTCACCCTCACCTGGATCCTTTCACCGTTTTCATCGGACGCCCACCTTGTTGAAACAGTAGGGCCACTGCTGCGCGTCATCGGCTTACGCCCGGCGGACCCGCGCCCCTTTCCCCTCGCTATCTCTCTCCATCGCTTCTCATGATCTTCAATCGCACCGGCACACGCGGCATCGAACGCCCACCTGGATTTGGAGCGGTAGGGCCACCGCCCGGATCGGGTTGAGTAATCGCGAGACGATCCCCTCGCTATCGCGGGTACTTTGAAGGCGCCTCGCGAACGCCTCTGGCTTCAGCCAGGCCCGTTTACCCCTGGGTCGGACCACACCCCCTGATCGGTAACGTGACCAGGACCGTTTTGAAATCCGGGCGGCTTCGGGAACTTTCACCGCCAACCAAAAAGGATATTTTTTCTTTTTACCCACCCTTTACCGAATATTTTTCTACATTTCTTTTAGGAGATCAACTGATTATTGAGTGCGTTTCATCCTCTCTCTTGAGAGGCCATTTTTTGTCCGCCCGCTTTGCATAAATATATCGTCGATCCGAGCCCTCCGATAGCCTCCCTCTTTCTATTCACGGGCGCTGAAAAGAGTCAGGAATCTTCATCCTTTAGAGCCGGCCTCCGCGTAGGCGGAGAGGAGATCCAGGAGAAAGTCTGAATCGCTTCAAAATCAGTGCAACTATAATCGTTAATTATTGATATCTATAAATAACTGAACAACAACCCGCTTAAAGCGCGTGGGTTTTGCGCCGGGCGCAGAGGACTGAAAGTCCCCCCATCAAGGCGCCCGGCGCTTTAAGAATATCACGATTGCAACCCTAGCGCTCGGCCCCCCATCAAGACCCATGAGAGAGCATCTGAGTCCACTTGAAGAGTCGTAGCGGAAAGCTGACCGGCTAAAGCCGGTGGTTTTAACCTTGGATATTGAAATCAATAGCAACCAGGGCACAAGCTGACACAAGCCTGTCATAAGGTGGGCAAAGCGTTGTCATAAGGTTTGGCAAAACTCTGTCACAGCCTGTCATAAGATGGGCAAAGTGCTGGCAAAGCGCTGGCATCAGAGGGGCCAAGCGTTGTCACGACTGGTCATTAAGGTTGGCAAAGCGCTGGCAAAGCGCTGGCAAAGCGCTGGCATCAGAGGGGCCAAGCGTTGTCATGGCTTGTCACGGTCTGTCCTCACTTCCGCCTCATCGCGCGATGCCCACCTGCTTCCAAAATGAGCCGCAGCAACGCTCACAGAATCCACGCAGCAGCCATACTGCATTGCAAAAGATAGGGGGCAACTGACACGAGGGGAAGCGCCCTGGTGATCTACAGTCTGTCTCGGTTGGCGCGTTCCACCAAAGACACGATTGAAGTCAGTGAGCGGTTAGCCAAAGCGGACACGGACTTGGTGAGCTTGTCCGAGAAAATCGACACGACCACCGCCGCCGGGAAAATGGTGTTCCGAATGCTGGCGGTTCTCGCCGAGTTCGAGCGCGACCCGATCAGCGAGCGCACCATGACCGCCATGCAGTTTAAAAAAACCCAAGGCGAACGGGTCGGCGCGGTTCCCTACGGGTTTGACCTGGCCGACAATGGGGTCCACTTGCTTTCCAACCCCGATGAACAGGCGGTCATCGCCCAAGCCAAAGCGTTGCGCACCCGCGGCGCGTCGCTACGGAAGATTGCCGCTGAACTCCAGCGCCGTGGGTTCAAGGCCCGCAAGGGGGGCGTCTTTCAGTCCGAGCAGATTCGCCGGATGGTGGCGTAAGCGCGGTCAAGAATCCCAAACCAACCGGGCCGGGAGATTACAATGGGCGTGCTCAACCCCTTCCCCCTGGCCCGCCATGAAAACCGACACCCTGTTCTACCGCCTGTTCCAGACCCTCCCGGAGTTGGCGTTGCAGTTGGCCGGGATTCCGGCGGATCAAGCCCAGGGGTATGCGTTCCGCGCTGAGGAGGTGAAGCAGACCGCCTTCCGTCTGGACGGGCTGCTGATGCCGCCCCCGGACGCGCCCGAGGCCCCGCTGCTGTTTCTCGAAGCCCAGGCGCAGCCGGACGAGGCGTTTTACGGGCGGTTTTTCGCCGAGATGTTCCTGTATCTGCACCGCCGCGCCCCGCGCCGACCGTGGCGGGCGCTGGTCATCTACCCCCGGCGGGCGACCGAACGCTCCGATCCCCGCTACGCTGAAGTATTGGCCCTGCCCCTGGTTCGGCGCGTGTACCTGGAGGAGTTGGCGGCTGTTCCCGATCCGGGCTTCGGGCTACAATTGCTGAACTTGCTGGTCGAAGACCTCAAGGCGGCAGCGTCTCACGCCCAGCGACTCGCCCAGCAAACCCGCGCCCAAGCCCTTGCCCTGCCGCTGCCGCCTCTGGACTGCCTGGACCTCCTCGAAACGATTCTGGTCTACCGCTTACCCCAACTTACCCGACAGGAGATTCAAGCCATGCTCGGTTTTACTCACGCTGAACTTAAACAGAGCCGCTTTTATCAGGAGGTCACGGCGGAAAGCCGACAGGAAGGCCGACAGGAAGGCCGACAGGAAGGCTATCAGGAAGGCATTCATGCACTGGCGCTGCGTCTTGTAAAGCGACGCTTGGGTTCGCTGTCCGCTGCGCAGGAGCTGCGGATTGGTCGGCTGTCCCCGGAACAGACCGAAGCCTTGGCCGATGCGGTGTTCGACTTCCAGACCACCGCCGATTTGACCGCGTGGCTGGCGGCGTGGCCTAGGGATAAAACGTCGAGCAATTAGTAAGGAGGCCTGAACGAGTCGCTCGCCGCATTCAACCAAAGCAATAGCGAAACGGAATAAACATGACCAAGACGCCAATATCGCTCAAGGGACACTCATAGCGCGGCCAGATGTTGTAAGCATAGCCCCCGCCTTCATCCATCGGCGTGGGCAAATCGGCAATGTTGGCCGTGCAATAGGGAGTGGGGACGGGCGATAGACTTTGCCAGTGACCCTTCGCCTCGTCGCTGGTGAACTTGGGCCGCAGCTTGACCGAAGAGTCGGCGACCAGGTGGGCCCCGCGATAGGCCAGGGTCGGGGCGACCCGGCCCGGATGGTCATTGTTGAGAAAGCCATGGCGCGGATAAAGATGGCCCCAGGTCTCCCCCAACGCGCCAATCCGATCCGTCGAGAACGGATTGAGTAAGGTGGTCGCATGGTCGAGATCGGTGATCGGAAAGCCAGAGCGCCAGAAGAGGGCATCTGGCCCGGACAGATAATAAGGATAGAAAATTCGCACGGTATTACGGCACAGCAAGCGGTCAATCTGCACGCCTCCGCCAGCGCCATAGCCCTGGTTTCCGACGTTATGAGCGATCTCACGAAGGGTCTTGGCCATCTCGATAAAGTTCAGCGCGCCTTTGATGCTATCCAGGGCCGATGTTATTTGGTTGATGACCTCGGTGAGAGGGTAGAACTGACGGATGATGCCGATAGGAAACAACGGCCCCATCGGGCATTGATTCGGATGAGTGAAACAGGGGCTGGCCCAGGACGTCCAGGAACCGATAAAACCGCCGCCACTGTCGCCACTGCCGCCACTACTCGCCCCGTCGCCGTAGCCGCCATTGCCGTCATCGCCATAACCCCCGCCAGAGGCATAGGCAGGGGTGAACGAATAGTGGCCAGTGCTATCCAGCAACATCGGCAACAAGGCGACTGGATGACCGAACAATTCGACTTCCTTGAAATTCGTGCTTTGGTGGTGGCCGTAGTTCCCGTAGCGGGTCTGGCCTCCACTGCTTTCAACCAAGGGCTGACCGCCCAGAAGCGGCGGCACCACCTGCGCCAGCCGGTCCAACAGGCTTTTCTGCAATGCCCCCACGGTCTTGGACCATTCCAGATAGGGTTCCAGCGGGAAACGATCCGAGGCCATGACATGCAGGGACGACAGGTAATGCTCGACGCGGGGAACGTAAAAGACTTCGAGGGTGAAGCCGGTGTAGCGGACGCGAATCTCGATGCCCAACAAACAGTAGCGCAAGCACGCCGGCAACGCCTGGATCGTGCGCCCGATCAGGCCCGCAGTGGTATAGGTATCGCCCACCTTGATGTCCGTTGCCGCCCGCACGGTCACGCTGGCGATCAGTAGAAGGGCCAGCGCCAGAGACCGGCTCCAGCGGCACAGAACCGTTTTTTCCAACATACGCCGTCCTTTTTTCAATACTGACCAACCGGTCGAATCACAGCGGTTCGTTTAAGAGATCCGTAATCGACTTGCGGGGCGCCGGCGGTTGCGCTTCTCCAGGATGTTTGGGCCATCCCTTTTGAGCGGGCGCACGTGGCGCTGGAGGCGCCTCCAGACGGAGATCGTTCCCTGCCGCCGGGCCGGCCTCCGGCGCGAGCGATAATTCCTTGATGTATCGATATAAAGTTCGGAGCGAACCGCGCAACCCGACGACACGATGCAGTTCCTGCCGCACCTCCTCCACCGACCAGCCCGCCTCCAGTTTTTGCCGAATTTCCGGCCACAGTACCCGCACCTTTTCTTTGTGGTTTCGGGAAGCGCGTGAGGGACGCTGCGCGCTTTGGAACGCTTCCTTCTGCTCACGAGTCACGGTCTCTGACGCATCGGGGGCCAAAGCGTATCCTCCTCAAGGGGCCGCTAAAACGCTGACACGTGGGACGGCCTCTTCGGCGGCGATTTCTTCGGGCAAAAATCCCAAGAGGGGCCGTGCGGGAGCCATCTGCCGGTCGAAATCCTGCATCCAGGCACCGATCCGCTCCTGATCGGCGATGGGAATCCGGAGGGCCCGACCCTGTCCGGTCGCTGCCTCCGTATACTTCGCGCTATACACATCCAGTAACGCATAACTGCGGGCATCTAGCGCCGGCATCGTCACCAGAACGCCTCCCTGCTTTTGCAGCGCTTGCTTGCTCTCGCTCACCGGCAGTTGCAACCCTTCCTGATCGCAGCCGTCGAACAGCACAAAGCTATGCTCTGGCCCAAAGGCCAGGTTCTTGACGGCCACATAATCCACGTTGTGGCCAAAGTTCTCGATACTCTGCCTCACAGTACGGATCGACGCCTGGATGGGCGTCATGACGAAGACCATGGTGATGGCGTACCCCCGTTTGCGATAGGCGCTAAACAAGGCGTTCGGGACGAGTCCGCGATCCATCACCTTGCCCAATTCCCCGACGACGCCCCCCGGCAAGTCAAACAGCAGGATCGGCGGGTTTCCCGACAAGGCGTTTAACAAAATATCGCGTTCATCATCTTCGCGAATATCAAAACAGGCGCATCCCACGAGCGGGTCTTGCCGAGCCACTAGAACTCCCCTCGCATCCCGCGTCCCTTCGTGCTGATACAATTGGCCTACTCTGCCGTCAGCGTCATACGCCGCCACCTCATGGCCTTCGCAACGCAATAACTCCAGTAACGCGCGGGCGAAGGTCGTCTTGCCCGCCCCCCCTTTGTTGCTGCACACAAAGAGGACGCGCGGGGTCATCCCGACGTCCTCGCTGCCGCCAGAATCTCACCGATCCGTGGCCGCCGGGTGGGTTTCACCCCCGGATCGGTCGTGACCGCTTCAACCACCGACGCCGCATCGGAAACACAAGCGCCGGTCTCAACGCTGGCGGGCACGGTTTCAGAACCGGACTCCGGGGCGTCGGCTTCAGCCGCCCAGACCCGCCGATCGGCGACCGGCGCTTCAAAAGCCGAGGCCGACGAGTCGGGCGCGGGGGCGGCGGACGAGGGGGGCGCTTCCGGGTCAGCCGCCGGGTCGGTTTCGGGAGAGGTGGCGCTCCAATGGAACGCCAGCGTTTCCATTTCCACCAGGCTGGCGGCTTCCTGGCCGGTCATGTTCTCGCTCTCCTCGGCCGGAATGGACTCGGGTTTTTCCTGGCCGGGGCTGCGTCCGGTTCGTTTCATCAGCATGTCCCGGTAGACCCCGCGCCCTTCCCGATCCTGGCCTTGCACGCGCCGGGCTAAGCCACGGGCCAGCCGTTCTATCCCCTGACAGACCCGAATGAAGCTGCGGAAGAGTTCGTTTTGGCGCTGAAGATGTTCCACTTCGATCAGCGCGCCCAGCGCCCAGAGCTGGTCTAACTGGCGGATGGTTTGCTCCAGTTGACCGATCAGGCGGATATAGTCGCTCGCCTGGGGAGTCCGCACGCGCGGCAGCACTTCGACCGGTTGCGTATAGATCAGGCTCCTGGGTTCTTTCAGCGGAAGGGCGGCTTTGAAAAGCTTTTGGATCGCGCGGCGTTCATGGTCCAAAAAATTTTCCAGGCGACGCAGCTCGTGCGCTATCGCCTCGCTCACCTGAGCGATTTCGGGTTCAAAAGCGCGACTGGCGCGGCCTTGAAGGCGTGAAATAATGGTGGTGAGATACAAAGCCGCATCCACCCGATTCAGGGTGCGGTTGTACGTTTTAATCGCGATGTGCGTGCCCAAGGTCAGGCCCTGTTGGAAAGCGGCCTGACTGTGGGCGGTAATCGGCGCATTCAGTGCCATAGAAAGCCTCTCCCCGCCAGGATCAATCAAGAAACAACGGTTGAATCCATTCCGGCAAATCCGGCCTGGACAGCGCCTTTTGCCAGACATCGAAGACCTCGGGTTCCCGCCACAGCCAATTTAAAGCGGCTTGGGGCATCAAGGCTCCCACCATCAGCGGGGTCCAATCGCCACGGCTCAAGGTGGCGCGTTCCAGACGATAGAACTGTGCCTCTTTTACCCAGGCCAGACCCTTGGCCGCCTTGTGGGGCGCCCAGCAACCCAGCGGCTGGTCATGAGCGGACCATAACGTGATCTTCCAGAAGTCCATTTCACGGGCTAACTGACGAAGCAGCGCGATACTAAACACGGCATACGTCCACAGGTCTTCCGCGCGGGCCACCTGCTCCGAGTCCGCGCCGGGCGGGAGAATCACGCCCCGACGACGTCGCAGCACGCGCTCAGCCCGCTGCAAACGCAGATCCAGAATGAGGCGCTGCCCGGGTTCGCCCTTCGGCAACGTTTGCACCGACTCGGCGAACGCCAGCAGCAGAGGCCAGAAAAGGACCCTGAATTGCGTCTCAGACAGGGCGGACCCTCCGTGCAGGCGCTTGACCGCTTCCTGCCGCTGATCCAACAATTCCGATGCCCTTAAGATCGGCATGCGATCGGAAATGTGGCAGGCCACTTTGGCGACACTCAACGTCCCCCCCAGGTGACCCAGACCAGCGCCACGCACGCCAGCGCCAGCAGACCCGCCAGAAGGATGGGGATGACGTTGGCTTGATTGGAATGATTCAAGGCCGCCTCCTTATAGATATTTCTTGAATTTCGATACCGACCGCTGGACGAAGTAGCCAAAGGCGATCATGGGCGGCACGAAAACCACCGTGGGATGCACCGACCAAGGCGAGGCCAGATAGAGCAGGATCGGCACCGAGATCATGGGTCGAATCATTTTTTTGAGGTGGTGGTACAGGAAACCGGACTCCAGACCCCCGCCAAAACGGCGCAAATCTCGCTGCACCAGCCCATCAATGAGTCCGATCAGGCCCGCTGCGGTAAACCCGGAAAAGCTCAGCACCACCACGGCCAGGCGCGCGCCGACCAGTTGGGTCACATACGCCGCCGCCAGCAGGTAATCGCCTAAAAAGAGCAGCCAGGCCCGCATCAGATCAAAGCCTTTTAACCAGGACGGCTGATCGGAGACGATCCAGCGCATCAGCCCTTCCAACCCGCTCCAGTGATACAGCAACCGCGCGCCCCTGTAGGCGTAGTCCACGACCCGCACCGCCGCTTCAGGAGCGGTAAAATCCTCGCGCAACCAAGCCAGTTCGGTTTTCAAAAGCTGTTCGCTGTGCTGCGCGCCCGGCGTATCCCACAGGCCCAACGCCATGCCCACCCATTCCAACAGGATCGAAATCAGCCAGCCCACCAGCGTTACGGTCACGAAGGCCATGGCCTGATCCATCAGGCCCGCAAGGCTCCAAGGTCGCCGAAACACCGGTTCCGCCGGCGCGCCCGTCCGATACGATGCGCGCATCAGGAAACCTCGATAGCGCCCGCATTGCCTGAACGCAAGGCGGCATGGTTAATGGAATCTTCAGGTCGCAGTTCCACGCCCGCCACTGGGCGATAGCGCCGTTCCATGTCGCGAGCAATGACGTTGAGATCGTTGGGCATCCGACAGGGCGCGTCGGCGATCTGAGGAAATTGCACCTTGAAAAGCTGGCCGCCGGACATCAACACGAAAGCGTGGCCGCGCAGCAATTGCATCAGATGACCGGGTTCCAACAGCCAGGCTTTCTGACTGGAAACGCGATCTTGGGTGTTGCTGGTGAAATGCACGGGCGAGTCCGGATCGGAGGAGTCGGTGGCTCCCGAAACCAGCATCAGCATGTTCACTTCGACCTGGCTGAGCCGCTGGGTCAGCAACTCCGCCGTTTCCAGGTCAGCCACCCGCAACATGACGATGGTATTACTGACATTGCCGACCACCTGTCCGGCGCGATCCCGACTGCCCAGCCCGGCGGCGATGTCGGCCAGGGTCTGGGTGTAGACGGAAAAACGCAGTCCGGCGCCACGGCCTTTGTTGAGCGCCTGCACGATTTCCGGGCCGCGCACCAGTTCGGAAAACTCGTCCAGATGCAGACAGGTTTCAGGAACCGCTTCCGCCACGGCCAGGTTTTCGCCCAGGCCGTGTTTGTACAGCTCCCCCGCGTAAGCCACCAAATCCGCAATCATGCCCTGACCGACCGCGGCGGCGACTTCGGAATCGGTCAGCGCATCAAAGCCGCAGTACACGACGGCGCGCTGCCGGATCACGCTGGACCACTCCAGAATCGGACGAGGATCCTCCAGATCGGCATAGTTCGGATTGATCAGTTCGCCCGCCCGACCCGATAACAGTTTCTCCAGGAGTGGCTGCACCGCCACCGAAATCTTGTCGAAAAAGGTCTTGTCGTACTCAAAAGCCCGGCGCAGACCATCGGCCACCGGGTCGTAAAGATCATGCGCCTTATAGAACTGAACCAGTTGCAGCGCGCGGGGATCGCGATTTTTGAGGTGTCCCGGTAGCGCCGTGCGTTTGTCGGAGCCGTTCTGATCGATCAGAAACCGCCAGCCTTCCGGGCCACAGCGATCCAGCCATGCCTCAAAATAACGCACCAGCAACGGTTCGATATTGTTCATATGCTGAAGCGTCTTGCGGTAATCGGGCTTCTCGCCCAACGTCACCACCGCGCGGGCAATGATGTGCGTGAACAGCCAGGCAAACTGGCGAAACGCCTCGGCATTGCCCTGAGAGGGCAACTGATTGGCAATGCGGGTGGCGACTTCGGTGATCCGGGTAAACCGGCCAATCGGGTTATACCGGGCGGAGTGATCGGGATAGCCCAAATGGAAAAAGTAGAAGGGACGTTTTGAACGGACGGCTTCCGCGTACAGGCAGCGGAACAGATCGGGATCGCCCTTGGGGTCCATGCAAATCACCGGATTGCCCCGGCGAATATCTTGGATGATCGCGAGTTCCGCCGCGCGCGTCTTTCCCACCCCGGTGGTGCCGACATAAAACAGGTGGCCCTGCCGCTCGGAATGAGGCAGGACAATGCGTTGCTGGCCTTCCAGCAACCCGACGCCATGCAGGGCCGGCAGACCGCTCAACGGTTCTTTGGCCTCTGTCGCCGCCTGCGTCCGTCGCGACCCTTTGAGAAAACGCTGGTTGCCGGCGCGGGTCGCATCCCACAGGCGTTGCGTGTGCAGCGCCGTCCAGCGAAAGCCGCGCCCCATCACCAAGCCTTCAGGATCAGGATCAAGCTCTTTTGAAGGCATCCAATACGGCGGATTGTGGCTGAGCCGTTGCTGATAGCGCACCACGCGCCAACCTTGCCAAAACCGCGCCAGCGCCAATGCCGTTAAAATCGCTGCCAGGCCGTAGGCGACCCTGGAGGTCATCAGCATCCGGTCGTGGCCCAACAGCACGATGCCACTCATGCTCAGGGCCGCGACCGTGGTGGACCATTCCACCGGCGGGCGCAGCAACGCTTCAATGGGGTAATTCGCCATGTTCTGTTCCTAAAAACTTATGCAAAGTTGCCTAGGCGATTCGCTCCCGGTTGACTGGCCTTTCGGCGTGCAACTCGGGTCCGGGTTGAGCAGTCCCAACCGATTCAACTAGCGCCGTCGTCCACCGGCTGGGCCGGTTTTGGAACCCAACCCCAGCCGCTTCCAAAAGGCTTTTGCTCCTTTCAGCGCCTGAATCCGGCGACGCAACCAATCCTCATCTTGCCAGCGCCGGTCGGCCTCGACTTCGCGCTGGCGGGTTTCCTGACGCTGCCGATCCTCTTCTTGTCGCAGCAGACGGTCCTTGCGTTCCCGCTGTTGCTCGTACTGCTGTTCGTACTGCCGACGTTGCCATTCATCCATCGGGGCCTCCTCAAACCAATTTCAACAGGCAGGCGCGACGAGCGCGGTTGACAGATAGAAATAAATCTGATAACCCCGCAGCCGTTTTAATCAGGAGAACAAAATGATTCAGAACTTCTTGCGCGTGGGCGCGACGATCTACAAGTGGGCTGCGCTGGCCTGGGTGGTGGCCTGCGCGCTGTGGGTGCTGGCGCACTACGGTATTAGCGGCTTGTTCAGCGTGGCGATCTTCGGCGTGTTTGTGTTCCTCGTGTTCGCGCGCAATGGAGAGAAAAAACGGCGGGATACCGAATATGTACCGCCGTGGCTTGGGCCAACGGATTATCATCGCCACCATGATCCGGCCTACAAAGATCTTTATCCCTGGAATTTTTTCAACGACGGGAAATAAGGTCTCGGCCATCGTTAAAGCCCTCACTTTGAACCCTTCCTCCAGGAGCGGATGCCAGCACCCCTCACGCCAGTGCCCGCAATTCCACCCTGTTCCCGGGCGTAGCTATTGATTCCCTGACTTGTCATATTTCCTGCCTGGGACGGCCCCCCCGCCTCTGCAATCAAATAGAGCATGATCATCGGGAGAATCAGGTAGAACACGGCGGTGGTGAACGCCAGCAGGATGCGTTCGATGGTGGAGTGATCCGACATCAGTTCTGCGGGGATATGGGTGATGCTGAAGGACGGCGCGTTGGGGTAGAGGGTGAGGAACAGCAGATCATCGATGTAATCGGCAAACTGCCAGAGCGAGGGGAGGATGCTGAGCGCGAAAATCAGCATCATTCCTTTTATAAGCGTCATGCCGCGCAACTCGCCGATGACCAGGAACAGTCCCCACAGCATGAACACGCCCATGAGTACAAACGGTTGCAGCAGGCTTGATCCGATCTTCATCAGATAAATCGTCACCAGGTAGCCCGCCGATTGCTTGGCGATGCTCTCCGCCACATCGGTGAACGCGAACAGGCCACCGGCGACGAGCGCCGAACTCCAGCTTAGCCCCGGCGTTTTATCGCTGAGTTGCCGTTTGCCGGCCAGCAGCATCTGTTTGACCACGGTATCCTCGGCGTTCTCGATATCCTTGGCCACCGCAGCAACATTTCTACAGATTGCGAAGGGTGCAAATCTGACTTCTGGACAGGTATTCACGGTGAGCGCAAACACCTTCTTTTGCAGCGCATCGCCACCCGCCTTGACCAGTTGGGCGCGCAGGCCGTGGGCGGGGTCATTCCACCATTCGTCACAGGTGGGGAATCCTTGCCCGGTGGCGGCTTGATAGGCGCTGGCATCGCTGTCGCGGTTGGGGTCATACGGAAAGCCGTCCACCGATTTCTGCGAGCGCAACGGCGTAATCATGTCGCACAGCTTGCCCAAGGGCGTATTGGGATTGCCGTTGCCGACGCATTTCTGATAAAAGTTTTGCCGGTAAAATTGAGAGCCAAAATAAACCATTTGCTCTCTGCGCTCGACTTCGGTCTTGCCGTACTTTTCCAAAAGGTCTTCCATGAACTTCTGCCCTTCCGGCCCGTAAGTGCCGGTCAGGAAATCGACGGCGATCCGCTGCGCCCGCAGCCCGCACTCCGTTTCAAAACGGGCGACGCTGGATTTGAGCGCGTTCGGATCCGTGGCCGCGCTGAAATCCAGCGTATTCATCACCAAGTTCAGATGGGTCAGGTCGTGTACACACGGAATCGCTTGGTAGATCACAGCATTGAAGCCGGAAGCCAGCACCATGGCGAGATACGGCAGCAGGGGCGCGCGCGCGTCCTGGACCTCCGCAAAACCGTACTCCTTCCCTTGCATCGCTTCGTATTTCTGTCCCAGGAGGGCCAGTGCTTCGCGTCCGCAGTGGTTCTGAACCGTGGTAGAGGTGATCTTGATGGGCGCGATGGGGATCAGGCCCAGCACCAGCACCAAAAAGCAGATCGTCAGCCGTAGGATCAAAGCGCGAGAACGCAGTTCGGGACTGCCGCCGCTTTCGGTATAGGCGATGGCGGCCTCGAACACGATGCGCGCCACGGGATAAAGGACCGCCCCCACCGCGACCAACAGCATGAAGATCGAGCCGTAGACCTGCCAGCCGTAAATCGTGAGATAGCCTTCCAGAATGCCGTTGACCGACATGGCCTGACCTCAATTAATTTTGCATGAGCCAATAAGGAAACTGGGCAATGACCCCATCACTGACGAGGAAGGCCCCAAAAACCCAGGGACTGCGCTGACGAGCGCGGTAGAGATGGTGCAAACGGGCCTCAGCCACACGGCGACTCTCCTCATCGTCCAACGCCCCTTGTTCCTGGACGGCTTGGGCTTGGCGGATAAACCCTTGAACCCAAAGGGGATACACTCCCCAGGCGAGCAGCGCGTAGACCCCGCAGCGGATAACCGTCGCGGGCCACCAGATCTGATCAACCCAGGTCTGGATCGTCCCCCACGGGCGCGGCGTCACCTGTTGAACCCACCACGGCCCGACCGAAGCGACGCCCACGAGCAAACCCACAATGACGATTCCCACCCACCCCTTGCGGATCAAGCGGCCTCCTATTGCAAGAAAGTTGCGGTGTTGATATGGGCCATGTCGTCTTGAATGGCGAACTTGAGCTGGGTGACTTCCCGCTCAATGACTTCATACGCTTCGCTTTGGGACAGATTGGGTTCCTTGAGGCCGGTTTTCAGCGCTTGCAAGGCAAAATCAAATTTGAGCTTGAGTTGGTTTAACGCGAATTGACGCGCCTGATCATCGACGGCGATGCTGAGTGCATACGGCGGCAGTTGGCGCATCTCATCAATCGTGGCCGGTGGGATCAGCATCCCACTGTTATCAAACTCCTTGCGGCCGATCTCGTGTTTGACGTACTTCTGCAAGTGTTCGATGGCGCTATCCCGCGTCTCGACATAGGGTTTCAGATAGCCCGAACCGGGCGTAGATTGGGCCGGCCCGGTTTTGGTCAGCTTGAACGCCTGGCTGCCATAGATCGTGGTGATGAATTCCACCAGCTGGGCCGGCGACTCAAATGCTTTGGTAATCGGATGCTGGGCGTTCAGTGAGTGATTGAAAGCGCCCATATCCTCTACATCGCGATCCGTGAGCAGGTTGATGCCCGCAATCAGGACCGTTTTGGTCGCTTCAATCGGCGGTTGTCCATCGCCCCCGTACCGCTTGCCGCCGGTCAAGACCACCCCGTTGGAGGCGCTGGCGGTGCGCACCTTTTCCATCCGGTCATCAATGGTGCCGTCGCCAAAACCCATCTCCACCCGCATCCGATCCCCAATGCCCGCCATCACCAGGTTTTGATAGGGGTTCTGCCCCAGCGCAATCTCCCGCTCCATTTGCTGGCAGTCCTTGAAATTGATTTCAAACAGCTTGAACGCCTCATCCAGTTGCTTCGTCACCACGTTGTACAGCGACGGATTGATCTTGTTCAGAAGGTAGGCGGGGAGCGCGGCCACCGCGGCTTGAGCGGCCTGGACGAATTTCTGGGGTAGTTGCTTGAACTTGTCGATAGCCGAATTGATCATCGCTTCAACATTGTCGAAGGGATCAAACTTGCCGCAGGAGTAGCCAAAGCCCGCGTCGAAATTGGCGTTAATCTGAAATTTCTGGCTGTAGGTGGCTGGAGTCAGACGATCCGTCTCCGCCCCCGATCCCAGGCCAAACGCCCATCCTTCCGGACCCGTGGGGATGTCATCGGAGCGGACGCCTTGACCTTTTTTTCCTTTCAAATTATCGATCTGGTTTTGTGCGTGCGCCACCGACACCGGCGTCAGCACCGACGGCCATGCCCGGATCACGACCAGGGCGATCACCAATAACCAGGGCAGGAGCGCGGAGGACAACGCGGTGGAGTTCTGAGGTCTGATCAAGGGACTCTCCTAGACTTGATGCTGACGCCGTCGCTCGGTTATTTCGCGAGCGACGAGCAAAGCGGCGTCCAGTTCCGAGAGGTGGTGCTGCTGCATCAATTGCAGCCGGTAGTTTTTCTCCGCGCCTTCGGTTTGGGCCAGGGCGAGCGCCACGGCAGGCGGCACCCACCGCACCAGGGCGGGTGGATACTTCTCCGAGAGCATGACGCCCTCGACAAAGCGCCCCGGGTCTTTGATCGCCATCGTGAGCAAGTGCTGTTCTTCGTCGCTCAGATTGCGGAATTGCGCGACCCGGCGCGCTTCCTCCGCGCCCATCGACAGCAGAAACCAGAACTCGGCCTGCGACAGAATCTGGCGCGCATCGGCGCTAAAATCGGAAAAGTCCTGGGTGGCGAACACCAGCCAGGTGTGGAGTTTGCGCCAGACCTTGGTACCCACGATAAAGCCCTTGACCGTGAGCGGGGTCTTGGAAATGTAGTGGCCTTCATCAAACCACACCTCGGTATGCCGGCCCGAGGCTTGATGCTTCTCGCTCCAAGCGGTGATGTTCGCCAGCAGCGACAGCACCGCCAGCGCCAGCATGTCCTCATTGCCGCTGGTGGTGAGGAGGCCCAGGTCGATATGCACCACATCATCGTTATCGGAAAACGGCTGGCCGTAGCGATTAAAAAAGTGACCCCGCAAGCCTTGCGTCCAGAGGTGCAGCGCATCGGCCATGCGCCGGATGGACAGGCGAATTTCCGGGATCGACTCCTCGTTGGCCATCCCCAGCAGGGCGCGATACACGTTTTCGGGACGGGCGTGGGGTTGCTCCGCCTGCGCGCTGGCTTCCAGCGCCCGGAGGAGCGCGGTTTGCATCACGGCGCGATCGGAACTGGTCAACGCCTCAATGTCCCGGGGTCGTCCACCGGTGATCATCAGTTCCGTCATGTACAACATCTCGGCCAGGTAGGACCGCTGTTCCTCCTCCTCCTCGCCCTCGCCCTCGGCGCGCAGTTCGCCCCGATGCTCGGCCAAAGCCTGTTGGGTATCCACATAGGGGGCGTAATGCACATCCTGGCTGCGATTGAAGATCAGTTGACGGGTCTGAAGACCCCAGCGCGCGTAGTAGGCGACCATCAGCCCAAACGAGTTGCCTTTTTCAATGATGATTTGTCGGGGCCGGTTGACCGCCATGGACTGCAGGGCCTGGGCAATGGCGGTCGCGGATTTTCCCGAACCGGTCGGACCAAAAATCGTCATGTGCGCGACCCGCATCCGATCCCCCGCATGGTAGGGATTGAGGGTGAAGGTCTGACCGTCCCGCCGGTACATCACAAAACACGGATGCGACGTGCCGGTGCTGCGGCCATAGAACGGAAGCGTCGCCGCCACATGCGCGCTATAGGCGAAGCGGGAGCGCAGGCTGTGCAGGCGATCAAAGCGCCAGTCGTAAGCGCCCGGCAGATTGCGCACAAAGCTGTCATCCGCCAGAAGATCGTAGCGGGCCGGAATCGGCCGCAGCCGGGTCGGGATCAGGGCGTTTTCGGCCTGCCGGGTCCGATCATCCAGATCGGCCAGGCTGGGGGCACGAAGGTACACTCCGATCTGCACATTAAGAACTCGCTGGTGATGACGCAGCGCGGCCTTGGCGACCTCGATTTCCTCACCGGCCGCGCGGGCCGCGTCAGAGGTCGTCTGTTCCACTGCCCTTTGCAACTGGTCCAGATGCGCCTCGACCACCACCGGCGGACGGGGAATGAGGGTCCAGACGAAAATGGTTTCTGGCGGCATCCAGTTCCACGGACAGGCCGTGACCGCCCGTTCCCGTTGCACGTCCAGGGTCAATGCGCCGTCGTTGGGCGTGACCTCAATGCCTTGGCACGTCAAATAGCGCGTATAGGTCGGCCCGAAGCGATACACGCCGCGATCCCGCTCGTCATCCCGGTCCGGGATGGGTTGCGGTGGAAACTGGAGCACCTGCTGGGCCAGTGCCCAGGCTACGCCCCGTTCTTCAGGCAGGGGCAACGGATTGGCCGCTAAAAAGGCGCGGGGGGAGTCATAACCGGGCACCACCGGCGTCAACCAGGGCAGCAGCCAATGGCGCGCGCCCTCCTCATCCAGCCGCTTGACCCGTACGCCGATCGCTTCCAGGCCGGACAGAAACGCGGTGATCGCCTGATTCAGTTGTTGCGCCGGCGTGTAACGGCGATGCCGCCACGCTTTTTCACTCGCCTTGCGATATAGACACAGATGAATCTGGTGATCAATCGCCCGCCAGCCTTTGGAAACCTCGCCGGATAAGCGCACCCGTTCGTCGTCGAAAATCCCTCGGGGCGAACCCATGATCTCAAAATGTTCGCGCATCGCTTCGCGCCAAACCTGCGAGAACGCGCTGTCGCGAAAAGCGTCCGGCGTGGCCGTCGCCAACGCCTCGGCCATGTTGACCGGCTCCCGATCTTCCAAATAAATCTGCGCGATGTAGGGGAAAGAGTCATCGTCCACCGGCAGCATTTGCAGCACATGATCCAATTGATCGTTGAACTGCGCCAAGCGTTCTGGAGAGCGGCCATCCAAATCCGCCGGATACAGCCGAAAGATCGCCGCCACCGAAATCCCGTCATCCAGTTGGAAGACCTGGTGTTGCGGATCGTAGTGGCTAAACGGCAAATAATCGGCAAAGGCCGGTCGCGCCTCAAACAGCGCCTCATAATCCCGTTGGCTGAGCGGCGCCTCTCGACCCAACAAGGGCCAGTCGCCGATCAGGCGCTTCCACCACTGGGAAAAGCGCGAGGGCGGGCGTCGATTCACCGTGGCGAAGTTCACGGAACGCTCCCCGCATATTCGCCTTCGCCCGGTTCCGCGTAAGACGTTCCCTCCCGCAGGGGAAAAACGGTGTAATAGCCCGGCACCGGCAAATCCCCCGCCCGATGGGGATACACGTAGCCGAGGATTTCCGGGTTGGGAAGCCGTTGAAAATCGTCCTGAAGGGCTGTTAATTCCTGATGACTCCGCCGACTGGGCGCGGTCATGAGGGGCGAGATCGGTTCCCCTGGGATCGGCGGCGCGGCGATCTCGGCAGACGCGAGCGGGCCGGACGTTGCCGCGACGCTCCGGGCGATCTCTCCCCCCAAGTGCTGCTCATAAATCTGTAAAGTCGTCGGGCCTTCATCGGGCAGCCGATCTTTTTCACTCGGCCCGGACGCGCAACTGGACAGGCCCAGCGTCAGTGCGAGAGTGAGCGTCAACACCCGTAAACGCGGCGTAACGCGCGGTACAGAACCTAACCGATCAAAGGAATCAATCGAGCGCGGCATGGGAAGCTCCTGGTGAGGCGTAGTCGTAACTCAGCTTGCGGCCATCGGTCGGGTAGTCGATGGCAATCTGCGATTCGACGAAAATTTGTACATCAATCCCCGGCGGCACGTAGACCACATCGAAAACGCCGTCGGCGCGTTCTCGCACAGAGTGGGCGATTTCGCTGGTAGTGCCGCTCATCCCTCTGCCCAAGGCGTATTCGTAAGTGTTGCCCGAGACATACGTGCTTAAACCGTTGACATCCCGATCCACGGTGACTTGGGAAGCGGCGTAGGCATTGGCGAGGCCCTCCAGGAAGGCCGCCATGCTGCGATCCTGGAGATATTCCCCGGCATTGTTGAAAAACGCTCCCCGAATACAGGGTTTGCCCCATTGATCGGTGAGGTATCCCAGGTTTTCGTTGACGGAAGCGGCGGTGTCGGTATTCCCTTTCCCCTTGTGAACGGTATGCAGACGCCCGTCTTCAAAGGTGAAGGTCACGGTGTCGAGGTAGGCACGCACACAGGATTGCTCCCGGATACCCACCGCATAACCCGTCCAGACCGCATTGACGATGCCGGGAATGCGATGCCCATGGGTCGCCAGGTTGGTGGCCCCGGTGATCAGTTTGAAGCGGAACGGATCGCGTACGCTGCCCCGAACCGGCACCCGTCCCACCAACGGCGTCATGGTGGAGTTGTGAACCAGCGTGGCGGCGTCAGGAATCGTGTACACCGGAATAACGGCGGATGCGCCTTCTTGACCCAGTTTCACGGCAAAGGGATACCGCTTGGGCTGAAAGCGGTCGGCGTGATCCACCGCCTCCGGGCGATTCCTGACGTGGGCTTGGGCCTGTCCTGTGTGTTCCCCCGCGATATACGGATTAAAAGTGATGTAGCTGCCTTGCAGGCCGTAAGCCGTTTTGGTTTTCGCGACTCCTGACGCCGGACGTGAGGCATTGGCGCCGGCGCCGGCGTATCCGGCCAGGCGATCCGTCACCCCCTCCAAGCCTGGGACGCTGCGCAAGCGCTCCAGCAGGTCCCGATCGACCTGCGGCGCACCCGGCGCGCGATCATTGGGCTGGGCCTCGGAGGCGGGCGGGGGCGCGGCCTCGGGCGAGAGGATGCGATTGGCTTCAGGACGAGTTTGCGCCAAGGCGGTTTTGGCACCGGTCGCCAGTTGCTCGCGCAGCGCCCCTTGTTCCCGCGTTAATCGCTCAATTTCGGCCCGCAATTGTTGCGTCTCGGGCGCTGCGCCTGCGGCCTGGATTTTGTCGTCCAGCGCCTTGCGCGCCTCCTGCAAGGCACGATGGAGCTGTTCAACATCCTGCTGGGATTTTTGAATGGCGCGCTGGGTTTCCCTTTGCACCAGGTTTGAGGTTTGTTCCCGCTCGATGGCTCGCTGGTTTTCGCTTTCCTTGAACCGGTAGCCCATATCTTGGAGCAGCGCGGTCATCTTCTTGAGTTCTTCAGCGTAGGTCGGATCGTCGCCCCGCCGATAGGTCGTCTCCTCGACCTTCGGCTTCACGAGGGACGGCGCCGGTTCCCGCTTAAAGAAGAAAAAAAGGGTCAGTCCCAAGGCGACCAGGCCCAGCAGGAGATAAACGACGATTTTAGTCAGGGCGATTTGAGGAAACCGCATGGCGATCCACCACCCGATTGAAAGGTTGTTGGGTGACTACGGCCCAGACCGTGCCCTGGTGTCCGCTGCCCGCAGGCGCGAGGGTCGGATGCAGCGCGGCGACAAACGCCAGTTCCCCGCGCAAGGCGCGTGGATCGAAGGTCACGCGGTGCGCGCTGCGGTTATAGACGCCCAGTGCGGTCACGTAGAGTTCGCCGCTTTGCCATTGCGCCAGCGGACGCACCTCCAGATCCGCCGCCTGAACGCGCAGCCAGGCGCGGGCTTCCATCGGCTGCACCGGCACCCGGCTGGCTTCCAGCTCGGGAATCAAGCGCTGCGGCCCGGTGTAATGCGCCAAGGCAAAGCGCGCCAACGTCGCATAGCGGGGTCCGCCGGATCGGCCCCGTCCCGCGGTATCCTTGAGGAAATCCGGCACCAGGGCGCGGGCCGTCTGATCCAGGCGCGCCCGGTCACTGGGCGTCAAGGTCTGGGAGTGGGCCGCCGCTTGCAGGACGGGGTCGCGGAGGATCAGCGGATCGGGCACTTCCCCTTCCGTGCGAGCGCTGACATCCAGTTGGTACAACGTGCCGCTGACCGAGGTCGCCAACACGCGCACGGCGGCAAAGGGCGCCAGCGCGGTCCAATGCAACTGTCCGGTGGGCGTCAGCACGATGCGCGAGTCTTTTTCCACGGCCTGTGGCACATCCATGTCCGTAATCGGCTCCGGGAAATCAATGCGCCGCTCGCTGTTGACTTTGAGCGGCACGGCAATGGGGTTGCCCTGCCAAACCGCTTCCAGCGCGCCCGGGCTGATCGCTGCGGGAGTCGCAGCAGACGCAACCGCAGGCGTTACCGCGGGAGCCGCGTCAGATTCAGCCTGGGCCGCCGGCCAGGCGGCCAACGCCAACAAGGCCCCAAAGCAACGGACTGAACGGGAAAGCCATCGCATGATCTAACCTTTCTTGTCGTTGTCATCGCTCACCGGACGCGGCCCCGGTGGGAGATAGCAGTCAAAAGCCAACTGGTAGGCGTTGAGATCAACCGGCACCGCGTAATGCACAATGCGCAGCGGGTAGTGGTAGAGCCGCCGCCGAGTTTCCACGCCCTTGACGTGTTCTTCCAGCAGATACTCGACATGAACCTCCCAAGCATTGCGATCCAGTCGGGTCACTTTGAGCGGATCGAAAATTTCCGTGCCCACCGGCAGCAATTTGCGGGAGCGAAATTCATACAGGCTGGAGTTGCGCTCCCGGTGCATGGCGAGATCCTGATAGCAACTGGCCGTCAGGTAATTGCGCATGTCTTTGAGGTTGCCGGCGTAACTGCGCCCGCAATCCTCTGGACAGTAATTCAGCTTTTCCATGAGAATCTTGCTGAAGGCGTACACATACGACGGCGGAATTTCGCCAGGCGCGATAAACTGCGGGCGCGATAAATCCGGCGGCACATAAATGCGCAGAACGCTGGGCTGACGCCAAAAGGCCATTCCCAACAGCGCCAGCAGCACAAAGAGCATTCCAATGATGCGGTTGCGGTAGCGCAGCTCCTGCTCGTTCTGGGCGCGGTGGGTTTTCGCCAGCGACACGAGAGATCTCCCTACTCACGCTTCAAGGCTGAGCGAGACGGTTTGAGGTCCGCGCCGGCCCAACGTTGAGCTTGATAGATCACGCCGGGTTGGATAAACGGGGAGCGGAATCCCCGGACTTTCTTCCGATGCTTTTCGTAGAAAAGCGGCTTTCCCGCCCGTTGTGCATGAATCAAGCGGGTGAACCCATACGCCAAACCCACCCATAACCCCAGTCCAGGCAGGATGCCGATCACCGGGATGGACGTCAGCGCCATTGCGGCTACGGTTAACGGCAAGGCGATGGCCGCGCCGCGCCAGACGCAGGTCTTGATCTCGCTCCAGGTGCAGCCGAAATGCACCAGGGGTTCGCCTCGCTCCAGTTGGCTCAGGGTCAGGTCTGGCTTCACGGTGAGTTTCTTCCCTCAGCCGCCGCCAATGGTGATGGTCGGATTGATGTCGATCTGGGTCAGCCAGGTGTACACCAGCACCGCCAAGACCACGCCCACGATGACCACGGCCATCACCATCCCCAACGTTTTCATGAACAACGACCACTCGCCCATCCGCCGGGCTTCGCTCATGGTGCTGAACACATCGCCAATGCCGCCCACGACACCAAAACCCAGGGTGATGAACGTCGCGCAGAGGATCACCATCGCCAGAACCGTGATCACCTGTTCCAAAAACGGCTTGGTCGTCATGCTGGAGGGCAAGATCTTGTCCAGCGCAAACGACGGCCCGCCGGCGGCTTGGGCGCAGGCCCAATCCGGTAACAGCAGCGCGCCCAGCGCCAGCGCCAGCGCCAGCATCCAGAGCGAACCGGTATCCCGCCTGGCGATGCGGTTCCAAAGATCGGGCGCGGGCGGCAATAACAAAGACCGGCTAGTCATAAAACACTCCCAGTACCAGCAGAAGAACAAGAAACGCTGCGATGACCCGCAGCAAGGTTTGCGGCGCGTGATACCACTTCCCCTGCGCCGCTTCGTGCCCAACCTGGAGAATCCAGGCCAGAATCAGCACTCCTCCTACGCCGGCGCACACCACCAGCAATCCACCCGCCACATTGGGCGCATCCAATTGCGTGGCGCTATGAAACGCGGACAGCACATCGGCAAAAGAGGCCATGATTAACGGCGCCTCGTGAGCGGGGTCTTCACGCTGGGCGGCGGCGCGGTATGGACCACGGTATGGCTCTCGTTGAGATAGTCCGCCGTGCGCGCCCGGGTCGTGCGCAATTGCTCCAACAAGGCGCTGTAGTTGAACCGCACCGGCGCTCGATCCTTCCGGTAGCGATTCTGTAATTCCTCGGCATAGCTGATCAGGTAATCCAGGTCCTTGATCAGCGCGTCAATCGCGGCCTGTTGCGGAGCCTCCTGCGCCTGGACGGCAGACAGGCTCAGGCTGGTCAAGCCCGCCCATAACAGCGCCCGCCCGCGTGGAGAAAGAAAACATCGCGTCATGACCTTGGCACTCCCGGACTCAATGAGAGACGCGCCAGGCGATGGGTAATTTGGCGCACGTAGTTTTCGGTTTCGGGATAGGGCGGAATCCGGCGACCGTAACGATCCACCGCGCCTTCGCCCGCGTTGTAGGCGGCCAGCGCCAGCGCCAGATCCTGGTCGAAATAATTCAAGAGCCATTTCAGGTAACGCATACCGGCCCGTAAATTGGGTTCCGGTTGATGACGCGCGTCACGGGGTAAGCCGAACCGCTCGGCGGTCTCCGGCATCAGTTGCATCAGGCCCACCGCGCCCTTGGGTGAGACAGCGTCCGGCTGGTGGGAGGATTCGGTCTGCACCATGGCGTGAATCAGCGCCGGATTCAGGCCCTCTTCGCGAGCGACTCGCTCGATCAGAGGCGACCATTGGGCCATCCGGTCACGGGCCACCGCCGATTCGGGTAAGGGAGGCGTTCTGGACGAGCCGGTGATGGCTTGCGCCCACTGCCGGGCCGCTTCATTGAGCGTGACGCGCGGGGAGGTCGCCGCCCACAGCGGCACCACGGAATCCGCGTCCCAACGCCAGCCCACGGGACCCACATAGAGCGTCACGCCCGCCGCCCGTCCCGTCTCCAACACCGCCGCCATGGCCTCGCGGTTTTCGGGATAGACGGTCTCGCAGCGATCCCCCACGCACAGCCGCACGGTCCAAGGCCACGGCAGGGGCGCTTGAGCGTAGCGCGATGGCCGACCCGAGCATTGCAACGCCAGGCCGTAGAGCGCATCGGCTGAAAGTTGATATTTGGCGGCAATCTGTTGGTATAAAAAAGGTGTTTCCGCCAAAGCCGATGCGCCCAGGCCGAGGCTCAGCATCAAAAAACCGACCCTCCCGGCGGAGGGACGGAACCCGGAGGAAAAGAGAGCGGGTAGGCGCATGGCTATTGCCCTACCGTGGTCGGTTCGCGGGAGCGTTCCCGCGGATCCTGCGCGGTGAGCGCGCCAGACCGCTGCGCCTGCCGCTGCTCATCGGCGAGCGTCAGCCAGGGGTGGAGTTGCAGCGCGCGGTTTTGCTGTTGTCGATAAAGGGAGTAAAAGCCGAAAACCCGGCGCACATAGGCTTGGGTTTCCCGGTAAGGCGGAATCTGGCGACCATACTTGAGGACCGCGCCTTCACCGGCGTTATAAGCGGCGATGGCCAGCGTCCAGTGGCCTAAGTAGTTGCGCAGCCATTTGAGATAACGGATGCCGGCGCGCACATTTTTGACCGGATCGGTACGGTCGCCGGCGAGCAGTCCGAAGCGTTGCGCGGTGGCTGGAATCAGTTGCATGAGTCCGACCGCGTTTTTAGGCGATCCCGCGTAGGGGTTGTAAGCGGACTCGACGCTGATCACGGCATGAACCAGCGCCGGATCAATGCCCTCGCTCAACGCAAGGGCGTCAATGAGGGGTTTCAGAAGGGTCACGTAAGCCCCCTTAGGCATTTTGACCAGCGCGGGCGTGACGTCGGGTTCAAGCGTCGTCAGGTTTCTGGCCTCCGCAATTTCCGGTGGAGACCAGGGATGTTGTAAGTCCGCCAAGGCTCCTTCATGGACCGGCCCCAGCGCGGATCGGCCCGAGGGTTCAGGTTTATCCGAGCACGCAGCGAGAAACGCGGTGAGTAAAAACATCAGAACCCGGCCCCTCATCGGTCACAGTTTCGCCCGCACCGCGCCCTGGCGACGCAGCAGCGCCACGGGACTTTTCCCGTTGCCCAATCCGCCGAAGATCACCGGGTCAAAACGACGGGGCGCGACGCGGGCCACTGCGTCGGCGCGCGTTTCCGCCGGGACCGGCCATTTTTCCATCCAAGCCAGCAATCCCTGGGTGTCCTTAAATCCGCGTCCGTACAACTGGACGCGCACTCCCGGCGTTTTCAAGACCTGGTTTAACTTCTGGTAACAGGCTTCCTGGCAATCCGCGTCGATTAATAAATCGACGGTATCCCCGGCTTGGGGAGTCACCGGCGGAACCGTAGTCGCCGGGTCTCTCTGGGCTGGGTTCTCCGGGAGCGGTGAGAATGCGGGGGGCGTCGCCAGACCTAGCCGGTCGGCGCGCGCGCGCCAATAGCCCGGACTGTTGGCTGCTTGCGGCAGCTTGGAAAAATCAAACAAGGCTTCCAGGCCAAACCATTTCAGTTGCGTCGCCGCGACCAATGAAGCGAAGCCGGTTTGATCGCTGACGCGCCGGCGCTCGGCTTTCAGGTATTGCTCAGCATATCGGCCCCGCTTGACCGGATCGGTTTCGATGATGCCGAGCACCATCACCGGATCGAGGTGGGCATAGAAATAACGCCCCTCGACGTTCATGTACTCCCGATACTTCGTCACGTCTTCTGCGGTCAGGCTCCAGTGCCTGGCGAAGGCTTCGTCGCTCACTTCCTCAAAGCGGGTATGTTCAACGGGGGTCGCGGTAATGGCGGCGGCTTGCGCCGGCGCACGGCTCGAACCCAGGGCGGTTAATCCCATGCACAGCGTCAACGACCACCAGGTCGGGCGAGAGGATGCGCGCCTTTCGTTCACCGGGCGTCCACCCTGAATTTTTCAATCGAATCCGAGGAAACCGTCACCACCGGCGTCGGGATCGGCGCCAGGTATCCTTCCGGCAGACGCCAGTAGTGGCGTTCTGACCAAGCGACCGTGAGGTCGCGCTGCGGGTAGAGCGCGGGTTCCACCGCCGCCGGGGGGGTTTGACACCCGGCGAGCACCGTGATCAGGAGCGCGCTAACGGTCCTCATGGTGATCTCCCTCCCCAGAGGACTGCGGGCCGATACGCCCACCGCTGTTCAAAACTCACTCGCCGGTTAAGAGGGTCCTCCACTAACTGCCAGGCCGGACCCGCCAAGCGCTCCAGCACAGTCGCCAGCTCGCACGGCCCGATGTCGCGCTGGTTCTGGGGGTACGGCTGCGCGTACAGCCGCCCGATCTCGGGATCGGCCGCCGCCGCGTCCGCCAACTGGTAGCCGGTGTCGTGCAGGATTTCCCGCAGGCCCTCCAGAAGGGTGCGGCCCTGGATCCGCTGGTAGACGGTCTGGTGGAGGTCGAGAGTGACCGGTGGCTCAGTGATGATGGTATAGCCGTGGTAGAGCGGTTCCGCCGCGTGGCTGGCGGGCAGCGCCAGCATCGTGGCGAGTCCGAGCAAGGACGCTGGGGTCATCGAAAAATTCTCCGGCGCTGGCATAGGATTTCGAGAAATTCAGTCATACTTTATTTATTATTGAATATTATTTAATCAAACTAAAAATAATATTGCAAGTCTTTCGAAAAATTTTTCAATCCTCCTGTCCTGCAGAACGGGGCGGGTCAAGCCGGACGTCCCCTCCGGTATCCCGAGGTCAGTCCATGACCTGCTGAAGAGTGACTTCACCGCCTAGCCGGGAGAGGGGCGCGGCGCGCGCGCGCTGTTCGCCAGTCCCCGTGCGGTGGACCGGGTACGGGGTGAGGAACCCAGGGGAGACGCGCCGCCACCGCCGCCGGGCGCAGTGGTTGCGCAAAACGCCCGGTGGGAACCGTCCGTTGAATCTCTACGGGTCCATTCCCCGCAGCTTGCTGCGGGGTCGTTGATTCGGGCGCGGAACGGGAGGTGGCCGCGTCCAAACGCCGGGCCGCGGCTCGATCCCCGCACCGATCGGGGAATCGAGGAGGTCGCGGCGGTGACTCGACCCGAAAAGCGGCGCGGGAACAGCCGCTTTTCCCTACGGGAAGTCGGCACACCGGGGCGGTCTGCCGAAGTAGGCTCGATCGCCCGCCGGCCCCTTCGTCCAGGCGACGCAACGGCGACCCTCGCATCAGCGGCCGCCCGAGGTCGGGGCTTTCACCCCAGAAAATCCGATAAGGCTCTATAAAAGGTATGCAAAAATATGTTTAAATGAACAAGAAATTTTCCCCCACTGCATCGACCCCCGTGAAAAAACGCAAAGGCAGAAAAGATCCGAACGTGCGAGTGACTGACGCCGGTCCGGTCACCGGCGACCAGTATTTGAAGCTCCAGCAGAAAGTGGGACTTGAGTTAGCCGATTACCACGCGCTGCTGGGCATCAGCATGAAGGAGCATTACCTGATCACCGTGAACCCCGCCGAACCGCTGGCCGATCCGGGCTTGTGCCTGCATGTGCGCTTGCTCGACGAGTATCCGGAATTGGTCGATCCCGAACCGGAGGTGATGGAACTGGTGCAGACGGTCAAGCGGGTCCGGCGCGACCACCCCGAAACGCCGTGGCCCATGCCGGCGACCGCCGGCTTGGTGGCCCTGATGTTAGGCCGCAACAGTCAAACGGCCACCACCTGGAGCACCGGCCGCACGGTCCCCGCCCGGAAAATCATGGCGCTGGTCCATCATCTGCTGACGCTGCTGGCCGAACGCGACGATCCCGATCGCGTGCTCGTGCGCTATTGCGAACTCATCGATCGGGAAGGCCAAGCCCGGGGCATCGACGACATCTTTACGAGCCGACGCTGGCCCTGAACGCGGGGCGCTGCGGGTAAAGACGGTCCTCCCTGGCCGAATCCGCGGGCCGAAAAAACGCGCGCAGCCCGAAGGGCGCGGGCGGGATCCCGTTGAGGCCAGAGACCGCCGAACGGTTCAGCGTGACCGCTCCTGGGGACCCGGCCTACCGCATCGCCGGCGGCGCCCGCTCGGGGCGCGGGCCGCTGGATCGCGATGACGAAAACGTAGCACAGGCGGGGGCCGGCTATAATGTGGGCGAGGGCGCAGGGAAACGCTCGGGCGGCGTCCCGCCTTAGCGGGAGACGCACGATGACGTGAAGAGAGTACAGAACATCCATCCAGGGTGGAGCCGCGCAGTCACCGACCCCAGGGCGGGAGAAAAGCGGTGATCCAACCGACCGATCGGCCCGCTCGTTCAAAAGATCAGGTTTCCGCCATGATTCCATTCGGTTGATCCGTTGAGTGCGCGGGAGAGGCGACCAATGACCTTGAAGCCACACGACCAACGCCATTCCATTCTGGTGGCGCACCACGAAGACCCGCTGCGGGTCGCGCTCAGGAAGACGCTGAAAGAAGTCGGTTATCATCAAATCGCCGTCGCCGACACCGGACGGAACACCCTCAACCGATTGCTGCGCGACCGCTATCATCTGTTGATCGTTCCCCTGGAATTGCCGGACCTGAACTGCTGGCAGCTCCTACGGATGGTCAAAAGCAGTGCGTTCTGTTCGCCCCAACTGCCCGTGCTGGTCGTCTGCGACGCCCAGCAAATGCCCTTGGCCGAACCCCTGGCGCACGAACATCAGGCCCGTTTGCTGGCGCTGGACGACTTCGCACAACTGCCGAACGCCGTGGCCGCCTGCCTCAACGGACCCCAAAAGCCCACGGTCTTAATCATTGAAGATCACCCGGGCACGGCCCGACTCATCGAATTGAATTTGAAGATCAATTTTGAAGTTGAAATCGCATTGACGGGCCAGGAGGGACTGGCGGCGTGGCGAACCCAGCAGCACGATCTCGTCCTGCTCGACTTGATGTTGCCGGACACGAACGGATCGGAAGTTCTCCGACGAATCATCGCCGAAAAACCCCACCAGCTCGTCGCCATCCTTACCGCCCGTTCGGAGCGGAAAACCCACCAGAACGCGATGTTGGCCGGTGCGGCGGCCTTTTTATCGAAACCCATCGATCTCCACCAATTACCGGCCTTTTGCGAGCAGGTTTTGCACTACGGCGCTTATTTGAGCCAGCGGGCGTTACAGGACCGCCAGCAAGAGCGTGATCGGGCCATCAACCAGCGCGTGCAAGCCGCCGATTTTCTATTGGAATCGGGTCAAGCCGGCATGGCGTCCCAGCATCTCAAGCGAGTGATCGCCACACGATCGGGCGAACCGATCGGCGACGATGGGTGGGCCCGATTGTTGACCGAATTCGAGTGATCGCTCAGAAATTGTGCGGTTCAAATTTAAGCACGCCAGTTATTTTGAAATTTTAGCGGGTGCCACATCAGAAATATTTCAATTTATTCGTTTTTGTTGGCGTTCGATAACAGGTAGGTCATCTCAATGCGCGTTAATGTTGCCCGACACGCTACGATCGTTTCGTTCTTGGTTGCAACCCCGGTCTTCGCGAAAGAAGACGTTTCCCAGTTTTATGGGGAAGATGAGGACATGATCAGCCTCGCGACCGGCACGACTCAGCCCCTAGCGACCGCCCCGGCGGTCGCCACCGTGATCACGTCCGAGGACATCGAACGCCTCGGGGCCACCACGCTGGCCGAGGTGTTGGAAACCGTGCCGGGCTTGCATGTCGGCACGGAGCGCGCGGTCAGCGACATTTTCGTGATTCGAGGATTTTTTCACCCGTTTAACGTCCAAGTGCTGGTCTTGATCAACGGGATTCCGGTCAATGATGCCGCCAACGGCGGTCGGCCCCAGGCGTGGCGCATGCCAGTCCACAACATCGCCCGGATCGAGATCATGCGCGGACCGGGTTCCGCCCTGTACGGCGCGGATGCGTTTGCCGGCGTCATCAACATCACCACCAAAACCGTCCAAGACATTCGCGGCGCCGAAGTGGGTCTCCTCGGCGGGTCGTTCGATACGGCGGGCGTTTGGGCGCTGTACGGCAAACGAAACCAAGAGGATGAGCAAAGCCAAGATTTAGAGGTCGCGCTGGCGCTGGAGGCCACGACAACCGATGGCTATTCAGGCACGGTTCGGGCCGATCAACAATCCCGAATCGACGCCTTGCTGGGAACGTCGGCATCCCTGGCGCCGGGACCGCTCCATACCGGACGAGACGATTTCAATGCCCGGATCGACCTCGCGCGGCCGAACCACTGGCGCTTCCGGGCGGGCTATCAGGGGTTTCACGACGTGGGCACCGGCGCGGGTCTCGGGCTGGCCCTCGACCCGAGCGGCGCGGTGGACGTGAATTTGTTCAACGCGGATTTCACCTACTATCCGTCCCTGCCGAAACCGTGGGAGGGCGACATCCAAGCCAGCTATCTCCGCACGGTCACCGAGGGGAACGTCACCATCCTGCCCCCCGGCACGCTACGCGGCCTGTTCCCGGATGGCGTTCGCAATGCCTTCACCTATGCCGTCGATCAATTCCGGTTCGGCGGCACGATCCGCCACGATGGGTTCTCCGGCCACCGGCTACGCTTCGGCGCGGGCGTCAATTACACCGCGAACGCCACCGAGGAAAAGGTGAACTACCTCGCGACGCCCGCCGGCCCGATCATTCCGGCGGGCCGGTTCGCGGATACCCGCGAGCTGGGTATCGACAAGGCGTTGCCCGACGCGGATCGAACCAATATATACGGTTTCGCGCAAGACGAATGGCATCTGGCGCCGGACTGGCATTTGACGGCCGGCGTGCGCGTCGATCGCTATTCGGACTTCGGCACGACGGTCAACCCGCGGTTGGCCCTGGTCTGGAACACCGCGCCGGATTTGATTTTCAAAGCGCTGTACGGACGCGCCTTCCGGGCGCCGGCGTTCTTCGATCTCTACGGCAACAGCCCCTTCATCCTAGTGGGCAATCGCGACATTCGGCCCGAGACGATCGACATGTTGGAGTTCGTGGCGTTGAAAAGCTGGACGCCCTACCCTCTGACGACCAGCCTCAACGTGTTCGGGTACGAAACGGACGACCTGATCGCGATCGAACCGACCGATCCGCTCGCTTTCGCCAGTCCCTCCACCAATCGCAACGTCGAGGGCACGCGCGGTCGCGGTTTCGAATTCGAGGCGTGGTACGATCCCACGCCCGGCCTTCGCCTCAAATTCAACTACGCCTACCAGCAAAGCCGGGACCAGGAGACGGGCGCCCGGGAAACCCTCGCGCCCGCGCGGCAAGTCTACGGCGAGGTCAACTGGCGCTTTCAACCCCACTGGCAGCTCAACGCACGGGTGAAATGGATTTTCGATCCCTTCGACCACGCCCTCGCCGATCTGGCCCTGCGTCGTACCGATGTGGCCGATCACATGGATTTCACCCTGCTCGTGAACAACCTGTTCGACGTCGAGGCGAACGAACCCTCCCTGTTCTCGCGGGCATTGCCGGATGGCGTACCCTTGCCGGGCCGCAACGTAATGGCGCAAATCCGCTATCGTTTTTAAGGAGAAATCTGATGGAAACCCACATCGCTCCCGGCCCGGCCGGTTGGCCGGGCGTCGGCGTGTTGCCCGCCGTGATCCGGGACACGCTCGGTTTTTTCACGACCACGGCGGCCCGCTACGGCGACATCGCCCGCTTTCGGGGAGGCCGCGAAACGTGCCACCTGATCAGCCGGCCCGACGCCATCGGTCAGGTTTATCAAGCGGACACCGAACGGTACTACAAGGGAAAGTTTTACCGGCTTTTGAGCGCGGCGCTGGGCGATGGCCTGGTCACCCGCAACGGCGACGCCTGGCGGCGGCAACGCCGATTGATGCAGCCGGCCTTGCGGAAAAACCGCGTGGGCGCGTGGCTCGACATCATTGAGGCGCAAACCGACGCCTCAATGGACGCTTGGGAACCCGCGACGACCGACGGGCGGCCGGTCGAAATGGCCGGCGAAATGCTGAATCTGGTCCAAGCCATCATCGTCCGCATCCTGTTCGGGCGCGGCGTCGATTACGCCGCGACGTCGATGATCGCCGACGCCGTAAAGGACATCAACACGCATTTGATGCGTCAGATCATCCAACAACCGCTCTTCGGCGGTCTGCTCAACCGCCTGCCCTCGCCCGCCAATCGGCGGTTTCACGGCGCGGTTTGTCGCGTGAAAGACACGGTGGCGAGCCTGCTCGATCAATCCGCGCGGCACCGGGATTCGGGGGACGGCGATGCGCTGCTGATGGTGTTCCAAGCGGCGCGCGACCGGGAAATCGGCGACGGAATGCAAGCCGCCGAGCTGCGAGACGAACTGGTCAACCTGTTTCTCGCCGGTCATGAAACCACGGCCCAGGCATTGGCCTGGACGTTTTATTTTTTGGCGTCGCACCCGGACCACGCGGAACAAGTTCGCGCCGAGAGCGACCGGGTTTTGAGCGATGCCCCCGGCACGGCCGAACAATACGACCAATTGGTCTATACCCGTCAAGCCATCGACGAATCCATGCGTTTGATGCCGCCGATTTTCATGGTATCGCGCACGCCGATGGCCGATGAACCCCTTGGAGGCTTCGTGATGCCCAAGGACTCGCTGGTCATCCTGAGTCCTTACGTGATGCACCGACACCCGGCTTATTGGGACGTACCCGACCGGTTCGACCCGAGTCGGTTCGCGCCCGACCGGTCGGACACCCGACCCCGCCACGCCTACTTCCCGTTCGGCGGCGGCCCCCGCCTTTGCTTGGGGATGCACCTCGCCCTGCTGGAGATGGTGGTCATCGTGGCGCGGGTGCTCAAAAACTTTCACCTGACGCTGGCGCCCGACGCGCGGGTGGTCCCCGAACCGGCCTTGATCTTGCGGCCCAAATACGGCCTCCGATTGAACGCGCGGCGGCGTTGAGGCCAGCGGATCGGCGCGTCCCGCCCCGTCGAGGCCGGCTCAACGAATCGGCAAGGGAATCTCTACCCGAAAGCGGGACCCCACCCCCGGCGTGCTGTCCACGGCGATGGCGCCCCCCAGGAGCTGGCAGACATTTTTAGTGATCGCCAGCCCCAACCCGGTGCCGCCGTAACGGCGCGTATCGCTCATGTCCACTTGGCGGAACGGCTCGAAAATGAGTTTCAATTGGTCCTGGGGAATACCGATACCCGAATCCGCCACCTCGATCGACAGAACGCCGTTTCCGGCGCGCACCCGGAGCCGCACCGCGCCGTCGTGGGTGAACTTGCAGGCGTTGTCCAACAGGTTGCGGAGGATTTGGCGGATTTTGTCGTCGTCGAGCTCGATGCGTCGCAGGCCCTCGCAAATCACGTCCACGCGATTGCGATTGCGGGCGGCGTGCAGCTTCAGCGCCGCGACCACCTCGTCGACCAAGCGGGGCAGATCGACCCATTCCCGCGCGACCTCCCGTTTGCCCGCTTCGAGCGCCGCCAGTTCGAGCACCTGATTGATGCGCAGCAAGAGTTCGTCGGACGCGGTGAGCACGATCCCGAAATACTCCGCCAACATCCCGAGAATCGCCGGGTCGGCGTCGCCTTCCAAAAACTTCAGTTGCTTTTCGCTCTCTTGGGTGTAGCCGATGATGGATTGGAGCGGTGTGCGCATCTCGTGGGACATGGTGGCCAAAAACGCCGATTTGTAGCGGTCGGCGGTCAGGGCCAGGTCCCGCGCCGCACTGAGGTCCTGGGTTCGCATCACCACTTCGGATTCCAACGCAGCGCGGTGTTGTTCCAGCGCAGCGCGGTGCTGCTCCAATCGGTCCAGCAGGTCGTTGAACACCCGGCCGATCTCGCACGTTTCTGCCGGACCCGTGACGGCGGCGCGGGCGCCGGTTTCGCCAGCCTGCATTCGCCGCATCACGCCGGCGAGCCGGTCGAGCGGATCGGTCAAGCGGCGCAAAAAGACTTGGAGCGCCGCGAAGATGCCGGCCGCCAGCACCAGCGCGATCGCGCCGTTCAGCGCGAACAGCCACCCGCGCAATTGCGCCAGCGGTGCCTTGCGCCAGGCGACCGCGACGTAGCCGAGCAATTGCGTCTCGTTTCGGGCCGCCATCGGCGACACCTCGTCGGCGCCGGTGCGCACGGGCGCGACGAAATACCAACAATCGCGGTCTTCGTGGATCGGCGCGGCGCTCGGGCGCCCTCCGGTCGCGGGCGGCACGCGCGGCCAGCGGCCCGCGTCGGGCGAGGTCACCCACGGTTCCGCGTCGGGTTTGAGCAACGCGGCCCGCCGCACGCCGGGAAAGGCCGCGATCCGGGCGGCCCGCTCCAGCGCCGAAGCGGGCGATTCCAGAAACACCAGCCGGCTCTCGTTCGCCAACTGCCCGGTCACTTCGCCGAGGAACGCCAGCGCCAGGGATTCGAGACGCCACGCCAAAAATCCGCTGGACGCCAGCGCGATCGCCAGCGCGAGGCCCAACAAACCCAGGCTGGAGAGGACGGCCAGTTGGCGCCGAAAGCTGCCCGCCGCGAACCCGCGCCGGATCGACGTTCGGCGCTTCACCATACGGGCAACACCAGATCGAATTGCCGCTCGATGTCTGGAGGGACGTCGAGTTCCAGATGGCCGACCACCTTGAGATTGAGCGCACGCTTGACCGCGCGCAAGACCTCGACGCCGGCTCGGGCATCCGGGGTTCGCAACGCTTGCAAGGACAGCTCCGCCAACCGGCGACCCAACGAAATGTTGTCGGGATACAGCGCGAACAGCACCCCGCGCTTGACGTGCGCGAAGCTGTTGGAAAACACCGGCAAGCGACGCTGCCAGCTTTTCTCGATCACCAGCGGCAGAATCGTCTGGGAATCGATGATGCCGGCGTCCGCCACCAGCCAGATCGCATCCGTCGTCGGATCGGCGGTTTTAAGGACGTGCAGAAACTGGCGGGCAGACTCGCGAAGATCGCCCGCTTCCAGCGATTCCAATTCCAGACCACGGGCGGTGGCCGCGGTTCGGGCGAGATCCATCAGCCAACGGTCGTAAGCGGGATTAAAGACCACCCAAACGCGGCGTTTGGCAGGCGCGAGCTGTTGGAGCGTGGCGAACAGCAGAGCCGGATCGACGGCGAGACCGACGCCCGCGACGTTCGGGCGGGTTTGCGGGGAGGCGTCCAGCGCGCCGATGACCTGCGGTGTTTTCCGGCCGAGGTGTTCGTAGGTTTCGGTGGGCACCCGGCCCAGGGTGACGACGACGACCGGCGCTTCTTGATCGAGCCAGCGGCGCAGGGCGACCGCATCCGGGGCGGCAGGCAGCGCGTGCGCGCGAACCGTCTCTGCCGGCAAGCCCCGTTCGATCCCACCGAGAATTTCCGCGAAAAGCTGCCGGTAGGGCGCGTCGGTCTCCGGGTAGAGCACCGCGACCACGCGCAGCGGGTCGGCGTTCGCCACGCCGCCCGCCACGCTCGCGAGCAGGAGGACGATTGACAGGCCCGACGACGCCGCGCGGCGCCAGAAGCGGAGTACAGAGGGGTCGCCAGTCACTACCTTCCAACCCTGGAAGCGTCGTTATCGTTGTGGGAGGCCCGCCCCGACCACCGGGCACGAGCGGCTATGCCCTCTCACTTTATCCGGGATGGCCGCACCCGGCCAGCCCCTTGGCGCCCTCACAGCGTGGGATCGTCCCGAATGCCTTTCTTGAGTTTGATCTGTTCCAAGAGGGGTTCCATAGGGACCGCATGAATGCTGGTCTTCAACCAGTATTGGTTGCGCTGGGTTTCGGGTCCGGCCAACCAGGTCACCAAGCCGCGCAGCGTGCGGGCGCACAAATCCGCTTGCAACGCGGTTTGCGCCGCCCGTTTTTCCAACGTCATGTGCTGGATCACGTTCAACACGGCATCCACCGGATCCGAGCGCCCCTCTTTCCGGTTGCCCTCCCCGTTTTGCAGCTTTTTGAAAAAGTCGAGGACCCGCTCGGGCGGATACAGCGCCAAGCCGATCAGGGCCGCCGCCACCACCCCGGAATAGAACGGCCGCGGTTCCGGGTCGATGCTGTCGAGCAACTCCAATTCGCGCTGGAACACCGCGACGGCTCGATACAGGTTAACCTCGGGCAAGGCGCGGCTCTGCTGCCCGCGGATACCGCCGCGCAGGGCGATGTTCAGCGCGTCGTTCAAAAAGCCGTGGCGCAGGCGCTTGGACCGCGGCTGGAACCCGCATTCCCGGAAACCGCCGTAGACTTGATCGTAGCGCGTCTTGGCAGCCGTGGACGCATCGAAGACCTCGTACAGTGCGTCCAGCTCCGCGCGGGACGCGACCGGATAAATCGTGACGCGCAGCACGGCCGGGCGCGGCAGCTGGCCCTGCTCCCACAAATAGCTGCGGGTATGGCCGTCCACCTTGTAGTACGCGCCGTCGAGACGCGCGGCGACGACCTGCGCCAGTTGGTTCGCCACCGCGCCGGTCGCCCCCCGGGCCTGCTTGAGATGCACGGCCCGGGCGTGGCGCGCGGTATTGCGCTGGT